>Ga0180221_1000121_pt1 | contig 115448 bp, 99 predicted proteins | sample eDN5th37CKraftMG_FD_151339 | JGI IMG/M metagenome (GOLD analysis project Ga0180221, IMG submission 151339) | Enriched Miracle-Growth compost microbial communities from Emeryville, California, USA - eDNA 5th pass 37_C Kraft MG (version 2) (version 2) ... | reverse complement strand
TTATTGCGGGGTGGCTGCACCCGTTCCCATTCCGAACACGGCCGTGAAACGCCCCTGCGCCAATGGTACTTTGTCTTAAGACACGGGAGAGTAGGTCGCTGCCAGGTCTGCCAAACGCATGTTCTTCAAAACATTCTCTCTTCACAGCTCAAACTCGAAGGCCGCTCACCGCGGCCTCTTGTTGTTGGAGCAGAAATACTTTGACGCGGGGTGGAGCAGCCCGGTAGCTCGTCAGGCTCATAACCTGAAGGCCGCAGGTTCAAATCCTGCCCCCGCAACCAAATCAAAGCGCCGAGGCATCAGCCCGGCGCTTTTTTTGTTTGGTGCCAATCTCATTCGATACCAATCGTCAGCGCGTGTATGTTGAACAATGCGGCCCCGGTAGCTCGGCCAGGCTCATAACCTGAAGGGTGAGGAGGAATCAGGAAATGATCCAGTGGATCAATTTCCGACGAACGGTTCACCTGCCCCCGCAAACAAGTTACGGCAGGAGCGCTCGGGAAAACCGGGCGCTTTTTTTGTTTGAAGTAGGGTGCTCTGGCCGGAGTGCGTACAACCCAGTACGCTCGCAAGGTTCGTCTGGCTAGCCAGTTGCTGCAAGCGGCGGGAATGGAGTAGCTCGTCAGGCTCAGAACCTGAAGGGTGAGGAGGATGAGGAATTGATCCAGTGGCTCAATTCCCCGACGAACGGTTCAAATCCTGCCCCCGCAACCAAAATCAAAGCGCCGTGGCACAAGCCCGGCGCCTTTTTTTGTTTAGCGACACCTCTAAGGCGCGCCCTGCCGGTTCCGTCGGAGCCGATCTGAGCTGATCCGGCCGGATTGGCCCGCAACCAAATGCAGCCGGCACTGAGAACGCAGTAGTGAATATATGTTAGCAGCAAGACGCGTTGACTTCTGTGGTGCGCCAAGTACTCATGAGCTTTCACTCATGAACTTTTACGCAAATGAGCGTAGCGAATGTATTTCGAAGTAAATCAATTAGCCAAATGCATGGAAAAAAGAGCAAAGATCTGTACTGCGGCATTGTTATTACCGCTATTTGCTATTTCTGACGCCTTATCCGATGACGGATTCGGTTTATATGATGACTGGTCCTACAGGTGCGCAAGCATCAGCGATAGTACGTCGGAGCAGCTTTGCGAGATATCTCAGGTGGTCTCGGTCGAGGATGAGGGTCACCCGGTAGAAGTTCTGCGATTGGCTGTTTCGCGTGCGTCCGATGGGAAGAAGCGAGTTAAAGCGCCAGCCTATAAGCTGGCGCAAGCTGGTCCTCTAAGGGAGCCTGGTTAGTCCAGGTCGTACTTTCCGTAATCGCGATGCGTCCAGCTGCCTGCCGTGCAGGCGGCGACGATCTTCGGCAGATCTTCACCGAATACCTCGAGATAGAGGCTGAACCAGGGAGTTCTTTCCTCCGGAGGTATTTCCAGCGCCTGGCTTTGACCCAAGGATGTGGTGTTCTGCACCTCATCCGGGTTCGGGTTGCACTCTCCGTCCCACTGCATGCAGAAGAGGTCGACGCGCTCGTGTTCGATCAGTCCGGCATCGTCGGAAACGTGCAGAGATGTGCTGGGAACCGAAGCCCTGTAACGCAGTACGCCGAAGTGAAATAGCTCACCTTCAATGCCCAGTTCTTCCCGCAAACGGCGTTTCGCGGCCACATCGCTGCTTTCGCCCGGAGCAGGATGGCTGCAGCAGGCGTTCGCCCAGAGTTCGGGACAATGATACTTGCCCATTGCTCGCTGCTGGATGAGGTGTTTTCCGGCGCCATCAACAATCAGAACCGAGATCGCGCGGTGGTAATTTCCATTGACGTGCGCCTCAAGCTTGTCCTCTACGCCGATGGTCGCGTCACTTTCGGGGTCGATCAGTTCGACCTGCGTAAAATCCAGCATGCACCTGTCCGTTTTTCTCGTGCGCTCGTCTGAGTGGAGCCATCCCAGAAACGGGCATCAGCGTGCTTGGTTGCGCCAATCTTGCCCGCTATTCGGCCAGAGCGACTGGTTGCCTACTTGGCCTCTGCCCGCTCGATAGCGCGCTGTTCGATGGTAGTAGAGTCGCGATCACGCAATTCGGAGCGACGGGCGTTGTTAATGATTGTCTGGATCGTTACGGAGCGCAACGTAGCCATGGTGATGCGGTCGAGTTCCGATAGCACCCGGCTTACTTCCCGTGCCACGCCTGAGGGTTCGCTCTCGGCTTCCGTATCCCACCAATCATTCTCGAAGAGCACGATGATATCGTAAAGCGTCACGTGCTTCGGATTGGCGATGAAGGTGCATCCACCGTTTGGGCCTCGCGTCGAAGACACGATCTTGGCCATAGAAAGTGTGCGCAGCACCTTCGCCAGGTGATGTTGGGAGAGCCCGTAAAAGGCTGCGAGCTCGTAGGCAGACACCTGTTTGCCCGGGTTAGCAGCCATATGGACGGTGGCCAGGATCGCGTAGCGGGTAGCTTGCTGGAGTTTCATGCAATGTCCCTGCCAGTCTCCGACAGCGCGTCCAATGACATTTCCAGTTCAATGAACGGACCTGCAGTCATCCCCTGGAAACGGAAGAATGACATCAACACCTGATTATCGATGTGAATCATCGTGCGGATGGTCGTTGCGCCGACGGCCATCAAATGCCGCGCGAGTTCCTCGAACAGCTTGGTCGCAACCCCAAGTTTGCGGCTATCCGGTTTGACGCCGATCGCATGCACCCAGCCGCAGCGGGGTGCCCCGAATTCCCAGGCGCGAAACGAACCCACGATGTACCCGACCACTTCCGCGTCAACGTGCGCAGCCAGAAATGGGCTGTTGGCATCCGATTGATTGGCAGCATAGAGGCCATACCAATACTCGGGCTTTTCGCTGCCCGTGATATCGAGATCGATGGCTATGATGGCCGGGAGGTCAGGAAGCGTTACCCGGTCAACCGACACGACGGATGACGTCTGAGGCTCCGAGACAGGGGCGAGTTGTGGGTCAGCTTTCTCTTTCATTTCATATCCTTGCGCGCCTTTTCTTATAGGCGCAAGCGCCAGCTAAAGCAAGCGATCTCATATTTTCGCTTTTAAATACGATTATGCCTTTACTGCCAAGTATCGTGTTGTTATGAGTTCGATCGGGTGGACCTGAGGGTATGCCTGATGGGAGTGGTAGGCGTGAAAGATCAAGAGTTGCTGGAAGTGAAACCCGCTGAAAGGACAGGCTCGGCCAACGCGGATGTTCGTCCCTGGACGCCGGATCGGAGTGGAAGATCCGGAGCGCTCGGCAGTGCAATGACCCGGCTGGAAGACCCGGCTCTCCTTACCGGAGCAGGGCGGTATTGCGACGATGCTCCTGTGGCAGTCGGCACTCTTTATGCAGCGATCCTGCGCTCACCCAAGGCGCACGCGAAGATCCTTTCCATTGACGTATCTGCCGCCAAGGCGCTTCCCGGTGTCCATGCTGTCATCACCGGCGAGGATATACGAGCTATTTCCGATCCGTTCCTTGTTGCCCTGAAAGCACCGATCGATCAGTGGAGCCTCGCAGTTGATGCCGTCCGCTTTGTTGGCGAAGCGGTGGCTGTCGTTGTGGCGGACGATCGTTACATCGCCGAAGACGGCGTGGAACTGGTAAACGTCACCTACGAAGATCTGCCGGTGGTGGTAGACTGTCTCAAGGCGGTTCAGCCGGATGCCCCGGTGTTGCATGCGCCTGCGGGCACGAACGAGATCTCCAATCGCCGTTTCGTATATGGCGAGCCGGACAAGGCTTTTGCGGAAGCGGCCCATGTCGTGAAGACGGAGCTTGTCTACCCGCGCTCTTCCTACACGCCGATGGAGTGCTTCGTCGTCGTTGCTGAGTACCATAAGGCTTCGCAATCCTACGACGTATATTCCAATTTCCAGGGACCGTTCAGCGCGCATCCGGTGATGGCCAAGGCGCTGCGCGTTCCGGGCACCAAGCTCCGGCTTCGCACGCCGGCGGACAGCGGCGGCAGCTTCGGCATCAAGCTTTCGGTCTTCCCCTATATCGTCCTGATGGCGCTGGCCTCGCGCATCACTGGCCGTCCGGTGAAGTGGGTCGAGGACCGGTTCGAGCATCTGTCTGCCGCAAGCTCCGGCCCGAACAGGGTGACGACCATCGAGGCAGCCGTCGACAAGGATGGGCGTATTCACGGCCTCCGCATGGATTGCCTCGAGGATTACGGCGCGTTCCTTCGTGCTCCGATGCCCGGACCTCTCTACCGCATGCACGGTGCGCTGACCGGCGCCTATGATATCCGGCATCTGGATGTGACCAACAGGGTCTGCCTCACCAACAAGATGCCGGCTGCCCTTATTCGCGGCTTTGGTGGCCCCCAGATCTATTTCGCCCTTGAAAGGCTTGTGCAGCGCATTGCCGTCGAGCTGGGTCTCGACCCGCTGGACGTCATCCGCCGCAACCTGATCAACAAGGAAGCATTCCCATACCGCACAGCCTCGGGCGCGCTCTATGACTCCGGCGATTATGCCCAGGCAATCGAAAAGGCGCTGGCTGATGGCCGGCTAGAGGAATTGAAGGCGCGCCGGGACGCTGCACGGGCAGAGGGCCGCTACTACGGCATAGGCTTCGCCGCCGTCGTTGAACCGGGCATGTCGAACATGGGGTACCTGGCGGCGCTGGTACCGGCGAAGGTTCGCGAGCGTGTCGGACCGAAGAACGGCGCCGTCTCGATGGTCACGGTCAATGTGGACCCCGTGGGCGCTGTCAGTGTTACCGCGGACGTGACTGTGCAGGGACAGGGCCATCAGACCGTGATTGCCCAGATCGTCGCGGAGCAGCTTGGCCTCACTCCGCAGGAGATCCTCGTCAATCTGGAGATAGACACCCAGAAGGACCAGTGGTCGATTGCCGCCGGCTCCTATTCCTGCCGCTTCTCGCCAGGCACTGCGCCGGCAGCTCATATCGCGGCCCAGCGCATCCGCGACAAGGTCGCCCGCATCGCGGCAAAGCAGCTAAATACGGTGGCCGAAGACATTGACTTCGCCAACGGCATGGTTTTCTCCAAGTCCAATCCGGATAATTCCATGCCGTTCTCGCGCGCTGCAGGTACGGCTCACTGGTCGCCTGTGCTCATGCCGGGGAACGATCAGCCTGGCCTGCGTGAGATCGGCGTCTGGTCGCCGCCAGAGCTGGAGCCTCCGTCGAGCAAGGATGAAATCAACACGTCGCTGACCTACGGTTTCGTCTTCGACATGTGCGGTGTCGAAATTGATCCGATCACCATGGAAGTGCGCGTCGATCGGTACGTATCCATGCACGATGCCGGCTATCTGCTCAATCCGCTGATCGCTGAAGGACAGATACGCGGCGCTTTCGTACAGGGTCTCGCAAGCGCGCTTTATGAAGAGTTCGTGTACGACGAAAGCGGCGCGTTCCTCTCCGGAACCTTCGCCGACTACCTCGTCCCGACCGCCTGCGAAGTGCCGGAAATCGAGATCCTGCACATCGAGACGCCGTCGCCGTTCACGCCGCTTGGCGCAAAGGGTCTGGCTGAAGGCAACTGCATGAGCACGCCCGTGTGCATTGCCAATGCGGTGGCCGATGCCCTGGGTGTGGAGAGCATCCAGCTGCCGATAACGCCAAGCCGGATCAACGATCTGCTGGCTGGAGAAGAGTCCAGGCCTGCCAAGCAGATCCAGACGGCAACGGATGGCGGTTCGACGTCTGCGCGCGCAGGCCACATGCTGACCGGCAAGGGTGAATTCGTCGTCGCGGCGGCGCCAGAGCAAATCTGGAACTCTCTGCTCGATCCGGAGAAGCTCAAGACTGTCATACCCGGTTGCCATACCGTCTCGGTCGTCGAGCCGTTCAAATACCGCGCCGAGGTCACCCTTGGCGTGGGTCCGATCAAGGGTCGGTTCGTTGCAGACGTTCAGCTGAGCGACCTTCAGGAATACCGCTTTGCGCGGCTGTCAGGCGGCATGAGTGGTCCGCTGGGTGGTTCCGAAGGAGAGGGCACCGTCACGCTCGAAGCGCTGCCCGAAGGAACGAAGGTCTCCTACACCTACAGCGTCGGCGTGTCCGGCAAGGTTGCTGCAGTTGGCGGCCGCATGCTCGAGAGAGCGGCTGGAATGGTGATCGGCCAGTTCTTCGAAAGACTGTCCAGGGTGGTCAAGCCCGAAGAGGATGGTCCGGCGAATACAGCAAGCACGACGCCGCGTTGGAAGCGTTTCCTGGGTCTTGGAAGATGAAACCTCACAAGTTTGATTACGTCCGTCCAGAGACGGTAGCAGAAGCTTTGGATCTGCTTGCGCAATATGGGGGCGACGCAAGGGTGATGGCAGGCGGCCAGTCGCTGATGGCCATGCTGAACCTCCGCCTCGTGCAGCCTCGCGTCATCGTCGACATCTCGCGGATCGCCGAATTGTCTGACATTTCCGACAAGGGCTCAATGATCGAGGTTGGCGCTACAGTGACGCAGGCCCGTGTCGAGAATTGGGATCGCCTCAACGAGACCCTGCCGTTCATCGCGCGCGCCATTCCGTTCGTAGGCCACTTCCAGACGCGCAATCGCGGCACGGTTTGTGGATCGATCGCGCACGCGGATCCAAGTTCCGAACTGCCACTCTCGCTGGCGCTGTTGCAGGGTGAGGTGGTTCTGCGTTCCAAAAAGGGAGAGCGCGTGCTGCCTGCGAGGGAATTCCAGCTCGGTCTTCTCACCACCGCGCGCCGCGATGACGAACTGGTAACGGCCGTCCGCTTTCCAAAGAGCATCGGTGTCAATGGCGCGGCGTTCCGCGAAGTGGCCCGGCGCCATGGGGATTTCGCCATCGTATCGCTCGGGGCAGTCCGTCTCAACGGAGAAACTGTCCGGATGGCTGTTGGCGGCATGGCTGACGCTCCGAGGACGATCGAGCTTCCTGCGAACCTTTCCGACAAGGACCTGTCAGAACGTATTGACGCGTTTGCATGGGATCTGGGTGGCCTTGAAGACATCCATGCGACCGCCCGCTACCGGCGCGATCTGCTGCGCCGGATGGCGTTGCCGATTTATAGGGAGGTTGCGCCATGCGCAGCGTAAACCGCGACGACCACGTTCGCATCAGCTTTGAACTCAACGGCGCACCTGTTTCCGGTCTTGGTGAATCGCGCACGCTTCTGAGCGACTTCCTGCGCGGCACCATTGGTGCAACCGGCACCCATGTGGGCTGCGAGCACGGCGTCTGCGGTTGTTGCACCGTCCAGATTGACGGCGTGGCGCAGCGCTCCTGCCTAACGCTTGCTGTGCAGGCGGAGGGCAGGTCAGTCTCGACGGTCGAGGGTGTCGCCGACCGCGAGACGGGCGAACTCAGCCCGCTGCAAAAAGCCTTCACCAAGCATCATGCCCTGCAGTGCGGCTTCTGCACGCCAGGCATTCTCATGTCCTTCAGCGATTTCCTGAACCGTAATCCGGAACCTACCGTTGAAGAGGTCAAGGAGGTGCTGGGAGGCCACATCTGCCGGTGCACAGGTTACGACGGCCTGATCAAGGCGATCCTTGAGGCCGCTGAAGAAATGCGAGCAGCTTCGACCGCTGCAACTGCTAGTCGATAATTCGAACACGGGAGAATGAAATGAGCCAAACACCGACCCAGGAACGCGTCACCATCGATGGCAAGAACGTTGTGATTCAGCGCGACGTGTCGCCGATGATCAACGGCGGCATCCTCGCGAACGCCGAAATGTTCCGCATGTTCAACATCTTCGACGACAAGTTCACGCCGTCCAACAAGGAAACTGCCGACGGAACCCCGCTGCGCCTCTACAACGGCAAGATCACCAAGGTTGACGTTTCCAAGCGTTCCAAGGTCGACATGGGCTTCTGGCACCGCAACATCGATGCTCACGAGATCATCTTCTGCGTCAAGGGCGCGCTGCGCTGGGAGACGGAGATGGGCACCAAGACCATGCACCCGGGCGACATGCTGTTCATCCCGCGTGGCATCGCGCACCGCTCCATGCTCTGCGAAGATTCCGCCGAGGAGAACGTTCTGATCGAGCTGAAGATCGCCGAAGAACTCCCCTACGTCGGCGAAAACTCGTAAGGGTCGTGGTATCATGATCATCGAAACGAATGGCGTGGCCTTCAACGTCGCGATCGACGGCAAGGAAGGCGCACCCTGGATCGTGTGCTCCCACGCACTCGCCAACAATCTCACGCTCTGGGACGATCTGGTTGCAGAGCTGAAGGATGACTATCGCATCCTGCGTTACGATCATCGCGGTCACGGCAAGAGCCAGGCCGTGCCTGGACCCTACACGTTCCCGATGCTCATCGAGGACGCAATCGGCCTGATGGACGGGGCTGGCATCGACAAGGCTCACTGGATCGGTCTGTCGATCGGCGGCATGATCGGTTACGGCCTTGCGATCGAGCATGGTGACCGTCTGCGCTCGTTGGTCGCCTGCGACTCCCGCCCGGATGCACCGCCAGATTACGCCGCCTACTTCCAGGGCCGTATCGACAAGGCGCGCGCCTACGGAATGGCCGGTCTGGTGGATTCCACCATCGAACGCTGGTTTACGGCGCAGTCGGTCGCTTCCGGTCTGCCCATCATCGAGAAGGTGAAGGCGATGATCGCTTCCACCGATCCGGTAGGTCATGAAGGTTGCTGCGAAGCGCTGAAGACACTTTCCTACGGTCCTCGCTTGCACGAGATCCGCACGCCGACGCTCATCATCGGCGGTGCGATGGACAAGGGTGCGCCCCCGGAAAAGCTCGCCGAAGCGGCTGCCAAGATCGAAGGCGCGGAGCATGTGATCGTGCCCGACGCAGGGCACATCAGCGCTCTCGAAAACCCGCCCGCGTTCACCGCAGCAGTCAAATCGTTCCTGGCGAGGCACTGATGCGCGAGCCGTTGGCACCACTGGAAACCCATGTCGCAGTCATGACCGATGGCGCGGAAATCATTCTGCGCCGTCATGGGAATGTCGACAAACCCCGCCTGATGATCACCAACGGCAATGGCTTCGCCGTTGACGGATATCGGGTGTTCTGGGAGCCGCTGCTCGAAGACTACGAAGTCGTGGCCTTCGACATGCGCAACCACGGGCAGAACAAGCCTGCCGGGGGCGACGGCCATAACTACCTTCAGTTTGCTCGCGACGTGGGCTCCGTTTTCGAGGCGGCAACCAACCGCTGGGGCAAGAAGAAGACCGCCGGCATCTTCCACTCCATGTCCGCGCGCTCCGCGTTGAAGCACGCCGTGCAGATGGGATGGGTCTGGGATGCGCTGGTCCTGTTCGATCCGCCAAGTGTTCCGCCGCGTGGTCACGAGCTCTACGAACCGATGCGGACGTTCGAGCACAAGCTCATCGAGTTTGCCTGCAATCGACCCGACCGCTTCAGCTCGGAAGAAGAGATGCTTGCCCTTTATCGGGAAGGCCGAGCCTCGCAGCACTGGCTACCGGAAGCGCAGGAAGACATGGCGCGAGCCGTGCTGCGCAAGACCGACGAGGGATATGAGCTCAGCTGCCAGCGTGAGCTGGAAGCCACGATCTACCTCGGCGCATTGACGCTGAACCTCTGGCCGCCGGCATCAGAGGCGGGCGGTCCGGTGAAGCTGATCGGTGCTGATCCTGAAATGAAGGGCGGCATCACCGGTCGAGCAAACCAGGCGCTTGGCCTGGAGCAGGGTTACGACTTCGACTACGTGCCAGGCACGGGTCACCTGCTGCAGATCGAGAAGCCCGCGGAATGCCGCGAGGTCATGCTCAGCTTCCTGCACAAGTCACGGGATCGCCTGATCGCGGACCCTAGTTCCTTGCAACATCTGCGCTGCCCATGATGATCTCAGGGCAGCGCAAATCTTTTGTGGTTCTGCTTGATCGGCCGGCGAAGGAGCAGAACTGACTTGTCCAGCCGGCACAGAATGTTTCATATGTGAATTGTTACCACGTATGATTCGAGTCCCTCATGCGAAGCCTTGTATGGCTGGCCTGTACCAGCACAATTTCGCTTTCCAGCGCCATGGCATGGGGTCAGCAGTTGCAGGGCGAACCTGCGCCGTTCCAGATCCTTGCATCTGATATTCAGCCTGCAGCCGTCACGGAAACCGTCTTTGATGGCGATGCTTCCGCAGGATCAGCTCAACTTGAAACCGCACCGGGCGACGCGATCATCTTCAGAGACAACGCCACGGCGTCGTCTGCCAGCATCATCAACAACGGCGGCGAGACGCGTTTCGAGGACAGTTCCACCGCCTCCGTTTCCTCGCTCGTCGCGAACGAGGCCGGCCGCATCGACTTCTCCGGCAGTTCAACGGCACACGATGCCGATATTGTCGTCAACGGAGGCGGAAGTCTTTCGTTTGCTGACGATGCAGATGCAGGCACGTCGCAGGTAGCGATCAACGGGACAGGCCGCTTTGCCGGGCGATCCAATGCCGCACTTGCGGTCATCGTGGTCAACACGTCCGGGGCGCTGGAATTTGACGAAAGCGCAAATGCGGGCAACGCGCAGATCACCAACAATGGCCAGACGACCTTTGCCGGCGCGTCTTCGCTCGATGGCGCACTGATCACGAACAACGAACGCGGCAGCCTTGTCTTTCGGGACGATGCCCAGGGCGGCACTACCAGCCTGATCCAGAACAACGGCACAGTGCTTTTCAGGGACCGTGCATCTCTGGGAGGCGCAAATCTTGTCGTCAACGAGGGCGCCAGCGCCCGGTTTGATGACAGTTCCGACGCCGGCACAAATCTGGTGACGGTCAGTGGCGATCTTGAGTTCGCCGGAAGCAGCTCCGCGAATGAGGCGGAGATCGTCGGCAATGCTGGCGGGTCGATCAATTTCGTCGACGATGCCTCCGCCGGGGACGCCCAGATCACGAGCGCAGCAGATCTGCGCTTTGCAGGCAGGGCCGTGGCTGCCAATGCTTCCATCACGATGGGGGAAGGCGCGACGATCAGCTTCAGCGATGAGGCGGATGGAGGCTCTGCTCAGCTTCATCTTGATGCGGGTTCTGAGCTAAATATCGCGGGGGCGAACGGACAGGTCGGTCTCGGATCTCTTGATGGCGCTGGCGATGTCCAGCTCGGACGCAATGTGCTGGCGGTCGGCAACGACAGCGAGCGCGAGGTTTTCGCGGGCACCATCAACGATGGCGGAAATGGTGGCGGAGTAGTCAAGCGTGGGTCGGGCATCTGGAACCTTGCGGGTAGCAGCAACTACTCCGGCCCGTCCATTGTTGAGAGCGGCACGCTCGAAGGCGGGCGTGAAAATGCCTTCGCGGCAGAATCCGCGTTCGCGATAGAAGATGGCGCCACGCTTGCGCTCGGCGACTTTGACCAACAGATCAGGTCGCTCGCGGGGAGCGGGTCGGTGGACCTTGCCACCGCCACGCTGACGGCTGGCGGAAATGGCGGCTCAACCGAATTTTCAGGCACGATTGACGGGACCGGTTCGCTTGTGAAGACGGGTAGCGGCGAGCTTGCCCTGACGGGAACCAATACCTACTCGGGTGACACCCATGTTGATGAGGGGCGTCTTCGGGTTGATGGCGACATTGGCTCGTCTGCGGTATTTGTGGGTACTCAAGGGACGCTTCTGGGCAGTGGCCGCGTCGGGGCAACGACGGTTGAGGGCCAATTGTTGGCTCGCGCCGAGGGGAGCCCGCTCACGATCGGTGGCGACCTCACCCTGGGCGAAGATGCCGTTACCACTGTTGAAGTTGCGGAGAACCAATCCGGAAGGTTCATCGTTGAAGGTTCAGCACTTCTGGGCGGCGTGTTGATCGTGAACCCTGTTGAAGCGATCTCGGTCGGCACGCCTTACGAGCTTCTCACTGCAACGATGATCGATGGCGAGTTCGCGTCGATTGATGCGTCGTTCGCATTTGTCGATCCGAGCCTCAACTACGGTCAAGCGGCGCTCACCCTCACATTCCTGCGAAACGACACCAGTTTCGAGAGTGTCGCCAACACGCCGAACCAGCGGGCGACGGCCGGGGCAGTCGAAACACTCGGATCAGGAAACGCGGTGTTTAATGCGGTCCTGTCGCTTTCGGCGGACGCCGCGCGGGATGCCTTTGACAACCTTTCGGGCGAGGGGCATGCCAACGCGCTTGAAGCCATGGCGCTGGCAGATGATGGTGCCCGCAGGTCCGTGCTCAGGCGGCTTCGCGCCGACTCCACCGGAGTGGGCGTCTGGACTGACATCAAGACGTCGACGACCGATCGGGACACGGATGGCAATGGAGCTGCAGCTCGCTACAGGGCGCATTCTGCAATTGCGGGCGTCGACTTCCGGCCTGCGGAAAGTGTGCGGGTCGGCCTTGCGGGTCACTACACTCAGACAAACCTCTCGAACGCTGCGCGTGCCACGGAGGGTGACGTGACCAGCATCGGCGCTCTTGCCTATGGCGCCTGGTCTTCAGGATCATGGCGAGCCCGGGCGGGGGCGGGTGTCACATCGCACACGGTGGAACTCGATCGCGCCATTTCCGTGGGCGCGTTGCAGGCAAGAGCCAGCAGCCAGTATTCCGCTCTGTCGGCCAACGTCTTCGGTGAGGTTGGTTATGCATTCGACTACGGCCAGATCAGGATTGAGCCCTTTGCAGGTCTGTCGCACCTCTACCTGCGCACGGACGGTTTCAACGAGACGGGTGCGGGCGACGCCAACCTTTCGTCGAACGGCAATCGGCTATCGAGGACCGACGCAGAGATCGGCGTTCGCGCCTCCACCAACTATGCCCTTGGCAATGGCGTCACCGTGCGACCCAGCATTGCAGTTGGCTATAGACGCAACCTCGACGGTAACATGGCAGAGAGCCAGCATCGGTTCGCCCAGTCCGGCCCGTTCCGGGTCGCGGCTTCCGCGTCTGCAGGGCATGCGGCTACGGTGGAGATGCGCGTGGATGCGCAGATCAATCGCGATATAGACGCCGGACTATTCTATTTCGGATCGTTCAGCGAAAGCGGCAACGCCCATACCATCGGCGCCGCAGTCCGCGTACGTTTCTGAGCACGAATGTGCGCTGATCAGCCACGCGCTCGAAAGCAGCCTTTGTAGTTTTACTTAACATAATACTATTGCAGAACAGTTATATCTCTTCCTACTGTCACAGTTGAAGGTGATTCGGCTGAGGCGGCTTAGGCAGGGATGGTCACAACCAGCTCTACAATTCCCACTGACGTTATGCAATCCGCGGTTTCTCGCATGAGATTCCCGGCGATTGTCGTCGTGGGCGTGCTCCTGGCCGCATGTGGGCAGACCACGAACGTTCAGCGTTCAGCTGTTAACGAGGTGAGGGAACCGACGCAGGCGATGGCGCTGCCGCCGCCCGGAGGCCCCGCTGTCATCAGCGTGATCGAGCGACGTTACTCCAACGCCGTCCAGCAGGACATCATCCTCTCCACCTCGGCAGCAACGCCAGGACATAACACGTTGCGCATCCAGATCTTCGGTTCTGTCGGAGAGGATGGCGGCGACACGGCATTGGTCGAACGGCACCTCTCCAATTCCGAAGTCGCGCGCGAGATGCGCGAGCTGCTGCCCGGCGTTCCCATGCGCCGATCCGATCTCTACGCGCAGAACAGCTATGGTCCCTTCGGTTATGCGATAGGCCGTTCCAGCGCGAACGATCTTTGCATCTTTGCCTGGCAGCGGATCAGGGCGACGCGATCTGATGCAACCTTCATCAACCGTGGGGCGATACAGGTAAGGCTTCGGCTTTGCGAGGCGAAAGCAAGCGAGCAGGACCTGCTTGCCGTGATGTACGGCTATACGATCAACGCATCGATCGGGGGCATCAGCTGGAATCCCTACGGCGTTGTTCCGCCCGCTGACCCACGTCTCGGGAATACCGGGCAACCGATCCACCCACTCACGGCGAGCGGGCCGGCGATGATCACCTCGACAGTACCCGTCGAGGAGGCGCCACGCCCCGCAGTTCGGCCACGCCCAAGAGCAGCGGCGGAACCTGCGCCGGCGGCTCCGACGGTTGTACCGCAGCCTTTGCCTGACAATGCTCCGATCGTCCCGCCGCCGCCATCAGCAGGATTTCCGCCAGCACCGGCAGCAGGCCCAGCGCCGATCGTTCCGTTACCGCCGGCGGAAGCAAACTAGGTGAGTGGAGCCATGCAGAGCGCTCCGTTTCTCAAGAACAACAACAAGAAAAGTCGAGATCCGGCATGGACAGGCCGCGAGGAATTCGCATGACAAATGTAGTGGTCGGCTTGCTTTGGGCTATCCTTGCGGCGGGCATGATGTTTGTCGTTTCGCTCCCCATCAACCTCCAGACCCATCTTGTCGTGGGCGGGGTTGTCCTTGCGCTGATGATCATCATCAAGCTGCTGGGTCTGGGTGGCACCTGGCGCCTCATTGCTCTCGGCCTGGGCACAGCACTTGTGCTGCGTTACGTCTACTGGCGCACGACCAATACCATCCCGCCCATCAACCAGCCCGAGAACTTTATTCCCGGCGTGCTGCTTTATCTGGCCGAAATGTACAGCGTGTTCATGCTGGCGCTCAGCCTTTTCATCGTTGCCAAGCCGTTGCCGTCGCGAAAACCTCCGCTCCTCGACGATGCCGACCTCCCGACAGTTGATGTGTTCATTCCGTCCTATAACGAGGAACCTTCGTTGCTGGCCGATACGATCGCTGCAGCGAAGGCCATGGACTATCCGCAGGACCGCGTGAAGGTCTGGCTGCTTGACGACGGCGGCACGCTTCAGAAAAGGAACTCCGACGACGTGATCGCGGCTCAGGCCGCGCAGAAGCGTCATGTCGAGTTGCAGAAGCTCTGCGAGGACCTCGGCGCGAACTATCTCACCCGCGAGCGCAACGAGCAGGCCAAGGCCGGCAACCTCAACAACGGGCTGGCGCACTCAACGGGCGAATTGGTCGCCGTCTTCGATGCTGACCATGCTCCGACGCGGAACTTCCTGCGCGAGACGGTGGGCTTCTTCCGTCAGGAGCGGAAGCTCTTCCTTGTCCAGACGCCGCACTTCTTCCTCAACCCGGATCCGCTCGAACGCAACCTCAGGACCTTCGAAAAGATGCCGTCCGAGAATGAAATGTTCTACGGCATCATTCAGCGCGGTCTCGATAAATGGGATGCCGCCTTCTTCTGCGGCTCGGCTGCGGTGCTGAGCCGCGCAGCGCTCCAGGAGACCAACGGCTTCTCGGGCGTGTCCATCACCGAAGACTGTGAAACCGCGGTGGAACTGCATTCACGCGGCTGGAGCAGCGTCTATGTCGACAAGCCGCTCATCGCCGGCTTGCAGCCCGCCACCTTTGCCAGCTTCATCGGTCAGCGCAGCCGCTGGGCGCAGGGCATGATGCAGATCCTGCGCTTCCGCTTCCCGCCCCTGAAGCGTGGCCTGAGCATCCCGCAGCGGCTCTGCTACATGTCTTCGACCTTGTTCTGGCTGTTCCCGTTCCCGCGGACGATGTTCCTCATTGCACCGTTGTTCTACCTGTTCTTGGACCTTCAGGTGTTCACGGCTTCGGGCGGCGAATTTCTGGCCTACACCATGAGCTATGTCATGGTGAACCTCATGATGCAGAACTACCTCTACGGCAGATTCCGCTGGCCCTGGATCTCCGAGCTCTACGAATACATTCAGTCCATACACCTGCTGCCCGCCGTGATTTCCGTGATGCTCAATCCGCGCAAGCCAACGTTCAAGGTGACGGCAAAGGACGAGTCGGTGACGGTTGCACGGCTATCCGAGCTCAGTAGCCCGTTCTTCATCATCTTTGGCGTGCTGCTTTTTGCCGTCGGCGTCACCGCCTGGCGTCTATACGCAGAGCCCTGGAAGGCCGATGTGACGTTGGTGGTGGGTGGCTGGAACATCCTCAACCTTATCTTCGCTGGCTGTGCGCTGGGCGTCGTTTCGGAACGGCGCGAATGGACCAGCACCAGGCGCATCAAGGTTCATCGCCGATGCGAATTTGGGGATGGCGAAACATGGCTGCCGGCAACGATCGAAGACGTGTCGGTCAACGGGGCGAGGCTGCGCGTCCATGGGCAGGAGGCTGAAAGGCTGATTGCTGAGGGCAGGAGCGGTTTGCGTTTCAAGCTCCTGTCCAGTGATGCGACGGGAACCCTGCCTGTCGTCATCCGCAACCATGCGAAGGAAGGCGGCATCTATGTCATCGGATGCCAGTATGAGCGTTCCGAACCTGAGCACCACCGCCTGGTGGCTGACCTCGTTTTTGCGAATGAGGAACAGTGGACGAAGTTCCAGACCGCCCGTCGTCGGAACCCCGGTGTCGTGATCGGCACCGTCTGGTTCCTGCGCCTTGCCCTGTTCCAGACCTGGCGTGGGCTCACCTATTTCTTCCGGCAGATGCGCGCCCCCGCAGAGAGTGCCCGGTCATGAGACGGTACGGGCTCGCATTTCTGCTTGCATGCAGTACGGCCGCGGTGGCTCATGCGCAGGTTCCCTTCGACATGTCGCCTGAACGACCGGTGCAGGAAGATCAGACAACCGCACCTGAGCTTCCGACGCCCCCTTCAGCAACGCCGAGGCAACCGTCGTCGCCACGCGCCATGGCGCCGCGCGAATACCGCCGCCTGCTGTTGCCGACCGGCGACCTTACGCTGCGTGGGGAAATGGCCTCGCGCAGCTGGGTTGTTCATCTGACAGAGGCTCAAGCCCAAGCCCCGGCAACCTTCCACCTTGCCTATAGCAATGCGGTTGTGGTTGCCCCGGAGTCTTCCCAGCTTCAATTCCTCATCAACGACGTGGTGGTTGCGGAAACCCCCATTCGGGGATCCGAGGGAGGGGCGCAGCTCACGGCCGACGTCCCCGCTGACTTGCTACGGACAGGGCGCAATCAGGTAACGGTGCGCATTTCGCAACGTCACCGCACCGACTGCACCATTGAATCCACCTATGAGTTGTGGACAGGGATAAGCTCCGAAGGAACGTATCTGTCCTTCGCGGATGAGGCGGCTACACGGCTCTCAGGCCTTGAGGATCTGCGGAGCATTGCTCCCGATGCTTCGGGCAAGGTGAAGATCGCAGTCATCGCGCCGGGGATGGCGCGAGGCGATTTCAGCGCCGACATCATGAAGCTGACGCAGGCGATCGCGCTCTATGCGGCTTTGCCGAACCTGGAGTACGTCATCGATAGCAGCCCGACCGCGGAACAAGAGGACGCCGCGCTGAGGGTGCTGCTTGGAACGAATGCCGAGCTCTCGTCGGTGGCCCAGGAACTCCCCGCAGCAGCAGCTGCCGGACCCTTCACTGCATTTGCCCCGACCGCGGATGGAACTCCGACCCTTGTCGTGAGCGGACGTGATCGGGCCGAGTGGTTGGCGGCGCTTGAGCAACTGGCAGCGCCAGTCAATCGCGAAGCCGGACGTCAGCGGGAATCCATTGTCACCGAGTCATGGCGGCTCCCCAACGCGCCCATGATCTATGGCCGCCGTGACATTCCCTTCAGCGAACTCGGAGTACGCTCCGAACAGTTTTCGGGAAGGGTATTCTCGACCAGCTTCCAGTTTGCCGTTCCGGCTGATTTCTACGCAGCTTCCTACGGAGAGGCCAGGATCCTCCTCGACGCCATCTATAGCGAAGATGTCCTGCCCGGCAGCCTCATCAATATCTACGTCAATGGATCGATTGCCGTATCCATTCCGCTCAGTACGCAAGGCGGCGCGATCATGGAGCAGCTCCCTGTCCCGCTGACCATGCGCCACTTCAAGCCGGGTCTCAACAATGTGGATGTCGTGGCAAACCTGCTGACTGCCGAGGATCAGGCTTGCCCCGTCGTGACCCGCGTCGACGCCAAGCCAAGGTTTGCGCTGTATGGCACCTCGCGGCTCGTGGTGCCTGACTTTGCGCGCATCGCGCAGCGACCCAATCTGAGAGCGCTGGCGGGTACCGGCTATCCGTATGGTCTCAAGAGCGATCCGACACCTATCTTCCTGGAGCGGTCTGACGCTCCCATGCTTTCCGTCGCCGCAGATCTGCTGGGGCGCATGGCGCAGACCGCTGGGCGAACCGTGCCGGTTTCCTTCACCACATCGGTGGACGCCACGGCCCAGCAGGACGCGATCTTCATTGGCGCCATCAACTCCATTCCGCCAAGTGTCCTGTCGCAGGTAAATGTAGCTGAGGAGAGCCGACGGTCCTGGATCCCGGCCAATTCAAACGCTCCCTCAGGAGCCAACCCTGTCCAGGCAGATGCGGAGTCCTGGCGGCAGCAGATGGAGCAGCAGACCTGGTTGAGCCGTCTGGAGGACTGGTTCATCCGCTCGTTTGACCTGAGCTTCAGCGCGCTTCGTTTTACGCCTGAGGAGGAGGCTGCCTACATGCCGCGGCAGTCATCCACGATACTTCTGGCGCAGGGGCAAAATCCGGCCGACAACGGCGTGTGGACACTCGTCAGTGCATCCGATATTGAATCCTTGAGACAAGGAGCGACCGCGCTCACGGCAGTTTCAAACTGGGATCGGATCGCTGGACGGCTTGTGACACTCGAGAGCGACTTAGAAACCATCGACACCATACCGGCGACATCCGTCAGCTTGGTGCAGACCAAAGCCCCATCCTTGAGCAATTTCCGTCTCATCGTGGCCAATTGGCTGTCGAGCAACATCCTTTCCTATGCGCTTCTTCTGGTGGCTGCCTGCGTTGCACTGGGTGTCGTAACCACGGCGCTGCTCTCCCGATTGGGAAGACGGCAATGAGCTGGCGCGGCCTTCTTGCCGGTCTGGCATCCCTGTGCATGGTATCATCCATGGCCAATGCGGCTATTACCCAGCAAGAATGGGCCGAATACTCCGCCCGCTTTGTGTCCGCCGAAGGCCGTGTGGTTGATGACGGAAATGGCGGCATTTCCCACAGCGAGGGGCAGGGCTATGGCTTGCTCCTGTCCTTCCTGGGGGGCAACCGGCCGGATTTCGAACGCATATGGTCGTTCACGCAGCGCGAGCTCCTGCTTCGCGATGACAATCTTGCCGCATGGAGATGGGATCCCAACGAGAAGCCTCACATCACCGACCTGAACAACGCTTCCGACGGTGACATTCTCATCGCCTACTCGCTCGCCCTAGCCGGGGCAGCGTGGAAGGAGGAGCGGTTTACTACCAGCGCAAAATCGATCGCTACCGCGCTGGGGCGCAGTTCTGTGTTCGCGCATCAGGACAAGCTCCTGATCCTGCCCGGCGTCGCTGGGTTCGGAAAGGACGCGCGCCCCGATGGTCCGGTGGTCAATCTGTCCTACTGGGTTTTCGAGGCCTTTCCTGTTCTGGACCAGCTCGGCACAGGCACGGACTGGACGGACCTCTCCCGGAGCGGTGTGAGCTTGCTGGAGGAAGCTTCCTTCGGGAGCAGAAAGCTCCCGGCCGACTGGATATCGGCGGAGGCTTCGCCGCGACCGGCAACGGGCTTTCCGGCCGAGTTCGGCTACAATGCGGTGCGCATCCCGCTCTACCTGATCCGTGCGAACACTGGAGATAAAGAGCTCCTCCGGCGCTTGCGCGACGGGATGACCAAGGAAGACGGATCGATCGTGCTGGTTGATTTCTCCAGTGGGAAGGAAACGGCCGTCTTAAGGGACCCGGGCTACCGCATCATTTCCGGCCTCGCAGCCTGCGTTCTCGATGGCACGCGCTTGCCCAAGGATCTGCAGACTTTTGCGCCAACCCTCTACTATCCTTCGACCCTTCAACTGCTGGCCCTGGCCTACATACGGGAGGAGCGGCGGGAATGTCTGTGAGTTTCGCCAAGTCTGTCAGTGTGATCGCCATGTCGCTGGTGCTTGCAGCACCTATGTCGCTTGGAAGCGATCCTAAGGTCGCAACGGATGACGCGGGGGACTTGATCCTCGCGCAGGCTGAACCTTCGGCACCAGCAGCAACACCGGAGGTCGATGAATCCGCCTTGCGCTATTTCGCCCGGCAAGGCGACACCCGGCGCCTGGAAATCGAAATCGCCCGGTTGCGCGCACTCTATCCCGATTGGGTTCCGCCTACTGACCTCCTGAGTGCCCCACCTCAGACGGATCCGGAACTGGATGCAATCTGGGATCTCTATTCGCAAGGCAGGCTGGCAGAGGTGCGCCAGAAGATTGCCGAGCGTCAATCCGCTGACAGTGGGTGGAGCCCGCCGGCGGATCTCATCGACCGGCTGGAGCTTGCGGAAGCGCGCGAACGCCTGATCAATGCTTCGGATCTCAAGCAGTATGACACCGTCATCAAGGTTGCATCCGAGAAGTCGGAATTGCTCACGTGCAGTGAAGTCGATGTGCTCTGGCGTGTTGCGGAAGCCTTTGCGCAAACCAACCGGGAACAGCGCTCGTTCGACACGTATCGATATGTTCTGACGAATTGCGAGAACCCGAACGAGCGGCTTGCTACAATCCAGAACGCCTCCAAGAACCTCTCCAGGTGCCACATTGACGAACTGCTGAAGCTCGAGCGGAAGACAGCAGGAATCGGCGAGTTTGAACCGTTCCGCGACGATCTGGCGCGTGCCGTCGTGGCGGAGGCGGGTGAAGACGAGAAGGTTGTCGTGCCGGCTGAACAGCTCACCAGGCTCGAGCAGCTGGCTGAACGCGAAAAGAAGGCCTCGGACGCACTGCTTCTTGGCTGGTACTACCTGCGGCGTGAGAATATCGACCCGGCGGAAAAATGGTTCCGTCAGGCGTTCGAAGCCGAACAGACGGCTTCGGCCGCGAGAGGTATCGCGCTCGTCCTGATTGAACGCGAAAAGTTCGCAGACGCCGAAGGCATCATGTACCGGTGGCGCGCTGATGATGACGACAGTCGAAGCGTCTATCTTGCCGCAGTGGCAAACCTTCTTGGCACCGAGCCCCGTCCGGCTCTGAGCCCCGATGTTCTGAGCAGCATCGTGACTGAAGTCGCGGCGGCGAAAGATGTCATCGCCGCCAATCAGCTGGGCTGGTATGCCCGGGCATGGCAGCAGCACGAAACCGCCAAGGCATGGTTCAACCTCGCTCTGCAATGGAAGAGCGATGATGAGGAAGCCGCCTATGGTCTTGGCGTCAGCTATTTCCAGCTGGGTCAGACGGCCGAGCTGGCTGCGATGAAGCAGCGGTGGCAGGGTCGGTCCGAACGCATCCAATTGATCGGAACCGAGGCACAGGCTCCGGCGACCACCGCTCCCATGGTGACGCCGCCGCAGACGGCTACCGCTGCCCCACAAACAGCCGCCCCAGCGCCACAGACGGTTCAAACTGCACCCGATGTCAGGGTTCGAGATACGAGCGCGGCGCCCCCGCGCCCAAGCACAAGTGCACCGCAAGTTGCCACCAGAGCTCCGCAAACGCGCTCTTCTTCGACCTCCTATCGCCGCGGTTGTTCGGATTTCGTCCATCCTGAAACACTAGCGCCCGAAGCTGCTCTTGCGCGCGGCTGGTGCCTGATGGACCTGAACCGTCCGCTGGAAGCCGCCCAGGCTTTTGAAGTGGCGCTCCGCAGCCGGACTGACCGTGTGCGAAGCGATGCGTCCTATGGTCAAAGTCTCGCCTATCTGCGGGCCGGGCTGGTGAACGAGGCGGCAGTCGCTGCAACCAAGGCGCGTCAGGAACCCTCCCGTACGATCGAGTTGCAGACGAGCATACTTGCCGAACGTGCCCTTGGCGCGTTCGAACGCGGACGCTATGCGGAAGCGCTCCTCGCGCTTGACCAGCGCGCGCAGATCGCACCGGAACGAGTGGACCTCATGGTTCTCCGGGGATATGCGTATATGAAGCTCAATCGGCTGGGGGATGCGAGCCGTGTGCTGGAAGCCGCTGCCGGAACCGGCAATCGTGATGCCATCCGAGCGTTGGCCGATCTACGCAACCAGTTGAACGGGCAGTGAGCGTCAAACCTGTTCGACATCTGGTGGTAGCCAGCTTATGGCAGCTAGCATTGAAAGTCTGGTTTCAGTAGATTGACCTTGGCTATGTTTGCGCAGCGTTTAAAGTAGTAGAACGACGTGCCGGCAATGGCTACGCAAGAACCCTGCCAGAGTGTAGCCGCTTGATGTTCAGTCTTTACGAGATCGTAGCCATAGACCACGATTTCCGGTTCGTAGCGCTGGCTATCGGTATCTGTGCTCTGGCGAGCCTGACTGGCGTTGCAATTGCTCAGCACAGCATGAAGCCGCACCCCAGGGCAAGCCGCTTGTTCTGGCTGGTGCTTGCCGGTTCGATCATTGGCCTTGGCATATGGGCTACGGACTTTACAGCGCTCCTCGGGTTCAGAACTGATCTCAACCCCCGCTTTGATCTACTCTTCACGGCACTTTCCTTAGTGATATCCGCCAGTCTGATAATGATCGGTGGCGTTACCGTTCTTTCAAGACGCGACAGGGGGACGTTGGCCGGAGCTTGGGTTGGCGCAGGCATAGCCGTCACGCATTTCATGAACATGAACGCGTTGCGGGTGCCTGGAAGCATCGTTGAGACCAATCTGGTGGTCGTCGTCGTGGCAGCGGCGTGCGGAATAGTGCTGGCCGGATGTGGCGGCAATCTTCTGGTCAGGTTCAGAGATGAGGTCTTTGCCTGGCCTGCCGCCGTGATGCTGTTCTTCGCAGTCCTCGTAACCTATCTCGTGGCCATGAGCGGTGTCACCGTCCTGCCCGGCGATCCTTCGCCGGATCTGGACTGGACCGCGTCCGGTGCGCAGTTGGCCTGGGCGGTGGTTACGGCGTTCCTCATCCTTCTTGCGGCGGTGATCGTCTATACGCTGCAAGCAGAACGGGCGGCTCGCAGGATAGCGAAAGAGCACGCTCAGCTTCAGAAAGCGCTTGCCGAGCTCAAGGAGAGCCAGAGGCACCATCGCGCCTATGTCGAGCTAAGCCCACAAATCGCTTGGGTGGCGGATCCCGATGGGAACATCACCGAGGTTGCTCCCAGATGGGGCGATCTGGTGGGGCAGTCGCCGGAAAGTGCCATAGGCTACCACTGGATGACCTATCTCCATCCTGATGATCTTCCTTCGACAACGCTGATCTGGAGAAGGGCTCTCTTGAGGGGAGGGGATGAGGGCCTCGACGTCCGTTATCGCGTTCGCCTTGCCGAAGGCAATTATCGCTGGTTCCGGGCCAGAGCCCGCCCACGGCGTGATGGGAGCGGAAAGATTCTGGCATGGTACGGCAGTCTGGAAGACGTGCACGACCAGGTCGTTGCCGAGCTTGCTCTGCGCGACAGCGAGGAGCGCTACCGCCTTGCAGCGCTTGCCACCAACGAAGTCATTTGGGAGTGGTCGTTCGATCTCCAGCAAGCCACCTGGAGCGGGGCTTACATGGATGTTCTGGGTTATCCGGAACTTGCCCAACAAACTGGCCTGGAGTGGTGGCTTGAACACATCCATCCGGACGATCTGCCGCGCGTGCTGGCAAGCCAGGAACATGCGCTCAAAAATGGTGCCGATTCCTGGAGCGAGGAATACCGCTTTCTGATTGCATCCGGAGACTGGATCGACGTCCGCACCCGCTGTGTCATCGTCCGCAGTGGTAGCGGAGAGCCGACACGCCTTGTCGGATCCATGCTGGATATAACGCAGCAGAAAAGGGCTGAAGCCGAGCTCAACTGGGCAGCCTTCCATGATCCGCTGACCAAGCTGCCCAATCGCACCCTGTTTCGCATCAGAAAGAAGGCGGCGATTGACGCCGCCCGGGACACGGGCAAGTTCGTTGCACTCATTGTGCTTGATCTCAACGATTTCAAGCAGGTCAATGACACGCTCGGTCATTCTGCAGGCGACTATATTCTTGAGGAAACCGCAAAGCGCCTGCGGGCCTGTGTGGCGCCTGACGTCACCATTGCCCGACTTGGAGGAGACGAATTTGCGATCATCCTCCCCAATCTTTCATCCCCCCAGGACTACACCGAACCCATGGCCAGGATCGGCGCTATCCTGGGGAAGCCAATCTCCTTCCAGAACATGCATGTCCAGATCCGCCACTGCGCTGGGGTGGCCTTTTGGCCACGCGACGGCGAGGAGATTGCCGACCTGCTGATTGCTGCCGACCTTGCGCTCTACGCCGCCAAGAGCGGCGTACCGGGAACGGTGGTCGAATTCGATCCTTCGCTGAGGGACGCTTCGGAACGGCGAGCCGGCATGTTGGCTGCCGCAAAGCTGGCGCTGGAAGAGGATCGGGTGGTTCCCTATTACCAGCCGAAGATCGATCTCCAGACAGGCGACATCATCGGGTGGGAGGCGCTCCTGCGCATTCGCAAGGAGAGCATCCACATATTGCCTCCCTCGGAAATCGCGGCTGCATTTTCCGACGCGGAAATCGGTGTGCAGCTAACCGACAGGATGTTTTCGAAGGTTCTGTCGGACCTTGCAAGTTGGCACGCGCAAGGCATCGACGTCGGGCGGATCGCCATCAACCTGTCGGGCGGCGACTTCAGGCAGCAGGGACTGAGTGAAAGAGTGCGGTCACTGGCGGAGCAGAGCGGGGTGACGCTCGATCACATCGAACTTGAAGTGACCGAAACAGTGCTGATCGGCGACTTCGGACACGAAGTATCACGCGAGCTTCAGGCGCTGCGGGACTGGGGTGCGCTTGTGGCGCTGGATGACTTCGGAACGGGCTATGCTTCCTTGACCCACCTTCAGCAATTGCCTGTAGACGTGATCAAGATCGACAGGTCCTTCATCGAAAAAATCGACTCCACGGACCTCAAGGCCACAACCGTGATCGACGCTGTCGTTCAGATGGCAAAGCGACTTGGGATCCAGACAGTGGCCGAGGGCGTCGAAACCTGGGAACAGGTGCGTTACCTGAAAGCCAGCGGTTGCAGCATTGTTCAGGGGTATCTCTTCAGTCCCCCGATATCGGCAACCAAGGTTCCGGATTTTCTGACATCGACTGAACCAAGGCGAGCTCTGGCTCACTGAGCACGCAAACTTGCAGCCGATCTATTCGCCGCTGATCAAGTTTACTCGCACTGAACACGCGGTCCGCCGCCATAAGGCTGGTACGTGTTGTCTTCAGCGCGGTACGAGTTGTACCGGGCAAAGCACGATGAGACGTGGTCTGCGCTCATGGCGAAAGCTGAAGCATCGTTCCGATAGGGTTCCGCCACGGAAGCTTCCTGGTAGGGGGCATCAGCCTCTACAGACACAATCACGGGCTTCGTATCATAGGGAGATACGCATTCTCTGCTGCGACCGCTGTAGGATCTGTAACTATTGGTTTCCGGACGGTAGGAGCGATAGCGCTTGCTGCACCAGGCCACATGTTCGCGGCTCAACGAAACCTTGGGTGCTTCCTCACGTGTCGTGGAAGCGGTGGTCATCTGATCAGTCACGTCATCTTGCACGAGTTCAGCCACCTGGCTGGCGGACAGAGTATCAGGCGGCAAGATGCTTGCAATCCGTTCGTAATTCTGATCGGCCGGGTTGATCTTTCGCGGAGTGGTCGAGAAGGCCACGGACGATGCCGAACTCAGATTTTGCTCCGCGACCGGTTCAGCGGACAAGTAGGCCACCGCAAATGCTACGCCACCCGCGAACACACCCAGTGTGGCTGCTAATCCGGTCAACATTGCCAAAAAGTATCGCATCTTGAGCCTCCTGCCTGCTGTTTAGGGGCAAACTTCAATCGAGGCGCAGGGTTCCGAAATGTGATCAATCTATGGCTGCAAATGAAAAATGAAATCGAAGCCAGATGGCAAGGCTGGCCTTCTAGGGTGGATCTTTGTATGGCGTGGCTTCGAATTTAACCCTCACCGAAAGAACCAGCACGGCAGCAACCGTGACAGGCTTTCATTCTTGCGACCACGGTGGCGAAAGATGAAAAAGCCTTTTGTATCGCTGCGACCCGAGATCACCCGGACGCATGCCCAGATCCTGATGAACTGGTTGGAAGATGAACGCGTCACTCGCTTCCTGAGCGACTCCCGCAGTGTATCCCGGTTCATCGCGCAGGCTATCGACCGATCTCCAATGCCGATCCTCACCCATCTGTTCAATCAGGGTGGCCGCTTCTTCATGGCCTACGACCGCAATGACGTCCCGGTGGGCTTTGTCCGCCTGGTCAAGGCTGGCGGTCAGTGCGAGATCGTCCTGGTCATTGGCGATCATGACACCTGGGGTCGGGGGCTTGGCGCCAGTACCATCCGCGAAGGTCTGAAATTTGCCTTCCTGGATATGAGAGCCGAGTGCGTCATTGCCAAGATTCACCCCTGCAATGCGCGCTCGCTGAAGAGTTTTCAGCGCTGCGGCTTTATTCTTGGGCCGGAAACGCCAACGCTCAATTCCCTTTCCATGCCGGCCGGCCGGTATCTGCAGCTCCTGCGCGAAGGTGCAATGGCAGATCGTGGGGACATCTACGTGACGGAGATCGATAAGGTCCGGCTTCAAAGCCTGATGGGGCTTGAAGTTGTCACCAGCATGGAACTCGAACACGAAATCGAGAGAGCCATTGTTGTCGGCCCCCGGCAGGTTGCCGAAAATGTTGTGACGATGAACTCGGAGGTCATGCTGCGCCTGGATGATGAGCGGGAGCAGGTGGCACTGGTCTATCCGCAGGATGCCGACGAGCGTTCCGGGAAACTCTCCGTCCTTTCCGATGTCGGCACCGCAATTCTGGGATACCAGGAGGGCGAGGCCATCGAGTGTATGGTTGCCGAGCGTACGCGACGCGTGGTGATCGAGAAGGTGATCTACCAGCCGGAGTCCTCCGGTGATTTTCATCTTTAGGCGCGTTGGACGTAGGCGTCGTCGAAGTGGCAGATTGCATCCAGTGCAACCCGCCACTTTCGATCCCTGGTTCCGCGGATTATTTGGTAACGCGATAATCCAGAGGCGGCTCGCGATCTCCGAGCAGGGCTGAGTAGGAGAAGTTGGCTCCCCGTGCTTCATCGAACTCGGCTTTCGCCTTCTCGATCAGCTCAGGTGACTGCAGGAGTTCCGCCGCGGTATATGCCAGTGTTTCCGCAGCCAGCCGTGTTCCCTTGTATCCAATCGACATGCCGCCGGCTGCAACGGCCTGCCAGCTGTGCGTGGCAGTACCCGGCACCCAGGTGGCCGTCCCAAGACCCACGGTGGGTGCGACCCAGCTCACGTCGCCGACATCTGTCGAGTAAAAGCCTTGTTCGCCAAAGGAATATTCCTCAACCTCTCCGACCTTGCTGAGGGGCGGGGTTGCGCGCAACGTCTTCTGCAGCTCCGTTGCGAACCCGATTTCCTCATCGTTCCATTCGATCTGCCGTGCTGTACGCAGATTGCTGTCCAGGACGCGGCCGAGTGTGTCGTTCGGGAGAACCGAATAGACACCGCTCATGCGTTCGACTGAAAACTCGGTCCCGGTTCCGAGTGCTGCTCCTTCGGCCGCCTTCTCGATGCGTTCCATTACATCCTGCACGACAGCCGGGTTCGGATGACGGACGTAGAGGTAGCTTTCGGCAAAATCCGGCACCACGTTGGGCGCTGCTCCACCGTTCGAGACGATGTAGTGGACGCGGGTCTCCTGAGGGATGTGCTCGCGCATCAGGTTGATCATGTGATGCATGGCTTCGACGCCATCGAGGGCGGAACGTCCTCGCTCGGGATACATTGCCGCGTGAGCCGATTCACCGCGGAACCGGATCTTGGCGCTGACATTCGCCAACGAACGGCCCTGGCTGGCCGAGTTCTGGTCTGAGGGATGCCAATGCAGGACGACGTCGACGTCATCGAACAAACCTTGGCGGACCATGTAGACCTTACCGGATCCGCCTTCCTCAGCCGGGGTTCCGTAGAGACGGACCTGACCCTCGACGTTGTTCTCCTGCATCCATTTGGAGATAGCGATTGCCGCAGCGACGGATCCTGCGCCAAAAAGGTGATGGCCACATGCATGGCCGCTTTCGATACCTTCAACTGCCTGCTGAACCGGAATGGAATCCTGCGAGAAGCCGGGAAGTGCGTCCATCTCTGCAAGGATTGCTATGACCGGGCCGCTCTTTGAGCCAGCCGTGGCGACGAATGCCGTTGGAATATTGCCGACGCCGCGCTCGATCTCAAAGCCGTTCTGCTCGAGTTCGCCGGTAAGTGCATCTACCGTAGCGGTTTCGAGATAGCCGAGCTCGGGGTTGCTCCAGATCTGGTGGGCAACCTCCGTCATTCGCGGCTCATATTTGGCGATGTGACCGGCAAGTTGCGAGCGGGTTCCCTCGGAAAGTCCGGACGCTAGCGCCAGGGACGAACTCGAGATCACGACAGCAGATACAATGGCACCAAACGAGAAAAATTTCATTGCTCTCCCTTTTCAAAACCAGAGGGCAGTGTTGCAGAGAAAAACTGCAGGAACAATGCGCCAAGCGCCTGCCTCGGTCGGATGCGAAAAGTATCGTCTGTGTGCCTGATTTCAGGGCCAATGGAACGGGATCGTGGTCGAACCGTTGTCCACGCAGTCTCAACAACCCCGAAGCAACATGCTGTCTGATCCACAAAGTGCCCTGGAAGAGTTTATCCGGGACCCATCCTATCCTTGCGTCGGCGCCAAGTCCGCGTTGGGAAAGGGACAACTGACCACCTATGTTGCCCGCAGCATCGATAGCGCGTGGAATGATGTCGACATCCATGACCAGCTGCTGCAATTCGCGTGGCGCTATCAACAAGACCCCATGCTTTTCACGAGCTTTGCGGTGATCTTCGAGGGACCAGAAGATCTCGAAGAACCACGTTTCGAACAGCACCTGTGGGATCGGATTCAAAGTTTGACAGAAAAGGACAGTTGGCGTGGACAAACGCCGGACCCGCGCGTCAGCGCTGATCCTGACGATCCGCATTTCTCCCTAAGCTTCGGTGGCGAGGCTTTCTTTGTCGTCGGGCTTCACCCAAAGGCCAGCCGCCCCGCTCGGCGCTTCCTCTATCCGACAATGGTCTTCAACCTCCACGATCAGTTCGAGGCCCTTCGCGCCCAGAACCGATATGAAAAACTGCGTGGTTCGATCCTGCAACGTGATCTCGAATTGGCCGGCAGCATCAACCCGATGCTCGCGCGCCACGGCACGATTTCTGAAGCGCGGCAGTATAGCGGCCGCAAGGTGCCCGATGGCTGGAGCTGTCCCTACCACCGCAAGGACGCACCCACTGCAGCAAATCCGTTGGCACTCGAGGAGCAGCACCCTGATGGGCGATAACATCAAGGAGATACCGCCGCGCTCGGGAACCGCCTTCACGATTGATGCCGGACAGATCCTGACTGTCATCGATCCTTTGGGCGGGCAGGTTGCAGACCTTCTGGCAGTTTCCCGCGTGGATACGGCAGAGATGATATCTTCGGGTCGGACCCTCGACTACGCCGAGAGCATTTATCTCACCACCGGAAATCTGCTCTACTCCAACCGTTCCAACGTGATGCTGGAAATCATCGAGGACACGGTCGGCCGGCATGACTTCTTGCTCACACCCTGCAGCGAGGCGACCTTCCGCCTGTGCTATGATAATGAGCCGCCGCACCAGGGATGCCTCGGCAACCTCCATCATGCTTTGGAGCCCTATGGGATCGCTGAAGATGCAATCCCGGTCGCATTCAACTGTTTCATGAACGTGCCGGTGGATGGCGCGACCGGAAAGCTGAAGGTGCTGCCGCCATTGAGCAAGGCAGGCGACTTCATCCGTTTCCGCGCGCACATGGATCTGATCATCGGCCTCACGGCCTGTTCGGCCCCTGCCAGCAATGGTGGAAGTTTTAAGCCGATCCACTATTCGATCGGTTAGGGTAGGCTTACGTGACGGGCAATTGCTTGAAGGGGTTTGCGAATGGGACACCCAGTGGCTCAAAATGACGTTCGTTGGCCGTCAGTACAGTGAGGCCGTGAGCAGCTGCAGTAGCCGCGATGGCAATGTCTTCGAAGCCCGGATCATGGGCGCGCGCCAAATCAAGCATAACTCCTGCATACCTGGCTTCTTCCACCCCAAATGGCAGGACGCGCCCGGCATAAAAATGCTCTATGGCCATGAGCCATCGGCGTAACCCGGCGGCCTTCGTTGTCGCTGAGATCCTCTCTGCGCGAGCAATCCCCGCTTCGATCTCGGCGATAGTTATAGCGGAAAGATAAAGTCGGTCACTGTTGGCCCGCATCCAGGACGCGAACGTTTCGGCCCCAACCTTGCTCTTGGTGGGCGCGTCTGCCGACACGACATTCGTATCCAGAAGATACAAGATCAGGCACCGCTTTCCCGCAAGGCACGAGCTGGCTTGCGGGAGCGGGCAGGAATATCTGACGCTTCGCCCGGAAAGGCGAGGAGCAAGTCAGCAAACTCTGGCACTTTCGAGATGCGTTGCCATTCCTCGAAGGAAACGAGCACCGCTTCCCTGCGACCATGACGTGTGATCACCGTCGGCTCTCCGGCCACTGCGCGATCAACCACCGCTGACAGCGTGGCTTTGACGTCCTTGAGCTGAATTTCCTTCATGGCGTCGCTCCATATGACTATCGATAGTCATATATGACGCCGCAGTACCGGATCAAGTGTTGTGCGCATATTAGTCGATCTGCGGAACACCTCCGAGGCAAACCTCGGGTGCGTCTCCTGAGTCGTGGATTGTGCCGGGTTCACCGGCACAATCCTTTTCTTAGCCTCTTGTCTGTTCAGTCCATGGCAGCCGCTTTGAAGCGCTCGGGGGTAAACGGCACCTGACGAAGCCGCACACCTGTCGCGTCGAATATGGCGTTGCCGACAGCTGCAGTCACGATGGCCGCCGAAGGCTCGCCACCGCCCATCGGAGGCTCTTCCGGCCTGTCGATCAGCTCGACGATGATCTCCGGCGCCCCCGTCATGGTCAGGACCGGGTAGCTCACCCAGTCCAGACTGGTGATGCTGGAGTTGTCGAACTGTAGCTCCTCATGAAGAGTACGGCTGAGCGTATGGCACACATTGCCTTCGACCTGGTTGATCAGCCCGTCCGGGTTGATCACCTGTCCAAGGTCGTGCGTTACATAGAACCGCGTGGCCTTGATCTCACCGCTTTCCCTGTTCACCTCGACCTCGCAGACTGCGGCCACATAGGCAAACGTGTTGTGATAGTGGCAGTAGGCAACGCCACGACCGCGCGCAATGTTGCCCTCCTGATTGCTGGCAGGAGAGGGCCTAGTCTCCCAGTTAGACAGCTTGCGGAGCCGTTCCATCACTTCACGACCGCGCGGATCTTCCAACATGCTCAGACGCAGATCGAAGGGGTCAACCTTTGCCTCAGCCGCCAGTTCATCGATGAAGCATTCATTTGCAAAGGTGTTCTGCAGCCTTCCAGGCGTTCTGATCCACGAGGCGCGGAACGGGGTGTTCTTCACCCAATGCACGGAGGTTTGGACGTTCGGCAGCTTGTAGCCAAGATCAGCGTTGCCCTGAACGCTGCCGGCACGGCCTCCAGGCTGATGAGACAGTTTCGCCAGGTCGGCCGCGACGAGCGTCACAGCGTTGCCCACGCTTTGGGCGTGATAGAACTGTGAATCCCAGGCGACGATCTTTCCGTCGTCATCGATCGCGCCCTTCAGGTCCGCAAGACTTGGCGGCCCTTTCGGATCCCAACCATGTTCGTCGTGCCGCATCCACTGTACGCGCACCGGCACCTCGAGAAGCTTGGAGAGGAGGGCCGCATCCGCCGTGCAATCCTCAAAACCGTTGCGGCCGTAGCATCCTGCGCCTTCCACATAGACGATGCGAATGTTCTGCGCATCGAGTTGCAGCATCTCCGCCAGCTGCTTTTGCAGCGCATGGTTGCCTTGCGAGGGTGACCAGCAGGTGAGCTTGCCATCCTTGAAGTCAGCCACTGCACAGGAGGGTCCGAGCGAAGCATGGGAGTGGATCGGGAAGGAATAGGTCGCCTCAAGGGTCTTTTTCGCGTTGGCCAAGGCGCCGGCAGCATCGCCCGCAGTGGCGACCACATCGGTCTTGTCGATCTCGCTGTTACGGACATAGTCATAGATTTTCGACTGGTCCGGCAGACCCTTCCAATCGCTCCACTCGACTTCGAGGGCATCGGCAGCCTTGACCGCCGCCCATTCGGTCTTGGCAACGACTGCGAGGAAATTCCCTTCGCGCACGACCTTGATGAGGCCTGGGATATCCTTGACGGAATCTTCATTCACCGAGACGAGATCTGCATGGATTGCCGCTGGCCGTATCACGCGGGCATGCACCATGCCGTCGACGCGGACGTCACCGATGTAGTCGAACGTGCCGGTGACCTTGCCCGGAATGTCGAACCGCTTGATCGACTTGCCAACGAGTTTGTAGGTATCCGGCGACTTGAATTTGGCATCCGGATCGATGGCGAGTTCAAACGTCTTGCCTCCCACCAGCTCTCCGAAGCCAATGCCTTCGCCGCCAGAAGACGGCTTGATGACGCCCGCCTCGATTGTCAGTTCGTCTGCAGCAACGCCCAGCTTTTCACCTGCCATCTTCAAGAGGGCATTGCGAGCGGTGGCCGCCGCCGCACACAGTTGCATGCCGCCCTTCATGATGGAGTTGGAGCCTGAGGTCGTGCCCTGGTCCGGCGTCAGGGCAGTGTCGCCGGTGATCATGTGGATCTGATCCAGGGTCAGATCGAGTTCTTCGGCCACCATCTGTGCAAGTGCCGTTGGAACGCCGGTTCCGAGGTCAACCTTGCCGGAATAAACGGTCACAATTCCGTCTGTGCCGATCGACAGGAAGCCGTCGACGGCTTCGCCCGAGAGACTCTTTCCGGCAGGGCTCAGGCTTTCTGCTGACGCGGCGCTTGCGACGGATGGCATAGCAAAGCTGACAACCAGAGCTCCACCACCACGAAGGATAGAACGGCGGGAAATAAGAATTTGGTTCATGGCAATTCCTCCCTCGGATAATTACGCAGCTTCAGAGGCGCGCTTGACGGCACGGATGATGCGGGTGTGGGTTCCGCACCGGCAGATGTTGTTGTCGAGCGCAGCCCTGATTTCTTCTTCCGTGGGTTTGCTGTTCTCCTTGAGGAAGGATGCCGCCTCCATGATCATGCCGTTGACACAGTAGCCGCATTGCACCGCCTGTTCCTCGATGAAGGCGGCCTGGATCGGATGGGGGTTCTCAGGTGTACCCAAACCTTCGAGGGTGGTGATTTCCGCGGTCGCATCCAGCGCGCCGACGCTGATCGAGCACGAACGGGCCGAACTGCCGTCAATCAGCACCGTGCAGGCGCCGCATTGCCCCATTCCGCAACCGAACCGAGGGCCCTTGAGACCAAGGTCGTTTCTGAGTGCGTATAGAAGGGGCATGTCCGGATCATCGATCTCGATCGAAACGGTTTTCCCATTTACGTTGAGCGTTACTGATTGAGGCATGGCTTCTTCCCTAGAAGTGGCTAAGGCCCCAATGGCAGCAGCTACGATGAATATCGTGCCGGTGCTTGGGGCGCGTTTGAACGCTTTGGCGGCAACCCCACTGCGACAAGCCACCGCACCTAATAGAGGATCAGCTGCAGTCCGTCCTGTAAAGCCGGCTAAGACGGATTATCAAGGAGGAGTAGTAAATTTATTTTCAGATTTCACGATGTGAACTCTGGCCTACGCTATGGCTATCGCCTCAGATAGTCGCCCAATCCTGACGCAGGTCTTCGCCCGTCATTGGCGTGATGCCGAGTGTCTTCAACGCGGATGCTGCGGTGGCGACGAGATCGGAATTTCTGGAAGCCGTGCTGCCATCGGGCAGGAACAGGTTGTTCTCGAAGCCGACTCTCAAGCCTCCGCCGAACAGGGCGGCAGCGACCGTGCAGGAGGCTTCGAAGCGACCGAATGCACAGACCATGAAGCGTTTGAATGCAGGCTGTCCGTCGGCGAGAAAGGGCAGGAGGTCTGCAGGCAGTGAGGTTTGGGTTTTCGTATAGCGGCCCAGCACGTAAAGCACCGGCGGTTCATCGAAGGGCACGACCCCGCGCTTGCGCAGATCATCCAGCTTTGTCGCCTCCTCGGGGGAGTAGAGGATAAACTGCGGAACCACATGCTCTGCCTTCAGCCATTGCAGGAATTCAGCGAAAGCGGCTTCACCGGAATCTGATGGCAGGATCTCACGCAGCGCCAGCGACACGGCCTCCGGCCGCACCGCGCGCACAACCTCCATCTGTTCTTCCGGTCCGTACTGCCCCAGGGATTCCGAGGTGATCTGGATCACCATCCGCTGCCCCACTTCGGCGCGGATCGCATCGATTGCCTGCCTGTAGGCATCGGCGTCGAGCAGGTGCTGTTGCTCCTGGTCCCGGACATGGACATGGATCATCGCCGCTCCGGCTTCCAGGCATTCCGCGGCTGTGCGCGCGAGGTCAGCCGGCGTTATGGGAAGAGCCGGATGATCAGCCTTCGTGCGGCGGCCTCCATTGGGCGCTACTGCAATGGGCACCGGGGCAAGTGCGGGGATGATATTCTGCATTGTTATTTCTTCCACGTATCCATTCTCGCAAATTCTTTCTTGTCGAAACAGATGTTGCAATAGCCCAGTCTGAACGCTAGCTTCTACCCTTATGGGAGAATTGGCCATCTACAACAAGCTGATCCCGATTGATGATGGTTCTTGGAGGCTGCAGAGGCAGCCCTCACGTGTTTCGAGCCAACTGTGTGATGCAAGTCGTCCGCACGCATGGACAGGCGAGGGGGACAGCCATTCCTCGACATCTCCTCACGATCCTCTATCTACCAATCCGCTTGAGGCTGTAGCCCGGCTCGAAACTCAACTTTCCCGGCAGCAGCGGGGTCGCTCTGACCCGAACTCCGGGCACAGAAAAATCCTAGGCACACAGAAGGTCTAAGCCGCATGACGCGCTTGATGCATCGTTCTCTTGTTTCCACACCTCCAGTTGCAGCCGCTGCGCGCGGCATAGAGATCTTCGATGCCCAGGGACGTTCCTATATCGATGCTTCCGGTGGAGCTGCCGTCTCCTGCCTCGGTCACGGTCATCCGGCCGTGCTGGAGGCGATGCGCGCGCAGATGGAGACAATTGCCTACGCCCACACCGGCTTCTTCACCACGGACATCGCCGAGAAGCTCGCAGAGATGCTTGTTGAGGATGCGCCGAAGGGGCTGGAGCATGTCTATCTCGTTTCCGGAGGGTCGGAGGCGGTCGAGGCAGCGCTGAAGATGGCGCGCCAGTATTTTGTCGAGATCGGTCAGCCCCAGCGTCGCCACATAATCGCGCGTCGTCAGAGCTATCATGGCAACACCCTCGGCGCGCTGGCAACCGGCGGCAATGAATGGCGGCGCGAGCAGTTCCGCCCGTTGCTCGTCGAGACCCACCACATCGATCCGTGCTTTGCCTATCGCTTCCAGCAGGAAGGTGAGAGCGACGAGGATTATGCAGCCCGCGCGGCCAATGCGCTGGAAGAAAAGCTGCTCGAACTTGGGCCCGAAACCGTCCTCGCATTCGTCGCAGAGACAGTCGTTGGCGCGACAGCAGGAGCGGTGCCCCCGGTGGCGGATTACTTCCGCCGCATCCGCGAAATTTGCGATCGCTATGGCGTTCTGCTCATTCTTGATGAAGTCATGTGCGGCATGGGCCGTACCGGAACGCTTCACGCCTGCGAACAGGAGGGCATCGCGCCCGACCTGATGACCATCGCCAAGGGACTTGGCGGCGGATATCAGCCTATCGGCGCGGTGCTGGTCTCTTCGAAAATTTACGATGCGATGAAGGCCGGTTCCGGATTTTTCCAGCACGGCCACACCTATATGGGCCACCCGATGGCTGCCGCTGCGGCGGTAGCTGTGCAGGAGACCATCCGCCGGGAAAACCTGCTCAGCAACGTGAAGGCCATGGGGTCTCTGCTCGAAGAGCGGCTGAAAGCCCGTTTCGGCAATCATCATCATGTTGGCGACATCCGGGGACGCGGGCTCTTTCAGGCCATTGAACTGGTGGAGGACCGTGCGAGCAAGCGGCCGTTCAATCCCAGCCGCAAGGTCAATGCAGCAATCAAGAAAGAAGCGATGGCGCGTGGTCTGATGGTTTACCCGATGGGCGGCACGATCGATGGCGTTACCGGCGATCATGTGCTCCTCGCACCACCGTTCATCGTTACTCAAGAGGATATCGACCGCATCGTCGACAGGCTCGGTGAAGCAGTCGACGCGGCGGTCGGGTAGCAGGTGATCCGCCGATGCGGGACACTTCTAGTCCGTGATGCTCCACACGTTGGAGCCAACTACCGGAGTTGCCGGGGCGAAGCATGGGAACTGGCAATATCCGGATAATGTTCATGCTAATAAGGGAGAAATACGCATGACAAGACACGTATTCGTCGGAGCAGGACTGGCTGCGGCAATGTTCGGATCTCTGATGACAGGATCCGCTATGGCTCAGGAGCAACGCTTCGTCTCCGTGGGCACAGGCGGTGTAACAGGCGTATACTATCCCGTTGGTGGAGCCATCTGCCGCCTTATGAACCAGACGCGCCGCGAGCACGGCATTCGCTGCTCGGTGGAATCCACCGGCGGTTCCGTGTTCAACGCCAATGCCATCAAGGGCGGCGACCTGGAGTTCGGCATTGTCCAGTCGGACGTCCAGTACAACGCCTATAACGGAGAGGCTGGCTTTGCCGACGGCGGCAAGCACGAGAAGCTTCGCTCGGTCTTCTCGCTTCACGCTGAGCCGCTGACGATCGTCGCTCGCGCAGAAGCCGGCATCACCGACTTCGATACGTTGAAGGGCAAGCGCGTCAACATCGGTAATCCGGGCTCGGGCCAGCGCGCGCTGATGGATCTGCTCATCGCCGAAAAGGGCTGGACGAACTCTGACTTCGCACTGGCTGCCGAGCTGGCGCCGGCCGAGCAGAGCTCGCAGCTTTGCGACAACAACATCGACGCCTTTGCCTATACGGTAGGCCACCCGGCGGGCGCGATCCAGGAAGCAACGACCTCCTGCGATTCCAAGATCATTCCGGTGGAAGGTGACGTCGTCGACAAGCTCGTCGAAGAGCGGCCCTACTACTTCAAGGCAGTGATCCCTGGCGGCATGTACAACGGCAATCCGGATGACGTGAACACCTTCGGTGTTGGTGCTACCGTTGTCACGTCCGCGGACGTGCCCGACGACGTTGTGACCGCATTCGTGGATTCGGTGTTCAAGGACTTCGAGGCGTTCAAGGGTCTTCACCCGGCTCTCGCCAACCTGACGCCGGAAGAAATGGTCAATCAGGGTAATTCCGCGCCGATGCATCCTGCCGCGGAAGCATACTACAAGGAGAAGGGCTGGCTGAAGTAAGCTGCCCCCCTGGTACAGGAGGAGAACCATTGTTGAAGAACAACACAGTGCTTCTGCCTGAACTTCGCTGCGCGGAAAACCGCGCCGCATGACCAATTGAATGGGCATTTCCCATCGGAAGTGCCCATTCATCTTCTGCAGTGTACAAGAAACCGGAGGGGAACCGGCATGGCAGTAGAGAACGGCAAATCGGGCGCCGGGGCGCCACTGAGTGACGCCGAGCTTCAGGATCTTGTGGCAGCAACCGACACCGGGGCAAGAAAGCCTCTCGGGTACGCGGCATGGATCATCTCGGGCATTGCGCTCTGCTGGTCCTTGTTTCAGCTCTACATCGCTTCCCCCTTGCCCTTCACGCTCAGCAGCTTGACCAGATTGCCACTGGTGCTGAACGACACCCAGACGCGCTCCATCCATCTGGCGTTCGGCGTGTTCCTGGCGTTCATGGCCTATCCGGCGTTCTCGAGTAGCCCACGCGACCGTGTGCCGATCCATGACTGGATCTTTGCCCTGCTGGCCGCTGGCACCGCACTCTACATCAGCATTTTCTATCGCGACCTCGCCCGACGTCCCGGTCTCCCGATCACGCAGGATCTCGTCGTTGCCGGCTTGGGTATCGTCTTCCTGCTCGAGGCAACGCGCCGGGCGCTCGGCCCGCCACTTGCGGTCGTCGCCATCATCTTCCTCGGTTACGTCTTCTTTGGGTCATCACCCTGGCTGCCTGACATCATCCGCTGGGGAGGCGCTTCCTTCGGGCGAGCGATGGACCAGATGTGGCTGTCGACGGGTGGCGTGTTCGGCGTGCCGCTCGGCGTTTCAGCCGCCTTCGTGTTCCTCTTCGTGCTGTTTGGCTCGATGCTGGACCGGGCGGGTGCGGGCAATTTCTTCATCAAGCTCGCCTTTGCGCTACTTGGTCATATGCGCGGTGGACCAGCCAAGGCAGCCGTTCTGTCGTCAATGATGACCGGCATGATCTCGGGGTCTTCCATCGCCAACGTCGTGACGACCGGCACCTTCACCATTCCATTGATGAAGCGGGTAGGGTTCACGGCTGAAAAGGCTGGCTCCGTGGAGGTCGCAAGCTCCGTCAATGGGCAGATCATGCCGCCGGTGATGGGCGCCGCAGCCTTCCTCATGGTGGAATACATCGGTATTCCATACATTGAGGTGATCAAGCACGCCTTTCTGCCTGCCGTCATCTCCTACATAGCCCTACTCTACCTGGTGCACCTTGAGGCTGTTCGCGGTGATATGCCGGTGTTGCCCAAGCGCGTGCGCACGACCGGGCTGCGATCGCTTCTGCGCTTTGGTATCTTCGCAGCATCCACCGTAATCCTGGCAGGTGTGATTTATTACATCGTCACTTTCGTGCGCATGCTGTTTCCGGAAGTTTCCGGAACGCTCCTCATCCTGCTGCTGCTGGCCGTTTATGTGGGGCTGATCTGGTATGCCGCTCAGGTGCCTGATCTGGATTTGGACGATCCGAATGCCCCGGTGGTGGAGCTTCCTCTCCTCAAGGACGTCATCAAGACCGGCCTGCATTACCTGCTGCCGCTCTTCGTGCTCGTCTGGTTCCTGATGGTGGAACGCCGCTCACCCGGCCTCTCCGCATTCTACGCGGTGCTGCTGCTGATCGTGGTCGTCATCACCCAGAAGCCGCTGAAGGCAATGTTCCGCAAGGTGCAGTCATCCAATCAGCTGGCATTGTTCCGCGAAGGCTTCGATGATCTGGTGGAGGGCCTGATTTCCGGCGCCCGCAACATGATCGGCATCGCCTGTGCGACCGCTGCGGCCGGTATCATCGTCGGCACCGTCACGCTTACCGGTATCGGCCAGGTGATGGCGGAGTTCGTAGAGTTCCTGTCGGGCGGCAACATCTTCCTGATCCTGGTGTTCACCGCCGTCATCAGCCTCGTGCTGGGAATGGGCCTGCCGACCACGGCGAACTACATCGTGGTGTCATCGCTGATGGCGCCCGTCATCGTCGAGGTGGGAGCGGCCAACGGTGTCCTCATCCCCCTGATCGCCGCCCACATGTTCGTGTTTTACTTCGGCATCATGGCTGACGTTACGCCGCCTGTGGGTCTCGCCTCCTTTGCGGCTGCTGCCGTCTCCGGGGGAGATCCGATCAAGACGGGCTTCGTGGCGTTCTTCTACTCCCTGCGAACCATCCTGCTGCCGTTCATTTTCGTGTTCAACACGGATCTGTTGCTGATCAACGTAGGCTGGCTTGGCGGTATCTGGATCTTCCTGCTGGCGACAGCCGCGATGCTGATCTTTGCCGCGGCAACGCAGGGCTTCTTCATGGCCCGCAACAGGATCTGGGAAACGGCTGCGCTGCTGCTCGTCACCTTCCTCCTGTTGCGCCCGGGCTTCTTCCTGGATCTGGTGCAGCCGCCATTCAATAATGTCGAACCGAGCAGCATTCATGAGGCAATCGAGAGGGAACCGGACGATGCAGAAATCCGCCTGCGGATTGTCGGCCCTTCCTTCGACAATCCCGACCAGATGCGCGAACGGACGATGGCCTTCAATCTCGGCCCGGCGGGTGAACCCGGAGACGTCCGGCTGGAGAAGGCGACCGGGCTGATAGTGCAGATCGACGGCGATGCGGTGGCACTCGAAGAGCCGATGGACATGAACAGTCGCGCCAGTCGCGCGCTTTCAGGTCTCGACTTCTACGCGGACGTTCCGGTGAGAATCGCTGCCGTTGAAGTCACGGCCGAAAGAATGCCGCGCGAGATTTTCTACATACCGGCGCTGCTGCTGTTCGGTCTCGTGTTCTGGTCGCAGAGACGGCGGGGAGGGACCCTCGCCGGCAATCCACAGGCCGCCTAGATCGGTGGGAGCCGGCTCTGCTCGGGAGTCATGGAAAGACAACTTATTGGAGCAGCTCAGCTATCGCTGAACGTCTGAACTGCTCCGAAGGAGCGATGCGATGTACAAGAACATCCTGGTGACCATCGATCTCTGCAAGATGGAGGCCGAAACGAAGGCGATTTCCACGGCCACCGATCTGGCGCGCATGACCGGTGCGAACCTCCATGTGCTCACTGTCGTCCCCGACTTCGGACTCTCTATGGTAGGCGGGTTTTTCCCGAAGGAACACGAGAAGCAGACGATGGAGCGCGCAAACGCCGCGCTCCACGAATTCACGAAAAAGCACATTCCGAAGGAGATCAAGCACCGGCACATCGTCGGGCATGGTTCTATCTACCGGCAGATCCTGCATTACGCCGAAGTGTGCAAGGCGGATCTGATCGTGATGTCCGCCTCAACGCCCGGACCGGAGGACTATTTGCTCGGCCCGAACGCGGCGCGTGTTGCCCGCCACGCCAAGATCTCTGTCCACGTGGTGCGATAGCCTGGCGCCAATGAAGGGCTGGATCCCAGATCATTTCAGTGTTTCCCAGAAACGCTGAGATGATCCAAGCCGTTGTTTTAGCGCAATTCCGGAGGGAAACCGGTTCCCGCTTTTCCTGGAATTGCTCTAGGAGCGTGGCGGATGTGACCGCACGAACGCCTCGTCCACGTCAACGCCCCAACCAGGGCCTTGCGGCACGACGATTTCGCCGCCCTCCACGATCAGCGGCGCCGTCAGGAACTCCGACTTCCAAGGCACGTCCTCGACGTCGAATTCAACGAGCCTGATGTTCGGAATGGCAGCTGCGAAATGGACGCTGATCACGTCGCTCAGGAGACCCCCGCAGAAATTGTGGGTTGAAACGTTCACCTGATGGGTCTCGGCGAGTGCAGCCATCTTGAAAGCCTCAAGGTAGCCGTTCCAGGCGAGGTCTATGATAGCGATGTCCACGGTTCCTTTTTCGAGGAAGGGACGGATGCCGTTCCGCCCGTAAAGCGCCTCCAGCGACGCGATGGGGCAGGGGGCCATCTGTCGGATGTGGGAAAGCGCCTGGCAGTCATAGGTATCGAGTTCCAGCCAATCCAGCCCGAACGGCTCCACCGCCCGCGCCAGCTGCACGTATCCTTCGGTCTTGAAGTGGAAGTTGACGTCGAGCATCAGTGCAACGTCGTCGCCCAAGCCTTCGCGGATTGCTGCAAGCTGTTTTCGCAGGGTGGTGAGCACCGTACGATCAAGATTTAGCTCGGGGTAGCCGGGGGTATAGGCAAAACCGGGGCCGAAATTGGCAAAACCGCCGTTGCCATCTTCCGCAATCAGGCCAGTCTTGACGGCTTTGACGCCGCGTGCGCGGGCTTCTTCACCGAGAGCGGCCCAGGCTTCGTAGCCTTTGAGCGGTGGCACGCCAAGTTGCGCGTGATTGCGCACGCGGTAGGTTCCAAAATGCGACCAGTAGAACGGCACGCGGTCACGCAGCGATCCGCCCAGCAGTGCGTGAACGGGTACGCCGAGCGCCTTTCCCTTGATGTCGAGCAGGGCGTTGAGGATAGCGGCGATGGCGTTCTGGTTGATGCCGCCCTGCGCCTGGATCGTCCGTCCCCTGAGCAGGGCCGCAATGCGCTCGATCTGCAGCGGATCCATGCCGATGACAAGCTCGCCGAGCGCGTGGATCACCCCGGTAACGCCAGCCGTGCCAAAATGCTCGCCATACTCCGACCAGCCGACGATACCCTCATCCGTGACAACCTTGAGGTAGCAGGCAGTCCGCCAGCCAGCATCTGCCATCAGGCTTTCAAGTTTCACTATGCGCATTTTCTACCCGCTTCCTCCCCGTTGTCCTTCCGCATCATGCGAGAGACAGTGCGAAATTCCGACCCGCCCGATGCGGAAGTTTCGATAGACGGAATGATCCAATTCTACGTAGCAAGCCAGATTGACGCGGAACGGCCCACCTGCACACGAGCGATACTGCGTAGCAGACGAAATGCTCTTTAGAGGATGGAGCATTTTCTTGGGAGGAGACTGCATGAGAAAGATGATTTTGACTGCAGCAGCGATCTTACTTGCGGGGATTACTGTAGCCAGTGCGGAATATCCAGAGCGGCCAATCACGATCACTGTCGGAGCCAGCGCCGGCGGCGGCGCGGACATCCAGGCGCGCATTCTGGCCGAAAGGCTGACCGAGAAGCTTGGCCAGCAGGTGCTGGTCGAGAACCAGCCCGGCGCGGGGAGCAACATTGCCTCTCAAAACCTGGCGAAAGCGGCGCCAGACGGCTACACCATAAATGTTGCCGGTGCGGCAATCGCGATCAATCATACGCTCTATGCCGATCCCGGCTTTGACTCCCTGAAAGATTTCATTCCGGTGGCTGGATGGGGAACAACGCCGTTGATCTTCGTCGCGCATCCAAGTGTTGAAGCCAACACGTTGCAGGAGCTCGCGGATCTTTCGAAAGCCAATCCGGGCACGTTGAATTACGGCAATGGCATTGGTTTCCCGAACCATATGGTCATGGAGCTCTTCAAGCTGGAATCCGGTGCGGATATCCAGTTCGTGCCTTACCCGGGCATGGCTCCGGCACGAACTGACGTTATCGGTGGGCAGATCGAGGTGTCGGTGGACTCGATCGACAGTGCCGCACCCTTTATCGAGACCGGCCAGCTGAAGGCGCTCGCGGTCACCACGCCGGAACGCCTGGAGAAGTATCCGGATATTCCGACGACGGCTGAGGCGGGTTACCCCAACATCAACAAAGGTGCCTGGTACGCCATCATGGCGCCTGCCGGAACGCCAAAGGAGATCGTTGACAAGTTGGCTTCAGCCATCGCCGACGTTCAGCGCGATCCCGTGGCGGTAGAGAAAATGCAGGCAGGCGGCTCGACGCCCATGATCTCTAGTTCGGAAGAATTCGCGAAGTGGTTCGCTGACCAGGTCAATACCTGGGCGAATGTCATCAACGAGGCAAAGCTCGAAAAGGTGCAGTAACCTCGAGGGGCCCCACTGTGGGCCCCCACTTCTCACTCTCCTGAATAATTCCATCGGGATCGCAAGGGTATCTGCGGGTGAATGTACATATGATCCGTGCGCCGAAGTTTGTTATTGTCGGTTGTATCTTCGTAGCGTTGGCCCTCCTGTTTTTCACGGGTTCGTTGTCGCTGAACCTTGGCACCGCAGGAAGAATGGGGCCGGGATATTTCCCTCTCATGTTGTCAGTTGTGCTGGGCGCGTTGGGCTTGAGCGTTCTGGCTATCGGCTTCTTTCATGACGGTGACCTGCCGAGTGCGCCCAACATCCGCGCCTTGATCTTTGTCGGGCTCGGCGTCGGCTTCTTTGCCTACGCGGTACGTCCGCTGGGGATCGTTCCTGCGGTGGCCGTCAGTTCCCTGCTGTTTTCCCTCGCTGGACGGGAGTTCAAGCTGCTGACAGCGGTGATTGCCGCGCTTGTCCTTTCGCTTGGCTCATGGGCCCTGTTCGTGGTCGGGCTCAGCATGCCCTGGCCAGCGTTCGGGCCTCTTATCTGGTGACGTGAAGATGGAACTGTTCGAGCATCTTGCACTCGGGTTCTCCGTGGCGCTTCAGGGCCAGAACCTGCTATACTGTTTCATCGGCGTACTTCTGGGCACGCTGATCGGCGTCCTTCCGGGGCTCGGGCCGATGGCGACCATCTCGATGTTGCTGCCGGTTACGTTCGGCCTGCCTCCCGCGTCAGCACTCATCATGCTCGCCGGCATCTTTTACGGTTCGCAATATGGTGGATCCACGACCGCGATCCTGCTGAACCTGCCGGGTGAATCTTCTTCGGTGGTTACCGCGCTGGACGGTCACCAGATGGCGAGACAGGGGCGCGCCGGATCAGCTCTCGCCACCGCAGCACTTGGTTCGTTCTTTGCGGGCACGGTGGGAACGATCCTCATCGTGCTGCTGGCGCCGCCGCTGGCGAGCATTGCACTGAAATTCGGTGCAGCGGAATATTTCTCGCTGATGCTTCTTGGCCTCGTCGTCGCCGTCGTGCTGGCTTCCGGGTCGCTCTTGATGGCGCTTGCCATGGTCGTGCTCGGCATATTGCTTGGCCTCGCCGGTCAGGACATGAATACCGGCGCGTTTCGCTTGACCTTCGGCTTTCGCGAACTCGCCAATGGGTTCGACTTCCTGGCACTCTCCATGGGCATTTTCGGACTCGGCGAGATCATCCGCAATCTCGAGTCAACGGGGCCGCGCGTGCTGACGACGAGCAAGGTAGGCAGCCTGATGCCAACGCGGGAGGACTTCAAGCGCATGGCCTGGCCGGTCCTGCGCGGGACAGGGCTTGGCTCGCTCCTCGGCATTCTGCCGGGCGGTGGCGCAGTTCTTGCCTCGTTTGTCTCCTATACGGTGGAGAAGAAGGTTTCATCGACACCTGAGAATTTCGGCAAGGGAATGATTGAAGGCGTTGCCGGGCCTGAGAGCGCCAACAATGCGGGCGCGCAGACCTCCTTCATCCCGATGCTGACCTTGGGAATTCCTTCGAACCCGGTCATGGCGCTCATGATCGCCGCGCTGATCCTGCAGGGAATCCAGCCCGGCCCCAACGTGATGACTGCGCGCCCCGACCTGTTCTGGGGCGTCATAGCCTCAATGTGGATCGGCAACGTTCTGCTGGTCATCCTCAATTTGCCGCTGATCGGCATATGGGTGAAGATCCTGACGATCCCCTATGACTACATCATGCCGGCGATCGGCGTCATCTGCTGCATCGGTGTTTACAGCATCTCGAACAGTCCAACCGATGTCTTGATGATGGGTGTATTCGGCCTCGCAGGTTACGTCTTGCTGAAGCTGGACTGCGAGCCCGCGCCACTCTTGCTTGGTTTCATCATCGGACCTCTGCTGGAGGAAAACCTGCGCCGAGCCATGCTCATAGCGCGAGGGGATTGGACCACTTTCGTAACGCGCCCGATCTCTGCCGTCCTCCTGCTGATATGCGCGCTTGCACTGATGGCGGTGATGATGCCGCACCTTCGAAACAAGCGGGAAGAGGCATTTCAGGAGTGAGCCGGAGGCGGCTGCGCTCTGACACCTTGCGAATTCTTGGAGGATTGAATGAACGTCCTACAGACCAATCGTCCGTCACATCCATTTCTTGACGGCAAACCGAAAGAGCTGCTGATCGATGGCGCGTGGGTGGAGGCAAGCACCGGCAAGACCTTCCCTTCAATTTCGCCGATCGACGGAAGTGTTCTGGCCGAGGTGGCGGAAGGCGATGCCCGGGATATTGATCTCGCCGTAGCTGCTGCTCGCCGAACTTTCGAAGGCCCATGGAGCAAGGTGAAGCCGTTCGAGCGCCAGGCCATGCTGCTGCGGCTGGCCGACCTCCTGGACCGGGATTTCTCCGATATTGCCACCCTCGAGACTTTGGACATGGGTGCGCCGATTACCATGTCGAGCGGCCGAAGGGTGCGCAACGTCAGTCTGATCCGGCATTTTGCCAGCCTGATCATGGCGATGCACGGTGATACGAATGAGAATTCGCTGCCGGGCGATTTCTTCACCTACACGCTGAAGGAGCCGATCGGCGTTGTCGCCGGGATAATACCTTGGAACTCACCGCTTTCTGCGGCCATCTGGAAGATCTGCCCGGCAATCGCGACCGGCTGTACTGTCGTTTTGAAGCCGGCCGAGGAGGCTTCGCTGTCAGTGCTGAAGCTGGGTGAGCTGGTGATGGAGGCCGGCGTACCGGCTGGCGTCGTCAATATCGTCACCGGTATGGGCGAAACGGCGGGTGCCGCACTCGCTGAACATCATGGCGTGGACAAGCTCGCCTTCACCGGCTCAGATGCCACGGGGCGCAGGATCGTGCAGGCATCCGCCGGCAATCTGAAGCGTCTCACGCTGGAACTTGGCGGGAAGTCTCCTGATGTCGTTTTTGCCGATGCCGATCTCGAAGCCGCCGTGGCGGGGGCGGCCATGGGCGTGTTCTTCAATTCGGGCCAGATCTGCAGCGCTGGCTCCCGCCTCTATGTGGAGCGCGCGATCTACGACGAATTCATTGAGAGGGTTGCGGACTTCGCCAGGGCCTTGCGCGTGGGCCAGCCCATGAACCCCGATACGCAGATAGGGCCGATCGTTTCTTCGACACAGCTTGAGCGCGTGACCGGCTATTTCGAGCTTGGCCGAAACGAAGGTGCGCGACCGATCGTCGGCGCTCAGCGTCTGACCGATGGAGATCTCGCCAAGGGTTACTTCGTCAGCCCCACAGTCTTTGTGGACGTGAAGGATGACATGCGCATTGCCCGCGAGGAAATCTTCGGGCCGGTGATCTCGGCCTTCCCCTTCGATGATTTCGATGACCTGGTCCAGCGTGCGAACAATACGATTTTTGGCCTGGGTAGTGGTGTCTGGACGCGCGACCTTGCCAAGGCGCACCGGATGGCGCGGGCACTGCGGGCAGGCAATGTCTGGATAAACAACTACGGCGCAATGGATGCCCAGATGCCTTTCGGTGGCTATAAGATGAGTGGCTATGGCAGGGAATCCGGTCGCGAGGCACTTGAGCCATATCTGCAGACAAAGTCCGTCTACGTGAAGCTCGGCAATTAGGCTGAGAAGCGGACCGGCAACGGAGACCTTATGAGTTCTGACCTCGTCATCGCCTCCGCAGCGGCGTTCCACCTTGCAATACCGTCTGTTTATGGCGGGCCGCAGCCAAGGGACGCGCAGTGGCCGTTCATCAATCTGGTTCTCGTCAAGGTCGAGACCGCCGGGGGCATCGTCGGCTGGGGCGAGGCCTTTGGCCACAATGCCTCCGCTACCAGCAAGGCGGCATTTGATACGATGGTGGCTCCGCTTGTCATCGGAACCGACGCATCGGACATCGCTGGCCTCGGCGCAAAGCTGCGGCGCATGCTGTTTACCTATGGTCTTGAAGGCCCGCTGGGTTTCGCCCTGTCTGGGCTCGACATCGCGCTATGGGACATCCGCGGCAAGGCTGAAGGAAAGCCGGTCCACCAGCTGCTGGAACCATCTTCGCAGCCTGGTTCAGTTCCTGCTTACGCCAGCCTGTTGCGCTACGGAGATCCCGGGATGGCGGGTGAGGCGGTAGCCGATGCGGTGGCAAGAGGTCATGGCGCGGTAAAGCTGCACGAGGCGACGGTCGAAGCGGTTGCAGCCGCACGCGAGGCGGTTGGTCCTGACCTGCCGCTGACGCTGGACGTCAATTGCCGCTGGTCCGTGGAAGAATCGATCGCCAATGCAAGGGCCCTGCGGGCGCACAATCTCGATTGGCTCGAGGAGCCGTGCTGGCCTGCGCAGCCCGAACATCTGGCTCGGATTGCCAGGGAAACGGGAGTGCCCATGGCCGCCGGTGAGAATGCCGGGTCGCTCGCAGGTCTGAAGCAGTTGGCATCGGTCGGAAAGGTGGCCTACATCCAGCCGAGTGCCGCCAAGATCGGCGGGCTTTCTGGTCTGCTTGAGGCAAAGAGAATTGCAGAGCGCAATCGTGTCAGGCTTGCCACGCACTCTGCCTATTTCGGCCCGGCGCTCGCTGCCACATTGCAATTCTGCGCCGCGAACCACTCCGAATGTGAGTGGTATGATTGCCGGTTGGAAGCCTGGCCTGCTGGTATCGCGCCCAGCAACGGAATGCTGGAAGTGCCCAACACTCCGGGGTTGGGCGTCGTGATTGATGAGGCCCTCATTCGCACCTATCAGGTGAAATGATCTAGCTCGTCCTCATCCGATCCTGCCGGATCATCTCGGCGCCCTTTTCGGCGATCATGATCACCGGCGCATTGGTGTTGCCCGAGGTAATTGTTGGCATGACCGATGCGTCCACTATTCTCAGTCCCTCAAATCCGCGAACGCGCAGTCGCTCGTCTGTGACGGCCATGGTATCCTGCCCCATGCGGCAGGTGCCCACGGGATGGAAGACGGAGCCGATGTTGTTGCGGGCATAGTCGAGCAACTCTTCGTCGCTCGCCACCCTGGCGGTCGGCATTATTTCTTCCGGCTCATGGGGCTGGAACGCCGGCTGCGACAGGATGCGCCTGACGATGCGCATGCCGGAGAGGGCGATCCGCTGATCTTCCTCGGTTGCGAGATAGTTGTGCAGGATCGCCGGTCGTGCCGTCGGGTCAGGGCTCTGCAACCGCAGCCAGCCGCGGCTGGTAGGCCGCGCGATGCATACGGACGTGCCGATCCCCGGCCAGGGATGTGTCGGTCCGCCCACCTTCTCGTAGCTGGCGATCGAGATCTGGAGCTGGATGTCAGGCGTTTCCACGGCCCGGTCAGACCTGACAAAGCCGGTCAGCAGGGAGACCGGTGCGCCCATGGGGCTCTTCAAGCCCAAGAGATAGCCGGCGCCCATTGCGGCCTTGTGCAATGGCGTCTTCAGGAAGCTGTTAAGGGTGCGCGCGTTCTTCACGCGGTGCAACACCCGCAGCATCCAGTGGTCGTGCAGGTTTTCGCCCACGCCGGGCAAATCGGCCACAACATCGATCCCGACATCTGACAGCAAGCCTGCCGGGCCGACACCGGAAAGCTGGAGCAGGTGAGGCGAGCCATAGGCACCCGCAGAAAGGATAACTTCGCCTCGCGTCTTGGCTTGTTCAGGCTTGCCATCCCGGCGATAGGCGATGCCGCAGGCGCGGCGTCCATCGAAGATGATCCTCTCGACGGTGGCATCCGTCACCACCGTCAGGTTGGAGCGGTGCATCACAGGCTCGAGAAAGGCCCTGTAGGTGGACCAGCGCTTGCCGTTTGCGACCGTCAGTTCGAACAGACCAAAACCTTCGCGCCCGCCGCCGGAATTGTAATCCTGCAAACGCGAATAGCCGGCCTGCTTGGCCGCATCCATGTACACGTCAAGGATCGGCCACCGGTAGGGTGCAACGCCGATCTTCAGTTCGCCGCCAGCTTCGCCCTGTTCTCTGTTCTCGTAGCGCCGGAAATAGGGCAGCACATCGTCCCACCCCCAGCCAACGTTGCCCATCTGCCGCCACTGGTCGAAGTCGGAGGCATGTCCGCGGACATAAACCATGCCGTTGATGGCGGATGATCCACCCAGGCCGCGCCCGCGCGGAAGCGGCAATGTGCGCCCGTTGAGGTACGGCTCCGGCTGGGATTGATAGCACCAGTCGAAGCGGGGATTGCCGTGGAGGAATGGAATACCAAGCGGAACATCCACCCAGAAGTTCTTGTTGGTTCCGCCAGCTTCTATGAGTAGTACCCGGGTATTTGGATCCGCCGACAGGCGATTGGCCAGCAAACAACCGGCCGATCCTGCACCGACAATGACATAGTCGAACAGGTCGTCCTGAAAATCCTGCATACCCGCATCCTCCGCACCAAAAACCTCAGTTTGAAGCGGTACTTACAAGGACAAGAGATATCGCAGAAGACGCGATCTTCGGGAATTTCGTTTGGCGGAGCGCAGGTGGCAAACAGGCTATTGCATGCGCAGGCGCGAGCCGAAATTCTGCAGGACGAACTGGCCCACATAGGCGGCAATTCCGGCCTTGATCAGGTCTCCCGGCACGAAGATCAGGTCGCCGACCAACGCGTCCCGAGGCGACAGCCCGACATAGGTAATCAGCCATGCGACGCCGAAGACGTGGGTTACGATCACGCCAACCACGGCCGCTGCGAGAAGCCCTGCGAAGGTCTTCCATCCGCCTCCGGCCTTGAGTGCTACCCTCTCCGACAACCATCCGGTTGCCCATGCGGTGGGCAGATAGCCGACCAGGTAGCCTGCCGTCGGGCTCAGGAACACGGCCAGACCGCCACGCCCTCCAGAAAGAACCGGCAGGCCGATGGCCACGAGCACGATCAGGAGCAGGGCAGAAAGCGCACCACCGCGTGCGCCCAGCACTATCCCTGCCATCAGTACGCCCAGGCTCTGGGCGTGAATGGGCACGGGGATGAACGCCACCATGATCGGCGGGATCAATCCCAGAACCACGATGATGGCGGTAAACAGTGCGATCAAGACCAGCGATTTACTATGCATTTTCAGCCCGTTTCTGAGGGTGACTGTTGGTGCGGATGCCGCGTGCGTCAATGGCGTCGGCAATGTCGTCGGCGCTTTTCAACGTTCCGATGACCATGGGTGCGATGAGGGTGGTGGGCCGCAGCGGAAGACCGCGCGCGCGGTGGGCGTCAACGACGGCGAGGTAGCGCTGCCGCACATCCGGCACGAAGCGCATGACAAGGCCGATGGCAAGCCCGATGTCGCGCGCATTGGCGATTCCGAGCCTTTCCAGAGGAATGGCCGCCCTGGTCACCGTCTCGATGAATTCCCCGATGGACGTGGTGACGGTGACCACGGTTGCCACCAGGCTCAGCGTACCCAGGCGCAGGAGCAGCACAAGGGCTTCCTGATAGCCATCGTTGTAGGCTGTCCACAACGCCACGGCGGCGATTGTCAGCAAGAGCGGCCATGCCTTCAGCCATTGCAGAACCGCGAAGCGGCAGAAGAGAAGGCAGAGGACGAGCACCGTTCCGGCGGCGCTACCCAGAAGTGTCAGAGAACCCGTCAGGAACAGCAGCACGCTGATGGAGAAGAGTGCGGCGAGCTTCACCGCCGGTGGAACGCACTCAAGAATGGAGCCGGTCGGCGTTCTCATCCGACAAGCTCCTGATACCTTGCGATGACAACCTCCGCGGGGCCATCCTCGACGATCCGGCCCTCGTGGAACAGCAGAACGCGCTCAAATCCTGACAGCAGCTCCAGGTCGTGGGTAATCACGATGATATCTTCGGGCAGGCTGCGGATTGTTCTGCTGACCATGTTCCTGTTCCGGAGGTCGAGCTGGTTGGTCGGCTCGTCCATGATCACGATCTCGGGCGCGCCGACGAGCACTGATGCGAGCGCCGCAAGCTGGACCTCGCCGCCCGAAAGTTCATGGGCGCGGCGCTCCAGCAGATGGCTGATGCCCAGCCGGGCCGCGACGTCAGAGACCGCACGCTCTTCCTCCTGCCGTGTCAGGCGGAGCCTCTTCAGTCCGAGCGCCATGTCGTCCTTGATAAGGGGCAGAACGATCTGATTTGCCGGGTGCTGGAAGACATATCCTACACGGGCGCGCACCTCATGTGCCTGCTGTCGCGCGTCGAAGCCGTTCGTGGTGACCGTGCCTGTATCGGGCAGGACCAGACCGTTGATCATCTTCGAGAACGTCGACTTTCCCGAGCCGTTCAGACCGATGATGCCGATCCGGCGTTCGGTCAGCCTCAGCGAAAATGGCTGCAGGACCACGCGCCCGGCATAGGTGACCGATACATCGTTGAAAACGACTTGCAAATTACTGTCCCCATTCGACCGGGGTTGCTTCCATGATCAGGAGCGAAAGGTCAAGGGGCAGTTCTGTGAGCCGCGGCCCGAGACATCTGACCAGTATTTCGCACCGACTTCTTCGGAAGATGCGTGCACGCCTTGCACTTCTCGGCGGTTCAGCACATTTCGACGGTTCGTCGAACGTGGCTTCCGTCAGTCCACCACTCGCGCAGCCCCAAAGTTCCCCCGGGAAATAAGCAACTCCCGTTGACAGCACCAAGCAACAGTGCAAGATGAGCAAGCGCTTAGTTAGCGCGTCGGGCTGTAGGAGGCCGGTCATGGCGGAGTCAGGGGAGGTGTACTGATGCTCGCGCAATTGGTGTTCAGTGGGCTGGCCATGGGCAGTCTCTATGCGTTGGTCGCATTGGGATTGGTTCTGGTGTTCAAATCCACCAACCTGATCAACTTTGCCTATGGCCAGATGGCCATGCTTTCCACATTCTTCGGCTACACGTTGCTGGACCGCTTTGGGTTTTCCTATGGCGTCGCCTTCGTGGGAGCGCTGGCCTTCTCGGCGGTTCTTTCCATCGCCGTTCAGCAGATCCTGCGACCGGCCAAGAGCGGATCGGCGGTGATCGTCGCAACGCTTGCCCTCTATATGATTTTCTCGGCAGTCGCGGGGATGATCTGGGGCTGGGATGCGCACTCATTCCCGAGCGTCTTCACGGGTGAGCCGCTGATCGTCTTCGACATCGTGGCAAGCCAGTCGAACCTGTTCAACCTGTCGGTCACCATCGGCCTGATGGTGCTCATGTACGTGTTCTTCCGGTTCACCAAGACCGGCGTGGCCATGCGCGCGCTCTCGCAGAATGATACGGCGGCACGGTTGATGGGCATCAGCGTCGACAGGATGTTCATCCTGACCTGGGCCTTCAGCGGCATCTTGGGTGCCGTTGCAGGCTTCCTCGTCGCGCCCACCACCTTCCTCGACACCAACATGATGTCGGTGCTGCTGCTCAAGGCCTTTGCTGCAGCGGTTCTCGGTGGCTTCACGAGCTATCCGGGTGTGGTGATCGGCGGACTGACGCTGGGCGTCATGGAAAATCTGGTCGCCGGCTACATCTCGATGGACCTGAAGGATACTTTTGCCTTCATCCTGCTGATCGCCGTGCTCTACGTGCGTCCGGAAGGCATTATGGGCAAGCCAATCCGCATTCTCGGACGCAAGCAGCAGGAAGAGCATCTGCCCTTCGATTCCAGCGCACCGGGCCTGTCCAATATCCGCAAGCTGCTTCTGATCGCGGCTGCGATCCTGTTCCCCATCATCTTCAAGGACAATACTTACGTCCTGTACTTCGCCTGCTTGGTCGGCATCTACATGATCGTGGCAATCGGGCTGAATTTCCTGATCGGCTACACCGGCCAGATCTCACTTGGTCATGCCGCACTCTTTGCGATAGGCGCCTATTCTTCCGCACTCCTGACGCTGAACGTTGGAATGCCGTTCTGGTTGGCGCTGGTTGCGTCGGGCTTTATTGCGGGTCTTGCCGGACTTCTTCTTGGACTGGCTGCACTCAGGCTTTCGGGCCTTTATCTGGCGATCGCCACGCTCGGCCTTGGCGAAGCCATGCCCCAGATCCTGCTCAAGTGGGATTCGGTGACGAACGGATATAACGGCCTGAAGCCGGCACGTCCCTCGTTCGGTCCTCTGGTTCTGGATAACGAGTTCAAGTTCTACTTCCTGGTCGCCGCCGTCCTCCTGATCGTCATCATGGTGACGAACAACCTTCTGCGCTCACGCGTCGGAAGAGCTCTCATCGCCACGCGCGACAGCGATGCGGGTGCAGAGGCGATGGGCATTCCGCTCGCCCGCTACCGGACGCTGGCATTCGTTATCAGTGCCTTTTTCACCGGCATTGCAGGCAGCCTCTATGCGCATATCGTGGGCTTCATCAGCCCGTCGGACTTCAACTCCTGGATGTCGTTGATCTTCCTCTGCATGGTTTTCGTAGGCGGCGTCGCCAGCCTGCCGGGTGCCATGCTGGGCGCGGCATTCATGACGGCTGCTCCCCAGCTCTTCGTCGGCAGCAAGAGCATGTCAGGCATCCTGTTCGGCGGCGTGCTGCTCATCATCATCCTTTTCTTCCCGAAGGGACTGGCAGGTATCTACCAGGTCGTCGCTGACGCGCTGGCCCGCCTCTTCCGCGTTCCTTCCGCAAGCAAGCAAGTCAAGGGAGCGCGGACATGAGTACGCCTGCATTGCTTGAAATAGAAAACATGTCGATCAGTTTTGGTGGTGTCAAAGCAGTCGACGGCCTCAGCCTGAAGGTTGAACAGGGCACGATCGCAGGTCTGATCGGTCCGAACGGTGCAGGCAAGACGACGGTCTTCAACTGTGTCGCGCGCTATTACCACCCGCAGGAAGGCAGAATCCGTTTCGACGGCAAGGATCTGCTTGCTGCCCGGCCCCACCAGGTTTTGCCGCACGGCATTGCACGGACGTTCCAGAACATGGAGCTGTTCCGCAGCATGACGGTACAGGACAACCTGCTGATTGGCCAGCACACACAGATCCCGGTCGGGTTCTGGAGTGCCGCCTTCAGCCTGCCGGGCGCCCGCGCCCAGGAAGCGGAAGCGCGCCGCCGGGCAAGCGAGGTCATGGAGCGTTTCGGTCTCGCACAGTTCGCGCACGCCCAGGTCTCCTCTCTGCCCTACGGAACTCAGAAGATGGTCGAGTTTGGCCGCGCGTTGGTCTCCCGGCCGCGCCTGATCCTGCTTGATGAGCCCGCCGCAGGCCTCAATCCCAGTGAGACCAAGGGACTGACGGAACTGATCCGCGACCTGCGCGACAGGGACGGGATCACCGTTCTTCTCGTCGAGCATGACATGGGCCTTGTCCGACGCACCTGCGATGAAATCTACGTCATGGATTTTGGGCGGCGGATCGCCCACGGCACCCCGGATGAAATCAGCCGCAACCCGCGCGTCATCGAAGCCTATCTCGGGAAGCAGGAGGAAGAGCATGCTGCAGCTTGAGGATGTTCACGCCAGCTACGGCAATGTTCATGCGTTGCGCGGCATTTCCCTGCGGGTCGAGAAGGACAGCGTTGTCTCGCTGCTGGGCGCCAATGGCGCGGGCAAGTCGACTGTCCTCAAGGCCTTGAGCGGTCTGCTGCGCCCCAAGTCCGGCAGCATCGTCTTCGGCGGCGAGCGCATCGACCGCTCCAAGCCCGAACACATCGTTCGCCGCGGCATCGTGATGGTGCCCGAGGGCCGGCAGGTTTTCCCGGAGTTAACGGTTCGCGAGAACCTAATGCTCGGAGCCTATAGCCGTGGTGATCGTGCGCAGATCAAGCAGGATTACGAGGGGGTCCTGGAAACTTTTCCGATCCTCAAAGTAAAGGCAAAGAACTTTGCGGGTACTTTGAGTGGTGGTCAGCAGCAGATGCTTGCAATTGGTCGCGGATTGATGGCGCGACCAAAGCTTCTTCTTCTGGACGAGCCATCGCTCGGGCTGGCGCCCATCATCGTGCAGGAAATCTTCTCGGTCATCCGCGACATCAGCAAACGGGGCACGACAATCCTGCTCGTTGAGCAGAACGCCAACATGGCGCTTGATGTCTCGGACTACGCATATGTCCTCGAGACCGGTCAGATCTCCGGTCAGGGCAATTCTCAACAAATGCGGGAAAACGACGAGGTGCGCCGGGCCTATCTCGGCGGGTGAGTTACGCGCTGGCTTCCGGCGGGAATGCGGCGCCAGCGGATTGTTGCATGGACAAGGAGGAGAACGAATGTCCAATCTGAAAAAGAGGCTTTCAGCGGTCGTTCGGACGCTGGCGGCGACTGTCGTCCTGGGCTTTGCCGCACAGGCATCGGCTGCGGATCTGCCGCAGGGTGTCACCGATAGCGAGATCCTGATTGGCGCCAATGCGCCGCTGACCGGACCGCTCGCTGCTGCCGGTGGCGTTGTTTACCCGACCATCGATGCATACTTCAAGAAAGTGAACGATGAGGGCGGCGTCCACGGGCGCAAGCTCAAGTTCATCTACTATGATGACGCCTATGATCCGTCCAAGACCGTTGGTGTTGCCAAGCGTCTGGTCGAGGGCGACAAGGTGTTCATGATGAATACGCTTGGTGCAGGCACCACGGCGGCCATCGCGGACTACCTCAAGGAACACAATATTCCTGTGATTCCGGCCATGACGGGCAGCAAGCGCCTTCTGTCCTACCAGAACATCTTCCAGATGTATCCGGACTACTCGACGGACGGAACGCTGCTTGCGAAGTATGCCGTCGACAAGCTGAACGCCAAGACTGTAGCCATGTGGTACCAGAATGACGACTTCGGCAAGGATGAGCTGGAGGCCGTCCAGAAGGAACTGGAAGACCGCGGCATGAAGCTTGTCGCCGCGCTTCCCTACAACCCGACGGACCTGGATTTCAGCTCTGCTGTCCTTCAGTTGCGCAGCGCAAATCCTGATGTGGTGATCCTGGCTCCGGCTCCGAAGCCGCTCTCGCAGTTCCTCAAGGACGCGATGAACCTTGGCCTCAAGTCCCAGCTTCTGGTGAGCTACGCCGCTGCTGATATTTCCGTGAGCCGCCTGGCGGGACGTGGTGCCGAGGGCGTGATGTTCTCGTCCTACCAGACTTCGCTGACGGCCAGCCCGGAAGATCCGAAGATGAAGGAACTTCTCGACTTCGCTGCCAAGTACATGCCGGGCGTCGAGCCGACCAACTACATGTTCCTGGGCACGTTCATGGCTCAGCTCGCCGTTGAGGCTCTCGAACGCGCTGGTCCTGACCTCACCGCTGAGAAGGTCATCGAGGTCATGGAAAGCATGCAGGACTGGAACGGTGCGTGGGTCGTCGACAACGTCTCCTACGGTCCGGATCAGCACGGCCTTGGTGCAAGCGCCATGTACTTCATGAAGATCGAAGACGGCAAGTTTGTAAGGCTGCAGTGATTGCTGCGTATTTCAGCCAGATTTTCTGAACAGGTGTAAAATGACAAAGCTCGTCAATGGCCAGCTGACGCCCAACAAGTTCGGCTTTACCATGCCGGCAAGTAATCCGCCCATCGACCGGCCGCCGTATCACTTCCGCAATATCGAGTCGATGACCATCACCTACGAAACGCCAACCGAGGCAGCAGCTGCTTTGTTGCCCGAGGGGCTTATGCTGCCGGAGAAGACCAGCCTGGCGCAGGTGACGTTCAACAAGTTCCACTTCAGCACCGTTGGCTGCTACAACGAGGCAATCTTCGGCATCAACTGTTTCTGGGAGGGGGAGCCTGTCGTTTACTACGACACGATCCTCGTCGACAACGAAGTGGGCCTGATCACCGGCCGCGAGCCGTACGGTTTCGCAAAGCTGTTCGGCAACATCACGTTCGAACGCGAAAACAACCTGATTGTGGCCACGGCTGAACGCCCGGCAGGCAAGCGGCTGGTCACGGGCGTTGTGCGCCCGCGTGATGTCATCGAGCCCGGCCCGAGCGTCCCTGCAGTCGCGCTGAAGGTGATCCCGAGCCCGGAAGAGGGTGCGCCGCCAGAGGTATGCGAACTCGTCATGCTGCGCACCATCAAGAACGTGGTGCAGGGCTCGGATGGTCAGTACGAGGCGTTCACGGGTCCGGGCAACATCTCGTTTGACTCCGAGTCCGTTATCAATCCGTGCTTCCGTCTGCCGGTGCTCCGCACGGTGCGCGCTTCATGGGGCTACTACAACTTCACGCTGCCCTACGGAAAGATCCTGAAGCGCTACACGCCCACGGTTGCTGCCGTCACCAATTTCAACGGCGAGCTGGAACCCTCGGCCTAAGGTACTGCAGAAGGCGGGCTCTCATTTCATGGGGACCCGCCAGACCATTTCCCGCGGAGGAGGGGAGCATGATCGATCTGACGGGTCGGACCGCCATCATTACCGGTGGGGCCAACGGAATTGGGTTTGAGGCCGCCAAGACTTTTGCCAAGGCTGGTACGCGTCTCGTCCTGGTGGATATCTCTGCCGATGCAGGGAGTAACGCCGTAAACGAGCTTTCTTCGGTCGGCCACGAGGCAATCTTCGTTCAGGCCGATGTTTCCAACCCGGAAGACGTCAGCAGGTACGTCAGCGCAGCACTGGAAAAATTCGGCAGCATCGACATTCTCGTCAACAACGCCGGATGGGAAGGCGTAGTCCGGCCTCTGCACGAATATCCGGACGATGTGTTCGACAAAGTCCTCGCGATAAACGTCCGTGGCGTTTACCTCGGATTGAAGCACGTTTTGCCTGTCATGTACCGGCAGGGCGGCGGCGTGATCATCAACACCTCCTCGCTTGTGGGTCACATCGGTTCGCCCGGGATTGTTGCCTATACTGCAAGCAAGCACGCAGTTCTGGGCATGACGAAAACCGCCGCCATTGAAGGCGCGAAACATGGCGTGCGGGTAAACGCCGTCTCGCCCGGAGCTGTAGACACCCGCATGTTGCGGTCGCTGGCTCAGCTCAATAATCCGGAAAATTCGGAAGTGGTGATGGAAAAATACACGTCCGATTCACCGAACGGACGCCTCGCGACGGTGCAGGATATTGCCAACGTCATGCTTTTTCTCGCGTCCGATCTTTCAAACCACATTTCGGGCCAGAGCTTCCGCGTCGACGGCGGCCGCATCATGTACTGAGGGTCCGGCCGTGACGGTGCGAATGAGCATATTCCGGAAGCTGCCGCACCTCGACCAGCGGGCTTTCGAGACCTACTGGCGAGACGAGCATGCGCCAATCGCCCTGAAGATCCCGCTTCTTGAGCGGTATGAGCAGAATTGTGCTACAGGTTCGTTCCAGTCCGGTGATCCAGCCCTGTTCCGTACGATCGATGGCGTCTGCAAGCTGTTCTTTGGGAGTGCGGAGGCCATGCAGGGCGTCATGTCCCCCGAGATGGCCCAGATGCTTCGCGAAGACGAAGCCAGGTTCCTGCACGATCTCAAGACCTTTGTCGTGTCGTCCCGGACGGTGGTGCCGCCGAGTGAAGATGCTGGCATCAAATGCATTTCCTTTGTCACCCGCCGCACGGATCTCGACGAGACCGGGTTTGAAGGGGGTTGGACCGGAGCGCACGCGCGTTGGCTTGCCTCGCAGCCTGAAGTCTGCGGCTATGTACAGAACTTCGTAGTTTCCCGCACTGCCGAGCGGGTGCCGGCCGATTACGAAGCCATCCCGATAGATTGCGTCGATGAGATCTGGTTAACGCCTGAGCTGGAGGCGCTGGAGCGCTTTGTCCAGTCGGTGCACGAGCACGCGGCAAGCCATGCGGCGGCGCTCAACACATTTCCCGTAAACGTCAACGTGCCAACGATGCCGGAGCGCTGACCGGCGCGTTCAAAGGAGCATTCATGACAGTTTCCGTTCAGGACCCCAAACGACCACTTTCAGGCAAGACCGCACTGGTAACAGGTGCATCCCGAGGTATTGGGCAGGGCATTGTCCTTGAACTGGCGCGGCTCGGTGCCGACGTTGCCGTCAACTATGCTCGCGATGCGAAAGGTGCGGCTGAAACGGTGGCCGCAGCGGAAGCGCTTGGCGTACGCGCGGCTGCTTTCCAGTGCGATGTTACTTCTCGCGATGAACTCTTCCGCATGGTCGAGCGCATCGACGCCGAGTTGGGCGGACCGGACATCGTGGTGTCGAACTCGGTCGAGCCGATCACCAAGCCTCTCATGGAGGTCTCGCAGACCGAGTGGCTGCGCGCCATGGATATCACCTGTTCGGCCTTCCTCTACCTGGCACAGGCAGCTACGCCGGTCATGCGCAGGCGCGGTGCAGGCTGGCTGATCGGTGTGTCTTCCCTTGGCGCAGAGCGCGTCATCACGGACTACGCCCTGATGGGCGTGCCCAAAGCCGCGCTAGAACACCTCATGCACTATCTGGCTGCTGAACTTCGCCCGCAGGGCATCCGCGTCAATGCCGTCGCGCCGGGAGCGGTTCTGACCTCTGCCATGCGGGCCGTTCGTGGCGACGCGCTCGCGGAAGAACGCATGCAGATGTTCCAATCCATGGCGCCCGCGCGTCAGACGGCCCAGCCCTCCGACGTTGGCAAGCTCGTCGGCTTCCTCTGCTCTCCGGAGGCGGATCTGATCGTTGGTCAGACCCTCACCATCGATGGCGGCATGAGTCTGTACTGAGAGCGTTCCGACGGGGGGAAGGCGCACATGAGCAAGAATAGAATGGCCGTGATCAAACAACGGCCGCTTGACGTCCCGAGCCAGGACGACTTTGCCGTCGTTGCCGCACCCATGCCCACGCCTGAACCCGGCCAGGTTCTGCTGGAAACGGTGTATGTCTCAGTCGACCCTTACGTCCGCGTTGCAATCGATGATCGTACCACCACCCTGTTTGGTGCGGCGCAGCCGCTCGATACACCTTTGATGGGAAAGACGATCTCACGTGTCGTGGAGTCACGCAGCGAGCTGTTCCACCCGGGCGAACATGTCATGGCTCTGAGCGGGTGGCAGAAGTTTGCGGTCGCTGACGCTGAGAGCCTTCAGAAACTCGACCCTGACGTCGCACCACTAAGCTGGTGGTTGGGTGTGCTGGGGACGACTGGCTTCGCCGCCTATGTAGGGACTACACAGGTCGCGCCACCGGCCGCGGGACAAACCTATGTCGTAACCTCGGCGGCGGGTGCCACGGGTTCCATCGCGGGTCAGATTGCGGGGCAAAGGGGCGCGCGCGTCATCGGCATCGCCGGCGCCAAAGAGAAATGCGACTATGTAGTCAATGACCTCGGCTTTGCTGGATGCGTCTCGCATCACGCGGAAGACCTTGTGGCAGCCCTGGCTGAGCAGTGCCCTGACGGCGTCGATCATTCATTCGAGAATGTTGGGGGCAAGCCACTGGAGGCGGTGCTCGAACTGATCAAGCCCGGTGGTATCGTCGCGCTTTGTGGGGTGATCGGCAGCTATAACCAAGCCAACCGGACGCCCGGGCCTAATCTCTGGCCGCTGGTCCGTATCGGGGCGAGTATCCGCGGTTTCCGCCTTCCGGATTACCAGCACGTTCGTGAGCAGTTTATCCATGACATGCTGGGGTGGCTGAACGCAGGCAAGATCAAGCACCGGGAAGAGGTCATGACTGGCATCGAATGCGCCGGCGAAGCCTACAACCGGCTCATGACCAGCAACAGTGCCGGAAAGATCGTCGTAAAACTCTGAACGCGCTGCTCGCCTGAACGGCAAGTAGCTGAAGCGGTGGCGCGTCAGATTGCGCTGTAGCCGCCGTCCACCGCGAGGGTCTGGCCGGTAATGTGTGCGCCGGCATCGGAGGCGAAGAGCAGGATCGGGCCGATCAGATCCGTTTCGCCGCCAAGCTTGCCGCGCGGCGTATAGGCGACCAGTGCTTCCTCGTGTTTGTCGATGGTGCCTTGGGTCATCTTTGACGGGAAGTAGCCGGGCGCGATGGCGTTCACGGTAATCCCGCGCGTGCCCCATTCGGCTGCCAGTGCACGCGTCAGGCTGATGACGCCGCCCTTCGACGTGTTGTAGGCCACCGTTCCTTCCATGCCAGGAAGATTTCCGGTGAGACCGGTGATCGATGCGATGTTGATGATGCGGCCATAGCCTTGCGGCAGCATCGCCCGCTTCGCCACTTCGCGAGACAGCTGGAAGACGGCATCGAGGTTGAGATCCATCACCTTGCGCCATGCTGCGTCCGGATAATCCTCGGCAGGCGCGCCCCAGGCCGTGCCCGCATTGTTGACGAGGATGTCGATGCGGCCGTTGATGGCGAGCGCCGCATCAACGATCTGTCCAGCCGCTTCGGGCTGTGATTGATCGCAGACGACGATCTCGGCACGGACTCCCCTGGCTGCCAGCTCGGCCTGCGCGGTCAGAAGTTCTGCCTCCTTGCGGGCGGTGAGCACGAGAATTGCGCCCTGCTCACCCAGCGCTCTCGCCATCTGCAAGCCGATGCCACGCGAGGCGCCGGTGACGATGGCGACCCGTCCGGTCAGGTCAAAGAGAGAAATCGCACTCATCATTGCACCTCGTTCAGGCTCGAGAGAGGCTTTCCTTCTTCTACCAGCTTCACGAGCAGGGGAGCAGCTTCCCATGCCCAGCCCTGATGTCCCTTGGCGAAGTCGTTGATCTTCGCCACGACATCGGGCAGGCCACAGAGGTCAGCGTAAAACATCGGGCCACCGCGGAATTTCGGAAAACCGTAGCCGTTCATCCAGACGGTGTCGACGTCGAGCGGACGGGCGGCAATGCCTTCGGCCAGTAGCTTTGCGCCTTCGTTGACCAGTGCGAAGAGGCAGCGCTCTACGATTTCCTGGTCGGAAATCTCCCGGCGCGTGATGCCAAGGCGGGCCGACTCTTCCAGCACGATCGCCTCGACTTCCGGGTCGACGGCAGGCTTCGCGCCACGCTCACCATAGATGTAATAGCCGCGCCCCGTTTTCTGGCCGAACCAGCCGCGCTCGCAGATGAGGTCCGGAATGCGCGAGTACGGACGGTCCGGCTGTTCCACAGCACGCCGCTTGCGGATGTTCCAGCCGATGTCCTGGCCGGCGAGATCCATAGTCCGGAGTGGTCCCATGGCCATGCCCCAACGCTCCATGGCGCTGTCGACCTGCTGCGGCAGGGCGCCCTCTTCGAGCAGGAAATACGCCTCACGCAGGTATTCCTCGAACATGCGGTTGCCGATGAAACCATCGCAGACGCCGGACACCACGCCAACCTTGCGGATTTTCTTGGCAAAGCTCATCGCGCTGGCAAGGGTCGCGTCCGAGGTCTTGTCGCCGCGGATTACTTCCAGCAGCTTCATGATGTTGGCCGGGCTGAAGAAGTGCAGGCCGACCACATCGTGAGGCCGTGACGTGAACGCCGCGATCTGGTTCAGATCGAGCGTGGACGTGTTGGAGGCGAGGATCGTGCCCTTGTCGGCAATCCAGTCTAGCTGCTCGAATACCTGCTTCTTGACGCCCATATCCTCGAAGACAGCTTCGATGATCAGGTCGTGACCTGCAGCTTTGATGAGTTCGTTGCCGAAGAACAGCCGCGAAAGCAGTTCCTCTGCCTTCGCCTGGTTCAAGCGGCCCTTGTCGACATCGCGCTGGACCGTCGAACGGATCTGTTTCTCAGCCCGCTCGAGCGCTTCCGGCTTCAGGTCGATGACCGTTGCCTTGAGGCCGGCCTGCGCGATGGCAAGAGAAATGCCGATGCCCATCGTGCCCGCGCCAATAACGGCGACCGATCGAATCTCCTTCGGTTCGGTCGCCAGGTTCAGGCCCGGAACACGGCCAACGGCGCGCTCCGAGATGAAGGCATGGCGCAGTGCGCGGGAAACGGGGGACGACAGGAGGCCGTCGAAAAGCGCGTACTCCCTCTCAAGGCCCGCACTGATCCCGTACGTGGCGCCATGTTCGATGGCATCCAGCGCCGCTGACGGCGCTTCGCCGCGCCCATCCTCCGGCAGGCTGGCGCGCAGCTCAGCCAATGTTGCCTCGAGGTCATCGCCAGGTAGCGGAAGATCACGGCTCCGGCGACGATGCTTGGCAGCGATCTCGCGGGCGAAGTCCACAGCTGCCGACAGAAGGTCATCTGAGGCGAGGCGGTCAGCAAGACCTATGTTCAGGGCTCCTTGCGCAGGAATGATGCGACCGGATGCGATCAAGCGTGCAGCCGCGCTACCACCAACGAGGCGCGGCAGGCGCTGTGTGCCGCCGGCTCCGGGGATCACACCGAGCGTTGCTTCCGGCAGGCCAAGACGCGCGTCAGCGGCCACGACGCGATAGTCGCAGCCAAGCGCGACCTCGAGACCGCCGCCGAGCGCGGAACCCTGGATGGCTGCAACCAACGGAACGCGGGCTCCGTCAAGCTTCTCGATCAGCGCGCGGACGGGTGGCCCCACCTCGGACGGATCATTGTTGAACTCGGTGATGTCCGCGCCCGCCGAGAAGGTCTTGCCCTCCGAAGCGAGCACGATCGCCTTGATCGAGGGGTTCGCGCCCAGTTTCTCCAGCTCCGCGGCGATCCCTTGCGGGATACCGGCCGTGTTGGAGATCGTGTTCAGCGGCGGGTTCGAGAAGATGATGACGCCAATGTCATCGCGAACATGGCTGGTAACAGTCATGGCAGGTCCTGCTTGGGGATTTGGGAGCGGGGGTAGTCGAGCGCGTCAGACGCGCTCGAAGATTGCAGCGATACCCTGTCCGCCGCCGATGCACATGGTGACGAGCGCGTAGCGGCCGTTGACACGCTTCAGCTCATGCAGCGCCTTCACGGTGATGATGGCGCCGGTTGCACCAATCGGGTGGCCGAGCGAAATGCCGGAGCCATTCGGGTTGACGCGTTCCGGATCGAAGTTCAGCTCCTTGGCAACGGCGCAGGCCTGAGCAGCGAAGGCTTCGTTGGCTTCGATGACGTCGATGTCGCTGATGCTGAGGCCTGCACGCTCGAGCGCCTTCCGCGAAGCCGGGACCGGGCCGATGCCCATGTACTCCGGGTCAACGCCCGCGTGCGCGTAGGATACGAGGCGAGCCATCGGGGTGAGGTTCCCGGCCTTGATGACCTGCTCCGTCGCCAGAACCACAGCGCCTGCGCCGTCATTGATGCCGGAAGCATTGGCGGCCGTCACCGTGCCGTCCTTCTTGAACACCGGGCGCATGCCGGCCAGCGTCTCGAGGGTGGTGTCCGGGCGAACGTGCTCGTCGACCTTGAATTCGGTTACGCCCTTGCGGGTCTTGAGCTCCACCGGCACGATCTGCTCGGCAAAGCGACCTTCCTCGATGGCGCGGGCCGCGCGGCGGTGGCTTTCCACGGCGAGCGCATCCTGCTGATCACGCGTAATGCTGTAGCGCTCGGCAACGTTCTCGGCGGTCACGCCCATATGGATGTCGTGCAGCGGGTCGTGCAGGGCGGCGAGCATGTAGTCGATCAGCTTGGCCTCGCCCATGCGCTGGCCCCAACGCATCGAGGTGGAGACGAACGGAGCGCGGCTCATGGATTCCGCACCACCGGCAACCGCAGCCTCGCAATCGCCAAGACGAAGGGCTTGGGCTGCCGAGATGATTGCCTGCAGACCGGAACCACAAAGGCGGTTCACGTTGAAGGCCGGCGTCGACTGGGGAAGCCCTGCCTTGAGGCCTGCAACGCGGCTCAGATAGGCGTCCTTCGGTTCGGTCGGAATCACATGGCCCAGGACGACGTGGCCGATTCGCTCAAAGTCGACGCTGGAACGGGACAGCGCGGCGGCAACGGCGGTGTGAGCGAGATCCGACAGCGCAACGTCCTTCAGGGCTCCACCAAAGGAACCGATCGCGGTACGTGCAGCGCCAACAACATAGACTTCTGGTAGCATAGAAAACCTCTCCCACTGCTGTGCCCGCCGGGGACCGTTAGGTCTCCTACCCCGGGGCTCAAGAATGCCTAAAGGCGTAACGGACGTTTTGGTATCGAACAAGAGTGCCAGGCAGCCATGTCTTCACATACGTGCGGAAATGGAGGCTTTACCAGCCTGTTGTGGTCAATGCACGGTTCCCGCCCACAAGGCGGTCGTGTAACGGGGACAGCCGAATACAAACGCAACATCAATAACTTGACCGTTGATGCTTAACATCATAAGCGAAACGGCAAGGTCTCGCGAAACGGATTACACACCGGCTAATTTCACATATGTGAAAGAATATCTCAGATATGAATTCCATCTGGGCTTAAAGGCGTTTCCCCTGCAATGTTCAGGGCAGCGATCGATGCAGTGCCGGTGATGAGGACCGGCACGGGAGAGTTTTCGGTCGACTGAACCACCTTTGGACGTGCGGGAGGAAGCAATGAACCACGTGGCATCTCAGCTCAGGACTGGCGGTGAACCAGACGTTCTGGACGTGATCATCGTCGGCGGTGGCTTTGGTGGCATGTATGCTACCTACAAGTTCCGCGAGATGGGTTTCCGCATCCAGTCCTTCGAAGCCGGTGATGGTCTTGGCGGCGTCTGGTACTGGAACAGATATCCAGGTGCGCGCGTCGATCTTCCGAGTGTGGATTATTCGTTTTCATTCTCGAAAGAAGTCGAACAGGAATGGACCTGGTCCGAAGAATTTGCAGCACAGCCGGAACTGCTGGAATACATTAATTTTGTCGCCGAGCGCCTCGATCTTCGCAAACACTTCAAGTTCAATACACGCATAGTCTCTGCCAAGTGGCATGAGGCGCGGCAGATCTGGGAGTTGAAGACTGACGCAGGCGAGACCTGGTACAGCCGTTACTGCATCATGGCGACCGGTCCGCTTTCGGTTCAGAAGACGCCGGACATCAAGGGCTGGGACACCTTCAAGGGTGAATCCTACATGTCGGGCAAGTGGCCGCATCAGCCTGTTTCCTATGAGGGCAAGCGCGTAGGCGTCATCGGTGTGGGCTCCACCGGGATCCAGATCGTGCAGGAAGTCGGCCCCCAGGCTGGCGAGCTTTACGTCTTCCAGCGCACGCCGAGCTTCACCATGCCCATGCGCAACCAGAAGCTCACGCCGGAATATGTTGCCGAAGTGAAGCGCAACTATGAGGGCCTGCGTGCAGCTGCCCGCGCCTCCAACGTCGGCGGCCTGCGTCCGCAGTCCACCCGTGCATTCTTCTCGGTTACGCCAAGGGTTCGCGATATCCTGCTCGAGGACGCCTACAAGCTCGGCGGCCTGACGATGCTCGGCACCTTCTCCGACCTGCTCACCAACGAGGAAGCGAACGAGTACGTCGCCAACTTCCTGCGCAGCAAGATTGACACGATCGTCAAGGATCCAAAGGTTGCGGAGAAGTTGAAGCCCCAGGGCTACCCGGTCTTTGCGCGGCGTCCGTGCCTCGACTCCAGCTACTACGAGACCTACAATCTGCCGAACGTTCATCTCGTGGACTGCGTTGAAGACCCAATCGTTGAGATCACAGAGAAGGGCGTTCGCGTTGAATCCGGCGAGATCGAGCTCGACATGATCATCTTCGCCACGGGTTATGACGGCCTCACCGGCGCGCTGCTCGCCTTCGATGTGGAGGGCCGCGACGGCCAGAAACTGCGTGAAACCTGGAAGGACGGTCCGCGCTCTTTCCTCGGCGTCGGCGTCGAAGGGTTCCCGAACTTCTTCATGACGGTTGGCCCGAACGGTCCGTCGGCTTTGGCCAACATCATCCGCATCAATGAAAACGATGTCGACTTTATCGCTCGCGCCATTACCTACATGGAAGAAAATGACCTGACCGGTATGGAGCCGACGGAGGAATCCGTCGATCGCTGGATGGAAGAGGTCCAGAGGCTTGCCAGCCGTTCACTGCTGAACAAGGCAAAGACCTGGTACGTTGGCGCCAACGTTGAGGGCAAGGCCAAGGGCCTCACCATGTTTACGGGCGGTTTTGCCAAGTACGCCGAGGCCTGTGAGGCTGCCACCAAGAACAACTTCGCCGCTTTCTCGTTTGAAAAACGCAGGGAAGTACTTCCGGCATAGACTTCCAAACTACAGCAGCCCTGGCAGGCAGGGCTGCTGTAGATCTGCTTGAATAGTCCGCAGCAGGGGGCTCCGGAAAATTCGGGCAGGCCTGAACCATATCAGGGACCTTAAAGTACAATTCTTGTCGTTCAATCAGAAACGGACCGCCGATCAAAGTAATGATCGCAAAGTGCGGTGCCTAACTCCTGGGGAGGAGAAACAATGTTTGGTTTGATGCAGGACCACGAACTGCTGATCTCGTCCTTGCTGGATCATGCAGAGCGCTATCACCCGAAGACCGAGATTGTCAGCAGGACCTGTGAAGGCGATATTGTCAGGACAGACTATGCCACTCTCGGGCAGCGCGTGCGCAAGCTCGCAGAAGCTCTGCGGGAACTAGGCGTAAAGCAGGGCGACATCGTCGCCACGATGGCGTGGAATACACACCGTCACCTTGAGCTCTACTTCGCTGTTTCTGGCATGGGAGCGATCCTCCACACGGTCAATCCGCGCCTCTACCACGAACAGATCAACTATATCATGAACCATGCCGAAGGCTCGGTTCTGCTGTTCGACATCAGTTTCTCCCAGATCGTAGGCCAGCTGCGTGGCAGCTTCCCCAAGGTAAGGCATTTCATCGCCATGACGGACGAGGCGCACATGCCGACGGACGCAGGCGAGGTTCTCTGCTACGAAACTCTGCTTGAGCAGATGCCGGGCGAGTTCGTCTGGCCGAAGTTGGATGAGCGCACCGCCTCGTCTCTCTGCTACACGTCGGGAACCACCGGTAACCCGAAGGGCGTGCTCTACAGCCACCGCTCCAGCATCCTGCATTCGTTCTTGGTCTGCCAGGCCGACGGCTTTGGCCTGTCGGCGCAGGATTCCACCCTGCTGGTGGTCCCGCTTTTCCATGTCAACGCCTGGGGCGTGCCTTACGCCGCAGCGATGTCCGGCGCGAAGCTCGTGCTGCCGGGCCCGAACCTTGACGGCAAGAGCCTGTTTGAACTCGCCGTGGCGGAAAAGTGCACGATGACGCTGGGTGTGCCGACCGTCTGGCTCGGCCTCCTGCAGTATATCGAAAGCACGCCCGGCCTCAGCGTTTCAGACCTGCCGTTCAACCGCCTCTACATCGGAGGTTCGGCTGCGCCACGCGCCCTGATCCAGAAGCTGGAGAGGGGCGGCGTGCGCGCCATCCATGCCTGGGGCATGACCGAGACGAGCCCGGTTGCAGCAGTTTGCAACTTCCTGCCCCATCACTACGATCTCGAGGAAGAGGCCCGGCTCGACATTCAGGTCAAGCAGGGCAGGGCGGTTTTTGGCGTCGAGTGGCGGATCAAGGACGAGGACGGCAACGTGCTGCCGCATGACGGGCAGGTCTCCGGCAATCTCTATGTGCGCGGCCCCTGGATCGCCTCCGGCTATTTCAAGATGGACAGCGCCGAGAGCCTGGATGAGGAAGGCTGGTTCCCAACCGGCGACGTGGCGAAGATCGACCCCGAAGGCTATGTCCAGCTCACCGATCGTTCCAAGGATGTGATCAAGTCGGGCGGCGAGTGGATCAGCTCGATCGAGCTGGAAAACGCAGCCGTTGGACACCCGGACGTGCAGGAGGCAGCCGTCATCGGTGTCGCGCATCCTAAATGGCAGGAACGTCCTCTGCTGATCGTGGTCCGCAAACCCGGTACCGATCCGAAGCCAGAGGACATCATCGCCTATCTGGCCGAGCGCGTGGTCAAGTGGTGGCTGCCGGACGACGTCATCTTCGTGGATGAGATCCCCCACACTGCAACCGGAAAACTCCACAAGCAGAAGCTGCGCGAGCAGTTCCGCGATTACGTCCTGCCGACCTCTTAGCGGCTGGACACGGATTAGGGCAGGCGAAAGCCTCGCCATTATCGAAGACGAATAGGAAAGACCCCATGCCACAGATGATATTCGACGATACGGATGGCACGCTTGGGCTGCTCCGCGACAGCGTAGCGACCTTCGCCACCAGATTTCCGGGTGCCCAGCGCCTGCGCCAGCGCAGGGCGGCGGGTACAGACCTGGACCGTGAAGTATGGGCAGGCATGGCAGAGGCTGGCTGGCTGGGTCTGACCATCCCTGAAGAGCTGGGCGGCGCTGGCCTGGGTGCGCGTGAACAGTCGGTCCTGAGCGAGGCTCTTGGCCGTGAACTGATCTCCGAGCCGCTAGCTTTCCTCGCCGTCTTCTCCGGGGCGCTGCTCTCCGAAGCTGAAGCGACGGTCGAGCGCGAACGCCTCATCAATGGTCTGATCGACGGATCGCTGATCGTTTCGCCGGCTGTACAGGCTGCCAACGGCTCCATCGCTCCGATCGAGGCTTCCGCTAGCGGCGATGGCATCAAGCTCAGCGGTGAAGCTCACTACGTAAACGCAGCTGCTTCGGCAGACGAGTTCCTGGTGCTGGCGGCGATCAACGATGAGCAGGCGCTCGTCTCCGTTCCGGCTGCCTCCGCTGAGATTTCGCAGCGTCCGACGCTCGATGGTTCGCAGCTTGGCAAGGTTTCCTTCTCCGGTGTTTCCGTTGGCGCAGACCGCGTTCTTGCCAAGGGTGCAGCCGTTGATGCGGCGATCGAGAAGGCCGTTGCATCCACCCGTCTGGCGCTCGCCGCCGAAATGGCAGGTATTGCCTCGCGCGAGCTCGAAATCACCGTCGAATACACGTCGCAGCGCGTGCAGTTCGGCAAGCCGATCGCAAGCTTCCAGGTGCTACAGCACAAGATGGTGGACATGTGGGCGGATGCAGAATTCGCCTGTGCCGCCGTCGTCAATGCCTGCGAGCGACTGGAGGAAGACGATCCGAAGGCCGCAACGCTTGCAATCCTTGCCGCCAAGGCACGCGCCGGCGACGCATCCGTCACCGTTGGCCGCCGCGCCATCCATCTTCATGGCGCCATGGGTTTCACCGATGAATGCGACATCGGCCATTTCATGAAGCGCGCCGTCGCCCTCAACAGTGCACTCGGCCAGCCCGAAGCACTCCGTCTCGAATTTGTCGCGCTTGAGCGCGCAGCCTGAGAGGTCCTTCCCCAATGAAAAACGAACTGATCAAGGTAACGATCGAAAATCACGTGGCGCTTGTCCAGATGGACAGCCCTCCCGTCAACGCGTGGTCGCTGGCCTTCACGGAAGAGTTCCTCGAAGCCTTCGACGAGCTCTATGAAGCCAAGAGTGTCCGCGCGATCGTCATCACCGGCCGCGAGAAGATGTTCTCGGCCGGCGCCGACATCAAGCAGCGCGCGAACGTCAACTCCGTTCCTGGCAACCTGACCCGCCACATGCGCCGCATGCGCGAGGTCGGCAATACGATCATGGAGATGAACAAGCCGGTGATCGCTGCTGTCAACGGCCCGGCGCTCGGCGTCGGCATGGCTCCGATCGTCAACGCTGACATCATCCTCGCTTCCGAGAACGCCTTCTTCGCTATGCCGGAGATCGACATTGGTCTCATGGGCGGCGCCGCCCACACCATGAGCCTGTTCCCGCATTCGCTGGCGCGCCGCATGGTGCTGACCGGCTACAGGCTGCCGGCCGCTGAAGCCTACCGCCGCGGCATCATCGAGGCCTGCCTGCCGCTTGAAGAGCTGCTGCCGGCTGCAATGGAAATCGCCAACAACATTGCTTCGAAGAGCCCCAAGGCCATGTCGCTGGCGAAGCTCGCGATCAATACCGTTCGCACGATGCCGCTGCGCGATGGCTACCGCTTCGAGCAGAATCTCACCAACGAGATGACCCGCCATGATGACTCGAAGGAAGCCATGCGCGCCTTCCTCGAGAAGCGTAAGCCAGTATTCAAGGACATCGACTAATGGCCGTGCAGCAGCGAGATTGGAATGCCATGCCGGATGAGGAATTCCGGCGCTTCTTCCGCAACTGGCTGATTGAAAACTGCCCGCAGGAACTCCTCTTCATGCGCAAGCAGCGGCCGCTCTATGAGGAAGTGAAGGTCTTCTATCATAACCTTGCAAGGGATGGATTCCTAGCGCCGCTCTGGCCGCAGGAATATGGCGGCATGGCGCTGAACCCGACCAAGCACATGATCTATGTGGAGGAATGGGCGCGCCTCGGATGCCCCCGCATTCCCGACCACGGCATCGGCCTCACTGGTCCGCTCCTGCTCCACTACGGTACCGAGGAGCAGAAGCAGTACTTCCTGCCGAAGATCATTTCGGGCGAACACGTCTGGTGCCAGGGCTATTCGGAGCCGGGTTCGGGCTCTGACCTTGCGTCGATGCGTACGTCGGCTGTTCGCGACGGTGACGACTATGTCATCAATGGCCAGAAGATCTGGACCACGTTGGCCCACTGCGCCAACTGGATCCTGCTTTTGGTCCGCACCGACAAGGAAGCCAAGAAGCCTCAGCAGGGCATTTCGGTTCTGCTCGTGCCGCTCGAGCTTCCGGGCGTGACCGTGCGGCCGATCCCTAACCTGCGTCAGGAAGCGGACTTCTGCGAAGTCTTCTTCGACAACGTTCGTGTCCCGGTTTCCGCACTCGTTGGCGAGGAAAACCAGGGCTGGACGCTGGCCAAGGCCGTGCTCGGCCACGAGCGCATCTTCCTCGGTGCACCGACGCGCCCGGAATACGCGCTCTCCCGCCTGCAGGTGCTGGCGGAAGCACGCGGCGCGTTCAACGATCCGGCCTTCGTCTCCCGCTTCGCCAAGCTGCGGCTCGACGTCTATGATCTTGGCTCTGCCTTCGAACGCTTCGCCAAGGTGCTGCGTGATGGTGGGGAGCTCGGTCCGGACGTCTCGGTGCTAAAACTGTTCAACACAGAGCTCTATCAGCGGATCACCGAGGAAATGCTTGCGATCGTTGGCGAGGAAGCGCGGTTCAACGACGACCTCGAAGCGGGTGACACCATGATCGATGCGATGAATCTCTATCTCGATTCACGTGCACCGGCGATCTTCGGCGGATCCAACGAGATCCAGCGAAACATCATGGCGAAAGCAGTCCTGCGTCTTCCAGGTTAGAAAAAAAGCCTGCATGGGAGGAAAGATGACCACACTGCACGAAGGGTCCAGCATGCATGCCGGGCCCACCACCACCGGGGATAGCGTGCTAGTTGCGCGGGGGCTGAGCAAGAGGTTTGGCGGCTTCATGGCCGTCAACAACGTCGATCTGTCGATCAGGCGGGGTTCCATCCATGCGCTGATCGGGCCGAACGGTGCCGGCAAGACCACCTGCTTCAATCTGCTGACCAAGACGCTGTCGCCGACGTCGGGAACCATCGATTTCGATGGTCACGACATCACGCAGATGCGGGCGGCAGATGTTGCGCGCATGGGGCTGGTGCGGTCATTCCAGATTTCCGCGACCTTCCCGCACATGACGGCGCTCGAAAATGTGCGGGTGGCGCTCCAGTCCAGTTACGGCAGCACCTACCGGTTCTGGAATTCGCTGAAGCGGGTCGAACCTCTCAACGAACGCGCCATGCACCTGCTTGAGCGCGTCGGGCTCGCCAACATGGCGAAGGTGGAAGCCGCAGACCTTTCCTACGGCAAGAAGCGTGCGCTTGAGATCGCCACCACGCTTGCCATGGAACCGAAGGTCATGCTCCTTGATGAGCCGACCGCCGGCATGGGCCATGAGGACATCGAACCGATCACCGAACTGATCCGCGAAACGGCCAAGGGTCGCACGGTGGTGATCGTCGAGCACAACCTGTCGATCGTCGCCACACTCTGCGATCGCATTACGGTTCTGCAGCACGGCGAAGTGCTCACTGAGGGAACCTACGCGGAAGTCTCGTCCGACGAGCGGGTCATCTCTGCTTACATGGGGGGTGTGGATGAAGATTGACGTCCACCCGAATACCAGCCTGGTCGTCCGCGACCTGCAGGGCTGGTACGCCGAGTCCAAGGTCATCCACGGGATGAACTTCGAGGTTCACGAAGGCGAAATCCTGACGCTGCTCGGCCGCAATGGTGCGGGCAAGACCTCCACGCTGCGCGCCATCATGGGCATCATGCGCAAGCGTACGGGGTCCATCAATTTCAGGAGCGAAGAGCTCATCAACAAGCGGATCTACGAGATCGCACGCAAGGGCATCGCCTACTGCCCGGAAGAGCGTGCGATCTTTGCGTCGCTTGACGTGCGTGAGAACCTGACCCTGCCGCCGGTGCTCCAATCTGGCGGCATGACCGATGCGGAGCTTTTCCAGGCATTCCCCAACCTGCAGCGCCGCGCATCGAGCCGCGGCACCAGGCTTTCGGGCGGCGAGCAGCAGATGCTGGCAATCGCCCGCATCCTGCGCACCGGGTCGCGTTTCCTCCTGCTGGATGAGCCGAGCGAAGGCCTCGCTCCGGTCATCGTCAAGGAGATCGGCGAACTGCTCAAGAAACTGAAGCAGAGGGGCTACACCATCATCCTGGTTGAACAGAACTGGCGTTTTGCCCGCAGCGTTGCGGATCGCCACGTCGTGGTCGAGCACGGGCAGGTGGTCGACACATTCACGGCCGACGTGAGCAACACCGATGTTTCCCGTGTTGAGCGCTATCTGGGGGTCTAAGCCGAATGTTTGACATGATCTCTCCGCAGTTGCTGTTCGGGCAATTGCTCATCGGCCTGATCAACGGGTCCTTCTACGCCATGCTGAGCATGGGGCTTGCCATCATCTTCGGCCTCATGAACGTGGTGAACTTCGCCCACGGCGTTCAGTACATGCTAGGCGCATTCTGTGCCTGGCTCCTGCTTAACTACCTCGGCGTTCCCTACTGGGGTGCGCTGATCATCGCGCCGCTGGCAGTGGGTGCCTTCGGCATGCTTATGGAGCGCCTGGTGCTGCGGCCTCTCCAGCATCTGGACCACCTCTATGCGCTGCTCGCAACTTACGCGATCGCGCTCATCGTTGAAGGTCTTGTTCGCCAGGAATACGGTTCCACGGGTCTGCCCTATGCCGCGCCCATCAGCGGCGGCATGAACCTGGGCTTCATGTTCCTGCCCTACTACCGCCTGTGGGTTGTGGTGTTCTCCATCGTCACCTGCGCCGGCACCTGGTTGCTGATCGAATACTCCAAGCTTGGCGCTTATCTGCGTGCGGCAAACGAGAACCCGAACATCGTCGAAAGCTTCGGCATCAACGTGCCGCGCATGATCACGCTGACCTATGGTCTGGGCGTTGGTCTGGCGGCGTTGAGCGGCGTCCTCGCAGCACCGATCTACCAGGTTTCTCCGTCCATGGGCTCAGGCCTGATGATCACGGTCTTCGCGGTCGTGGTGATCGGCGGCATCGGCTCGATCTCGGGCGCGATCGTCACGGGCTACATCCTCGGCCTTGCCGAGGCGATCACCAAGGTCTTCTACCCGGAAGCTGCAACCACGGTCGCCTTCGTCGTCATGATCGTCGTCCTGCTCCTGAAGCCGAATGGCATCTTTTCCTCGGAGAAAGCGTGATGTCCAAGACTTCCGTTATTGCGATCGCGCTCTTGGCTGTGGCGCTGGTTGCACCGCTCTTCGTCTATCCCGTCACGCTGATGACGATCCTGTGCTTCATCGTCTTCGCCTGTTCCTTCAACCTTCTGCTCGGCTACACGGGACTTCTCTGCTTCGGTCACGCGATGTTCTTCGGTAGTGCGGCCTATGTGGCCGGCTGGCTGATGAAGACCTACGGGCTGACGCCCGAAATGGGCATCCTCGCAGGTGGCCTGTTCTCGGCAGCTTTGGGCTTGCTCGTCGGCATCATTGCGGTGCGCAAAAGCGGCATCACCTTTGCGATGATCACCTTCGCGATTGCGCAGTTCGTCTACTTCATCCTGCTGCGCTCGCCGTTCACCGGGGGTGAGGATGGGCTGCAGAAGATCCCGCGCGAGCCGGTGCTTGGACTGATCGATGTGACCCGCAACTTCAACTACTACTATGTGGTTCTTGCGATCACAGTGCTTGCGGTCTTCTTCTTCTACCGCATCGTTCACTCGCCCTTCGGCGAAATCCTCAAGGCCATCCGTGACAACGACGCCCGCGTGGAATCGCTCGGCATGAAGCCGGAACGCTACAAGCTGATGGCGCTGGTGCTCTCGGCCGGACTGGCAGGTGTTGCGGGTGCAATGAAGGCTTCCGTCTTCCAGTTCGCCACGCTGACCGACGTTTCGTTCCCGATCTCGACGGAAGTCATCATCATGACCCTGCTTGGTGGCCTCGGCACCCTGTTTGGACCGATGGTGGGCGCCGGCTTCATCATCTACCTGAACGAATATCTCGCAAGCTTCGGCGAATGGGCGCTCATCTCGCAGGGGATCATCCTGCTGCTGGTGATCCTGTTTCTGCGCCGCGGTATCGTGGGTGAGTTCAACGCCTGGATGAAGCGCCGTCAGGCAAGCTGAATTTCCTTCCACATCACAAGAAAAGCCGCAGAATCGTCTGCGGCTTTTCTGTTTCTGCGGAAGTTTGTGCTCAGATCTCGATCTTGATTGGCGTGAGGAAGACCTCGGTCTCCCTTATGGAGGCGACGGCGCTCCGCAGCGCATCCAGATAAGCGTCGAAATTGTCGTTGATGCGCTGTGTCACGCCGCCGATGGCAAGGCACGCTGGCTGGCCCTGAATGCGGACGGGAAGGGGGAGGACGATCGTTGCGCCGCCCTCGAGCGGTACGCCCTCGGCATAGGCGTAGCCCTTCTTCTTGATCTCGGCGATTCTCGCTTCCATCTCCTCCAGCGTCACGCGTTCATGTGGCTTGCAGGCGATGTTGGCGCGGCGGACAAGATTCTCCACGCGCTTGCGCGGCAGGTGCGATAGCAACATCCATCCCGCTGCAGATCGCGTCAACGGGACGATGGAGCCCTCATCGATATGGAAACGCAGGGCGTGGATCGATTCGATCGTGCGGGTGTATTGGAGATAGATCTCGCTGATCGTGCCGATGAAGGTGCCTTCACCCGTTGCGTTGTGGACATCGCGCATTGCGTCCAGAACCTTGCCGCTGCCGAACAACGCCATCGGAATCCAGTCGCCCAGTGCCGTCACCTTTGGCGTAGGAAAATAGGCCCGTTCCTGACGATCGTAGCTGAGATAGGACAAAGTAACTAACGTCTTAAGCAACACTGTCGCACTGGACTGCGGATAGCCCAGATCGTTGGCAATCTCGGACATCGAACGCCTCTGCTGATTGAGACGGAAATACTCCAGGATCTCGAGTGCCCGGACAGCTGACTTGACCTGCTGTGACTGCATGAATGGCGGTCCTCCCACGCGATTCTTCACATACGTGAAACTCTTTCACACATAGCAATAAGAGTAGCAGTTCTTTTTTGCACATGACATCTTCGTTTTTGTAACACCTCACGATTTTCGTGACAGAAGATCTACACATCATGGGAGGCAGCCGCATGGGAGGCAGGCTCGAGGGTAAGGTCGCACTGGTGACGGGTGGCGGTCGTGGAATTGGCCGCGCGATATCCGAAGTCTATGCCCGGGAAGGCGCTTTCGTCGGCGTTCTGGATCTCAAGCTTGAGGTTGCAGAAGAGGCTGCCGCAGCGATCCGCGCAGCAGGCGGCCAGGCCATTGCCCTGCAAGGCAATGTCGCCAAGCGCGATGACGTTTTCAATGCCGCCGCGGCTTTGAAGGAAGCTGCCGGTCCGGTGACAATCCTAGTCAACAATGCGATGTGGAACCGCTACGGCCCACTCGAAGATCAGACCGAAGAGATGATCGACCGGATGATCGACGTCGGCTTCAAGGGCGTCATCTGGGGCTATCAGGCAGCCGTTCCGCAGATGCGCGAGGCAGGTGGTGGCGCGATAGTTAACATCGCATCTCCTTCGGCGGTTCTCGCGATGAAGCACGGCATCATGTACAGTGCGATCAAGGGCGCTGTCGCGTCCTCGACGCGGTCGGCAGCTGCGGAATTCGGACCCGACAACATCCGGGTCGCGGCAATCGCACCCGGTTCCACGCGAACCGATGGCGCCAATCTGGTGGTATCCGAAGAGGCATGGGAGCGTCGCCGTCAGCGTGTGCCGCTGCAGCGCCTCGGCGAGCCGCAGGATATCGCGAATGCGGCCCTTTTCCTGGCTTCCGACGAAGCAAGCTGGATCAGTGGCGACATGCTGTTCGTCGACGGAGCGATGACGTTCGCATTTTCGTAAACATATGAATTAATCAGCAGAAAGTATGGATTAGCTGCATTCGGTGGAGCGAGGCAGCATGTTGGGAGGTAGTACCTAGATGGTAAGCAATAATTCCATTCGTTTCGTATCCATGGCTGTACTCAGCTGTGCGACGGCGCTGACCGGTTATGCCGGTGCGGCAAACGCCGCATCCATGACGGACAATGTCATCCGCATCGGCGTCATGAACGACCAGTCGGGCGTCTATTCCGACAACTGCGGCCCCGGCTCGACGGCTGTCGTGAAGCTTGTCGCAGAAGATTTCGGCAACGAGATCGGCGGCGCCAAGATCGAGGTTGTCGTTGCCGACGACCAGAACAAGCCTGACGTCGGTGTTGCCACGGCACGCAAGTGGGTAGAGCAGGAAGGCGTGGACGTCATCGTCGGCTGCTCCGCATCCTCCATCGCTCTGGCCGTGCATGAGATCATGCGCACCAACGAGAAGCCTTATCTCATCGCAGGCACCGCCACGCCGGACCTGACGCGCGAGGCATGCTCGCCCTACACCATCCAGTGGGTGCACGACACCTATGCGCTGCCCAAGGGTACGGTTACCCCGCTTCTGGCTGACGGCAAGGACAGCTGGTACTTCATCACCGTCGACTACACGTTCGGCAAGCAGTACCAGGATGACGCGACCCGCTTCATCGAGGGGGCAGGCGGCAAGGTTGTGGGGTCGGTCCTGCATCCGCTCGGCACCACCGACTTTTCCTCGCAGCTCCTGCAGGCCCAGGCTTCCGGCGCGCAGGTCATCGGCATCGCAAACTCGGGTACCGACTTTGGCAATCTGATCAAGCAGGCGAAGGAATTCGGCATCGCTGAAGCCGGTCAGGTTCTGGCGCCGCTCGGCATCCAGATCAACATGATCCACTCCATCGGTCTCGATGCCGCACAGGGCCTGCGCTTCGGTACGGCCATGTACTGGGACGCCAACGACGAGACCCGCGCCTTCACCAAGCGCTTCCAGGAATCCTTCAAGGCAGACCGAGTGCCCAACGAGGCGCACCTCGGCACCTTCACGGCAGTCAAGCACTACCTGAAGGCCGTTCAGGCTCTGGGTACGGACGACGGCAAGGCCGTGTCGGAATGGATGCATGAAAATCCTGTCGAGGATTTCATCCACAAAGACATCAAGATCCGCGCCGATGGTCAGCTGATGCGCCCGGTCCTCTCCGCCCGCATCAAGTCGCCGGACGAGTCGAAGTATCCGTGGGACTACTACGAAATCACGGGCGAGCTTCCGGGTGAGGAAGCCTGGACTCCGGTTTCGGAGAACAAGTGCCCGGCCCTCAAGGGATAAGTTGATCCCCGGCGTAGCCATCATGGCTACGCCACCTCTTCCTTTGACTACAGGATGTGAACAATGCTGCTCAGCGCGCGGAGAATTTCGCCGCAACCGTCTCTTCTGGGTGAAAGCCCGGTCTGGGATTCCCTCCACGAGTGCCTCTATTGGGTCGACAGCGTTGCCTGCAAGATCCATTGCTACGACACGCGGGCCGGGCGCTTCCAGGAATGGACGCTGCCCTCCATGGTGGGCTCCGTCGGTCTTTCGCAGGGCCGCCGCCTGGTTGCCGGCCTTCAGGATGGAATTTACGAGTTCGATCTCGAGATATCCGAGCTGCGCACGCTCTTCAGGTTCGCCGAACCCGACAAGCTGGTCCGCTTCAACGATGGCAAGGTCGACCGCCAGGGACGCTTCCTGTGCGGAACCATGGGTGTCAATGCAGATCCGCGCGGTGAACTCTACCGTGTGAGCGCGTCCGGAAAGACCGAGATCCTCGCCAACGGGCTGCGCATCACCAATGCCATCTGTTTCAGCCCGGATGGCGGGACGTTCTACTTCGCCGACAGCCTCGACCGAGCGGTGCGCGCTTATAGCTACAGCCCCGAAGAGCGTGGGCTGGAAGCGCCGCGCATCCATGTGGACACCAAGCCCTACAATTCCGGTCCTGACGGCGCGACCGTCGATTCTGAAGGCTATATCTGGGTCGCACTGGTGCAGGTCGGCAAGATCGGCCGCTATGCCCCGGACGGCCAGCTCGACCGCATCATCGATGCGCCCACGGATATGCCATCCTGTCTCGCCTTCGGCGGACCCGACATGTCCACCCTCTATGTTACCTCGATCAAGGATTCCGGCACGGGACGCGCTGTCTCCCGCCATCCTGCAGGCGGCCATGTGTTCGCCATCGAAGGACTTGGAGTTACCGGCATCCCCGAGACCCGTTTTGGGGATCAGCAAGGAAACATTTGATGTCTGAGCATTTTTCAGCCCTGTTCTCACCCCGGTCCGTCGCCATCATTGGGGCGTCGGAAGATGTCACCCGCATCGGCGGCAGACCCCTGCGCTACCTGAATGAAGCGGGCTATGAGGGCACGGTCTATCCCGTCAATCCGAACCGCGAAACAGTTCAGGGATACAAGGCCTACGCATCGGTCGCGGATCTGCCGGAAAGCCCGGACATCGCGCTTCTCGCTGTGCCTGCCAAGGCGACTGTCGAAGCGGTCCGCAGCTGCGCCGAAAAAGGCGTGAAGGCTGCAATCGTGTTTTCTGCCGGCTTCGCGGAAGCCGATGAGGCGGGTGCCGCTGCGCAGAAGGAGATGGTCGCCATCGCCCGTGCGGCAGGCATGCGCCTGCTCGGGCCAAACTGCCTCGGCGTCTTCAACTCCTCTGCCAAGTTCTACGGCACCTTCTCGGTCGTATTGGACGAGGAATTCATCCAGCCCGGACCGGTCGCCATAGTTTCCCAGAGCGGCGCATACGGCGCGGCACTTGCCGATCTTGCCCGCAATCGGGGCATGGGCATCAGCCAGTGGCTGACGTCGGGCAACGAATGCGACATCGACATTGCCGAAGCACTGAAATACGTCGTGCAGCAGCCGGAAACACGTGTGGTGATGGCCTACGCCGAGGGCGTGCGCAACCGCGACAGCTTCATTGAGGCACTCGACACCGCCCGCAAGCTCGGCAAGGCGATCGTCTTCATGAAGACAGGCCGCTCCTCGGTCGGCGCGGAAGCTGCCGCCTCGCACACGGCCGCCCTTGCAGGGTCGGACGCGGTCTTTGATGCGGTGCTCCGCCAGTATGGCGCATACCGCGCCCGTACCACTGCAGAGCAGCTCGACATCGCCTATGCCGCCTCGTTCGGGATTTACCCCAAGGGCAACAAGATCGGCATCTTCACGTTCTCGGGCGGCTTCGGCATCCAGATGGCGGATGACGCCGAGGAGAATGGCCTGAAGGTTGCACCCATGCCAGCCGACGTTCAGGCGGAGCTGAAGGCACTTCTTCCTTATGCGTCGCCCAAGAACCCGGTTGATGCGACGGCTCAGGCCGTCACCGATCTGCCGCTCATGACCCAGTACATGCGCTCCATGATCGAGCGCGGCGGCTATGACATCTTTTCGGCCGTTCTGCAGAGCGGCCCGAACTCGAAAACCTACGGACCGCGTCTTATCGAGGCGCTCGATGCTGCGACCGCTGGCGCGAAGGATCTCGTCAAGGCTGCCACCATGTCGGTGCCACGCGAGGTGGAGAAGCAGTTCGAGGACCGCGGCTTCATCGTCCATGAGGATGGCTCGGCGCTGATGAAGGCTATTGGCGCCCTCAACCAGTTCCGCGAGAGCTTCGAACAGGCCAAGGTGCGCAAGGCGCTTGAGCCCATGCAGAAGATCGCCATTCCGCGCGAAGAGGTGAGCGAGCATGCCGCCAAGAAGCTGCTGTCGCATGCGGGCATCGAGTTTCCGCATGAGGAACTCGTCGCACCTGATGGAGATGTTGGCGCTGCCGCTGCGCGGGTCGGTTTCCCGGTCGTTCTCAAGATTTCGTCGCCGGATATTGCGCACAAGACGGAAGTCGGTGGCGTTGTCGTCAACGTTCGCTCCGAGGATGAGGCGCGTGAGGCTGCCGCCGGCATCCTGGCGCGTGCGCAGGACAAGGTTCCCGGCGCGCGGATCGAAGGCATCGTGGTAACGCCCATGATCGGGCAGGGGGTCGAGACCATTGCGGGTGTGTCACGCGATCCGGTGCTCGGACCAGTGGTCATGTTCGGTCTGGGCGGCGTGTTCGTCGAAGTGCTGAAGGACGTGACCTTCCGTGCTGCGCCCTTTGATGTGGATGAGGCGCACCGCATGATCCGTGAGATCCGCGGTTACTCGATGCTGGAAGGCGTGCGCGGTGCGGAACCTTCCGACGTCAACGCGCTCGCCGAGCTCCTGTCGAAGCTGTCTCGCTTTGCAGCGGCGCACGCTGAAGAAATCGAGGGCATTGACCTGAACCCGGTTCGCGTGATGCCGAAGGGGCAGGGCGTGAAGGTGCTCGACGCACTTATCATTCCGCGCAAGGAGGTGTGAGATGAAAGGATTTCGCAATCCTGACCGTTTGACTGAACTGCTCGACCGTGAGGCTATCCGCGACTGTATTTATACCTACTGTCGCGGTGTGGACCGGTGCGATGAGGCTTCCCTGAGAGCCTCATACTGGCCCGATGCAACCGATCGTCACGGTGCGATGGCGGATGGACCAGTTGAGACGTTCATTTCCAAGTGCGTTGAAGTCTTCAAGACGAACCCGCGCAATATCCATCAGGTCAGCAATATTCTGATCGAGTTTCAAAGTGAAACCCGCGCCGCAGTGGAAACCTATTTCTCTGCGCATCAGAGAGCAGGCCAGACGCAGGTTTACCTTGCCGGACGCTATTGCGACCTGTTCGAGAAGCGTGGCGAGGAGTGGCGTGTACTGGATCGCGTCGTCGTATACGATTGGGTTGCCCCGGGAGAGGCTCCTGCGGAGGATGAAGTTACCCGCTTCGGCCCGCGCTCTCCAATTGGCTGTGCTTATCCGCACGATCCCGTGTATCGGATAGGAACCAAGTAAGAGTTCAAGATTGCTGTCGATCGTCTCCGCTATGGGAGCGTATGGCAATTTGGCCGAGATTGAGAGGAAGGCCTGTTGGATCAGATTGCTGAACACCCGAGCGAAAATGATCATCGAGACGTAGCCAGCGCGGAATTCCGGGCTGCGCTTCAGAAGATTACTTCTGCCGTGATCATCATTGCCTCGGCGAGCGAAGGGAAGAGCTTCGGCCAGACACTGACGTCCTCGGCGATTGCTGTCGCTTCCGCTGAACCGCCGACGCTGGTCATCAGCCTGAATGCGACGGCGCCGATCATGCAGAAGCTTCGAAGCGCCGGCTGTCTTTCCGTCAACTATGTTTCGGAGGATCAGCATGAGATCGTCCGCGAGTTGCTGGACCCGAACCTTACGTCCGCGCGACCGTTCGAGCGAAAGGGGCTCTGGCAACGCCAGGAAACCGGCTCGCCGGTGCTCTCGAACTCAGTGGTTTCGATGGACTGCAGTGTGCTGGATACGCTGGAAAGCGGCGCAAACGTTCTGTTTATCGTGCGCGTCCGCTCGATCATGACGTCGGACCGGGAAAGTCTGCTCTATCGCGATGGGTTACTCAGACGTCTGGATACAGATTTCTAAGTATCGTGGAAGAAGAGGCGCATTTTCCGGCCGCAATAACAAAGACCGAGATGCTGGAGTGGCAGGCGTTTCATTGACGCCGGCACTCTTCGCACCAAAATCCGGGAGGATCCAATGGATCAGCGTAAACTTGCAATCGTAACAGGTGCTGCGGGCGGTATCGGCCAGGCATTGCTGGCGGAGTTTGCTCGCCGTGGCCACCGGCTCTTCGCGGTGGACCTTCCAGGCAGTGACCTAGCGGCCATCGTTGCCCGTTTCGGAGAGGGGCACCTCTGGCATGAGTGCAATCTCGGCAATGAGGGTGAAATCGTTGCCATGTACGAACGTATCGACCGGGAGGTCGGCCGTGTTGACATCCTCGCCAACAACGCTGCGGTCGGACCGACGATGGCAACGACGGTCAACACCGACCTCGCACAGTTCCGCCTGACAATGCAGGTGAATTTTTACGGCGCATTCGTCATGGCGCGCGAAGCAGCAAAGCGCATGCAGAAGGGTGGTGCAATCGTCAATACGGCCTCGCAGGCAGGCGTGCTCGGTAATCCTACGCGCAATGCCTATGCCGCCTCCAAGGCTGCCGTGATCTCGATGACCAAATCGCTGGCGGCGGAATGGGCGTCGAAGGGTATCCGCGTCACCGCCGTCGCACCTGGCTATGTACGCACGCCGATGGTGGCTGAGCTTGAGTCGAGCGGCAAGGTGGACATGTCGATCACGCGCCGCCGCATTCCCGTCGGACGCATTGGCCGTCCGGATGAACTCGCATCCGCCATCGGCTTTCTGTCCTCTCCGGAGGCCCGTTACGTCACCGGCTCCTGCCTTGCTGTCGATGGCGCCTGGGCGGCGTTCAACCAGCCTGGACATGCACATCCGGAAGTGATCGGAATTCCAGCGGCAGAGCTTGAAGCGCCTGCTGCAACCGAGAGCGGCCGTGTCGTCGTTGTCACCGGTGGCGGTCGTGGCATAGGCGCAGCCATCGTTCGTCAGTTTGCGAGCCAGGGCGACAAGGTTGTCGTGCTCGATCGCGAAGGCGCGGAGGAGGCTGCAGCCGAACTCGGTCCCGACAGCCTCGGCATTGCGCTCGACATCACCGATGACGAAGCCGTATCCGCAGCATTCGAGCAGATCAAACAGCGGTACGGTCACGTCGATGTGCTGGTAAACGATGCCGCCATCGCTGACGTCTTCAAGCCCGCCGTTGAACAAACCTTCGAAGACCTGGCCAGGGTGATGGAAGTCAACGTGACCGGGGCCTTCAACTGCGTGAAGCAGACCCTGGCATTGATGCCGGACGGCGCCGGCGTGATCGTCAATCTTGGATCGATCAACACGTTCCTCCCCTTTGCGCCGCGCCATGCCTATGGTGCTTCAAAGGCCGCCATCGATATCCTGACGCGGTGCCTTGCCGCCGAGCTCGGCCCGCAGGGCAAGCGCGTGGTCACGGTCGCGCCGGGTTACATCCGCACGCCGGGCGTCGAGGATCTGGAGCGCAACAACCGCATCGATACGGGCGCCATCTGCCGTCGCATTCCGATGGGCGACATGGGCAAGCCGCAGGACATCGCGAACGCAGTGTATTTCGTCGCTTCTCCCGCCGCCTCTTACATCAGCGGCTCGATCCTCTATGTGGATGGAGGGTGGACGTCCTTCGGCAATGCCGGAGACGCGAGCACCGGCGACTTCGAGCCGTGAGAGACTAGGCATCGCACAAGGCAGTTGGCGCAATGACGCGCCGGCGTTCCTTCCTCAATCCACCAAGGCGAGGGAAATTCCATGACATCCAATCTCTTGAACCGGCAGGTCGCATTCGCAGCCCGGCCGGACGGTGAGCCGACAGCCGAGACCTTCTTCATCAGGGAAGTTCCCGTTCCCGCGCTGGAAAGCGGCCAGATCCTTTGCCGGAACCTGATGGTTTCTGTCGATCCCTATCTCCGTCTCAAGATGTACGATCGTGAGAGCTACACACCTCCACTCGAATTTGGCGAGACGATCCCGGGGCGTTCGGTCGCTCAGGTCGTGGAGAGCGCCGCACCCGAATTCAAGGCTGGCGATCTGGTGGCCATCCAGGGCGGCTGGCAGGAATATGAGATCGTCAAGGCTCGTCACGCCGAACGTGTCGATCCGGCCCTCGCCAATCCCGTGAGCTGGCTCGGAGCCTTGGGCATGACCGGCTTCACCGCCTATGGCGGGCTTCTGAGTGTCGGCCAGCCGAAAGAGGGAGAAACGGTGGTTGTCTCCGCTGCCGCTGGAGCTGTTGGTCTGCTCGTCGGACAGGTTGCGCGCCAGGTGGGTTGTCGCGTCGTCGGCATCGCCGGCGGGTCGGAAAAGTGCGCGCGCGTCGTCTCGGAGTTCGGCTTCGATGCCTGCGTGGATTATCGTGCCGCGGATTTCGAGCAGCAGCTGACGGAAGCCACGCCTGAGGGCGTTGACGTCTACTTTGACAATGTCGGCGGCGAGATCGCGGCGGCTGTCACCAGGCGTCTCAATACCTTCGCCCGCGTGGCGATCTGCGGGCTGATCTCTCAGTACAATGGCCAGAGCGACTCCGATCCGAAGGCCATGGAAGAATATCTGCGCTGGATCCTTGTCCGCCGACTGACGATCCGGGGCTTCATCGTCTATGACCTCCACAAGAATCATCCCGAATTTACGGAGGTCATGTCCGGGTGGCTACGGGAAGGAAAGGTGCGCGAGGTCTTCCAGCGCTATGATGGTTTCGAGCAGATCGTCCCGGCGTTCCTCGGAATGCTGAGCGGAAAGAACTTCGGCAAGAGCATCGTCAGGATCGCGGAACCTTCCTGACCTGTTTATAATGGTATGCCGCGGTGGCGGCAGGCGGATTGGCGTACGGGTTTTTTTTTAGGAGTCGGACATGAGCAAGGTCGCTTTGGTATCGGGCGGCACGAGCGGCATTGGCGCAGCCGTCGCGCTGGCACTGCGTGACGCTGGCTATCGCGTAGCTGTGACCCATGTGGATCAGGCCGAAGAGCACCAGGACTTTGCACAGAAGAACGACCTTTCCGCCTTTTGCTGGTCGGTCAATGACTATGAAGCCTGCGTTGCGGGTGTTGCAAAGGTGGAAGCGGAACTTGGTCCCGTCTCGGTGCTCGTGAACAATGCCGGCATCACGCGCGACATGATGTTCCACAAGATGACGCCGTCGGCCTGGGGTGATGTTCTGCAGACAAATCTCACGGGCGTCTTCAACATGACCCATCCCGTATGGCTAGGCATGCGCGAGCGCCGTTATGGCCGCATCGTCAATATCTCGTCCGTCAATGGCCAGAAGGGCCAGGCCGGGCAGGCAAACTACTCTGCGGCGAAGGCCGGAGTTCTGGGCCTCACAAAGGCTCTGGCACAGGAAGGCGCTCGGTTCGGCATCACCGTCAATGCAATCTGCCCAGGCTATATCGGCACTGAAATGGTGAAGGCGATCCCGGACCATGTGCGCGGCAGGATCGTCGAGGAAATCCCTGTCGGACGGCTGGGCGAGCCTGAGGAAATTGCCCGCTGCGTCACGTTCCTGGTGTCGGATGCCGCAGGCTTCATCACCGGCTCAACGCTCTCCGTCAACGGCGGCCAGTATTTCGCTGCTTAGAACGGTTCCAGGAAAAGTGGAAACCGGTTTTCCGTCCGGAACCGCGAGAAAATAAAGACTTGGAGCCGTTCAGAGTAGAGCGTGTCTAACTCCGAAGCATGGCGATGACCAACTGCGCGTATTCTGCGCCGAGTTCCTCCGGGGCAGGGGACTTGCCGGGCACATACCATCTTGCCACATCGATGCTGAGCGAGAGGCAGGCGACCGTCCGCATCCGGAGCTTGGAGGTGTCGCTTACCAGATGCCCGAACTCCTCCGCGGCAAAGTCTGCGGTGCGGCGGCGGATGGCGGCGATTTCCTTCAGATGATCAGGCTGCAGCGAATGCAGTTCGTACTGGATGACGCGGGCGAGCAGATGATTGACCGCGTGCCAGGCGGTGAAAGTTCGCACGAACGACAGGACCCGTTCATGGTGGTCCGCAATGCCTTCGACCGCGGCAAGGCTTTCATTGAGAACTGCTTCGTGACCGATCTTCGCGATCGTGAAAAGAAGATCAGCCTTGGACGGGTAGTGGATATAAAGGGCGGCGGGTGACATCCCAATCCGCTCTGCAATGTGCCGCGTCGTGGTGGCGTGGAAACCGCGCTTGCCGAATTCATCAACAGCTGCCTGGGCAAGCGTCCGCCTCGGCCCCTGCTGCAGCATTTCCCAGAGATCAGATATTGCGGTCGTTTCCGAAGTTTCCATTGACAATTCCTGTACGAGTGGCAAGGTAAGCAAGCGCTTAGTTAGCCGCCTCTGTCAAGAGTCGGCGGTATCTTGGAGGCAGATGAGGGGCTGGCAGGCTGAGGAAGCGGTTCGCGGATGCACGGTGCTGGACGGCCTCGTTGATAAAAACAGCAATGAATACCGTCGGCGTTGAACAAGCAAGAGTAAGACGAAGGCAGATATCCGGTAAACAAAAGTTCTGCCGACTGACTTCGAGCACAAGAATATAAGGGAATTGGTCATGCGGGTTGTCAATCGTAGGGAGCTGGATTTTCTCCTGTATGGAATGTTCGATGTGGAGAAGCTGCTCTCCTCCGAGCGCTTCGCCGCCTACGATAGGGAGTCCGTCAAGCAATTCCTGGACACTGCGGAAAGCATTGCAGAGGATATTTTCCTGCCGATTGCTGCACTCGTCGACAAGGAGGAGCCGGCCTTCGTCGATGGCAGGGCCATCGTTCCGGAGGAAACGAAGACAGCGCTTCAGGCCTTCGCCGATGCCGGATTCTTCGCGTTGACCTTTGATGAGGATGCAGGCGGTCTGCAGGCTCCGTGGTTTCTGTATACCGCCATTTCGGGCATGTTTACATACGCCAATGTCGGCGTCACCAACTACGCTTTTCTGACGATCGCGGCAGCAAATCTTCTGAATGCGTTCGGGACCGAGGACCTGAAGCGCCGCTTTCTGGCGCAGATGCTGGCGGGATCCTGGTTTGGAACCATGTGCCTTTCTGAGCCGCAGGCAGGCTCCTCGCTTGCGGACATCCGCACCACTGCCACGGAAGTGGGCGATGGCATCTACAGCATCCGCGGCAGCAAGATGTGGATCTCCGGCGGCGATCACGAGCTGACCGACAACATCGTGCATATGGTGCTGGCGAAAATTCCGGGCGGTCCTGCGGGCACCAAGGGCATTTCCCTGTTTCTGGTTCCGAAGCGTCGGGTCGATCAGGACGGTAACCTGGGCGAGCTGAACCATGTCCAGCTCGCGGGGCTCAACCACAAGATGGGTCAGCGCGCGACCACCAATTGCCTGCTGAATTTCGGCGAGGGTGGCGAGACGCTGGGCTACCTGATCGGCGAGCCTCACCGTGGCATCGAGTACATGTTCCACATGATGAATGAGGCGCGTCTTGGCGTCGGCCATGCGTCCGTTATGGCGGCGCAGGCGGGATACTTCGCTTCCGCCGAATATGCCGCAACGCGCCCTCAGGGGCGGCCGATCGACCAGCGCGATCCGCAGAGCCCGCAGGTGGCAATCGTGGAGCACGCGGACGTTCGGCGCATGCTGCTTGCCCAGAAGGCTGCCGTGGAAGGTGCACAGGCTCTCTGCTTCTACTGCGCCACGCTGATCGACCAGCTTCGGATCGAGACGGATGCCGAGAAGCGCAGGCAGCTCAGCAATCTGCTCGGGCTGCTCACGCCCGTGGTCAAGTCCTGGCCGTCGGAACATTGTCTCGAAGCCAACAAGTGGGCGATCCAGGTTCTGGGCGGCTATGGCTACACGCGGGATTACCCCGTCGAGCGGCTTTACCGGGACAACCGCCTCAACCACATCCACGAAGGAACCTTCGGCATCCAGGGGATGGACCTGCTCAACCGCAAGGTTGCCGGTGACCGCGGGGCAACCCTCGATCTGCTGATTTCAAAGATGAAGCAGACCGTGGAGGAGGCGAGCACTCTTCCCCGCACCGCAGAGCTCGTCGGCAGCATGCAGGCGGCGCTCGGAGAGCTCGAGCGCGCGGCTGAAACGCTCATCGATTGCCAGGATGTGAAGCTGCGGTCGGCAAACGCAACGGTCTTCCTGGATGCCTTCGGCCACGTGGTGATCGGCTGGTTCTGGCTTCGCCAGTCCATCCTGGCCGAGCGGGCTCTCGATGGCGACGTTCCGGAAACCGACCGAAGCTTCTACCAGGCCAAGGTTGTGGCGGCTCGCTACTTCATCCGGCACGAGCTTCCGCTCGCGGTGACGAAGCTTTCCCTGTGCGCGTCCTTGGATGACACAGCTCTCGTCGCAGATCCTGCACTGTTTGCGGTGGCATAGGCTTGGCCGGAGCTCTCAGCTCCGGCATCAAACACCTCAGACCGATCGCATCATGCCTCCGTCGACGCGGATGTTCTGTCCGGTGATGTAGCCCGCACCGTCCGAGACCAGGAAAGCCACGGTCGCGGCAATCTCGGCAGCGGTGCCGTAGCGCTTCATGGGCACGGCTTCCCGACGTTCTTCGAGGGCTGGGAGACTGTCGATCCATCCCGGCAGAACGTTGTTCATCCGGATGTTGTCGGCTGCATAGGTGTCGGCGAAGAGCTTGGTGAAGGAGGCAAGTCCCGCACGGGCAACCGCCGAGGTCGGGAACATGGCCGAGGGTTCGAAGGCCCAGGCGGTCGAGATGTTCACGATGACGCCCGACTTCTGCTTCTGCATGATCGGCGTCACCAGTCTCGTCGGCCGCACGACGTTGAGGAAGTAGACGTCAAAGCCGGTGTGCCAGTCTTCGTCGTTGATCTCCAGCAGCTGCTTGCGCGGACCATGACCCGCGCTGTTCACCAGTGCATCGATCCGCCCCCACCTGTCCACCGTCGCATCGACCAGCCGCTTCAGGTCTTCCGGCGACTGGTTCGAGCCGGTGATGCCTATCCCGCCAAGCTCCTGTGCCAGTGCCTCGCCCTTGCCGGATGACGACAGCAGAGCCACCTTGAAACCGTCGGCCGCAAGGCGGCGAGCTGCTGCTGCACCCATGCCGCTGCCGGCAGCCGTCACGATCGCCACTTTGTCTTCAGCCATATTTCCTCCCATACGCGCTGGTCGCAATTGTCGAATCCATTGGTACCGAACCAGCCTGCACGTGCACAAGGGGAGCGTTCAAAATTGCCTGGCGCATTGTTGCACCGAGCGCCTTGCCTTGGTCCCGCTCTGCATCTTATGATCCGTCGGACGCGCTGAGCAGCGCGGTCATCAAGAGCCGATTTCCTACCGGTCGCCTCAGCTTGTTTCAATTTGAGCCTTTCTGGAGGAGTCGAGCATGCTGCCCGAAAATTTCACTTGCGAACCGCTTGGCCCCAAATGCGCGGTGGGCGAGGGGCCTGTCTGGGATGTTCAATCCCAGCGCCTTGCCTGGGTTGATTGCGATCAGCGCAAGCTGTTCCTTCACACGCCCAGGACGGGGGAGGTTCGGGAACTGTTGCTCTCGGGTCAGCCGGGATCCTATGCCTTCATTCGCGACAATCAGCTCCTGGTCGCCTATCGAACAGAGATCGCCCTTGTCGACCTCGAAACAGGCGAGCAGACCGCTGTCGACGTCAAGGGGATCAACCTTTCCAGCGCCCGGTTCAACGATGGAGCCTGCGACAGGGCGGGGCGCTTCTGGGTCGGCACCATGCACAAGGCGTTGCGAGAGCCGGTTGGCGGGCTCTACCGCGTCGATCCGGACCTTTCGGTCCATTCAATGGCCGATGGCTATGTCGTGGCGAACGGCTTGGCCTTCAGCCCTGACAATCGCATCATGTATCACACGGACTCCCGTCCGGCTCTCATTTACGCCTACGACTATGATCTGGAGCGCGGCGAGATTTCGAACCGCCGCGTCGTTGCAGATTATGCTGGGAGGCGTGAACGGCCGGACGGCTGCACCGTCGATGCGGAAGGAAATGTCTGGGCGGCGATGCTGGGTGGAAGCCGCATTGCCGTGATCGATCCGCAGGGCAAGGAAATCCGCTCGATTTCACTGCCCGTGAGCAGGCCTTCGAGCCTGTGTTTCGGCGGTGCTAAACTAGACACGCTCTATGTAACGAGCATGCCCTTCGGGCTCTCGGAAGAAGAGCTTCAGGCTCAGCCGTTGGCCGGCGTTACCTTGGCGCTGCCGGGGGCAGGACGGGGGCTGCCTGAACCCCGCTTCCGCAGGGCCTAAAGCAATTCCAGGAAAAGTGGGAACCGGTTTTCCGTCCGGAATTGCGCTAAAACAAAGGCTTGGATCATCTCAGCGTTCCTGTGAAACACTGAGATGATCTAAAGCTCCAGATATACTGGAAGCCGCGTCAGAATGACGGGCTGAAAGCTCGCATAGTAAGCTTGTCGATGCACGAGCCTGTCTGGGCGCGTGTGCAGGTTTTGCCGTTTCTCACCGCTCTTGCCGCCACCTCAACACCCCAACTTTTCCACCGATCGCGAGAAGCCCCTTCAGCCGCGTTGACACTAATCGGTATAACATTATAATGACATAGAAAATGAAGGCCGGTTGGCTCGTGGGTAGGACGCGGGGCTCTCGGCTCGGGAGGGAATATGCCAGCAGTATACTTGCGGCCTCGCGCCGCCGTGACCAGTCGCACTATCGGGACTCGAGCACCGAGGGCTGTTGCCTCGCTTTGCACGGGCGGTGGCTGCGTTGGCGCGGTGGCGCCCAAGCTCTCCCTTCATTGCTAACGCCCTGACCTTGGAGATCTCAATATGCCCGTTTCACCCTCAATAACGCCGGGAGCCTTGCAGGGCGTTCGCGTCATCGACATGAGCGATGAAAGCTGCGTCTACGGGGCCAAGGTCCTGGCCGACCTCGGTGCGGATGTGGTGCGCATCGAGTCGCTCCGTGGCGACAAGATGCGTTCCATGCCGCCGTTCGATCCGAAGTCCGGCGAGAGCATGTTCTATTGCTTCATGAACGCCAACAAGCGTGTGGTCACGGTCGATCTGGAGCAGGAAAGCGGCCGCAAGCTTTTTGCAGCACTTGTCCGCTCCGCAGACATCGTCTTTGAAAGCGCGGAACCCGGTTACCTGGCTGGGCTGGGTCTCGCCCCTGAAACGTTCAGACAAGAAAAGCCGGGTCTGATCTGGACGTCGGTGACGCCTTTCGGCTCCAGCGGGCCTTACGCCAACTGGAAGGCAAACGATCTGATCAGCCAGGCGATGGGCGGCCTGATGACGCTGACCGGGCTTCCCGAGCGCGCGCCGCTCAAGCTGCATGGCGAGCAGACCTGCTACATCGCAGGCCTGCATGCCGTATCGGGAACGCTGGTTGCCTACTGGCACAAGGTGCGAACGGGCGATGGCCAGTTCGTAGATGTCTCCGTGCATGAGTGCATCGCGCACACACTTGAAAGCGCGATCCAAGCCTATACCGCTGAAGGCGACGTCCGCTCCCGCCAGCCGCGTGCGTCGGAAGCGGGCGTCGGCATGTACCCCTGCAAGGACGGCGAAGTCTTCATCTTTGCTACCTCCGGCATGATCGCCAGCAGCTGGCGCAATCTCGTCGCCTGGCTGCGTGCGGAAGGGATCTCCGGAGCCGATGAGCTCGCCGAGGAGAAGTGGACGGAAAACAGGTTCCGCCGCAGCGCCGAGGCCCGTGCTCGCTCGTTCGAGATCATCAGCCAGTTCACCCAGCGCTTCAACAAGCAGCAGCTTTACGCACAGCTGCAGCAGCGCGGCATTCTCTCCGCACCGAAGTGCGAGATCGGTGACCTCTTCGACAACACCCAGCTCAAATACCTGAACTGGTTTACCGAACAGCGCTTTGACGAAGAACGCACGATCAGCTGGCCGGGCCCAGCCTTCCGCATGTCCGAGACGCCGCGGCGCGATCCGCTACCGGTCGTTGAGGTTAGCGATCCATCAGGTCTGGTTGAAACGAATACGGCCGCCGCAGAGCAGGGGAAGGTACTGGCATGAGCAGTTCGAGCAACTTTGAAAAGCGCCCCGGCAAGCTGGCGCTTGAAGGCATCCGCGTCCTCGATTTTACCATTGGTGGCGCTGGCCCCTTTGCGACGAAGCTTCTTGCCGACAATGGCGCCGAGGTGATCAAGGTGGAAACGAGCACCCACTATGACTTCCCGAGGACGATGGGTCCCTATGCCGGCGGCGTCAAGGGCGTCAACCGCAGCGCCTATTTCACCAACCGCAACTCGGGCAAGCGCAGCATCGCGATCAACCTGAAGAAGAAGGAAGCGGCCGAGGCACTGAAGCGTATCATCCCGACCGTGGACATTGTAGCGAACAACTTTCGCGCCGGTGTGCTGGAAAAGCTCGGCTTCGGTTACCAGCAACTCGCGGCCATGCGTCCTGACCTCATCTATATCAGCATGCCGCTTCAGGGCAGCGCCGGCCCGCAGGCTGAGTTCAGTGGCGTCGGCCACACGCTTAACGTGCTTGCCGGAATCTTTGGCCTCACCACCTACGAGGATGGAACGCTGGTTGGGCCGGGCACCAACTTCCCCGACCATTCCGTGAATCCCGGCCATGCCGTGTCGGCCATCATGGCCGCGCTGATCCATCGCGAGCGCACGGGTCTCGGACAATATCTCGAAGTCTCGCAGCTTGAATCCACCATGAACCTGCTGGGCCCCGACATCCTTGCCTACAGCTTGTCGCGGCAGAACCCGAAGCCGCTCGGCAACGGCAGCGCGGTTCATGCTCCCTATGGCGTTTATCCAGCTGCCAACAACGAATGGCTTGCGCTCGCCGTCGAGTCCGATGACGAATGGCAGAGGCTTGCTTCTTATGCCTCGGACCAATCCTGGGCGAAGGATGCGAAGCTCGCGACACGGGAAGGGCGTCTGGCTGACGTAGCCACATTGAACGCCGCCATCGAGGCGTGGACGCGCGACCAGAACGCCCGCGAACTGGCCGCAGCCTTGCAGCAGAACGGCGTTCGCGCAGGCCTGGTGCAGAATGCACGCGATCTGGTCGATCTTGACCCGCAGATTGCGGCGCGTGAAGCCTTCGTCACCGTCGACCATCCGGAGATGGGCCCGGTTGTCTATAACGCCGCGCCCTACAAACTTTCCGCCACTCCGCCGCAGATCCGCTCGGCGCCGATGCTCGGGCAGCACAATGACGAAGTCTTCCGCGAATGGCTTGGCCTTCCGGACGAGGAAATGGAACGTCTGGAAAAGCTGGAGGCCTTCGTCTGATGAGCTCCATCCGCAGTGCAAACAACATTGCGTCCGTGGTCGGCGTCGGCAACACCGACTGGCCGCAGGACCAGAAGGCGGTGCGGGCAGGCGCCCGTCCCACGGACGCCTACGGATACGGCGCGATCGCGCTTCAGCGCGCTCTGAAGGATGCCGGCATCGACAAGAGCGAGGTCGACGGGCTGATCACCGCGCCTTATACGCCCGTCGAACGGGCCGCCGAGCTCTACGGCATCAATCCGCGCTGGGCGTCCGTGTCAGATGCCATGCAGTCGGTGCTGACCGCCGTCATGGCCATCGAGGCAGGTCTCTGCGAAGTGGTCGCTCTGGTGCTGGGCTTCAATCAGCGTTCTGCCGGGTTCAAGTATGGTGGTACCGGAACGCTCGGTGCGGCCAGCAATCTTTCCTATGTCTATCATGAGCCTTGGGGGCTGACCTCGCAGGGTGCGCTCTATGCGCTCATGTACCGGCGCTACATGGAGCTTCACGGCACGACGGAGGCCGATCTCGGCCAGGTCGCCGTGGCGCAGCGCCAATGGGCTTCCGGCAATCCCAATGCCGTGATGCGCAAGACGATCACGATCGATGATTATCTCTCCTCGATCTATGTCGCGGAGCCCCTGCACATCTTCGACTATTGCCTGATCAACGATGGCGGCGTGGCCCTGATCATCGCCGAGAAGGAGCGCGCCAAGCGCATCACCGATCACCCGGTGCACATCCGCGCCATCGGTCGCGCCGACATGCACGACCAGTCGACGACGCTGAAGCCCCGTCTCCTCGACTTCTACCATCCGGGTCACACGCTCGTTTCCAAGCAGGTTTACGACGCGGTCGGCATGGGCCCGCATGACATGGATGCCGTGCAGATCTACGACAGCTTCAGCCCGCATATTCCGGTGGCGCTCGAAGGCTTCGGCTTCTGCGAGATCGGCGAAGGCTGCCGGTATATCGCCGAGACCGGCATTGGCCCGGGTGGCGGAATGCCGGTCAACACCTCGGGCGGGCACCTCTCCGAGAGCTACATGCAGGGCTGGAACCACCAGATCGAGGCGGTCCGTCAGGCGCGCGGCGACGCTGCGACCCAGGTCCCGAACTGCCGCAACGTCCAGTATATTTCCGACGTTGTCGGCAAGGTCTTCTCGATCATCTATGGAGTTGATTGATGGCTTCTCAACCCACCCATTTCTCCATGTTTGACGAGCCTTTCTGGGAATCTGCCCAAGCTGGCGAACTGCGGATGCAATGCTGCTCCGCCTGCTCCACCTACCGCTATCCGCCTGGCGCATGCTGCCCCAACTGCCTGTCTATCCAGGCCGAGTGGAAGGCAATCTCCGGCAAGGGAAAGGTGCTTTCCTGGACGACGATCCATCGCCAGTATCTGGAAGCCTATCCGGCTCCTTACAGCGTTGTCGTCGTGCAGCTTGACGAGGGCCCGATCCTGATCACCCATTTCGACAATGAGGATGTCGGGAAGCTCAAGCTTGATACGGAGCTGACCCTTTCCTACGCCACGCATCCTGACGGCTACCGGCTGCCGAAGTTCGTGTTGCCGGAAAAGGCTGCCTAGCATGCCTGAGAATGGCGAGCCGATTGGCTTCATCGGGCTTGGCATGATGGGGGCCGGCATGGCGGAGTGTATCCGCAACGCCGGCTTTCCGCTCATCGTCCACGACATTTCCGAAGAGAGATGCGCACCGCTCCGGGCAGCGGGCGTGGAGATCGCGTCTTCGGCCAAGGACCTTGCCAACAGGGCGACGATCGTCATCTCCTGCCTGCCTACGATCGAGATCGCGCAAGATGTCGCCTGTGGAGCAGGTGGGCTGATCGAGGGCGAGGCGATCCAGATCTACGTCGAAACCGGCACAGTGGGGACGGCAGCGATACGCGATATCACGGATCGGCTGATGGAGCGCGGCATTGCGACCATCGATGGCCCGATCAGTGGCGGACAGGCCGGCGCTCAGAAGGGCACGCTTTCCACCATCCTGGCTGGAGCGGATGACGCAATCGCCCGGTTCAAGCCGGTGGCGGAAGCCTATTCCAGCCATCTCTTCGTCGTTGCTGACCATCCTGGTCCCGCCCAAACGGCCAAGATCATCAACAACATGCTGTCCATGACCGGTTTGATCGCCGCCCTGGAAGGCATGGTGCTGGGCGCCAAGGCTGGTCTTGATCCAAAACAGCTGCTCGACATCATCAATGTCAGCACGGGGCGCAATTCGGCGACGCTTGAAAAGATCCCCCAACGGGTGCTGCCGCGGACCTTCGGCGGTCATATCGAGACAGGCGTCAAGGACCTCAGCCTCTACATCGAGGAGTCGCAGGAGCTTCAGACGCCTATCTGGATGGCCAAGGAAGCGCTCGGCGTGTTCCGCGAGGCGATCGAAAACGGCTATGATCGCGAACTCCTGCGGGTGATCGAGTATATGGAAGCGCTGGCCGGTGGCGTGCAGGTCAAGCAGCGATAGACGACAGGGGGAGAGCTGATGCAGGTGCAGGAAGATCCGCGGATCGATGAGGTTCAGGCTGCACTTGTGGAGTTCGCCACGAGCTTCAGCTTCGATGATCTGGGCCACGCCCACATCGAGCGCTGCACGCTCCATGTCATCGATACCTTCGCGTCTTTCATGGCGGGATACGAGTCGGAAGCGAGCCAGAGGGCGCTGAGCGTCGTGCAGGGGCTCGCTGTATCATCCGGTGCATCGCTGCTCGGCACGCGCCTCAAGGCGCAGCCGGATCTTGCAGCCTTCTTCAATGCCACGACTTCGCGTGAGGCGGAGCAGAACGACGTCTATTTCCCGCCTATCGGCGGCGGCAACCATCCGAGCGATGTTCTGCTGCCGCTCTTCAACGTTGCGGAACATGCCGGTGCATCGGGCGCGGAATTTCTGACTGCGATCATCGTGGCCTACCAGGTGTTCCTGCACATCGCGGATCAGGCAAGGATCAACGGTTTCGACCAGTCCGCAATCGCAGGCATTGCCGTAGCGGTCGGGGCCGGAAAGCTACTGCGGCTGTCGCCTGAAGAACTGGCCAACGCCATTTCGATCGTGACCGTGGCAAGCAATCCGCTCAACCAGTCCCGCCGAGACACGCTCACCATGTGGAAGGCGGCAGCAGCGGGCGAGGCTGGCCGCGCTGGCATATTTGCTGCACTTCTCGCCAAGGGCGGGATGCAGGGCCCAAGCCTTCCTTTCGTGGGCCAGCTGGGCTGGACAAAGGTGATCACCAAGGGCGAGCTGGACATGTCGACGCTCGATCCGCGAAAGGGCGGAAGGCTTCGTCTCTACGACGTGATGATCAAGCCCCGCGCCGCCTGCGCGTCTGCCATCTCGTCGATCCTCGCCGCCGAAAAGGCCTATCGTGCAATTGGCGATCCGGAGACAATCACCAAGGTGACGGTGACCACCTACGAATCCGCGCGCTCGTTCATTGGCCATCTTCCGATCCACTGGAATCCGACGACGCGCGAAAGTGCCGACCACAGCATTCCCTATGCGGTGGCTGCTGCGCTCGTGGATGGAACGGCTGGCGTGGCGCAGTTCATGCCTGATCGTCTGTTGGATCCGGTAATCCGCAGCGTGCTGTCGAAGGTGGAGGTGGTCTCCAGCGATGAGTTCACCGCCGCCAACAAGAAATACCCTCCCGAGCACCATACGACCGTCGAGGTCGAGCTTGCCGACGGCCGCCGTGTCGTCGGCGAGGCGGGCGGCGCCAAGGGTGACATGGCGAACTCGGCCACGGAAGAGACGGTCACGGCCAAGTTTCGCGAGCTGTGCGAGCCTTTGCTCGGTCAATCCGGCGCGGCACGGGCGCACGACCTGCTGTCAGGCATCGTCCAGCTGAAGCGGCTGGACGATGTGGCAAATGCCTTCGTGGTCCCGTCGAAAAGCGAATAGCCGACCTACTGGAAGTAGAGCCTTGTCGGATTATCGATCAGCACCTTCTGCAGCTGCGCCTGATCGCAGATGCTGACGATCCGGTCCACGAGCTGGCCATCATCGGGTGAATGGGTCGTCATGTTCGGATGCGGCCAGTCTGTGCCGAACAGGGTGCGGTCCGGCGCAATGCGCAGCAGCTCACGCGCGATCTCATCAACGTCCGTGTAGGGCGGACCAGCGCGTGTCAGGCGCTCGGCTCCGCTGATCTTTACCCAGAACTTGTCGTCCTGAAGCAGCTCGGCCAGACGCCCGAAGGATTCCCCGTTGATGCCTTCCTCGACGGGCATCAAACCCATGTGGTCGATCGCCACGGGAACGGGGACCTCCTTCAGGAAAGGCGTTATGCCGGGCAGCGCGTCAGGCTCGAAATAGACCACCATGTGCCAGTCGAACTTCTTCACGCGGTCGAGGATGGCGCGGCACTCGTCCAGGGGCTGGGCAGCCTTAAGACGCGGCACGAAATTGAACCGCACGCCGCGCACGCCGACCTCGTTCATCTCGGCAAGCTGATCGTCCGTCTCCTGACCACTGAGAATAGCGATGCCCTTCCAATGATCGCGCGTGCGCAGCGCGTCGACCATGGCCGAATTGTCCGTACCGTGGCAGCTCGCCTGCACCAGCACGGCGCGCTCGAAGCCCAGATGCGCATGCAGCGCTTCCAGGGCCTCGGCAGGTGCGTCGGGCGGGATGTAGCTCGACTTCGGGGAGTAGGGGTACCGGTCTCCGGGGCCGAAGATGTGGCAATGGCTGTCGCAGCTGCCAGCCGGCAACTGGGCCTTCGGCCTGGAAGGAGAGGGATGCGGTGGAATGTAACCCGGCGTGACCATTCGTTTCCCCTATTAGCGGATGGCCGAGATGCCGGTGAGTTCGCGGCCCTCGATCAGTGTGAGGATCTGGTTGGTGCCGTCCGGGATCGGCAGCATGCGAACGTCCCGGTAAAGCTCTTCCAGACCAAGTTCCGTGCTGATGCCCATGGCGCCATGCACCTCCATGGCAAGTGAAATGGCCTTCTGGCAGGCGGCGATAGAGTAACGTTTTGCCATTGCGCTCAGCTGGTTGGCGTTGATGTCCTTGTCGATGCAGTCGAGTGCATAGTAGCAGAGCAGGCGGCTCGTCGTCACCGCTGTGGAGATTTCCGACAGCAGCTGCTGCACCAGCTGGAAGCCGCCGATCTTGCGCCCGAACATCACGCGCTCGCGGGAATACTGAACCGCCGAGTCGAGCGCCTTCTGCGCCATGTTGACGGCAAGCAGGCCCATCATGGGGCGCTGGACAAGCCACGTCTGGTGCATCACCTTCTGGGCGCTTGCGTCGTCCTCTCCGCCAACAACGTTGCGGATCGGCGCACGATAGTTGTCGAAGAATGCCTCGCCAAGATTGCCCTGCTTGAAGCCCAGCGTCGGCGTCTTGCGGGTAACGAACGGCGCATCCTCCTTGTCGGCAATGATACGGATGAGCTTGCTCGGGCCCTTCGGATCTTCGCTCGCATTGGCGATCACCAGCATGAAATCGCAGATGGCTGCATTCGACGCCCAGACCTTCTGGCCGTTGATGACCATATGGTCGCCGTCCCGGATCGCACGGGTGCGGATGGCACGCGGGTCTGAACCGGAATTCGGTTCCGTCGAACCAGTGCTGCCGAGCTTGTCGCCCTTGAGGATCGCAGGGATGTAGCGCTCCCGCTGTTCCGGTGTGCCGCCATAGTAAATGCGGACGGCGGTCGTCTCCTGCCCGCCGCAGATGAACGACACAACCGGCGGAAGCATCTCCTTCATCAGGCCGAAGGTCAGTGCGTTGACGCCCACGCCGCCTGCCTCCTCCGGCAGTCTCAGCCCGGTGAAGCCAAAGGGCTGGCAGATATCCAGTATCTGTCTGGTCGCTTCCCGCGTGAGCGGCTTGTCGGGATCATGGGCCCTGAGGATGGGATTGATATCCCGATCGACCATCTTCTTGATCGACTCCTGGAGCATCTTCTGCTCGTGCGTCAGCTGGAAATCCATCCTCTCTCCTCCCGGTGCGTGGCGGCTCAAGCCATATGAGGCTCAGGCAAGCTATCCATCAAATGAAATATCATTATAACATTATATCTACGCATTTTGAACATGCGTCAAGCGGGCCGTCTCGCAAGGCCGGGCCGTGGATGGCGGATGTTGAAGGTGAATCCGCAGGACACGTGGTCTGCCGATTGGCGGCAGGGTCTACGTCTGCATGGGTGCGCTGCAGTGCCCGCTCACTGTTGAAGTGTGGGGGCGAATAAGCGCCGCCGCTGGTTACCGCATGTCGGGCGGCGTGATGTTGCTTTCGAACATCGGCTGGCCGCTGCCGGGCTGCAAATCCACCAGGAAGCGGTAGTTTTCCGGATGGTAGCGCGAATAGAGGTAGCGCACGCGTTCATTGCCGGCCGTGTAATAGGTCCGCCGTGCCGCCAGCATTGGCGTTCCGACGGCAAGGCCGAGGCATTCGAATACGGTCTCGTCGGCGAGTTCGGCGGTAATTTCCTGCTCAGCCCGCTCAATGCGATGGCCCAGCGACCAGTTCTTGGAATCGCCGCGCGAATAGATCTCGGCGAGCGTGAAACGCTTCTTGTCGAGGTGGGTCACCACACGGCGGTGAACGACGGGTGTACCGACGGGACAATCGAAAATCTTCGCCAGATTCTCATCCGCCTCGATGGTCTTCTCAAAATGCAGGTCGTGCTGGAAGAGCGAGTTGTTCTCAAAGAAGCCGGACAGCCGGAACACGCGGCGGTTGGAACTGCGAAAGGTGACTTCCGTGCCAACGCCCCTGCGCCGCACGACGATGAACTGTGCCGCAAGCTCGGAAACCGCCCGGCGCACCGTGATCCGGCTCACGCCATAGTACTGGCAAAGCTCGTCTTCCGGCGGCAACCGGTCGCCGTAACGATACTCTCCGGCGAGGATGCGATCGAGCAGATCCTGCCGAACCTGTTCGTGTAAACTGCCATATGCCGAGAAGCGTGTTTTCTTTGCCATGTGAGACGATGGGCCAGTCTTCATAAAGTTATTACAAAACCGAGAGCAGGTTGCCTTATTAACATAATAAGGAATCTGGTGCCCGCCCGTTCTGGCCTGCCCCCAGCCTCCAGATGTTTACATATGGGCCGCTCGGCGGACTGTCAATCCAGGATGGCCCAAGCGCTGGAGCGGCTTTGCCGTAGCTAGTCTACGGACCCGCGTGAGAAGGATCCTGCTCGCTCCGCTGTGAAAATCAGCGCCAGGTCCACCATGAGCACTGAGCGAAAAATTCCGTCTTTTCCTAAAAGAGATATTGTTATAACATTTGATCAAAGTGGTTGAGGGAGGTGCAATGTGTCTGATGAGCGTGGCGTTCGAAATCTGCGGTGGCAACCCCATTTTCGTCACTCCGCCGGAAAGCTTGGCAGCCATTTCATTCGGGCAGTGCGCGAAGGCAAGCTCGTGGGATGGAAGACGCAGAGCCTTGGCGTGACGGTTCCGCCAATCGGTACGGGGGAAGCTGGCGAGTGGGTCGAGGTGGGACCCCGGGCCGCGCTTGTGACCTATGCACCGAACGACAATGCGGGCGGCGGTATCCCGGCAGGCAAGTTCTTCGCTACCGTCAGGATCGATGGTGCAGATGTGGTGACGGCCGCGTTGGTAGAGTGCGACGAAACGGCCGGGCTCACGCCGGGCGCCGTGCTGACCGCAAAGTTTGCGACATCGGATGATGCTGCAACGCTCCCCATCTTTGAGCTGGTGGCAAATCCATGAAGGCCGGCATTTCAGGAGCAGCCTACACGCTCGAAAGGCAGATCGCTGGCGGAATGGATGCGGTCGTCCAGGATGTCATCCGCCGTGCTCTCGCTGATGCGGCCATTCAACTTGCCGACGTCGACATGGTGATCACGGTGGCGAGCGACGCGCTCGACGGCATGATGGTTCCGGTCCGATCCGACATGGCTGGCGGATTCGGAAAATCCTATCTCAACATTCCATCGTCTTCCGGCCACGCGCTGATGGCGGCGGCGTCATCCATTGAAGCGGGTGATGCGGAGACCGTTCTGCTCGTGGGCTGGGGCGCTGCCTCGAAGCTGGCAGAGTTCGACAGCCGGACCAATCAGTTCGATCCATTCTATCTAAGGCCGCTCGGTGCTTCCGTGGCGACACTCCAGGCGATGCAGGAGCAATCGCTCATTGATCAGGGCCTGATTTCCCGAGAAGATGTCGAAAGCCATGCCTCGCGCATGAGCGAGATCATCTGGGGTGAGAGCGAACCGGCCACCTTCTGCGATGGCGCGGTCGCGATTGTATTGCAGCAAAATGCTGCGGGTCTCATCTTCGATCACATCGGATTTGGTTCGCGTGCCCAGATCCCGCTCGATGGTAATCTTGACCCCGCAATCTGGGTGGAGGAAGCCACCGACAAGCTGGAGAATCCGGGTTTCATCGAGATTTGCGGGCAGAGCCCGTCGCTCGAACTGCGCGCGCTAGCAGCAATCCCAGGAGCCAAGCGCACGAACGCCCATGGCGGAAGCTCGCAAGGCTGGTTCGGTCCGGCATCGCCGCTGCGTAACCTTGCTGCCTTGAATGCAGCGGTGGGAGAAGGTGGGCCGCAATCCGGGCTGCTGATCGATCTCGCCGGACCGCTTGGGCAGCATGTGACGGCAATTCAGTTTCGTGCGGGAGAGAGCCATGCGGCATAAAGACGATATGGCTGCGATCCTTGGCGTGGCGCAGGTTCCCATGCGCACGCGCATCCCGGAAATGACCTACCCGGATTTGCTCGCTACCGTCGCGGCACGCGCGGTAGAGGACGCCGGGCTCGCCCGGGACGAAATCGACGGGCTCATCCTGGCGCAGGCGCCTACCGCGACCCTTGGCGTCGACGAGCCCCAATATTGGGGCATCGCCGGTTTGCCCGGAGCCCACGCCTTCCTCGGCCGCGTGCATGTTGCGGCGGCTTCGGGCCTTTCGGCGGTCCGGCTCGCCGCTTCTTACGTCGCCTCCGGCCGTGCGAAACGCATTCTTGTCGTCGCAGCCGATCTGGCTGACGAAGGCGACAGCCTGCGCGGCGCGCTCGCCCAGATGCATGATCCGTTCACCAGCGGGCAGGCGCCCATCAACGCTATCACAGCGGCGGCTTTACAGAGCACGCACTACATGGCCACGCATGGCGTGAGCGAGCGGATCTTTGCTTCTCCGATCGTCAAGAACAGGCTGAACGGCGTCGGCAATCCCTATGCTCAGCTGCGCAAGCCTGTGACTGCGGAAGAAGTGCTGGATTCCCCCGTACTTTCCTGGCCGATCAAGCGGCTGGAAAGCTCGCCGCGCACCAGCGGCGCAGCTGCAGTGGTGATCGGCAAGGCGAATTCCAGCCGGTCGGTTCGTATCGAAGGCTTCGGCAACTTTGCCGGTGCAAAACCCATTGGCGCGGAGATGGTGCCCGGATGGACAAGCTACCTCGACGGGTCCGATGTGACCCAGGCCGCGCAACGCGCCTATTCAGCCGCTGGAATTTCAAACCCGCAGCAGGAACTCGACTTCGCGGAGGTCTACACGTCCTTCAGCATCTTCGAGCTGCTGAGCATCGAGGGTCTGGGGCTCTGCCCGAAGGGCGAGGCGGCCCGGCGCATTGATGCAGGCGAGTTCCATCGCGGCTCGAGGCTCCCGGTCAATGCAACGGGCGGCGCGACATGCGGCAACCCGATCAGCGCCGGTGCACTTGTCCGCATCGCAGACGCGACGGCGCAGCTACGCGGTGAGGCTGGAGATTGCCAGGTAGAGATCAGGCACGGCCGCGCGGTTGTCACGGCCATCGGCGGTCTGTTCCAGACCCATGAAGTGGGAGTGCTTGCGATATGAGCGGGGCCAGGGAACAGGTTCGCAAGGACCCGGAAGGAATAGAGTTCGTTCAGGCAAGCTGGGACGTTCCACAGAAGTATCATGCAGATCCTCTGTTGCTGAAATTCTTTGAGGCATTGAAGGAAAAGCAGCTGCTGGCCGCCCGGGCCCCGGGTGAAAAGGGAAGGGTGATCTTTCCGCCCGCAAGCTTCTGCGAGGTGACGTTCTCAGCCGTGACGGAGCTGGTGCCAGTCGGCCCTACGGGCAGGATCGTAACCTTCACCGTCCTGCCAGGCACCACGCCGAAGCTCATCGTCTTCGTCCAGCTTGAAGGCGCAGACACTGCCTCCGCCGGTTACCTACGCGGCGTTCCCGAAGGTGAAATGACGTCGCTGTCGCTGGTTGGCGCACCTTGCACCGTCGTTTTTGCCGACGAGCCGAAAGGCGACTGGTCCGACTTCTGGTTTGAACTCATCGACTGAAACGCGCGCCCCTTGCCGCGCCTGCCACGTGGATTTTCGAATGACTGAACAAGCTCTTTCCGGACTGCTCGTTGTTGAACTTGGCACGCGGCTCGCCGCCGCCATTTCCGGCAACCTGCTGATGCAGCTCGGCGCAACCGTGGTGTCGATCGAAACGGATGGAGATGCCGCACGCTACGATCTGAAGGGCTCCCATCGGCCAGTAATGGCGGCAGGCAAGCTGAGCTTTGCTCCACGTGCAGGCGTAATCGAAGATGAGCGCATGCTGGCCGGGCTGATCGAGCGCAGCGATCTCGTCCTCACTTCAAGCGACGTGGATACCCCATTGTTTCGCAAGGTGCTTGAGGCGGCGAAGAACACGATCGTCTGCGATATTACCGCCTTCGGCAAGGTCGGGCCGCTGGCCGGGCAATCTGCGACCGAGTTCGAGATCCAGGCGCTGACAGGCGTTTCCGACACGACCGGTCTCACCGACGGACCGCCGACGCCGATCCTCCTGCTGATCGTCAGTTATCTCACAGGCGTCTACTCGACGATTGGCGCGCTTTCCGCACTATACGCGCGGGAGCAGCAGGGCGTTGTGCAGAAACTCGATGTCTCCCTGTTTGATTGCGGATTCATCTCGCTCAATACGTTCCTCGCTTCCACTTTGACGGATCCGAAGGCGAAGAAGACGCGGCTCGGCAATCGCCACCCGACGGTTGCTCCCTGGAATACCTACGAGACATCCGACGGATGGGTGCTGATCTGCGCCGGTAACCAGGCCCAATGGGAGCGCCTCTGCCAGACGATGGGCCGCCCGGATCTCGCCGAGACTTACCGCACCCAGGGTGAGCGCATTCGCAACATCGTGGAAATCGATGAAGCCATCGAAACCTGGACGAAGACGCTGACGACTGCCGAATGCGTTGACGAAATGATCCGCGCCGTGGTCGCCTGTGGTCCCATAGCGCCTGTCGAGGGCTATCCGCGCGAGGAAAATCTGGACCATCGTCGCATGAATCACAAACTGCTCGATCCGCAGTCGGGCAGGGCGGTCTTCGTTCCCGGATCGCCTATGCGCCTGTCGGAAACGCCCGGGCAGGCACCGACACAGATCCCTGCTCGCGACGGCAGCCGGGACGCGATCGCGAAGCTTATCGACCAGCGTCGGCCGCAACCCGCACGCACAGCTCCTGCCGCGCTGAAGCGGCCGCTTTCCGGCATCAAGGTGATCGAGCTTGGCCAATACACGACCGCTCCGCTCTGCGCGAAGCATCTGGCCCATCTCGGGGCCGAGGTGATCAAGATCGAACGTCCGGGAGGCGATGAATCACGTACCTGGCCGCCGCATATCGACGGCCGCTCCATCACCTTCCGGTTGAACAACGCGGACAAGCGTTCGCTGACGCTCGACCTGACAAAGGAAGCGGATCGCGGCGTCCTGCGCGAACTGGTGTGCCAGGCCGATGTACTGGTGGAAAACATGAAGCCCGGCGCGCTCACCAAATTCGGTCTGCCACCCGCGCGCGTTCTCGAGCTAAACCCCAGGATCGTCTATTGCTCGATCAGCGGGTTTGGCGCGGACTCACTCTATCCCACAAGGCCGGCGTTCGACACGGTGATCCAGGCCATGTCCGGCTTCATGGCAACCCTGAGCGACTCTCGCATCCCCCTGAAAACGGGCATTTCCTCGTCTGATACCACCGGCGGCATCATGGCCGCTGTAGCGATCCTTGGCGCACTCAATCACCGGGAGCGAACCGGTCGTGGCCAGCATATCGACATGTCCATGCAGGATGTCACCGCATGGTTGACGCAGACCGCCTGGAACGGCAGCAAGGTCAAGGCCCCGGCAGTCATCGAGTGCAGCGACGGTTATGTCTTCGCCGAGGACTTTGAGGGCTCCACCGAACCAAGCTCCCTTGCCAAGCATAAGCTTGCCGACCGGCTTCGGCAGGAGGGCGTGAAGGCTTTTCCTGTGCTGAGCCTGAAAGAGGCGACGCAGCTTCCGCAGTCGCTGGAGCGCAAGATCTGGTTTTACCTGCATAGTTCCGGCTTTGAATGGCCGATGCTGGACAGCCCGCTGCGGCTTGAGAAAACGCCACCTACGGTTTCTCATATTGCACCGGAGCCGAACAGCGACGCCGACGCTATACTGCAGGAGCACGGGATCGCATTTGAACCCGAAGCTTGATCGTTCCAGGCAGGAGCTGCGATGACACAGTTTGAAACCCTGATGGTGGAGACGGTCGAGAAGGCGTTGGTCGTCCGGCTCAACCGGCCCGAGAACCGGAACGCCATCAGCATGCGTATGATGGCGGAACTGGTCGAGGTGCTGACGGAGGCGAACCAGCTGAAGGGCGTTTCCGCCGTCATCATCACCGGGAACGAGAGCGTCTTTTCTTCCGGGCGCGACCTGAAGGAGGCAGCCACGAGCAGCAATCCAAGCGCAGCCATTGCAGCCTGGCTCCGGGTCACCGACAGCATGGAGCAATGTGCAAAGCCGGTCATCGCCGCCATTGAGGGCCATTGCCTGACAGGTGGTCTGGAGCTTGCCCTTGCCTGCGACCTCCGCGTTGCGGGGGAGGGCGCTCAGTTCGGGATCACCAGTTCACGCCTTGGCACATTGCCGGGCTTCGGCGCCTCGCAGCGCCTGCCGCGTCTCATCGGCGCCTCCCGCGCGCTCGAACTGCTCTTCATGGCCGATGTGATCGGCACGGCGGAGGCCTATCGGATCGGTCTCGTCAATCGCCAGACGGAGCAGGGCGCGGCGCTCCAGGAATGCCTGAACATGGCGCGCACTCTTGGCGAACGCGCTCCCTTGAGCCTCGCCGCAATGAAGAAAGCCGTTTACGGCGGCATCGAAATGCCGCTTGCTGAAGCCATCCAGTGGGAGTTGCCCATTGCAGCTTCCCTCAGCCAGTCGCGAGACCGCAAGGAAGGCATGGCGGCCTTCGCCGAAAAGCGAAAGCCCAATTTCACAGGGGAATAGAGCGGTTCCAGGAAAAGTGGGAACCGGTTTTCCGTCCGGAACCCCGAGCAACAAAGAGTTAAAGCAGTTCAGAGTTTCTGTGAAAGTCTGAACCGGTCTATCGGTCGCGCGAAATCAGTCGTCAGGCAAGGATGTAGGTCTCGTTCTCCAGTTCCCGCACGCGGCCCTCCATCACGAGTTTTGCAAGATGGGACAAGACGTTGCGGTAAGCTGCATTGACGAGGACCGGGTTCGTCTTCTTGCTGTAGAGCGCACTGCGGATGTCGTCAGGCCTCGTTAGCCCGCGTCCAAGCGCCTCCAGTATCTCCTGCTCACGCGCCAGCCGCCGGTCGAGAAGTTCCTGCACGAAAGGCTTCGGCTCATGGAGTAGCGGGCCGTGTCCCGGCGCATAGACCCGGTCAGGTCTGTCGATCAGCCGCTGCAGGCTGCGGAAATATCCCAGCATGTCGCCATTGGGCGGAGGCCCGACCACGGTGCTGCACCAAGCCATGACATGGTCGCCACTGAAGAGGACGCCGTCGCCGCGCGCAAAGCACAGGTGATCGGCAGCATGTCCCGGCGTGTGGATTGCGGTCAAGGAGCCAACACGTGATCCATCCTCCAGTGCAATATCCGGCACGCGATCTGAGCTTGTGCTTTTGTAAAAGGCGGCGAGCGGTGCGCCGGTTCTCTTCTGGAGACTGCGGATGCCCTCCGCATGATCGACATGGCCATGGGTGAGCAGGATCAGGCTGATGCGCCCGGCTGCATCCACGATCGTATCCAGATGCTTTCCATCATCCGGCCCGGGATCGATCACGACTACGTCTGCACCATCATCAAGAATGTAGGTGTTCGTTCCGTGGTACCGCATCGGTCCCGGGTTCTCCGCCGTGATACGAAGAACGCCAGGCAATACTTCGATGGCCTTGCCGCGTGAAGGTTCCGGTTCAGTCTGGAAGGCCATTACAGCTCCGATTTGCTCGATCTAAAAATATAATATGACATTATAATCTATTCAGCAACACACGGAATTTGCCACGAAATTCCTACAGGCTGGGCATTGGTGATCCTACCTCGTTTGGCCGTTTGAGATTGGTGGTATCGGCGTTTCGCGCAGGGAAACGGTCCATGTTCCTGCAAGCCCGGGGAGCATTCACGAGCTAATTTTATCCCGCCACGCTTGTCGGCAAAGAGATAATGTTATAATGATATCTCAAGAGGAAATTTTCACAAGAGTTTAGGGAGGAAGACGTGAGACTAGATTTTCTTTGCGTGGCTGCTGCGGTAGCCACTTCAGTTACGGCCTTTGCCCTGCCGGCTACGGCAGCTGACTGGCCGAACCAGCCAATCACGATGATCGTTCCTTTCCCTGCCGGTGGCGGATCCGATCCGGTTGCCCGCATGGTTGCTGACGGGCTCAGCAAGAAGTTCAACCAGCCGGTGCTGGTGGATTTCCGCCCGGGCGGTTCGGCGACGGTCGGAACCAATCTTGTCGCCAAGGCCAAGGCGGACGGCTACACCATCATGCTGTCCCCCAACACGCCGGTGGTCAACGTCAAGTACACGATCCAGGACCTTCCCTATGACGTGGAAGACCTCGTCGCGGTAACCCAGCTGACCGATGCGTCGATCATGCTTGTGGCCAACAAGAATTTTGAACCGAACAACTTCGCCGAGCTGGTGGAATACGCCAAGGCGAACCCGGGCAAGATCAACCTGGCAGTGCAGGGTACGGGCGGCGTCAGCCACTTCGCTGCATCGCTGATCCAGTCCGAGCTTGGCCTCGACTTCAACATGGTGCCTTACAAGGGCGCTGGCGACATGATCAGCGACATGATGAGCGGCGTGGTCGACATCGGCTTCGGCTTCCCCACGGGCTTCTTCTCCGGCGTGGAAGCAGGCAAGCTGAAGTTCGTGACGTCTCTTGCCGACGCCCGCTCCAAGGCATTGCCTGATATCGCAACGACTGCCGAAGAAGGCTTCCCGCAGATCCGCGCCAGCGCCTGGCTGATGCTCTTTGCACCGAAAGGCACCCCTGCGGAGGTTCTGGAAAAGCTTTCCACCTCGACCAACGAGGTTCTGGCCGATCCGGACATCACCAAGCGTCTGGAAGACCTCGGCTACGCGGTAACGGCTGAAAGCTCGCCGGAAAAGGCGCAGGCCCTTCTCGAACAGGACCGGACGGACTTCGCCAAGGTCATTGAATCGGGCGCAATGAAGTTGGGGGCAGAGTAGTGGCAATGGGTGGTGCTGCCTTGGCAGCGCCACCCTGCCTCTCGTCCACGCCGCATCTTTTCTCCTCCTGAGACCATGTCGCGCGGGTGGGCGCTGAACAGCTGCCACTTCTGTTTGCCCGCTGCACAAAGGGAAGCTTGATGAACCTTTCCATCAATCGCGATGCGGTTGCCGGTGTTGTCCTTGGGGCACTGGGCGCCTTCGTCGCGATCTACGCATATCTCTCCTATCCGATAGGCAACATGGCGAGGATGGGGCCGGGAATGTTCCCGCTTCTCCTTGGTGTTACCCTTCTGCTGATCGCCATCGCGATCTTCCTTCTATCCTTCCTGCGGCAGCGACATTCGATCGAGGTCAACCTGCGTGCTGGCGGGCTGGTCCTGCTGGCGCTGGCGATCTTTGCGGCCACGGTTGATCCGTTCGGCGTCGTGCCGAGCATGATGGTCCTGATGGTCATCTCATATTTTGCGGTTCCAGGCCGAAACATTCTCACTACGATCATCCTGTCCGCAGCAGTCACCGCGCTGATGGTGATCATCTTCGTCTACATCATGAACCTGCATCTGAAGCTGTTTGCGTGGCCGCTATGAACGCTCTTGCCGAACTCTATGATCATGTTGCCATCGGCCTGAGCGTTGCTGTCAGTCCAACCAATCTCTGGTACTGCCTGCTCGGCGTCTTCCTTGGCCAGCTCCTGGGCGCGCTGCCGGGCATCGGCGCTCTCGTCGCCATTACGCTCCTGTTCCCGATCACCTATCATCTGGAGCCGACCACGGCGCTGATCATGCTCGCCGGCATCTACTACGGCAGCGCCTATGGCGGTTCGACAGCGTCAATCCTCCTGAACCTGCCCGGCACGCCCTCAAGCGCCGTCGCATGTCTGGACGGCTATCCGCTCGCCCGCCAGGGCAGGGCAGGCGCTGCTCTTTCCATGACCACGATCGGTTCGTTCGTTGGTGGCAGCATCGGCATCATCCTGATGATGCTGTTTGCCCCCACCATTGCGGAATGGGCGCTGGAATTCGGTCCCTGGGAATACGTGGCCCTGATCATCGTCGGCCTTGTCTCCGCCTCGACTGTCGGCAGTGAATCGCCGCTCAAGGGTATCGCCATGGTCATCATCGGCATCATGGTGGGCCTGGTCGGCCAGGATATCGGCAGTGGCATCCCGCGCTTTACCTTCGGTTCAAACGAGCTGTTGGATGGCGTGGGGCTCGTGGCGGTAGCCATCGGCCTCTTCGGTGTCGCCGAGGTCATTTCGACCCTGAAGAGCGGCTTCGCCGACGAGGTGAACCAGTTCAAGGTAACGCTCCGCTCCATGATCCCGACCCGTGACGATGCGCGAAGGTCGTGGAAACCGATCCTGCGCGGCTCCGCGGTTGGCTCCTTCTTCGGAATCCTGCCCGGCACCGGGGCGCTGATCGCTTCCTTCATCTCCTACGCTGTCGAGCGCAAGCTGGCTGACGATCCGTCTCGTTTCGGCAAGGGCGCCATGGAAGGGCTGGTTGCGCCGGAGACAGCCAACAACGCCGCCGACCAGACCGCCTTCATCCCGACCATGACGCTGGGCATTCCCGGCAGCGCTACGATGGCGATCATGCTGGGCGTGCTCATCATGAACGGCATCACCCCAGGGCCTGCGGTTATCGCTGAAAAGCCTGAACTTTTCTGGGGGCTCATCATGAGCTTCTGGATCGGCAACGTCATCCTGGTGATCCTCAACATCCCGATGATCGGCATCTGGACGCGGATTCTCACCGTTCCATACCGCGCGCTCTATCCGTTCATCCTGGCCTTCGTATGCATGGGCATCTACAGCATCGCGCAGTCGAGCTTCGATATATGGATCGTGTTCGTCGCAGGGGCGCTCGGCTATTTCTTCCGCATCCTGGACCTTCCGCTGGCTCCCTTGATCCTCGGCGTCGTGCTGGGCCCCATGTTCGAGGAACATTTCCTCCGTTCGCAGGTGCTTTCGCGCGGCGATTTCATGATGTTCCTGCAGCGACCGGTCAGCCTTGTCCTGCTGCTCATCGCCCTCGCCATCGTTGTGACGTCTGCCTACTCGGCACTCTTTCCCCGCAAAGTTCAGGAGCCCGTGATCGATGGAGGCACAAATGCCTGAGAGCAGCCTGCAAACAGCCGAAAGCCGCCTGCGGGAGCTGATCGACCGCGAAGAACTCTTCGACCTGGTGCGGCGCGAGCGGCTCGCCCGCGACAGACGTCGCTTCGAGCAGATGCGGGAGTGCTTCCATGACGACGCCTACGTCAGCACCACCTGGTATCATGGGACGGGTGCGGAGGCCTATGTCGAGGCGACGCGCAAGTGGATGGGTGACCGTCAGCCAGGCACGCACTGGGTGTTTCCCGCCTATGCCGACATTTGCGGGGATCGTGCCACGGTGGAAAGTTCGGCAATGATTGCAAGCCGGCCGAAACTCATGGACATTGAGGTCGATGTCGAGGTGATCTGCCGCTTCTTCTCCCGGGCCGTCAGGCAGGATGGGCGCTGGAAACTGCTTACCTTCCGGGTGATCTTCGAGCGAGACATCATGCGCCCGGTCGACCATTCCCAGACCTTGCCGATCGACAAGGACGTTCTGGCGACGCTGCGTCCCTCCTACAAGTTCATCGGCTACCTCCAGACCAGCCGCGGTGTGAAGCTGAACCCGGATCATCTGGGAGACGACCGTCCGCAGGAACTGGAAGCATTCTACGCTGGCGAGCGAGCCTGGGTGCGCGGCGGCGAATAGCCTGCGCTCCCGCCGGCCCAACAACGAACCATGTGAGACTGATCATGCAAGCATTTCCGGCGCTTTATATCGATGGATCCTTCTGCACCGCTGCCGGCGGAGCGGAGGGTGACATCTTCAATCCCGCGACTGGAGAGGTGATCGGCCGTCTGCCGCACGCCAAGCAGGAGGACATGGACCGCGCCCTTGAGGCTGCGCAAAAGGGTTTTGACAAGTGGCGGAAAATGACGGCGCACGAGCGGGCGGGCATCATGCGCCGCGCCGCGCAGCTCATCCGCGAACGCCTGGATCTCCTGGCGGAGGCCATGACGCGCGAACAGGGCAAGCCGCTTGCAGAAGCGCGGATGGAGGTGATGCTTGCGCCTGAGCACATCGAATGGTGTGCGGAAGAGGGCAAGCGCGCATATGGCCGCGTTATCCCATCGCGAACGCCAGCCGTGCGTCAGCAAACGATCCGTGAGCCGGTTGGTCCGGTGGCTGCCTTCGCGCCATGGAATTTCCCGATCAACCAGAGCATCCGCAAGATCGCGGGTGCGCTTGCGGCAGGCTGCTCCATCATCATCAAGGGGCCGGAAGAGTCTCCCACCTGTGTCGTCGAGATGGTTAGGTGCTTCCATGATGCCGGTCTGCCGGCGGGTGTCCTGAACCTTCTTTTCGGCGTACCTGCCGAAATCTCGGCTTATCTCATTCCATCGCCCATCATCCGCAAGATCTCGTTTACGGGTTCCGTTTCCGTCGGCAAGCATCTGGCGGCGCTCGCGGGCCAGCACATGAAGCGCTCAACGATGGAGCTTGGCGGCCACGCGCCGGTGCTGGTCTTCGACGACTCCGACATCGATCTGGCGGCGAAGGTCACGGCTGCGAACAAGTTCCGCAACGCGGGCCAAGTCTGCGTTGCACCGACGCGTTTCTACGTCCATGACCGCGTCTTCGACCCCTTCGTATCGCGTTTCCAGGAAATCACCGAAACGCTCAAGGTTGGCAACGGCATGGAGCAGGGCACCCAGATGGGGCCGCTCGCCGCCAGCCGGCGCGTGGGCGCCATGGAAACTTTCGTCTCCGATGCGGTGGAGCGCGGTGCAAGACTTGCGGTGGGTGGAAACCGCATCGGCAACCAGGGCAATTTCTTCGCGCCTACGGTCCTGACCGATGTTCCGGATGATGCCATGATCATGACGGAAGAACCCTTCGGGCCGCTCGCCCCGATCGTGCGCTTTTCAGATCGCGACGAGGTGATCCAGCGCGCCAACAGCCTGCCCTTCGGCCTCGCCGCCTATGTCTTCACGCGGTCACTCAACACTGCCAACGTGGCGATGGAGGAACTGGGATCGGGCATGGTCTCGCTCAATGGCGCGCCATTGAACTCGCCGGAAACACCTTTCGGGGGTGTTAAGGACAGCGGCTATGGCAGTGAAGGCGGCATCGAAGGTCTCGACGCGTATCTGACGACCAAGTTCTTCGCCCAGACGGTGTGAATGGCGGCGGACCTACGCTCGCTTCGCTGTCGTGCACCCCTGCATGTAAAATGGCCGACGAAGCAACGATTGCAATTGACGGCGGCAGCTGGATGGCGAATGGAGGCAACTGACGCTCCTATCGCAACCGCTCTGCGCTTGACTGGCGGCGGATGCGTCGGGAAATTGGGGCAACAGCAGGGGCAAGGCTGCCCGTCATCCTATGGGCGCCATGAAGGTTTGATCGGTGGACACGAAGCTTGAGCTCCAGCCCTTCCTCACAGGCGAGGCGGTACCAGCGCCTGCCTGGTTCGAGCGCGTCATCGCCGTCCGGCCGGAGCGGAGCTTTGTTCCTGTCGATGGCGTGGACATCGAGCTTCTGACATGGGGCAAGGTTGGCAATCCCGGGTTGCTCTTTCTCCACGGGAAGGGCGCGCACGCCGACTGGTGGAGTTTTATCGCGCCCTTCTTCAGTGAAAACTACCGCGTTGCCGCTACATCCTGGTCGGGCATGGGGCGGTCAGGCTGGCGGAATTCCTACCCGATTTCTGTACTGGCGGAAGAGGCCTTGGCTGCACTCGATGCAGGCGGGCTCAACGCGGGAAATGAGCGCCCGATCCTGGTCGCTCATTCGTTCGGATCCCGTGTCGCGGCACGGCTCTGCGAAATGTTTCCGGATCGTTTTCGCGCGGTCGTGCTGGTTGATCCGCCCATCTTCAAGGAAGAAGCACTGGCTCTGAGACGCAGCCGCTGGATGCAGGAATCGGGAAGGCCGCACCGGATCTATCCGTCTTTGGAAGAGGCGCTTCGGCGGTTCCGCTTCTCGCCCGAGCAGCCCTGCGATAACCTCTATATCGCTGATTATATCGCCCGTCGGTCGGTGACCGAAATAGCGGCAGATGGTCAGCGGGGATGGCGGTGGTGCTTTGATCCTCAACATCGAAACGCGCATCGCCAGGACGCCCTTGAGGACCTGCCGCACAAGAAGGACATTGCCTACACCATCGTTCTCGGCGATCAGTCGTCACTCTACCGGCCGGAGGACGTCGACTACATCAAGAGCGTGTGCGGCTGTGATGTTCCTCTGATCTCTGTTCCTGGGGCCGCTCACCACGTGATGGTCGACCAGCCGCTCGCTTTGGTCTCCGTGCTGCGCACCATCTTCGCGTGCCCAGACGGCGGTCTGTAGCGCCGGCTGCGCGCACTCGGCAGGGATGGGTACCAACCAGGCGTGCCCTACAGGTGAAGCCGAAATTCTGGGCTACCCAGGGCGGATCTAGTCCAGTTCAGACTTCCACAGAAACCTGAACTGCTACGTCTTTGTTTTCTCGCCGTTCTGGCGGAAAGCCGCTTTGCACTTTTCCTGGAGCCGCTCTAGGACACATACCCATAAAAGGGATTCCCAAATTGGAGCTGTTGTGATTCCCTTCTTGCAACTTGCAGGAGGTTGTTATGGCGCGTTTCGATCTGACGGATTTCGAGTGGTCTGTGATTCAGCCGCTGCTTCCAACGAAGGTGCGCGGGGTGCCGCGCGCCGATGACCGCAAGGTTCTCAACGGCATCTTCTGGCGGTTGCGCACAGGTGCGCCGTGGGCCGACATTCCGGCGCGCTACGGTCCGCACACGACTTGCGTCAATCGCTTCAATCGGTGGCGCAGGGCAGGCCACTGGGGGCGTATTCTCAAAGCTATATCAGTTGCTTACGACGGTGACGTGCAGATAATCGACTCGTCCTCGATCCGCGTTCACCAGCACGCCGCCAACGACCAAAAAAAGACGAGCGATCCCGTTGCATGGGTCGCTCGCGCGGCGGCCTGACCACAAAGATCCATGCGCTTGTCGATGCCGAGGGGCGTCCGATCCGCCTCAAGCTTACCGAGGGCCAGGCCCATGACGGTCGCTCGGCCGCCGACATGTTCGAAACCGTAGAGGCCGGGCACATCCTGCTCGCCGACCGCGCCTATGACAGCGACGGCCTGCGCGCCACAATGGCCGAGTGCGGCGCATGGGCCAACATCCGCGCCATGCCGAACCGCGTCAAAACCTTCCCGTTCAGCCAATGGGTCTACCGACAGCGCAACGTGATCGAGCGCTGTTTTAATAAACTCAAACACTTCAGGGCAATCGCAACCAGATATGACAAGCGCGACGACAACTTCCTCGCTTCTGTCCAACTCGCGTCAATACGCATCTGGTTGCGGAGTTATGAGTCGGTCACCTAGTCACGTGAATCTGAAGTTCGGCTCATTGTTTTCTGGCAGAAGCGCTTGACCGAAGCGAGGATCTGGTCGGCGGATTTGACCCACTTGTATGGGGTGGGATTTTCGTTGTGGTTCTCGATGAAT
>Ga0180221_1000120_pt1 | contig 116104 bp, 116 predicted proteins | sample eDN5th37CKraftMG_FD_151339 | JGI IMG/M metagenome (GOLD analysis project Ga0180221, IMG submission 151339) | Enriched Miracle-Growth compost microbial communities from Emeryville, California, USA - eDNA 5th pass 37_C Kraft MG (version 2) (version 2) ... | reverse complement strand
GGTCGCCGGGTCGACGTCGACCACGGCGATGTAGGCGCCGCACGGGTAGGTGAGGTTCGGCGGGTCGTAGACCGCCTCGGCGTCGAGGTGGCCCTCCACGCCCTCGGGCAGCGTGAGCGTGCCGTGGGCGGCCAGCGCCAGCTCCTGGATCGTCTGGCCCTTCTCCGGGTCGCCCTTGACGAACCAGCGGCCCTGCTCCCACTCCAGGTCCTCGGGGGCGACCTCGAGCGCGGCGGAGGCGATCAGGCGCGCCTTGTCGCGGATCTTGCGCGACACCATCGCCACCGCGGCGCCCGACACCGGTGTCGAGCGGCTGCCGTACGTGCCCAGCCCGAACGGGGTCTGGTCGGTGTCGCCGTGGACGACCTCGACGTCCTCAGGCGGGATGCCGAGCTCCTGGGCGACGATCTGCGCGAACGTCGTCTCGTGACCCTGGCCCTGCGTCTTGACCGAGATCCGCACGACCGCCTTGCCGGTCGGGTGGACGCGCAGCTCGGCGCCGTCGGCCATGCCCAGCCCGGCGATGTCCATCTTCGACTTGGGCCCGGCCCCGACGGTCTCGGTGAAGAACGACACGCCGATGCCCATGTGCTCGCCGCGCGCCCGCTTCTCGGCCTGCTCGCGGCGCAGGTCCTCGTAGCCGGCGATGCGCAGCGCCTCGGTCATCGTGGCGTGGTAGTCGCCCGAGTCGTACTCCCAGCCCGTCTTGGTGGTGTACGGGAACTGGTCGCTGCGGATGAAGTTGCGCATCCGCAGCTCCACCGGGTCCATGTCGAGCTCGGCGGCGAGCAGGTCGACCATCCGCTCGACCAGGTATGCGGCCTCCGTCACCCGGAACGAGCAGCGGTAGGCGACGCCGCCGGGAGCCTTGTTGGTGTAGACGCCGCGCACGCTGCAGTACGCGGCCTCCAGGTCGTAGGAGCCGGTGAAGATGTGGAAGAACCCGGCCGGGTACTTCGACGGCTGCGCGGTCGCGTTGAACGCGCCGTGGTCGGCGAGCACGTCGACCCGCAGGCCGCGGATGCGCCCGTCGCGGTCGGCCGCGATGCGCCCCTGCATGAGGTAGTCGCGGGCGAACCCCGTCGAGGTGAGGTTCTCGGTGCGGTCCTCCATCCACTTGACCGGCTTGCCGGTGAGGATCGAGCCGACGATCGAGCACACGTAGCCCGGGTAGATCGGCACCTTGTTGCCGAAGCCGCCGCCGATGTCGGGCGCGATCACCTGGATCTTGTGCTCCGGGATCCCGGCGACCATCGCGTACAGCGTGCGGTGCGCGTGGGGCGCCTGGCTCGTCGTCCACAGCCGCAGCTTCCCCGTGACCGGGTCCATGTCGGCCACCGAGCCGCACGTCTCCAGCGGCGCCGGGTGGACGCGCTGGAACGGGATCTCCTGGGTGACGACGACCACGTCGGCGTCGGCGAAGACGCGATCGGCCTCGGCCTCGTCGCCCGCCTCCCAGTCGAAGATGTGGTTGGAGGTCTGGCCCTCCTTGTCGTCGCGGATGACGGGCGCGTCGGCGTCGAGCGCGCGGCGCACGTCGCTGACGACCGGCAGCGGCTCGTAGTCGACCTCGATCAGCTCCAGCGCGTCGCGCGCCGCGTAGCGGTCCTCGGCGACGACGAACGCCACCTCCTGGCCCTGGAAGCGGACCTTGTCGGTGGCCAGCACGGCCTGCGTGTCGGCGCTCAGCGTGGGCATCCAGGCCAGGCCGAGGTTCGCCAGGTCCTGCCCGGTGACGACCGCGCGCACCTTCGGGTGCTGCTGGGCGGCCGACGTGTCGATCGAGACGATCCGCGCGTGCGCCAGCGGGCTGCGCAGGATCGCCCCGTGCAGCATGCCGGGCAGCTTCACGTCGTCCACGTAGGCGCCCTGGCCGCGCAGGAACCGCGGGTCCTCCTTGCGCTTCAGGCGGCCGAAGCCGATCGGGCGCTCCTGGGTGGCAGCCATCAGGCGATCGCCTCCTCGCCGGGCGTGGCGGCGCCGGCCTCGTGCTCCGCGGCCCAGCGGACCGCCTTGACGATGTTCGTGTAGCCGGTGCAGCGGCAGATCTGGCCGCTGATCGCCACCCGGATCTCCTCCTCGGAGGGGTTCGGGTTCGCGTTCAGCAGCGCGCGGGCGGTGAGCATCATGCCCGGCGTGCAGAACCCGCACTGCAGGCCGTGCTCCTCGAAGAAGCCCTGCTGGACGGGGTCGAGCTCGCCGTCGCGGGCCAGGCCCTCGACGGTCGTGACCTCGTGGCCCTCGGCCATCGCGGCGAGCATCGTGCACGACTTCACCGGCTCGCCGTCGACGAGGACGACGCACGCGCCGCAGTTGGACGTGTCGCAGCCCCAGTGCGTGCCGGTGAGGTCGAGGTGGTCGCGCAGGAAGTGCACGAGCAGCGTGCGCGGCTCGGCCTCGGCCGACCTGGTCTCGCCGTTGATCGTGAGCGTGATCTGCATCGGTGCTCGCTCCTTCAGGACGCCAGCGCGCGCTCGGCGGCGCGACGCAGGGCTCGGTGGGTCAGCTCCTGGGCCAGGTGGCGCTTGTACTCGGCCGATCCGCGCTGGTCGGCGATGGGCTCGCAGTCCTCGGCCGCCAGCCGGGCCGCCTCCGCGAACGCCTCCTCCGACGGCGGGCGCCCGATCAGCGCCTGCTCGGCGCGCTCGCAGCGCACGCCGGACGGGTTCACGGCGCTGAGCGCGATGCCCGCGTCGGCGACGTTCGCGCCGTCCAGCCACAGCGCGGCGCCCGCGGACGCCACGGCCCAGTCGCCGGCGCGGCGCTCGACCTTCTCGTAGGCGCTGCCGCCGTGCGGCCGGACCGGGACGCGCACCTCGACGAGCATCTCGGCGTCGCCGACGGCGGTCTCGTAGGGGCCGCGGTGGAAGGCGACCATGTCGACCACGCGCTCGCCGCCGCGGCCGCGGATCACGACGTTCGCCTTCAGCGCCGCGCACACCGCGCTGAGATCCTCGGAGGGGTCGGCCTGGCACAGCGCCCCGCCGATCGTGCCGCGGTTGCGCACCGGCGGGTCGGCGATCTTGTGCTCCGCGTCGCGCATGATCGGGAAGTGGCGCGCGAGCAGGTCGGACTCGAGCACCTCGCGGTGGCGGGTCATCGCGCCGATGCGGGCCTCGCCGCCCTCCTCGGCGATGTAGCCGAGCTCGCCGGCGAGCGGGTTGATGTCGATGAGGTGCTCGGGCGTCGCCAGGCGGAGCTTCATCATCGGCAGCAGCGAGTGGCCGCCGGCGACGAGCCGCGAGTCCGGACCGAGTCGCTCCAGCAGCTCGATCGCCTCGTCGACGCTCGACGCGCGCGCGTACTCGAAGGGCGCAGGTACCTGCATGGCCGTCCTCTCCTCGAATGACCCGAGGCGGACGCTACTCCCGTTCGTGACCACCGGCACGACCCGATAACGGTTCGCTTATAGTCGCCCGGACCGTGACGTTCGCGCAGCTCCGTTCGTTCGCGACCGTCGCGCGCCTGGGGTCCGTGAGCGGCGCCGCCGAGGCGCTCGGCGTCAGCGAGCCGGCGGTCTCGGCCGCGGTGGCCGCGCTGCGCCGCGACCTGGGCGACCAGCTCTTCGTGCGCGTCGGCAGCGGCATCCGCCTCACGCCCGGCGGCGAGCGGCTGGCGGCCGCCGCCGCCGAGATCCTCGGCCTCGAGGACCGTCTGCGCCGCGAGGTGCGCGAGGCGCACGGGGAGCAGGGGCTGCTGCGGCTCGTCGTGTCGCCGGCGGTGGCCGAGTACGTGTCGGCGCCGCTGCTGGACGCGTTCACGCGCCGGCGCCCGACGCTCGAGGTGTCCCAGGAGGTGGCCGCCCCCGAGGCGTTCCCGGCGATGCTGGCCGACCGCCGCGCCGACGTCGCGCTGGGGCCGGCGCCGCCGCCGTCGCTGGACCTCGAGGTGGTCCCGTTCCTGCGCTACAAGCTCCTCGTCGTGGCCGCGCCCGGGCATCCGCTGGCCGGCGGAGAGGAGGTGCGCCTGCCGGCGCTGGCCGGCGAGCGCTGGCTCGTCGGCCCGGCCGACGCGGAGCTGCTGACCCTGTTCGCCCAGCACGGCCTGGCGCCGCCCGACCGCGGCGCGTTCGCCACGGAGGCGGCCGCGCAGGACGCCACGGCCGCGGGGGAGGGCGTGATGCTCGCGGTCGCCCACACGGTGGTGCCGGCGCTGCGGCGCGGGACGCTCGTGCGGCTGCCGGTGCGCGGGACGCCGCGCGACGCGATGTGGCACGCGGCCACGCTGCGCGGCGACCGCTGCTCGCCGGTCGCCGACGCGATGCGCCGCTTCGTCGCGACCGCCGACGCGACCCAGGCGATCGTGTCACGGCCCGGCGGCGTGCCCGCGGGCCGCTTCCGCCCGCCGGTCTACGTGACGATCTGGACGGCCGTCGAGGTCAGCTGACCGCGACCGCGCGGGGGTGGATCGGGCCGCTGCCCTCGGCGAGGCGGCCGCCGGCGCGGCCCGAGCGCAGCGCGAGGATCTCGCCGAGGACGGCGACCGCGGTCTCCGACGGCGTGCGGGCGCCCACGTCCAACCCGCACGGGGAGCTGATGCGCGCGAGGTCCGCCTCCGGCACGCCGGCCTCGCGCAGCCGCTGCTGGCGGTCCGCGTGCGTGCGGCGGCTGCCGAGCGCGCCGATGTAGCCGGCGCCGGTCCTCAGCGCGCCGATGAGCGCCGGCTCGTCGAACTTGCTGTCGTGGGTGAAGACGAGCACGGCGTCGCGCGGTCCCAGCGCCTGGTCGGCGAGATAGGCGTCGGGCCAGGAGACGACGACCTCGGCGTGCTCGTGGAAGCGCGGGCTCTGCGCGAACGCGGGCCGCGCGTCGACGATCGTCACGCGGTAGCCGATCTGCGTCGCCATCGCGGCGAGCGCGGCCGAGAAGTCGATCGCGCCGAAGATCACCATCCGCGGGCGGGTCGCGAACGCGTGGATCGCGACCCGCAGCTCGCTGCCGATCGTCTCGCCGCCGGCGCCGTAGCGGCGCACGGTCGAGCGGCCCTCGTCGAGGAAGCCGCGCGCCTCGCGCGCGACGTTGTCGTCCAGCAGCGAGCCGAGGCCCAGCGACCCGACGGTCCCGTCGGGCGTGACCGCCATCTGCGCGCCGGCGGCCGCCCCGTCCAGCAGCGTCGCGAGCGCGACCGGCCGGTCGGCCTCGATCCCCTCGACGACGGCCTCGAGCGGCTCGACGTCGCGCACCTCGGCCACGAACACGCGCACGGTCCCGCCGCACATGAGGCCCACGTCGGCCGCCTCGCCGTCGCTGATGCCGTACGTCGCGACCCGCGGCGGCGCGCCGGCGAGGATCCCCTGGGCCTCGTCGACCAGCGCCGCCTCCACGCAGCCGCCGGTGACCGACCCCTCGATGCGCCCCTGGTCGTCGACGAGCATGACCGCGCCGGGATCGAGCGGCGCGGAGCCGACCGTCTCCACGAGCGTCGCGGCCACGACCCTTCGCCCCTCTCCGACCCAGCGAAGCGCCAGTGCGTGCACGGACGACATCGTGCCGAATGCTACCTGTTCGCGGCCGGTGTGGAGCCGACCGCCGCGCGCGCTACGGTCGCCTGTGACGATGCCGGGGCCCGCGACCGGATACACGCTGGTCGAGACCGCGATCGGCGCCTGCGCCCTCGGGTGGGGGGAGCGCGGCCTCGTGCGCGTCCTGCTGCCCGGCTTCGACGCGGCGGCCGTGCGCGAGCTGGCTCCGCCGCCGGCCGTCGCCGACGCGGCGCACCGGATCGCGGCGCTGCTGGACGGGGCGCCAGACGACCTGGCCGACGTGACGCTCGACTGGCGCGGCGTCCCCGCGTTCCCGCGCCGCTGCTACGAGATCGCCCGCGCGATCCCGCCCGGCCAGACGCGCACGTACGGCGAGGTCGCCGCGCTCGCGGGCGAGCCGGGCGGCGCGCAGGCGGTCGGCCAGGCGATGGCGCGCAACCCGTTCCCGATCGTCGTCCCCTGCCACCGGGTCGTCGCCTCGGGCGGCCGGCTCGGCGGCTTCTCCGCCCCCGGCGGCAACGCCACGAAGCGGCGCATGCTCGAGCTCGAGGGCGCGCGCGAGCGCGGCGAGTTCACGCTGTTCGGCTAGCCGCCGCACGCAAAGGGGGGAACGGGGCCATTCGGTCCGACAGTTCTGTGCGCCGGGCCGCATGCCGGCACGGCGCCCGACATCGCATAGTCCCAGACGACAGGAACAGGATGACCGCCATCGCCCTTTCTGCGTGTGACCTCGCCGAGCCGATCCCCAAGCCGCTCCACGCGGTGGACCCGCCGCCGACGCTGAACCGCATCCGGGTCCTCATCGTCGACGGGGACCCGCTTGCGCGCCGCGCCGTGGCCGAGCTGCTGCGCGCGGCCGGGTCGTTCGTGGTCGTCGCGACCGCGGGCGACGGACGGGAGGGCGTCGAGCTCGCGCTCCACTACCGGCCCGACCTCGTCCTCGCGGCGACCGGGCTGCCCAAGCTGGACGTCGTCGATCTCGTGCGCCGCGTCGTCGCCGAGACGCACGGCACCCGCGTCGTCGTGCTCACCGTCGACCGCGAGGACGCGGTCGCCATGGCGGCGCTGCGCGCGGGCGCCACCGGCGTCGTCAGCAAGGAGCAGGCCCGCGACGGCGCGCTCGCCGAGGCGCTGCGGTGCGTCCACGCGGGCGAGGTGTCGATCCCGGGCGGGCTCGCGCGCCAGCTCGTCGAGCGCCTGCGGCGCATGCCCGAGCCGGGACGCGGCGTGCGCCCGATCCGCAGCCCGCTGACGACGCGCGAGTGGGAGGTGCTCGACCTGCTCGCGGCCGGCCTGACGACGCGCGCGATCGCCGATCGCCTCGTCCTCACCGAGGACACCGTCTACACGCACGTGAAGAACCTGTGCCGGAAGCTGGGCGTGCACTCGCGCGAGCAGGCGGTGCAGGCCGCCCGGGACCTGATCGCGGCCGCGGTGACGTGACGGCGGCGTTGCACGTATGGGAGCTCGTTGGCTTCGGCTTCGCGGTCTGCGAAGGTGATAGGCGTGACTGCACGTGGGGCACGGATGCTTCGACGCAGGCAGGTGGGCGCGTGACGGCGCTCGCCGAGGCCGAGCGACTGCTCCAGGAGCAGTACGAGCCGCTCAAGGTCGAGACCCTCCGGTCGCTGCAGAGCAAGCTGCGCGCGTCGGGCGTCAGCGGCCTCGACGACGAGCTCGACGCCTACTACAACCAGGCCTGGCACGCGCTCTACGAGCAGGTGGCGGCCGGCGTCGAGGTCGCCAACGTCGGCGGGTTCCTGGTCCAGGTCGCCTACCGGCGCGCGATCGACGACCTGCGCCGCCTGCGGCCCGGCGACCGCGCCGACCTGGCGGAGGCCGACGCGCTGTCGGCCGGGGCCGACGTGGCCGACCGCCTCGACGAGCAGCGGATGCTGCGCGAGCTGAGCGAAGCGCTCCGGGCCGAGCTCGACGAGCGCGAGCGGGTCGCCGCCAGCCTCTGCTACGTCCACGGCTACACGCGGCCGGAGGCGGCCCGGCTCATGGGCATCGGCGAGCGGCGGATGCAGAAGCTGATGGACCGCGTCTCGAAGGTCGTCAACCGCGTGACCGGCGAGATCCGCGACGGCGGACGCTGCGACATGCGCCAGTCGCTCATCAAGGCCTACGCGCTCGGGCTCCTCGACGAGGACGGCGAGCGCTACGCGATGGCGCGCGAGCACCTGAGCGAGTGCGCGCGCTGCCGCGCCGACGTGCTGCGCATCCGCGGCCTGGCGATCGTCGCGCCCGCGCCGCTGCTGCCGTGGGCGGCCCTGCACCTCGCCGGCGGTGCCGGGGGAGGGGGTGGCGGGGCCGCCGCTGCCCTGCGGCCCCGTGGGCACTCGGTGTCGACGCTGGTGGCCGGCGGCGCGGCCGCGACGGCCACGGTGGTCGTGTCCGCGGCGATCGCGGTCGCGGTGCTGCGCGACGACGACCAGACGTCTCCGGCGTCGGCGGCGACCCCGCCGGCCTCGACGTCGAGCGCGCCGGCGCCCGAGCGTCGGGCCCAGGCGCCGCCGCGACGCCGACAACGGCGGGCCCGGCCGCAGACGGCCGCATCCGCGGCCGCCGGGACCGCCGCCGCGGCGCCGTCCGCCGCGGCCCAGCCCGGGGCGTCCGATCCGCCGGCGTCCGAGCCGAGCGATCCGGCCGCCCCGGCGCCGGTCGCGTCCGCGCCGGCGTCCACGACCCCGGCGCCGGCGCCGGCCGCGCCGGCCGCGCCGGCCCCGGCCGCGCCGGCCCCGGCCGCGCCGGCCCCGGCCGCGCCGGCGGAGCCCGCCGCCGGCGCGGAGCCGGTGCTCGACGACGGAAACCAGGAGTTCGGACTGGAGCCATGAACGTCGCCCGCCTGACCGCCGCCCTCGTCGTGATCGCCGCCGCCGTGGCGATCGCCGCTCCCGCGCAGGCCGCCGAGTACGTGGTCGAGTCCTGCCGCGACGCCGCCGGAAACGAGCTGTCCACCGCCGCGTGGATCCCGGCCGGCGACCCCGATCGCCGCTTCGACACCTGCGCCGAGGGCGGCGCGCTGGGGATCGTCGCCGCGCCGTCCGACACCACGCCCCGCGTCGCGATCTCGGGGTACCGGTTCGACGTGCCGCGCGGCGCGACGCTCGTCGAGTACGAGGCCTGGCTGGCCGCGAAGGTCCGCAACGGGACCCCGTTCGCGTGGTACATGGCCGGCCTGGGGCAGGGCGACGAGCTCGCCGTGCCGACGACGCTCGCCGGCTGCTTCGAGATGGAGTGGCACTGCAGCGAGGGCGACTTCGCCGTTCCGCTGAGCGCGGCGAACGAGATCGCGCAACCCGTCGACGAGGGCGGGCTGGCGCTGCTCATCGCGTGCGCGAGCCCGGTGGGCCTCCCGTGCGTTCCCGGCGCCGACCCGCCCGCGCGCACCTCGCTGTTTCGCAGCGTCGTGACGCTCGACGACCCGTCGGACCCGGCGATCGGGTCGCTCGGCGGGACGCTCCTCGGCGGCGGCCCGGCCTCCGGCGTGCGCACGCTGACGGCGACGGTCACCGACGAGGGCAGCGGCGTCGCCACCGTCGAGCTGCTCGTCGACGGCGCGGTCGCCGCGGCGCGCCAGGCGGACGGCACGTGCGTCGAGCCCTACGTCGTGGCGGACCCGTGCGCCGGCATCTTCCCGGCCACGTTCAGCGTCGACACGACGCAGCTCGCCCAGGGCGCGCACACCGTCGCCCTGCGGGCCTCCGACGGCGCCGGGAACGTGAGCCAGAGCGCGCCGGTCGGCATCGTGGTCGACAACCCCGCGCCGGCGCCGCCGCCGGTCGTCGTGGTCCCCGGCCCGGCGCCGCCGCCGCCGCCGATCGTGATCGTCGAGGAGCCCAGCCGCCAGGAGGACCCGCCCGACCCGCCGCCGGTCACGGTGCAGCTGCGCGCGCCCGACGAGGTCGAGGTGCCCACGCGCGAGCCGGTGACCGGCCAGGTCGTCGCCTCCGACGGCACGCCGCGGGCGGGCGTGGCGCTGCGCTTCGAGCGCCGACCGTACGGCACGCGGAGCTGGCGGCGCTGGCGCGGCGGGACGGCGAGCGGGCCCGACGGGCGCTTCGTCGTGCCGGCCCCGCGCGAGTCCACCGAGGTCCGCGTGGTGGCCGAGGACGTGCGCGCCGAGCCCGCCCGGATCCGCTTCGTGCGGCCGCTCGAGGTGACGATCGCCGCGTCGGACGCGCGGCTGCGCAACGGCCAGGAGCTCACGCTCGGCGGCCGCGTGCGCCACACGGGCGGGACCGAGGACCTGACCGTCCTCGTCCAGTCGTTCGTGCGCGGCCGGTGGCGCACCGTCGACTCGACCGAGAGCGGCCAGCGCGGGCGCGTCCGCTGGAGCTATCGCTTCGAGAACACCAGCCGGACGGCGCGCTACCGCTTCCGGTTCGTCGTGCGCTCCGGGCCCGGGCTGCCCTGGAAGCGGACCGTCAGCGACGTCGTCTCGGTGGTCGTCGCCGGCGGGTAGCGCGCGGTCGGGCGGAGCGGGTCCCGCTTGCCGCGGCGTCAGCGGGCTGCGGCGACCGCCAGGTCGAGCTGACGCCGAGCCGGCCAGGGCGAAGGCGAACCGGACGGCCTGACCGGGCCGGACGGGAGCCCTCGCGCCGGCGGCGGGTCCGCCGGCGCGAGCGCGTCCCACCGCACTGCTATCTTCAAGAAACAGAAGATTCGAAGACGCGAAGCCGCGAAGGCGTCTCCCTCCTGCCCCTCTCCAACACCCCGATCCACCAGCTCAAGGCGGACTTCTTCCGCACGCTCGGCCACCCCGCGCGCGTGCGCATCCTGGAGGTGCTGCGCGACGAGGGCGAGTGCTCGGTCGGCCAGCTCCAGGCGGCGCTCGGCCTCGACTCCAGCGGCACGTCGCAGCACCTCGCCGTGCTGCGCCGCCAGGGCCTCGTCGAGGGCCGCAAGGAGGGGACGACGGTGCGCTACCGCGTGAAGGACGCGCGCACCTTCCAGCTGCTGGAGGTCGCGCGCCAGATCCTGAGCGCGCAGATGCAGGAGACCCAGGCGCTGCTGGCGGACCTCGCCGTGCCGGAGCCCCGCCCGCGTTGAGCGCGCTGCTGTGGGCCGCGATCGCGGCGCTCGGAGCCGGCACGCTGGCGGCGATCCCGCGCGCCACGCTGCGCGCGGCGATCCCGCTGCAGCTGGCGGGAGCCGCCGTCCTCGCGGCCGGCGCGATCGCCGTGATGGCCCGCGGCACGCCGGTCGGCGCCGCGTTCGGCGACGGGCTGGGGCCGTCGCTGGGCCTCGACGGGCTGAGCGCGTTCTTCCTCGCGGTCGTCAGCCTCGCGGCCGTCCCGGCGCTGCTCGCCGCGAGCGACGCGCTGCGCGGATCGCCGCTGGCGCGCCCGATCACCGCCCTCACCGGGCTGTTCGTGCTCGCGCTCGCCGGGGTGCTCGCGGCCCGCGACGCGCTCACGTTCCTGGCCTTCTGGGAGCTGATGACGCTCGTGCCGGCCAGCGCGATCCTCGTCGCCCGCCGCGACGCCGCGGTGCGCAACGCCGTGTTCGTCTACCTGGCGATCACGCACGTCGGCGGCGCGGGGGTGTGGCTGGCGATGCTCATGCTCGCCCGCGAGGGCGTGCTCGGCGGCGGCGCCGCGCTCGGCGGCGGGCTCCAGGCGCTCGTGGTCGTCGCCGCGATCGTCGGCTTCGGGACGAAGGCCGGCCTCGCCCCGCTGCACGCCTGGCTGCCGCGCGCGCACCCGGTCGCGCCCGCGCACGTGTCGGCGCTCATGTCGGGCGTGATGATCAAGGTCGCGCTCTACGGGCTGATCCGCGTGCTGTTCGAGTGGTGCGCCCCCGTCCCGCTGTGGGCGGGGCTCGCGCTGCTGGCGCTCGGCCTCGTCTCGACGCTGGCCGGCGTGCTCTACGCGCTCGTGCAGCGCGAGCTCAAGCGCCTGCTGGCGTTCAGCTCGATCGAGAACGTCGGGGTGATCGCGGTCGCGCTCGGGGCGTCGCTCGCGCTCGCCGACGCGGGCCGGCCGCGGTGGGCGGCGGTGGCGTTCGGCGCCGCGCTGCTGCACGTCGCCGCGCACGCCGCGTTCAAGACCCTCCTCTTCCTCGGTGCGGGCGCGCTCTCCGACGCGGTCGGCAGGCTCGACCTCGACCGGCTCGGCGGCCTGCTGGCCCGCATGCCCGGCGTCGGACGGCCGTTCCTCGTCGGCTGCGCGGCGATCGCCGGCGTGCCGGTCCTCAGCGGGTTCGCGTCCGAGTGGCTGACGCTGCAGTCGCTGCTGCGCCTCGCGTTCGACGACGCGGCGGGCGTGGCCGTCGCGGGCGCGCTGGCCGCCGCCGGCGTGGCCGCCGGAGCGGCGCTCGCGCTGTTCTGCTTCGTGAAGGTCGCCGGCCTCGTCCTGCTCGGGGCGCCGCGCACCGAGGCGGCCGCCACGGCCGTCGACCGGCCGCCCGCCACGCGCGGCGCGCTCGCGGCGCTCGCGGCCGCCTGCCTGGCGCTCGGCCTGCTGCCGGCGCTGCTGCTGCCCGAGCTGGCCGCGCTGATGCCGGGCGCGATCGCCCCGGCGGCGGGCGCGGCGATCGACCTGCCCGGCACCGGTGGGCTGCCGCCGGTCGGCCTCGCCGTCGCGCTGGCGGTCGTCGCCGGCGGCGTCCTGGCCCTCACCCGGCGGCGGGGCCGCGCCGAGGCGGCGCCGGCGTGGGCCTGCGGGCAGCGGGTGGAGCCGGCGCTGCAGTGGACGTCGGCCGGGTTCACGAAGACGCTGCGGCTGGTGCTCGAGTCGGTGCTGCGCCCGGAGCGCGAGGTGGCCGTCCGCGCGCGCGGCGGCGTCGTCGCCGAGGTCACGCACCGGGCCGAGGTGCCGCACCTGTTCGACACCGCGCTCTACGGCCCGCTGTGGCGGGGCGCGCAGCGCGCCGCCGGCGTCGCCCGGCGCCTGCAGTCGGGCAGCCTGCGGATGTACCTGGGCTACCTGGCCGCGCTCGTCGTCGCGCTGCTGGCGCTCGTGCGGATCGGGGTGCTCGGATGAGCGCGGCGACCGTGGCCGCCGGGGCCCTGCAGGTCGCGGGCGCGCTGCTCGCGCCGCTGGCCGCCGGCACCGTGCAGACGCTGAAGGCGCGGCTGCAGGGGCGACCCGGGCCGACGCCGCTGCAGCCCTACCGGGAGCTGCGCCGCCTGTGGGGCAAGAGCGGCGTGCGGCCGGTGCCGTCCACGCTCGTCTACGCGCTGGCCCCCGCGCTCGTCGTCGCGTCGGTCGCCGTCGCGCTGCTGATCGTGCCGATCGCCGGCCGCGCGCCCGACTGGGGGGTGGGCCACGACGCGCTCGTGCTCGTCGGCGTGCTCGCGCTCGGGCGCTTCGCGATCGCGCTCGCCGCCTGGGACACCGCCAGCGGCTTCGCGCTCATGGGCGCCGCTCGCGACCTCACGTTCGCCGTGTTCGCCGAGGCCGTCCTGCTGCTGGCGATCCTGCTGGCGGCGCTCCCGGCCGGGAGCACCGACCTGACCGCGATGAGCGCGGCGGCCGCCGGCAGCGGCGTGTGGGACGACCCCGCGCACTGGTGCGCCGCGCTGGCGTTCGTGCTCGTCGCGCTGGCCGAGGCGGGCCGCCAGCCGGTCGACAACCCCGACACGCACCTGGAGCTGACGATGGTCCACGAGGGCCCGCTGCTCGAGTACGCCGGGCGCGAGCTGGCCTGCCTGCAGTGGGCGGCGGCCGCGCGGCTGTGGCTGCTGCTCGTCCTGATCGGCGAGCTCTTCGGCCCCAAGGGGGGCGGGTTCTGGGTCCAGGCGGCGACCCTGGCCGGGACGATCGCCGTGCTGTGCGCCGGGCTCGCGCTCACCGAGACCGCGCTGGCGAAGATGCGCGTGCTGCGCGTGCCGCTGTTCTTGGGCGGCGGCGCGGCGCTGTGCCTGGCCGGGCTCGGAAGCTGGCTGGCGGGGGTCGCGTGATCTCCGAGCCGATCCTGTGGGCGCTCGTGGGCCTGGCGCTGGGCCTCGTCGTCGTGCGCCGCCGCTCGGCCGGCGTCGCGCTGCTCGCCGTCCAGTCGCTGCTGCTGGGCGCGGTCGCGCTCGACCACGCGATCGGCGGGCACGGGGCCGTGTGGGTGGCGGTCGCGATCGTCGTCGTCCGCGGCCTGCTGTTGCCGCTCGCGCTCGGCCAGGTGATCCGGCTGACGCGCGAGCCGCGTCGCGTCGCGTCGGAGCGCTTCGCGCTGCCGCGCCTGGTCGTCGCGCTCGCCCTCGTGCTCCTGGTGATCGGCCTCGCGCCGCCGCTGGGCCTGCACGACGCGGCGGCCGGCGACGCGGCGCTGGCGCTCGTCGTGCTCGGCATCGTCGTCGCCGCCGTCCGCCGCGCCGTCGTCTTCCAGGCGATCGGGTTCCTCGTGGCCGAGAACGGCGTGCTCCTGGCCAGCCTGGCGGTCGCGGGCGGCCTGCCGGCGATCGTCGAGCTGGGCCTGCTGTTCGACCTCGTCGTCGCCGTCGGCGTCGCGGGCGCGTTCGGCGCGCGCATCCACGAGCGGTTCGGCACCAGCGACACGAGCCTGCTGAGGAGCCTGCGTGACTGACGTCCTCGTCCACGCGACCGTCGCGCTGCCGCTCGCCGCCGGCGCGCTCGCGCTCCCGTCGCGCGGCGCGTGGCTGCACCGCCTCGTCGTCGCCGGCGCGCTGCTCACCGCGGCGGCGGCCGGCGCGCTGGGGATCATGGCGCTGGTCCGGCACGCGGACCCGGCGGACGGCTCCTGGTACGTCGTCGACGCGGGCGGCGGCGTCTACCTGCTCGTCGTCGCCGCGATCGGGCTGCTGAGCGCGCTCGCCTCGCCCGGCTACCTGGGCGCGCCGCGCCGCGGGTTCTTCCCCGAGCACCGCTCGCGACCCGTCTACTACGCGGCGCTGCTGGCGTTCTGGGCCGTGCTGCTGGCGGTGCCGCTGGTCGACAACCTCGTCGTCGCCTGGATCCTCGTCGAGGCGACGACCGCGGCGTCGGCGCTGCTCGTCGCGTTCACCGGCAGCGAGCGCGCGCTGGAGGCGGGCTGGAAGTACCTCGTCCTGACGACGCTCGGCCTGACCGTCGCGCTCCTGGGCATCGTCGTCCTGTACGCGCTGCTGGCCGGCGACCACGTGTCGCTGGCCACGCTCGACTGGGACGCGATCCACGCCGGCGCGGCCGGGGCCGACCACGACGCGGCCGTGTTCGCGCTCGTGCTGATCCTGGCCGGCCTGGCCGCGAAGATCGGGTGGGCGCCCGTCCACAACTGGCTGCCCGACGCCCACAGCGAGGCGCCGCCGCCGGTCAGCGCGCTGCTGTCGGCGGCGCTGCTGCCGACCGTGATGCTCGTCGCCTGGCGCACGCTGGCGGCGCTGGAGCCGGCCGTGGGCGGGACCGGCGGGGCGCTGTTCATCGCGTTCGGGCTCGTGTCGCTGGCCGTCGCGGTGCCGTTCCTGTGGCGGCGCCTGCCGCTCAAGCGGCTGCTGGCGTACTCGAGCCTGGAGCACATGGGCGTCCTCGCGCTGGGGATCGGCTTCGCCACGCCGCTGGCGCTCGCCGGGGTCGTCGTGCACGTCGCCGGTCACGCGCTCGCCAAGTCGCTGGGCTTCTACGCGACGATCCCGCTGCTGCGCCGCGACCGCACGCTCGCCACCGACGCGCCGGTGTCGCTGAACTCCACCAGCCCGGCCGCGGCCGGCGCGGTGGGGCTGAGCCTCGCGTCGCTGAGCGGGCTGCCGCCCTCGCCGCTGTTCGTCAGCGAGGTGCTGATCCTCGCGGGCGGCGTCGCGGCGGGGGAGATCGCGGTCGTGGCGGTCGCCGCGGCGCTGCTGGCGCTCGGCTTCCTGGGGCTCGCGCACGCGCTCATCGAGGGCGTCGCGGGCGACGCGCCGCGCGAGCCGGTCGCCTCCCGGCGCGGCGAGCGGCGGCTCATCGCGCTGACCGCGGCGATCGGGTGCGGGCTGCTCGCGCTCACGGCGGGCGCCTACGCGCTCGTGGACTCCGCGCTCGTCGCCGACCTGATGCGGGGGGTCGCGTGAGCTTCGCGCGCCGCGACGTCGCGCCGGCCGCCTGGCGCGCCGAGGTGTCCGACGCGCTGGCCGACGGCTGGCGCTTCGCCGGGCTGTGGGCCGAGGACGCGGGCCTGCGGGCCGCGTTCGCGCGCCACGGCGAGCGGCTGCTGCTCGCCGCGCCCGCCGCGCGCGACTCGATCGTCGACCTGGTGCCGGCGGCCGCCTGGGACGAGCGCGAGGCGCACGACCTCCACGGCCTCGCCTTCGCCGGCCACGAGCCCCTGCGGGCGCTCGTCGACCACGGCGCGCCGACGCCGGAGTGGACGGTGCCGGTCGAGGGCCGCGACGTGTTCCAGGTCGCGGTCGGCCCGATCCATGCGGGCGTCATCGAGTCCGGCCACTTCCGCTTCCACGTCGTCGGCGAGCGCGTGCTGCACCTCGACCTGCGGCTGTTCTACAAGCACCGCGGCCTGGAGCGCGCCGCCCAGGGCCGCCCGGTCGCCGAGGCGCTGCCGGTCGTGCAGCGGGCGTGCGGGGCCGACGCGGTGGCCAACGCGATCGCGTTCGCGCACGCGTGCGAGGACGCGACGGGCCAGGCCGCGACGCCGGCGCTCGCGCGCGCCCGCACGCTGCTGGCCGAGCTCGAGCGCCTCTACAACCACCTCAACGACCTGTCGGCGATCTGCGCGGGCGTCGGCTTCGCGCCCGGGACGATGGCGTTCGCGGGCCTGAAGGAGCGCGCGATGCGGCTCAACGCGACGCTCACCGGGCATCGCTTCCTGTTCGGCGCCGTGCGGGTGGGCGGCAGCGACCTGGCGATCCCGGCGGCCGCGGCGGCCGAGGCGCGCTCGGTGCTGGGCGAGCTGCGCGACGAGACCCGGCGCGCCTGGCGCGAGCTGCAGTTCGCCGGGTCGGTCCAGGAGCGCTTCGACGGCGTCGGCGTGCTCGAGCTCGAGGACGCGCGGCGCCTGGGCGCCGTCGGGCCCGCCGCGCGGGCCGCGGGCGTCGCGATCGACGCCCGCACCGACGCGCCGCGGCTGGCCTACCGCGACCTCGTGCCGGCGCTGCCGCCGCGGGCCGACGGCGACGTCGCCGCGCGCGTCGAGGTGCGCGGCGCGGAGCTCCCGGTCGTGTTCGACCTGCTCGACGAGCTGCTGGCCGAGCCGCTGGAGCCGGCCGCGACCGAGCCGGGCGGGCCGGCGCGCCGCGACGGGCTCGCGCTCGTCGAGAGCCCGCGCGGGCAGACGCTGTGCGCGGTCGCGCTGCGCGAGGACGGCGTGGTCGAGCGCGTCCACCTGCGCACCGGCTCGTACGCCAACTGGCCCGCGCTCGCCCAGACCGTCCCCGGCAACCTGCTGCCGGACTTCCCGCTCATCAACAAGAGCTTCGAGCTCTGCTACGCCTGCGCCGACCGCTGATGTTCGTCCTCCTGCGCCAGCTCCAGCGCCTGCGCCGCGACGCCGCGCTCACCGCCCCGCCGCGGCGCGGCTCGCTCGCCCTGCGCCACGTCGACGCCGGCTCGTGCAACGCCTGCGAGCACGAGCTGACGGCCGCCGCCAACCCGTACTACGACCTCGCGCGCCACGGCCTCAACGTCGTCGCCTCGCCCCGCCACGCCGACGTGCTGCTCGTCACCGGCCCGGTCACCGCGCGGATGCGCGAGCCGCTGCTGAAGGCCTACGAGGCGATGCCCGAGCCGCGGACGGTCGCCGCGCTGGGGGACTGCGCGATGGGCTGCGGCGTGCTCGGCGACGCGGCCGCGCTGGCGCCGCCGCTCGACGAGCTGCTGCCGGTCGCGATCCGCATCCCCGGATGCCCGCCGGCGCCCGACGTCATCGCCGCGCACCTGCTCGCCCACCTGCACGGCGAGCCGCCCGCGGCCTGAGCGCCCGCCGCGGGCATCCCGCGGCGATCCTGCGGCAAACCACCGAGGGCGGAGCGGCGTCCGGCCCGCACCATGGATGGGCTGAAGAGGACCTTCGGAGGCACGATGAGCACGGACACGACCGCCCAGAGCCCGCAGACCGCGATCCTGCCCACCGGCCGATGGCAGGTCGTCCGCTCGCGATCGCGCGTCGGCTTCGAGGTCCACCGCCGCGGGGCCGGGACGCTGCACGGCGCGTTCACGGCGTTCGACGGCGAGATCGACATCGGCGCCGGCCGCGCCGCCGCGCACGGGTTCGTGCGGGTCGACAGCGTCGACACCGGCCTCGCCGAGCGCGACGAGCACCTGTGCGCGCCGAGCTTCTTCGCCGCCGAGCGCTACCCGTTCATGACGTTCGTCGCGACCCAGATCGTGCCGGCGCCCGGCGGGGGATGGGCGATCGACGGCGAGCTGACGATCCGCGACGTCACCCGGCCGCTGCACCTCGCCGTGCAGGTCGAGAACGTCGTCGGCCACGAGGACCGCCGCCGGCTGCGCCTGGGCGGCGAGCTCGACCGCCGCGACTACGGCCTGACGTGGAGCCGCGTGATCGAGATGACCGGCGCGGTGGCGATGCAGGTCCGCATCGAGCTGGACGTCGAGGTCGCGCCGCAGGCGTAGAACTTCACGGTGCCTCCACGATGCGGGGGCGCGGCGCCGCTGCGATCGTCGGCGCATGGGATGCCGACGACGTGCCGTGGCGGCGGGGGTGCTCGCCGCCGTCGTGATCGCCGCGGGGGCGGGCGCCGCGGGCGCCGCCACCGAGGAGAGCGTGCGCCGCTGCGCGGCGCGGATGGACCTGGCCCTGAAGCCGGAGGGGGCGGAGGGCCCCGACGGGCGCGGGCGCCTCGGCGTGAAGGTTCCGGGCGGGCGCTACGCCGGCTTCGTCGAGTTCCCCAGCGGGCACGTGGTCGACGTGTACGTGGCGCGCAGCGCGCGCGCCGCGCGGCGGGCGGCCCGCGGGTACGAGCGCTTCCTGCGGGCGTTCGGGGTGGGCGACGAGGCGCGCCGGTACGTGCGCCGGGCCGGGACGATCGTGCTCGGCCGCGCCGACGGGGACCTGTTCGCGACGGAGCGCGAGCTCGCCCGGCTGGCGCGCTGCGGCTGAGGTCGGGGCGTCAGGCGGCGGTCTGCCGGATCGGCGCGTCGCCGGCGCCCACGACCGTCCACGGGGTGTCGGTGCCGTCGCGCAGCGCGAACGTCCACCGCTCGGTCCAGCGGACCTCGCGCTCGCGCGAGCCGTCGAGCACGGCGGCCGTGTCGCGATCCTCGAGGTAGCGGCGGCCGGCGAGCGACAGCTCGACGACCATCCGCGGCGCGCGCGCACGCCTCGAGCACGTCGGGCGCGAAGCGGCCGTCGACGAGGCTCAGGTCGAGCGCGGCCGCGCGGGCGTCGCCGGCGAAGTCGAGGTCGACGAGCCGGGCGACCTCGGCGGCGTCGCCGGCCGCGTCGGCGACCGCCGTCTCGACGAGCGCCTCGTCGCGCAGGCGGCCGTCGCCCCACGGCGAGGCGACGATCTCGGACTCGAGGTGGTGGTCGCCCTCCCCGATCTGCTCGATCGAGCGCAGCGTCCAGCGGCCCTCGCGCTTGGCCAGCGTCCAGTATTCGCGCAGCGTGGTCGTCTCCGAGCTCGAGTCCTTGCGCTTGATGCGCCGGCCGTGGCGGTCGACGACGACGTCCCGGAGCGTCGCCTCGATCAGCACGACCGCGCGGTCCTCGTCGTCGGCCTCGCGGTTGACGAGCCCGACGTAGTGCACCTCCGGCTGGCCGACGACCGTGACCTGGTTGTGCCAGCCCTTGCGGGCGAAGTCCTTCAGGCGGCGGCGCCACTCGACGAGCAGGTCGGGCCCGCACAGGCGCGCGAGCGCGTCGGTGTCGCGGGCGGTCCACGCCCCCTGGATGGCCACGAACAGGGCGGCGCCCTCGCGCTCGACGACCTCGTGGTGGAACGCGGGGTCGTCCTCGGCGGCCTCGGCGGCCGCGCGCCGCACCTGGGCCACGCGCGCGTTGCGCCGGCGCCGGCGGCGGCGCTCGGCCAGGAAGCCGGCGACGGCGACGATCGCGAACACGAGCACGATCAGCAGCACGAAGACGAGCCCGCCCGCGCCGGTGCTGGTGCCGCTGCCGCCGCTCCCGCCGCCGGAGAAGCCGCCCCCTCCGCCGCCGCCTCCGCCGCCGTAGCCGGATGAGCCGCCGCCGGCGGCGGCGAGCACGGGTGGCGCCCACACGAGCAGGCCGAGCAGCATGACGGCGGTCAGGCGGCGCATGTCCTCAGCTTGACAGCGCCGCGCTCAGCCCGCCGCGCACACGGCCGCGAACGCGGGGTTGAGGTCTGCCGGCGAACGCCAGGCGCGGGTGGCCTGCTCGAAGTCGTAGGCGTAGCCGATCAGCTTCGGCTCCGACCACTTGCGTCCGACGAGGACGAGCCCGTACGGGGTGCGCCCGGCGTAGCCGGCGGGGACGGTGACGTGCGGATGGCCGCCCGACGTGGCGGTGACCGCGGCGACGAGCCGCGGGGAGAGGATCGCGTCGAGGCGGTGGCGGTCCATCGCCCGGTCGATCGCGCGGCTGGAGGCCGCGACGTAGGCGGCCAGGCGCCGGCCGGCGGTGCGCTGCGCGCGCCGGCCGGCCGCCTGGGCGCGCAGGAGGAACGTCTGGCCGTAGCGCACGGCCTCGCGGCCGTGCTTGCGGTTGTAGGCGATCACCTCGGCGAGCGAGTGGCGCGGGGAGGTCGGGCCCCGCTCGCGCAGATACGCGTTGAGCGACCGCTTGAACTCGCCGTACAGCGCCCGGGCGGGCGCGGTGCCGACCCACAGCCTGCTGCGGACCGGGACGATCGTGGCGCCCGCCCGGCGGAGCGTCGCGACGAGGCGGCGCTGGCCGACGATGCGCGCCATCGGGTCGTCGGCGAGCGCGGGGGCGACGCCGATGCGCGCGCCGCGCAGGGCGCCGGTGCGCAGGAACGCCTCGTAGCCCTCGGCGGGCACGTGGCCGCGCTGCCGGCGGGTGACCGGGTCGCGCGGGTCGATCCCGGTCATGAGCGACAGCAGCAGGGCGGCGTCGGTGACGCTGCGGGTGATCGGGCCGGGCTGGTCGAAGGCGGGCAGCAGCGGGACGATGCCGCCGCGCGAGACCAGGCCCATCGTCGGCTTGATCCCGACCGCCGAGTTGAGGAACGACGGCAGCACGACCGAGCCCTGGGTCTCGGTGCCGACGGTGAGCGCCGCCAGCGACGCCGACGCGGCGATCGCCGACCCGTTGGAGGAGCCGCTGGTCTCGCCGCCGTCGTAGGGGTTGTGCAGGCGGCCGCCGACGTCGGAGAAGCTCAGGCCGGCGCGCTTGGAGATCGATGTGGCCCACTCGCTCATGTTCGCCTTGCCGAGGATCACGGCGCCGGCGGCGCGCAGCTGGGCGGTGACGGTGGCGTCGGTGGGCGGCGGGGCGCCGAGCATCGCCTTGGCGCCGGCCGTCGTGGCCATGTCGTGGGTGTCGAGGTTGTCCTTCAGCAGGACGGGGATGCCGGCGAGCGGTCCCTGCGGGCGGCCCTCGGCGCGCGCGGCGTCGGCGGCGTCGGCCTGGGCGAGCGCGTCGGCGGCGGTGAGGATGACGGCGCGTAGGTCGGGCCCGGAGCGGTTGACCGCGGCGATGCGCGCGAGGTAGGTCTCGACGAGCTGGCGCGACGTCACGGTGCCGGCGTCGAGCGCGGCGCGCAGCTCGGGCACCGACGTGCGGGTGACGTCGATCGCGCCGGCGGTCGTGGGGCAGGCCGCGGGCGCCTGGCCGGCCTGGGCACCGGCGCGGGCCGCGGGCCAGGCGGCGAGGAGGAGCGCGAGGAGCCCGGCGGCGGCGAGCGCGAGGGGCAGGCGGAGGGGGCGCGGCACGATGATCATCCTTGAGGCGTCCGAGGCCCGACCACCCTACCCACGGGGGCGGCGCGCTCAGCGAATGGTCTACCTTCGGCGGCCATGCGAGATCGCGACGCCGAGGTGGTGTGGTCCAGCAGCGACGGCGACCGCCGGCGGGGCCGGGGCCGGGACCGCCGCGACCGCGAGGGGCGCGCGGACGCGCCGCCCGCGGGCGCGGGCGGGCGCGTGAAGGTGCGCCGCGAGGTCGCCGGCCGCCGCGGCAAGCCCGTCACGACGGTCTCCGGCGTCCCCCTCGACGACGCGGGCCTGCGCGAGCTCGCCGGCCGCCTCAAGAAGCGCTGCGGGGTCGGCGGCTCCGCCAAGCACGGCGTCATCGAGCTCCAGGGCGACCACCGCGACGTCGTCGTCGAGGTCCTCCGCGCCGAGGGCTACGACGTGGTCCTCGCGGGCGGCTGACCCCGCGCCCGCCCGGCACCGCTCGCTCGCCCTCGCTGATGCCGCTCCGGCCGCGCGGCCGTTGTCGTCTCGCGGTCGCATAGCGAGGGCAGACTGACAACGGTGGTGGCGGCGAGGGCGGCGCTACTCGCAGAACGGGATCAGCGGGATCCCGATCATCTGGACGCGGTCGGTGGTGGTGCTCACCAGGAACTGGAGCGGGCCGCCGTCGCGGCGGGGGATGCGCACGAGGGTCGCCTCGAAGAGCTCGTCGGTGGTGTGGTCGAAGCGGGCGTGCGGGAACGCGGCGCGCAGCTCGGCCGGCGTGGAGCCGACGCCGACGCCGCGGGCCTCGGCGCCCCCGGTGATCGCGATCGTGCGGACGCGACGCGGCGAGCGGCGCGTCAGGTCCACGGAGCCACGCAGCGGCGGGCGCAGGCGCGCGGACCTCGTGCCCGGTCCGGCGAGCGGGCACCCCGGCCGCTTGCGGCCGACCAGGCCCTTCGCCCGCAGCGACCGCCAGGTCGCGCCGACCTTCACCTGGCCGACCCCGGCCGCGGTGATCTCCGGCGGCGCCGGGGCGCCCGCCTGCCCGGGCCCGGCCGCGACGACCGCGAGCGCGCCCAGGAGCGACGCGGCCAGCAGGGCGACCAGCGCCGGGCGGATCAGCAGGCGGGCGGGCATGGGCGCACGCTACCCGCTCTCGCGGCGGCGCAGGGGCAGGCGCCAGGCGACCTCGCCGATCGCCAGGCCGACCGCGATGCCCAGCGCGCTCTCGCCGACGCGCTCCACCGCGATCTCGTCGCCCTCGAAGTTCACCGCGCTGATCATGAACAGCACGGTCGGCGTGAGCAGCACGACCAGCCAGAAGTAGCTGCGCCGGTCCAGCGCGTACAACGCGCCCGCGCAGACCGCCGCGCACGCCAGCAGCAGCCCGCGCGCGTCCGTGATCAGCGTGATCAGCATGATCACGGCGGCGCCGCCCAGCGTGCCCGCTGCCCGCTGGAGCGCGCGCACGTGCGTCGCGTGCTCGCCGGGCTGGAGGATCGCCAGGATCGTCAGCGGGATCCAGTAGCCGTGCGACAGGTCCAGCGCGCGGTCGAGGAACGTGCCGAGGGACACGGCGAGCGCGAGTCGCAGCGCGTGGGCCTGCAGCGACCGGTCGTGCCGCACGCCGTCGCGCACCGCGCGCAGCGCCGCGCCCGCGAAGCCCGGCGCCGGCCCGTCGCCGTGCCGGGCGACGACCATCAGCACGAGCCCCGGCGCCGCGCCCGCGACGAACCACAGCAGCTGGCGTCCCGTCGGCGCGTCGACCGGCGGCAGGCCGGCCATGATCACGAACACGGCCGCGGTCGCGAAGCCCAGCAGCGCGCCCGCCGGCCCGGCCGCGCGCCAGAACGCCCACGCGCCCACCCAGGCGAACGTGGCCAGCAGCAGCGGCACGAGCGGCGCCTCGTTCACGGCGAGCGCCAGCGCGAACGCGGCGAACCCGCCGGTCGCCGCGATCCCGCCCCAGAACATCCGCGCCGGGAACCGCGCCCGCGGCACGCACAGCGCGGTGTTCAGCCCGCCCAGCGCGGCGGTGAACCCGGCCGCCGGGTCGCCGAGCGCGGTCCCGACCGCCAGCGGGCCGACCGCGGCGAGCGCCCCGGCGACGCCGGATCGCCAGTCCAGTCCGCGCTCCTCGACGGCGAACGCCTCGCGGGCGAGATCTCGGGCGATCGTCACGCCGACATCCTCGCCGACCAGGCGGACTATGCAGCGGCGAGCGTCTCGTCCAGCCAGTCGAACACGCGCTGGTGGTACAGCCGGCGCGCCGCGCCCTCGCAGTGGCCGCCCGCGCCCTCGTCGGCGCCGAAGCGCACGAGCGCCTTGCGATCGACGGTCAGCGCGTCGAACAGCAGCGGCGCGCCCGCCCCGAGCGGGTCGTCCTCGGCCTGCGTCAGCAGCGTCGGGCAGCGGATCTCCGCCGCGACCGGCGACAGCTCGAAGCGCGTCAGGTCGGCGAAGTAGCCGAACACGGTCTCCTGGCCGTGCACCCACAGCCCGCGCTGGATCAGGCGCCAGCGCATGGACGGGTCGGCGTCGGGCCCGCGCAGGTAGGCCTCCATCGGGTCCAGCACGTGCGGGTCGACGTCGGGGAACGCCGCCTTCTGCGCGTCGTCGAGCGGCAGGCGCGCGAGCATCGTCTCGCGCAGGTCCCACTGGCCCGGGTCGGCGACGAGCGCGGCCAGGCGCGGCTCGAACGCGGCCGCGCGCGGCGCGAGGTACCCGCCGAAGCTCCAGCCCGCCAGCACGACGCGGTCGGGGTCGACCTCCGGCCGCTCCAGCACCCAGTCGATCACCGGCCGCACGACCGTCTCCCAGTCGGGCCGGATCGGGATGCCGTCGCGGATGAGGTTGCGGCCCTGGCCGGGCCCGTCGAACAGCAGCACGTGGTAGCCGCGGGCGATCGCGGCCGGCACGTGCGCGAAGACCATCTCGGTGAGGTCGGAGTCGTAGCCGTTGGTGTGGACGATCGTCGGCCGCGGCCCGCCGCCGCCGGGCGCGAGCGCCAGCAGGCCGGGCAGCGACGCGCCCTCGAACGGGATCTCGACGAGCTCGAGCCGCGGCTCGCACGCGGCGTCCGCGGCCAGCTTCAGCGCCGCGCTCTCCCGCTCGAAGCTCGCCGTCAGCCGCGGGTCGACCGGCGCGCCGTACAGCGGCTGGTAGGCCGTCCGGTGGTAGGCGGCCGCGCGCAGCGCCGCGTCGCGCGCGCTCACGTGGTGGCCGCCCGCCGCGCTCTCGGCGGCCCAGCCGGCCACGCGCTCCGCGGTCGCCGACCACTCGCGGTGCCAGGCGTCGGCGTCGCCGTCGCCGATGCGCGCCATCGTCGTCAGCACCTCGCCGAAGTCGGCGCCCCCGTAGCTCGCCGTGTAGAGGAGCCGGGTGGCGAACTCCTCCCACAGCGGGTTCTCGCTCAGCAATGCCATGGCCCGCCACCCTACGGCGACGGCGCCGCGATCAGCCCGGATACGACACGGTGACGCTCACCGGCCCGCGGCGGTTGCCCTTGCGGATGGCGGTGATCGCCAGCTCCTCGACCGGCGCCCGGCGGCACACGCGCGAGCGCGTCAGCCGGTCGCTGCGGCCCTTGCGGCGGCTGGCGCCCAGGCTGCGCCCGCCGAGCGTCGCCCGCACGCCCACCTCGCTGCGGCGCGGTCCGCGGACCGCGATCCGCACCCGGCCGTCGAGCGACATCGGCAGCGCGAAGCGCTGCGTGCGCGCTCCGGGCGCCAGCGCGAACGTCGCGGTCGCGTTCGCCGTCCACGGCTCGACGACGTCGCGGCGGGCGGCGTCCAGCGTCGCCGGGTCGGGCGCCAGGCGGGCCGAGAAGCTCCACGGCTGGTCGGGGAACGCCAGGCGCGCGTACGCCTCGGCCCAGTTCTCGCCGGGGTTGTCGCGGTAGCGGCGGCCCTCGTCGCCGGGCGCGAGCTGCCGCTGGCGGACGCCCTCGCACACGAGCGCGGCCGACGCCCACCGCTTCGGGCCCCAGTCGATCGCCCCGCCGCGGAAGCCGGCGTTGGAGCGGTGGTTGGCGATGTGGTGGCCGTACTCGTGCGTCAGCACGTAGCGCAGGGAGTACGTGCCGTCGCGGGTCGTCGCGTCGAGCCCGACGTTCGGCACGTTCATGCGGTTCTGGCGGCCCTCGTAGCAGGCCAGGATGCCCTCGCCCTCGAGCCCGCCGCACAGGCCGGCGATCTGCTCGGGCGACGCCACGCGGACCCGCAGGCGGCTGAGCTCGGCGCCGTGCGGGATCGCGTCGAGGAAGCCGACGTACGCCGCCGCCAGCTCCGGGTTCAGGCCGCCCGCCGCGTCGCTGAACTCGACGTGGACGACGCTCCCGTCGGCGATCGGGACGTCGATCGCGTTGGGGCTCTGCGCCGCGGCGGCGGCCGGCAGGCAGGCGGCGAGGAGGAGGGCGACGGCGGCGCGGCGGATCATGGTGGGGGACACCGTTCCCGCCGCGCGCCGTCGTCAATCGGCCGGTCGCGGCGGCGCTAGGCGGCCGCGGCCGGGAGGTAGCTCGCGGGCACCGCGCGGGAGGCGATCGCCGTCCGGTTCCAGAAGTTGATCGCCGCGATCTGGACGACCAGGTGGGCCAGCTCGTCCTCGTCGAAGTGCCGGCGCGCCTCCTCCCACACGTCGTCGGGCACGTGCGTCTCGGCGACCCGCGTCATCGACTCCGTCAGCCGCAGCGCCGCGCGCTCACGCTCGTCGAACGCGGGGCTCTCGTCCCACGCGGCGAGCTGCGCGAGGCGCAGGTCGCTCTCGCCGTGCTCCTTGGCGGCGGTCCAGTGCATGTCGAGGCAGAACGCGCAGCCGTTGATCTGCGAGGCGCGCAGCTCGACGAGGTGCTTGAGCTTCGGGTCCAGGCGGATGCGCTCGGCGACCCGGACCATCGCGCCGTAGGGGGCGCCGGCGTGGGCGGTCAGGTCGATGCGGGGAGTGGTGTGATCAGTGCTCATGCCCAGGTGACGGGGTGGCCTCGCCGCCTGTGACATGGAGGCGGATGTGGGCGAGCTTGTCGGGGTTGCGCATCACCCACAGCACCTGGACGCGGCCGTCCAGGACGTCCGCGGAGAACACGGTCAGCGGGCGCCCGCCGCCGTCGACCTCGATGAGGCCGGGCCGCCCGTTGACGGTCGCGGCCACCATCCGGCTGTCCCCGGTCCGCCGCCGCAGCCGCGCGACACCGGCCATGAAGCGCGCCACGCGCGCGGCCCCGTGGATCGGCTTGCGCGCCGCCGCGACCTTGCCGCCGCCGTCGCTGTAGACGACCGCGTCCTCGGCGAGCAGCGCCTCGAGCGCGTCGAGGTCGCCGTCCTCGGCGGCGGCGACGAAGCGGTCCAGCAGCTCCTCCTGGCGGGCCAGGTCGGCGTCGAAGCGGCGCTGGTCGTCGCGCAGGTGGCGCCGGGCGCGGGTGACGAGCTGGCGGCAGCTCGCCTCGCTGCGGTCGAGGATGCGCGCGACGTCCGGGTAGTCGTAGTCGAACACCTCGCGCAGCAGGAACGCGGCCCGCTCCAGCGGCGTGAGCTGCTCGAGCATCACGAGGAACGCCTGCGACAGCGACTCGGCCAGCTCGGCCCGGGCGCCCGGCTCGGGGGCGTGCTCGTCGACGATCGGGTCGGGCAGCCACGGCCCGACGTAGGTCTCGCGCCGCACGCGGGCCAGGCGCAGGTGGTCGATCGCCAGGCGCGTGGTGACCGTCGTCATCCAGGCCAGCGGCTCGTGGACGTCGTCGGCGCGCGACAGCCGCAGCAGGGCCTCCTGCACGACGTCCTCGGCGTCGGCGACGCTGCCGAGCATGCGATAGGCCACGGCGAACCCGTGGCGGCGCAGGGCTTCGAGGTCGGCGTCCATGTCACTCTCTGACGGGCGGGCGCCCGCGCGTGTGACATGGCCGCCGCACCCCCGGCCAGCGTACGCGGCGGGCGCGGCTGATACGACTTGGCGCGATGGCGGTGCTGGCCCTCGACATCGGCGGGACGAAGCTCGCCGCCGGGGTCGTCGAGGACGACGGGGCGGTGCGCGCCTTCGTCGTCGCGCCGAGCGCCGCGGCGCGCGGGCCGCAGGACACGCTCGAGCGCCTGTTCGCGCTGGGCCGGGAGGCGATCGACCGCGCGGACGCGGGCACGCCCGTGGAGGCGATCGGCATCGGCTGCGGCGGCCCGCTCGACCCGCGCAGCGGGGTGCTCGTCGCCCCGGCGCACCTCCCGGGCTGGCGCGACGTCCCGGTGGTCGCGATGGCGCAGGAGGCGTTCGGCCTGCCGGCGGCGCTGGAGAACGACGCGACGGCGGCGGCCGCCGGCGAGCACCGCTGGGGCCGCGGCGCCGGGGTGCGCCACCTCGTGTACCTGACGATCTCGACCGGCGTGGGCGGCGGGGTGGTCGTCGACGGCCGCCTGTACCGGGGCGCGGCCGGCAACGGGGGCGAGCTGGGCCACGTGACGGTCGACCCCCGCGGTCGCGTCTGCCGCAGCTGCGGCCGCCGGGGCTGCCTGGAGGCGTACGCGTCGGGCACGTCGATCGCCGAGCGGGCCGCGGAGGCGCTCGCCGAGCCGGGCGCCCCGCCCTCGGCGCTGGCCGCGCTTCCCGACCCCACCGCCGCGGACGTCGCGAACGCCGCTCGCGACGGCGACCCGCTCGCGGTCGCGGTGTGGGACGAGACGTGCGCGGCGCTGGCGTGCGGGCTGACGTCGCTCGTCAACGTGCTGGAGCCGGAGCTCGTCGTCGTCGGCGGCGGCGTGACCCGCGCGGGCGAGCAGCTGCTGGCGCCGGTGCGCGAGCGCGTCGCCGCCGACGCGATGGGGCCGGCCGCGGCGGCCGTTCGCATCGAGCGCAGCGCGTTCGACGAGCGCGTCGGGGTCATGGGCGCGGCCGCGATCGCGCCGCGCGCGGGCACGCCGGCCTAGCGATCCCCGCCCCGGCGCAGGCGCGCGATCAGGTCGTCGATGCGCCGGCGCCGCCCGGCCGGCGAGACCGCCGCCACGCTCGGGCCGCCCTCGGTGGCGCCCCAGGGGACGAGCACGTCGAAGTCGAGCTCGCGGATCGCGTCCAGGCTGTCGAGGTAGGCGGCGCGGTCGCTGCCGTCCAGCACGGCCGCCACCCACTCGTCGCCGTCGAGGTAGACGGTGTCGCCGGTGAACAGCAGCCGCAGGTCCTGCGCGTCCCACAGGTACGCGGTGGCGCCGGGCGTGTGGCCCGGGGTGGGGATGACGGCGAGGTCGTCGCCGAGGTGGTGGCGGCGCGAGAACGTCAGCACGCGCCGGCCGGTGCGGGCCGCCACCTGCGCGCGGTCGGCGTCGTGGACCAGGAGGCGGGCGTCGAGCGCGTCGGGCGCGAGCCCGAACAGCGCCTCGTGCCAGTGGTTGAGGTACTGGCGCTCGACGCCGCCGCGCTCCTGCAGCGCGTCGAGGTCGTCCTCCAGCGCGCCGGTGCTGTAGATCAGGAGGTTGCCGGCGTCGCGCTCGAGCTGGTAGGCGCGCACCTCGATCCGCGGCGCGAACGGCAGCCGTTGCGGCGTCGTCGCGTGCAGACCCCGGACGCGCAGGTCGTCGTCGGTGAGGATCGTCGTGGCCATGACGGCCATGGTGAACCTTCAAGCGCGCTTGAAGTCAAGCGAGCCGCTCGCGCGCGAGCGCCAGGAGCGCCCGCGCCGCCGGGCTCGCCGGGCCGTCGGCGCGCCAGGCGAGGACGAGCCGCCCGTGCAGCGCCGGGCGCAGCGGCACGGCGCGCACGTCGGGCGCCTGCGCGGCCGAGGCGGGCACGATCGCCACGCCGAGGCCGCGCGCGGCGAAGCGGGCCAGCACCGGCGGCGCGCTGGCCTCGAACGCGATCCGCGGCCGCACGCCGGCGCGGGCCCACGCGTCCTCGAGCAGCGCGCGCACGCTCGTGCCCCGCGGCAGGCAGATCAGCGGCCGCTGCGCCAGCGCGGCGAGGGTCGTCGTCTCGCGGCGCGCCAGCGGGTCGTCCGGCGCGACCGCGGCGACGAGCCGCTCCTCGGCCACCGTCTCCACCGCGATCCCGTCGGGGACCCGGGTGGCGATCCCCGCGAGCGCGAGGTCGACGCGCCCGTCGCGGACGGCGTCCAGCAGGGCGTCCGAGGCGCCCTCGGTGAGCGCGATCTCGACGCCCGGGTGCGCGTCGTGGAAGTCGGCCAGCAGGCCGGCCACGTCGAGCTGCGTCGCCAGCGCGGGAAGGACGCCGACGGTGACGTGCCCGCGCACGAGCCCGGCGAGCTCGTCGACGGCCTGGCGCGCGCCCGCGACGGCGGTCAGCGCGGCGCGTGCGAACGGCAGGACCGCCGCGCCCGCGGCGGTGGGGGTGACCCCGCGGCCCGAGCGGTCCAGCAGCGGCTGCCCCAGCTCGCGCTCGAGGCGCCGGACCTGCGCGCTGACGCCCGGCTGGGCGACGTGCACCCGGGCCGCGGCGCGCGTGAAGCTCGCCTCCTCGACGACCGCGACGAAGTACTCGAGCTGACGGAGCTCCATAACGAGCGATTCTAGATCGCACAACGATCAGATGTTGGCGTTCTGGATCCCGCGCGCCACGATGGAGCCGTCCGATTCGAAAGGAGGCACGTCATGAGCACCGTCCGCGAACGTGCGCAGACACCCGAGGACCTGACCCGGCTCGTCGTCGAGCGCGCCCGCGCCGGCGACGCCGAGGGGATCGCCGAGCTGTACGCGCCCGACGCCGTGCTCGGCTTCCCGCCCGGCGAGGTGACCGTGGGGCGCGACGCGATCCGCGCCGTCTTCGAGCGCCTGCTGGCCGAGGCGCCGCCGTTCCGGCCCGAGGAGCCGCTACCGACGCTGCGCCTCGGCGACCTCGCGCTCACGTCGACGCGCGCGCTCGACGGCACCGGCGGCCGCGCGCAGGTCGTGCGCCGCCAGCCCGACGGCACCTGGCTGCGGATCATCGACCGTCCCGAGCTGCGCTGAGCGCGGTCCGGCGATGAGTTTCCGGGACGGGGCCGGTCTGCACCACCGATCCGTTCCGACCGCCCCGCCCGGAGACCATCGCCATGACCGCCATCGCCCCGCCGCCATCGACCGCCGAGCCCCGCGAGCGCTGGCTCGCGCTGTCCGTCCTGTGCGTCGGCGTCCTGATGATCGTGCTCGACGTCACCGTCGTGAACGTCGCGCTGCCGTCGATCCAGAGCGACCTCGGCTTCAGCCAGGCGAGCCTGGCCTGGGTCGTCAACGCCTACCTGATCGCGTTCGGCGGGCTCCTGCTGCTCGCCGGCCGCCTCGGCGACCTGCTTTCGCGCCGCGGCGTCTTCCTCGGCGGGCTGACCGTGTTCACCGCCGCCTCCCTGGCGTGCGGGCTGGCCGGCAGCCAGGAGATGCTCGTCGCCGCGCGCTTCGTGCAGGGCGCCGGCGGGGCCTTCACCTCGGCCGTCGTGCTGGGGATGATCGTGACGATGTTCCCGCAGCCGCGCGACCAGGCGCGGGCGATCGGGGTCTACGCGTTCGTCGCGTCCGCGGGCGGCTCGATCGGCCTCGTCGCCGGCGGCGTCCTCACCCAGGCGCTCGACTGGCACTGGATCTTCTTCGTCAACGTCCCGATCGGCGTCGCCACCGGCCTGTTCGCGCTGCGCCTGCTGCCGCGCGACCAGGGCCTGGGGCTGCGCGCCGGCGCCGACCTGCCCGGGGCCGTGCTGATCACCGCGGCCCTCATGCTCGGCGTCTACACGATCGTGGAGCCGGCCGCGACCGACGGCTGGGGCGCCACGTCGACGCTCGTGCTCGGCGGCGCGTCGCTGGCGCTGCTCGGCGCGTTCCTGGCCCGCCAGGCGCGCGCCCGCACCCCGCTCATGCCGCTGCGGCTGCTGCGCTCGCGCCCGGTCGCCGGCGCGAACCTCGCCCAGGTCCTGTCGGCCGCCGGGATGTTCGGCGTGTTCTTCCTGGGCGCGCTGTACGTGCAGGAGGTGCTCGGCTACGACGCGCTGCAGACCGGCCTCGCGTTCCTGCCCGCGACGGTCGCGATGGGGACGATGTCCGTGCGCTACTCCGAACGGCTCGTGATGCGCTTCGGCGCGCGCTCGACGATGCTGGCCGGCCTGCTGGCGGTCGCCGCGGCGCTGGCGCTGTTCACGCGCGCGCCGGTCGACGGCGGCTACGTCGAGCACGTGCTGCCGGTGATGGTCCTGCTGGGCCTCGGCGGTGGCGTCGCGTTCCCGGCGCTGATGAACCTGGCGATGTCGGGAGTGCGCCCGCAGGACGCCGGCCTGGCCTCGGGCCTGGTGAACACCACCGCGCAGGTCGGCGGCGCGCTGGGCCTGGCCGTGCTGGCCACGGTGTCGGCGGCGCGGACCGACGAGCTGCGGTCGGTCGGGGAGCCCGTGGCGCAGGCGCTGGTGGGCGGCTACCACCTGGCGTTCTGGATCGCCGCCGGCCTCGTGCTCGTCGCCGTCGCGGTGTCGGCGCTCGTGCTGACCCCGCGGCCGCCGCGACCGGTCGCCGAGCCGGCGTTCGCCGAGGAGTGACTCAGGCCGCCTCGGCGCGGTGCTCGCGCGGGCTGATCCCGCGCACGCGCTTGAACGCCGCGCTGAGCGCGTACGGGCTGCCGTAGCCGACCTGCGCGGCGACCGAGGCGAGGGTGGCGCCGGGCTCGCGCAGCAGGTCGGCGGCCAGCGTCACCCGCCACTCGGTCAGGTACGTCATCGGGGCCTCGCCGACGAGCGCGCGGAAGCGCCGGGCGAGGGCCGCGCGCGAGATCCCGACCGACGCCGCCAGCGACGCCAGCGTCCAGCGCTCCTGCGGCGCCTCCTGCAGCAGGCGCAGGGCGGGGCCGACGACCGGGTCGGCGTGGGCGCGGTACCAGCCGGGCGGATCGGCGTCCGGGCGCGCGAACCAGGCGCGCAGCGCGGCGATGAGGACGAGGTCGAGCAGCCGGTCCAGGACGGCGGCCTGGCCGGGCGCGTCGCGCGCGGCCTCGTCGGCCAGGTAGGGGATCAGCGGGCCGGGGCGCTCGTCGGCGCCGACGACCGCGACGGGCGGGAGCGCCTTCAGCAGCCGCCCGCCGACCTCGCTGTGGGCCTCGTAGGTGCCGCTGAGCATCAGCGTCCCCCCGTCCGGCGCGTTGCCCCAGGTGCGGACGCCGAGGAAGCTGAGGTCCTCGACCTCGCCGCCGTCGGGGGTCGTGCAGCGCTGGCCGGGATGGATGACGACCTGCGGCGGGGTCGCGGGGTCGTCGGCCACGACGTACGGCTCGGGCCCGCGCACGATCGCGACGTCGCCGGGGCCGAGGCGCGTCACCTCGCCGGCGCGCACCAGGCACGCCTCGCCGCGCACGAGGGTGACGAGCGTCAGCGGCGCCTCGTCCTGGATGCGCATCGACCACGGCGGGTCGAGCTCGCAGCGCAGCACGAACGCGCCACGCGCGCGGGGGCCGTCGAGGAGGCCGGCGACGTCGTCCACCCGCCAAGCGTAGACGATCGCGTATGAAATCGCGCTGATCGGCCATGGACAGTCTCGATCCGCGGCGGTTGCATGGCGGCATGACCACCACCACCCTCACCACGCTCGTCCTCGGCGCCACCGGCAAGACCGGCCGGCGCGTCGCCGAGCGCCTGCGCGCGCTCGACGTCCCCGTCCGCCCCGGCTCGCGCGCCGCCGACGTGCCGTTCGACTGGGACGACCGCGCCACGTGGGCGCCGGTCCTCGACGGCGCCGGCGCCGTCTACGTCACCTACCAGCCCGACCTCGCGGTGCCGGGGGCGCCGGAGGCCGTGGCCGACCTGGCGCGCCTGGCCGCCGAGGCGGGCGTGCGGCGCCTGGTGCTGCTGTCGGGGCGCGGGGAGGAGGAGGCCCAGCGCGCCGAGCAGGCCGTGCGCGCGGCCTTCCCCGACGCGACGATCGTGCGCGCGAGCTGGTTCGCGCAGAACTTCAGCGAGAGCTTCCTCGTCGACGCCGTCCGCGCGGGCGTCGTCGCGCTGCCGGTCGGCGACGTCGGCGAGCCCTTCGTCGACGCCGACGACATCGCCGACGTCGCGGTCGCCGCGCTCACCGAGCCCGGGCACGCCGGCCGCCTGTACGAGGTCACCGGCCCGCGGCTGCTGACGTTCGCGCAGGCGCTCGAGGAGATCGGGCGCGCCGGCGGGCCGTCCGCGCGGCTGCAGACGATCCCCGTGGAGGCGTTCACCGCCGCGCTCGAGCAGGCCGTGACGCCGCCCGAGGCGGCGCTCGTGACCTACCTGTTCGCGGAGGTGCTCGACGGGCGCAACGCGTCCGTCGCCGACGGGGTGCAGCAGGCGCTCGGGCGGCCGCCGCGCGACTTCGCCGACTACGCGCGCGGCGCGGCGGCGGCCGGCGCCTGGGGCTGAGTCGTCCGACGCCGAACGGGTCGCGGCGCGCGCGAGCGGGTAGCGGGCGGGGGAGACGCGAAGGAGAGGAGCACCGTGACGCGCGCGCCGCAGCAGCGCAACGCCGACGAGCAGCGCGAGGAGCGCTTCGTGCGCTCCGCGGACCCGAGCCTGAGCCCCGAGGCCAACCGGCTGCTGACCGAGGAGCTGCGCGAGGCGGTCGGGCGCGACCGGGCGCGCGTCCCCGCCGACGCCCCGCACCGCGAGGAAGCGGCCCACGGCCGCTTCCCGCCGGCGCTGGCCAACCTCGTCTCCGGGCGCCAGCTCGTCCTCGTCACGCTGCTGGTGGCGCTCGTCGTCGGCGCGATCGCGACGCTCGTCACCGGCAGCTGGTGGGGGCTCATCGCCGCGCTCGCCGTCCACGCGGTCGGGACGCTGCTGGCAGCCGCCGGCGCCCTCCAGCTCGCGCGCCAGCAGGAGCACGTGTCGCCCAACCTCGCGGCCAAGCTGGAGGAGGAGGGCGTCGCGGACCCCGACGCGAAGCTCACCGAGCTCGTCGAGGAGTACGGCGGCGACGAGGGCGGGCGCGGCCGGTAGGCAGGGTCCGCCGGCGCGCCCCGGCGCGCGGGTGCGCGCCGTCTACGCTGTCGGCATGGCCGACCGCAACGGTCCCAACGATCGCCGGGCCCCCGCCGGGGGCCAGGGCGACGACCGGCCGGCCTGGAAGGTCGAGCCGTCGTCCACCGGTCGCGGGGCGCCGCCGGCCCCGCCGCCGCCGATGCTGCCCAAGGGCCGGCGCGGGCTGTGGATCGGCCTGCTCGTCGGCTTCCTGGCGCTGAACCTGGCGCTGTCGTTCCTGACCGGCCGGCCCGAGCAGCGCCCGCAGGTCCCCTACCAGCCGTTCTTCACCCAGCAGCTCGCCGCCGGCAACGTCAAGGAGATCACCTCCCAGGAGGAGACGATCCAGGGCGAGCTCAAGGAGGAGGCGACGTTCACGCCGCCGGGCGGAGACCCGATCGAGGTCACGAGCTTCAAGACGCAGGTCCCGAGCTTCGTCACCACCGAGGACCTGACGTCGCAGCTCGCCGAGCAGGAGGTCGTGATCAACGCCGAGCCGCCCGACAACGGCCGCAGCATCATCGGGACGCTGCTGCTCGGCTTCCTGCCGACCCTGCTGCTGATCGCGGCGTTCATCTGGATCGCGCGCCGGTCGGTCGCCGGCGGCGGGCTCGGCGGGTTCGGGCGCGCGACCGCCCGGCGCGTCGTGCCGAACGCGGCCGACCGCGTGACGTTCGACGACGTGGCCGGCATCGACGAGGTCGAGAACGAGCTCGTCGAGATCGTCGACATGCTCAAGAACCCGGAGCGCTACGAGCGGCTCGGGGCGCGGATCCCGCGCGGCGTGCTCCTGTACGGCCCCCCGGGCACCGGCAAGACGCTGCTCGCGCGGGCGGTCGCCGGCGAGGCCGACGCCGCGTTCTTCTCGATGTCGGCGTCGGAGTTCATCGAGGCGATCGTCGGCATCGGCGCCTCGCGCGTGCGCGACCTGTTCAAGCAGGCCAAGGAGGCGGCGCCGTCGATCGTGTTCATCGACGAGCTCGACGCGATCGGGCGCTCGCGCTCGGGCAACGTGAGCGGCCTGTCGGGCGGGCACGACGAGCGCGAGCAGACGCTGAACCAGATCCTCACCGAGATGGACGGCTTCGAGGCCGGCACGAACGTGATCGTGCTGGCGGCGACGAACCGCCCGGAGATCCTCGACCCGGCGCTGCTGCGGCCCGGGCGCTTCGACCGGCGCATCGCCGTGCAGCCGCCCGACCGCGACGGGCGCGTCGCGATCCTGAAGATCCACACGCGCAAGGTGCCGCTCGACCCCGAGGTCGACCTGGAGCAGATCGCGTCGTCGACGCCCGGCATGACCGGCGCCGACCTGGCGCTGCTCGTCAACGAGGCGTCGCTGTTCGCCGCCCGGCGCGGCCACGCGGCGGTGCGGATGGCCGACTTCACCGACGCGATCGAGAAGATCATTCTCGGCGCCGAGCGCCAGATCGTGATGAGCGACGAGGACCGCCGCCGCACCGCCTACCACGAGGCCGGCCACGCGCTCGTCGGCATGCTCACCGAGGGCGCCGACCCGGTGCGCAAGATCTCGATCATCCCGCGCGGCCAGGCGCTCGGCGTGACGCTGTCGACGCCGGAGACCGACCGCTACGGCTACACCTACGAGGAGCTGCTGGCCAAGATCAAGGTCGCGCTCGGCGGCCGCGCCGCGGAGCGGCTCGTGTTCGGCGACCTCACGACCGGCGCCGAGTCCGACATCCAGAACCTCACCCAGCTTGCGCGCGGCATGGTCGGCCGCTGGGGGATGAGCGAGGCGATCGGCCCGGTCGCGGTGACCGACGGGCGCCAGGACGGGGCGCTGCTGCCGGGCGTGTCGCCCGCGTCGCCGGCCACCCAGCAGCTCGTCGACGACGAGGTGCGGCGCATCATCGACGACGCCGAGCACGACGTGCTGCTGCTGCTCGAGCGCGAGCGCGACCGGCTGGAGTCGCTGACCCAGACGCTGCTGGAGCGCGAGACGCTCGACGGCCCCGAGGCCTACGCGGCGGCTGGCCTGGAGTGGACGCCGCCCGATCCCGAGGAGCAGGCGCACGCGGCGACGATCGCGCCGGAGCGCGAGGCGCGCTCCAACGGCGGTGACGTCACCGACGCGGGCTAGGCGGCGGCCGGCTCGGCCTCCGGCTCCGCTCGGCGCAGGCGCCCGGCGCGAGCGCGCCGCAGGCCGTCCCAGGTGAGGACGGCGAGCGCGATCCACACGAGCGTGAAGCCGGCCCAGCGGGCGGCGCTCATCGGCTCGTCGAACACGATCCACCCGACGAGGAACTGCAGGACGGGGGTGAGGTAGCCGATCAGCCCGACCGTCGACAGCGGCACGCGCACGACGCAGGCCGCGAACAGCAGCAGCGGCGCGGCGGTCACCGGGCCGGCGGCCATGAGCAGGACGGTGATGCCGACGTCGCCGGTGGCGAACGCGCCCTCGCCCGCCCACGCGAGCGCGACGAGGTAGATCGCGGCCAGCGGCGCGAGCACGAGCGTCTCGACCGTGAGGCCCTCGACCGCCGGGACGTCGGCGAGCTTCTTCAGCAGCCCGTAGGTGCCGAACGAGACGGCCAGGACGAGCGCCATCCACGGCACGCCGCCGTAGTAGAGCGTGAGCTCGACGACCGCGACCGCGCCGAGCGCGAGCGCGGCGAGCTGCACGCGGTTGAGCCGCTCGCCGAAGACGATCATCCCGAGCGCGACGTTGATGAGCGGCGTGATGAAGTAGCCGAGCGCGGCCTCGACGACGTGGTCGACCGCGACCGCGTAGATGTAGACGCCCCAGTTGAGCGCGATCACCGCGGCCGCGGTGGCCAGCAGGCCGAACGTGCGGCGGTCGGCGGCGATGTGCCGCAGCGCCCCGAGCCGGCGCGCGAGCGCCAGCAGGGCGGCGACCGCCAGCAGCGACCAGCCGATGCGATGCGCGAGCACCTCCACGGGCGCGATCTCATCGAGCGCGTGGAAGTAGACGGGGAACAGGCCCCACAGGACGTTGGCCGCGATGCCGTAGATGACGCCGGCGCGCATCCCCCCAGGGTGGCACGCGGCGCCCGCGGCCGATCGCCCGGACCCGTAGGCTGGCGCGCATGGCCTACACCACCGCCGAGGGGCGCCGCGAGCTGCTGGACGACGTCGCGGCCGCCGCCGATGAGATCGGCACCGCCCTGGCGGCCCTCGGCGCCGCGTACGAGCAGCTCGACGAGCACAGCGCCGACACGCTCGAGGAGCGGCTGTTCGGCCCGGTCCAGGCCGCGTACGCGCGGGTGCGCCACACGTACGCCGACTTCGCCGCGCGCGTGGGGATGGACGCGCGCGCGATCGCCCCGCGCGACGCCGGCGCCGCCTCGACGGGGGCGCGCGGGTTCGTCGACGAGGCCGTCGACGCCGTCGAGGAGGCCGACGCGATCCTGTCGGAGCTGCAGGACTCGATGCTGCCCGTCGAGGTCGGCGACCAGGAGCTGCGCGCCGGCCTGAGCGCGGTGCGCGAGCTGCTCGGCCCCGTGCCGGCGCGGGCGCGCGAGCTGGTGCGCGTGCTCGGGCGCTGAGCGCCGCGCGGCCCGGGGGCGCCCGGGGGTGGCAGCGATCGTTCAGGCATACGGTGCGCGATGGCTCCCACGTCCGGGCATCGCGGTCCCGCCGCCCCGCATGCGAACATGTGTTCGTGTCGAGGCGAGACCGGGCGATCATCCACGCGGACCTCGACGCGTTCTTCGCCTCCGTCGAGCAGCGCGACGACCCGCGCCTGCGCGGGCGGCCCGTGATCGTCGGCGGCGGGGTGGTGCTGGCGGCGTCGTACGAGGCGCGCGCGTGCGGCGTGCGCTCGGGGATGGGCGGGCGGCGGGCGCGGGAGCTGTGCCCGGACGCGATCGTCGTGCGCGCGCGGTTCGAGGCGTACGTGGCCGCCAGCCGGGCCGTGTTCGCGATCCTCGAGGACGCGGCGCCGGCGGTGGAGCGGGTGTCGATCGACGAGGCGTTCCTCGACGTCACCGGCCTGGAGCGGATCTCGGGCACGCCCGCGCAGATCGGGGCGCGGCTGCGGCGCGAGGTGCGCGAGCGGGTCGGGCTTCCGATCAGCGTCGGGGTCGCCACGAGCAAGCACGTCGCCAAGGTGGCCAGCGCGGCGGCCAAGCCCGACGGGATGCTCGTCGTCGAGCCCGGGCGGGAGCTCGCGTTCCTGCACCCGCTGCCGGTCGAGCGGCTGTGGGGCGTCGGCCCGGCGACCACGGAGCGGCTGCACCGCCACGGGATCGTCACCGTCGCCGACGTGGCGCGGATGGACGAGGCGACGCTGATGGCGCTCGTGGGCCGCGCCGCCGGCCGGCGGCTGCACGCGCTGGCCAACGACCGCGACCGCCGGCCCGTGCGCCGCGACGGGCGCCGGCGCTCGGTCGGCGCGCAGAGCGCGCTCGGGCGCCGACCGCGGACCGCCGCCGAGCTCGACGAGGTCGTCGTCGGGCTGATCGACCGCGTCGCGCGGCGGATGCGCGCCGCCGGGCGCATCGGCCGCACGGTGATCCTGCGCCTGCGCTTCGCCGACTACACGCGCGCGACGCGGTCGCGGACGCTGGCGCGGCCGACGCAGGCCACGCGCCCGCTGCTGTCCGCCGCGCGCGGGCTCGTCGCGGCCGCCCGGCCGACGATCGAGCGCCGCGGCCTCACGCTCGTGGGCTTCTCGGTGACGAACCTGGAGGAGGTGGTCGGCGGCGTCCAGCTCGAGCTGCCGCTCGACGGGCCGGCCGGCCTGGAGCTCGACCTCGCGCTCGACGGGATCCGCGAGCGCTTCGGCGCCGGGGCCGTGCGGCGCGCGCGGCTGCTGGAGGCCGGCGACGGGTACGCGCCGCTGCTGATGCCGTTCGATCGCGAGGAGCGGGCGGACTGATTGCGTCTTGACTTATATAAGCGAATGCTGATAGACATGGCGCCGTGCACGCGTTCGACGTCCTCGGCGACCCGGTGCGGCGGCGCATCCTCGAGCTGCTCGGCGACGGCGAGCTGAGCTCGGGCGAGGTCTGCGCCGTCATCCGCGAGGAGTTCGGCATCAGCCAGCCCGCCGTGTCGCAGCACTTGCGGGTGCTGCGCGAGCACGGGTTCGCGCGCGTGCGCCCGCAGGGCACCCGGCGCCTGTACGCCGTCGAGCCGCAGGCCCTGCGCGACGTCGACGAGTGGCTGGAGCGCTTCCGCGCGTTCTGGGCCCAGCCGCTCGACGCCCTGGAGACCGAGATCGCGCGCGGACGCCGCGCGCGCCGCCTGGCCGAGCAGGCCGCGGGCGGCGCACCCACCACCACCGAGAAGAGGAGCACCACGTGACCGACGTCAGCCACGAGGTCAACGCCGTCGAGCGGCGGGTCGGCGAGCGCACGATCCCGGCCGGCCAGGCTCGCACCGTCACGGTCACGCGCACGTACGACACGACCCCGGAGGACCTGTGGGACGCCTGCACGCGCGCCGAGCGCATCGCGCGCTGGTTCCTGCCGGTGTCCGGCGACCTGCGCGAGGGCGGCCGCTACCAGCTCGAGGGCAACGCCGGCGGCACGATCGAGCGCTGCGACCCGCCGCGCGCGTTCGACGCCACCTGGGAGTACGGCCCGATGATGAGCTGGATCGAGCTGCGCATCAGCCCCGCCGACGACGGCCGCGCCCGCTTCGAGCTGCACCACATCGCGCTCGTCGACGACGGCGGCCACTGGGAGCGCTACGGGCCGGGGGCCGTCGGCGTCGGCTGGGACCTGGGCCTGCTCGGCCTGGCCCGCCACCTCGAGTCCGGCGAGGCCGTGGACCCGAAGGCGTTCGAGGCGTGGATGCTGTCGGACGAGGGCAGGGCGTTCGTGGCCGCCGCCAGCGCCGACTGGGGCGAGGCGGCGATCGCGGCGGGCGCCGACCCCGACGCCGCCCGCGCCGCCGCGGGCACCACGACCGCGTTCTACACCGGCACCGCGTGATCGTTGTCGGATCGCGGTCGGATAGCGACCGCGATCCGACAATCGCGCGCGGGGTGGATACCGTCAGGGACAACGGTCACGCGTCACAAGGAGCACGCAGCGATGCCTGAGGCTCTCGTCATCGTCGACTACCAGAACGACTTCGTCCCGCCCGACGGCGCGCTGGCCGTGGCCGGCGGCGACGCGATCGTCGACCGCATCAACGAGCTGGCGCGCGACCCGCGCTTCGACCTCGTCGTCGCCACCCGCGACTGGCATCCGCCGGACCACCTGTCGTTCCGCGAGCAGGGCGGGCCGTGGCCGCCGCACTGCGTCCAGGGCACCCGCGGGGCCGAGCTGCACCCGGACCTCGACACGTCGCGGATCGCCGAGATCATCGACACCGGCACGCGGCCCGAGGACGAGGGCTACTCGGCCTTCGAGGAGCCGCGGATGGCGGAGGTGCTGCGCGAGCACGGCATCACCGACGTGACGTTCGTCGGCCTGGCGACCGACTACTGCGTCCTGAACACGGCGCGCGACGCGCTGCGCCAGGGGTTCTCGGTCACCGTCGACACGTCGGCGGTGCGCGCGGTGGACGTCAATCCCGGCGACGGGGACCGCGCGCTGGCCGAGCTCGAGGAGCTGGGCGCGCGCATCGTGGACCTGTCGGCCGCCTGACCGCCGGACCCGCCGCCGCGCCGCGAGAAGCGCAGCGTGCCGTCGTCGATCGGCCCGTCGCGCAGCACGGCGACGTCCTCGGCGTAGCTCATGGGCAGCCGCCACGGCTGCCCGTCGCCCTGGCGCGGGAAGCGGTCCAGCGCGCGCAGGACGTAGCCGGCCTGGAAGTCCAGCAGCGGCCGGGTCGGCATGTCCGGGTCGTCGCGCGGCGCCACGCAGGCGTCGTACCCGTGCGCGTCCATGTGCGCCAGCAGCCGGCACATCCAGCCGCAGACGAGGTCGACCTTCAGCGTCCAGGACGCGTTCGTGTAGCCGATCGCGAACGCGAAGTTCGGCACGTCGCCGAGCATCAGGCCCTTGTAGGCGAGCGTCTCGGGCAGCGCGACCGGCGTCCCGCCGACCGCCAGCTCCATGCCGCCGAACGCCAGCAGGTTCAGGCCGGTGGCGGTCACGATCACGTCGGCCTCGAGCTCGGCGCCCGACTCCAGGCGGACGCCGGTCCGCGTGAACGTCTCGATCCGGTCGGTCACCACCGATGCGCGGCCCGCCCGGATCGCCCGGAACAGGTCGCCGTCGGGGACCATGCACAGGCGCTGGTCCCACGGGTCGTAGGCGGGGTTGAAGTGCGTGTCGACGTCGTAGCCCGGCGGCAGCGCGCGCCGCTGCAGGGCGCGCAGCACGCGGCGCACGAGCCGCGGGTACCGGCGGCTGAGCCGGTACACCTGGGTCTGCTGCCAGATGTTCTTGCGCCGCACGAGCGCGTGCGCGCGCCGGTCGCCCAGCAGCCGCCGCAGCCGGTTGGCGATCGGGTCGCGCGACGGGATCGACAGCACGTAGCTGGGCGAGCGCTGCAGCATCGTCACGTGCGCGGCGCGCTCGGCCAGCGCCGGCACCAGCGTCACCGCGGTCGCGCCGCTGCCGATCACGACGATCCGCCGGCCCTCGACCTCGAGGTCCTCGGGCCAGTCCTGCGGGTGCACGAGCGTGCCGGCGAAGCGGTCGGCGCCCGGGAACTCGGGCGCGTAGCCCTCGTCGTAGCGGTAGTAGCCCGACGCGCAGAACAGGAACCCGCACGTGATCCGCACGGTCTCCGGCGCGCCGCCGCCGGCCGGCTCGCGCACGGCCTCGACCGTCCAGGCCGCGTCGTCGCCGGACCAGTCGGCGCGCACGACGCGGTGGCCGAAGCGGATCTCGCGCTCGAGGTCGTGCTCGGCCGCGGTCGCGCGGATGTAGCGCAGGATGTCCGCCCCGGACGCGATCGCCTGCTCCTGCGTCCACGGCTTGAACGCGTAGGCGAACGTGGCCAGGTCGGAGTCCGAGCGCACGCCCGGGTAGCGGAACAGGTCCCACGTGCCGCCGATCGCCTGGCGCGCCTCGAGGATCGCGAAGCGCTTGCCCGGGAGCTGCGTGCGCAGGTAGCGCCCGGCGGCGATCCCCGACAGGCCGGCGCCGACGATGAGGACGTCGACGTGGTCGGCGGCGGGCGCGGCGGCGTCCATGAGCGCACATCATGCCTTGATCTGGCGAAGAGGTTCACCTGCCATCGTGTCCGCCATGAGCGATGACCAGAACCGCAACAGCCTCGAAGAGGTCCTCCGCGCGGTCGCCCAGGAGGTGGGTCGCTCGATCGAGCGCATCTCCGAGATCGACCTCGACGAGCTCGCCCGCAACGCCGGGGTCGATCCGGACCAGGCGCGCGAGTGGTTCGACGGGGCCAGTCAGTGGCTGCGCATCCAGGTCGAGCGCGTCGAGACGACGACGTTCGAGGATGACGAGCCGGCGACGGTCGTCGCCGACGATCCGCTGGATCGGGCCGCGCCGCACCCGCTGGACCTGCCGACCGCCGAGCAGGGCGTCGCGCTGGCGGCCCTCGACTCGGGGCGCTGGAGCCTGGAGCCGGGCACCGGCACGTTCGCGCTGCGGGGCGAGGGCCCCGCGCCGCACGACGCGCTCGGGCTCGCGCGCGAGCTGCGGGTGCGCGACTGGGTCGACGCCGACGGCCGCCTGACGGCCGCCGGCCGCCACGCGCTCGAGCGCTGGCTCACCGCCGCGCAGCGCGCCTGATCCGCCGCCGATCACGTCGGGCGCGGCGTCTAGGTTGGCGCCGTGTCCGCCGTGCTCGCGTTCGCCCGCCGCCAGCCGTCGGCGATCCTGCTGGCCGCCCAGCTCGGCGGCCTGCTGCTGTACCCGTTCATGGAGAACCGCGAGGTCGGGCGCTCGCTGTTCAGCGCGTTCGGGATCCTCGTGCTGGCGCTCGTCGTGCTCGCGGTCCGCAGCTCGCCGGCGCTCACGTGGATCGGGGTGGCGCTCGGCGCGCCGGCGACGGTCCTGCTGCTGATCCAGGCGATCACGCGCACCGATACGCTGCTGCCGTACTCGTCGGCGCTGGAGGCGATCCTCTACTTCTACGCGGCCGGGGCGCTGATCGCCTACATGGTCGCCGACCACGAGGTCACCCGCGACGAGCTGTACGCCGTCGGCGCCACGTTCACGCTCGTGGCGTGGGCGTTCGCGTACACGTTCATCGTCGTGCAGGCGGTCGCGCCGGGGACGTTCGCCGGCGGCGGCGACCCGGGCGCCGACCGCACGTGGATGGAGCTGCTGTTCCTGAGCTTCACGACGCTGTCGAGCACCGGCCTGAGCGACGTGGTGCCCGTGCGTCCGTTCGGGCGCGCCGTGGTGATGGTCGAGCAGATCGCCGGCGTCGCCTACGTGGCGATGGTCGTCTCGCGCCTCGTGGGCCTGATGGTCGTGCGCGGCGCGCGCCCCCGGTAGCGCCTGCGACCCGGGGCGTACGCGCGCAAGCCGCCCGCCGTCGTATGCGGACCCGTCCGGCGCGACGTACGCTGGCGGGGCCCGTGACCGATCGCGCCAACGCCCCCTGGTGGACGACCGCGCGCCCGCCCGCGTGGGCGGCCGACCTGCTCCTCGCCGTCGCCGTCGCGCTCTTCCAGGCCGGGGTCACCGCCGCGATCACGCACGAGGACGGCGCGGACGTCCCGCCGCTCGCCACGGTCCTGCTGGCCGTCAGCGGCCTCGCGCTCGCCGGGCGCCGGCGCTGGCCGATCCCGGTGTTCGCCGTCGTGTTCGCCGCCACCTTCGGCTACCTGCTGGCCGGCTTCCACATGGGGCCGATCTGGCTGGCCCTCATCATCGCGTTCCTGACGGTGATGGTGCGCGGGCACCGGCGCGTCGGGGCCGCGTTCCTCGTCGTGGGCTACGCGATCGCGGTCGCCGACGACCCGTCGTGGGTGTCCGCCGCGGGCCTGGCGGCGTGGCTGGTGGCGCTCGTCGCGGTCGCCGAGGTGGTCCGCGGCCGCCGCGCCCACGCCGACGAGGAGCGCCGGCGCCGCCAGTCCGACGAGCGGCTGCGCATCGCGCGCGACCTGCACGACGTGCTCGCCCACAACATCTCGCTCATCAACGTGCGCGCGAGCGTCGGGCTGCACCTGCTCGACCGCCAGCCGGACGAGGCGCGGGCCGCGCTCGCGGCGATCAAGGACGCCAGCAGCGAGGCGCTCGGCGAGCTGCGCTGGGTGCTCGAGAGCCTGCGCGCCCCCGAGGACGCGCCGGAGCGGGCGTCGGCGCCGCGGCTGGCCGAGCTCGAGTCGCTGGTGGCCCAGGCGCGCTCCGCCGGGCTCGACGTGGCGCTCGAGGTCTCCGGCGACCGCCGGCCGCTGTCGGCCGGCGTGGAGCTGGCCGCCTACCGCATCGTCCAGGAGGCGCTGACGAACGTCCTGCGGCACGCCGGGCCGGCACGCGCCAGGATCCGGCTCGTGTACGGAGCGCAGGACCTGGTCGTCGAGGTCGACGACGACGGGGCCGGGACGGCGCCCGCGAGCGCCCTCGGGGCCGGCGCGGGGGCCGGTCTGGTCGGCATGCGCGAGCGCGCCGCGGCGCTCGGCGGCGAGGTCGACGCCGGCCCGCGCGACGACGCCCCCGGCTTCCGCGTCCGCGCCCGCCTGCCCGCCGGGAGCGCCGCATGATCCGCGTCGCGCTCGCCGACGACCAGGCGCTCGTGCGCGCCGGCTTCCGCGCGCTGCTGGCGGCCGAGGACGACATCGAGGTCGTGGGGGAGGCCGACGACGGCGCCGGCGCGGTCGCGCTCGCGTCCGAGCAGCGGCCCGACGTGATCCTCATGGACATCCGCATGCCGGGCGTCGACGGCCTGGAGGCGACCCGCCGCATCGCCGCCGATCCCGCCCTCGCCGGCGTGCGGATCATGATCCTGACGACGTTCGACCTCGACGAGTACGTGTTCGAGGCGCTGCGGGCGGGCGCGAGCGGCTTCCTCGTCAAGGACACCGAGCCCGACGAGCTGCTGCGCGCCGTGCGGGTCGTCGCGGCCGGCGACGCGCTGCTGGCGCCCGGCGTCACCCGCCGCCTGATCGCCGAGTTCGCCGACCGCCAGCCGCGCCCGGGGCCGGCGCCCGACGCGCTGGAGGAGCTGACCGAGCGCGAGCGCGAGGTCGTCGCGCTCGTCGCCCACGGGCTCAGCAACGACGAGATCGCGCGGCGGCTGGTCGTGAGCCCGGCGACCGCCAAGACGCACGTGAGCCGGGCGATGGTGAAGCTCGGCGCCCGCGACCGCGCCCAGGTCGTCGTGTTCGCCTACCGCAGCGGGCTCGTCCTACCACCCAGGGCGTAGGCGCAGGAGCCGCCCGGCGTCCGACGACAGGCGGCCGCCGCTCGGCGACGGTGGAGGCATGAGCACCACGACGCTTCCACCCACCACCACGGCCGCGGCCGCCACGACCGACGCCGTCAAGGTGCACGGCGACGGCGACGGGGCCGTGCGCGCCCTCGACGGGGTGACGGTCGCGTTCGACCGCGGCGCGTTCACCGCGATCATGGGCCCGTCGGGCTCGGGCAAGTCGACGCTGATGCACTGCGCCGCCGGGCTGGACACCCTCACGTCGGGCCGGGCCAGCATCGGCGGCGTCGACCTGGCGTCGCTGTCGGACCGCGAGCTGACGCGGCTGCGGCGCGAGCGCGTCGGCTTCGTGTTCCAGGCCTTCAACCTGCTGCCGACGCTGACCGCCGCCGAGAACGTCGCGCTGCCGCTCGCGCTCGCCGGGAAGCGGCCCGACCCGGCGTGGATGGACGCGGTCGTCGACGCGCTCGAGCTCGGCGACCGCCTCGACCACCGGCCGGCGGAGCTGTCCGGCGGCCAGCAGCAGCGCGTCGCCGTCGCGCGGGCGCTGATCACCCGGCCCGAGATCGTGTTCGCCGACGAGCCCACCGGCAACCTCGACCGCCGCACCGGCGGCGAGCTGCTCGGGCTCCTGGCCTCGGCCGTCGGCGACCTGGGCCAGACGGTCGTCATGGTCACGCACGACCCCGTGGCGGCGGCCCACGCCGACCGCGTCGTGTTCCTGGCCGACGGCCGCATCGTCGGCGAGGTCGACCACCCCAGCGCCGACGACGTCCTCGACCGCCTCAAGCGACTGGGAGGCTGACCATGCGACGCGTGATCCTCAGCGGGCTGTGGGCGCGGCGGCGCCGCCTCGCCGGCACGTCGCTGGCCGTGTTCCTCGGCACCGCGTTCCTGGCCGGCACGCTCATGCTGTCCGGCACGCTGCGGGCGAACTTCGAGCGCCTGTTCTCCGACGCCAACGCCGGCACGGACGCGGTCGTCCGGGCCGCCGCGAGCGTCGACACCGACTACGGGCCCGCCCGCGCGCCCATCGACGAGTCGCTCGTCGCGCGCATCCGCGCGCTCGACGGCGTCGCGGCGGCCGCGCCGCTGGTCGAGGGCTACGGCCAGGTGCGCGGGCGCGACGGCGAGGCCGTCGGCGGCAACGGGCCGCCGCGCATCGCCGCGAGCTGGGTCGAGCCGCCCGCGCTCGGCGGGTACGAGCTGGCCGCCGGCCGCGCGCCGCGCGCGCCCGGCGAGGTCGTCCTCAACCGCGGCGCCGCCGAGGCCGGCGGCCTGCGCGTCGGCGACGAGACCGTCGTCGAGACGCCCGAGCCGGTGCGCGTGCGCGTCGTCGGGCTGGCGACGTTCGCCGGCGAGGGCGGTTTCGGCGAGTCCACGTACGCGGCGTTCACGCTGGACGAGGCGCAGCGGCTGCTGGCCGGCGGCCCCGGCCGGGTGAGCGAGATCCGCGTGGCCGCGCGGCCGGGCGTCTCCCAGGAGGCGCTGGTCGAGCGCATCGCGGCCGTGCTGCCCGGCGGCGTCGAGGCCGTCACCGGCGCCCAGGCCACCGACGAGGACCTCGCCGAGGTCACCGGCGACTTCGTCGACGCGTTCGAGCTCGTCCTGCTCGTCTTCGCCGGGATCGTGCTGGTCGTCGCCGCCTTCTCGATCGCCAACACGCTGTCGATCGTCGTCGCGCAGCGCACCCGCGAGTCGGCGCTGCTGCGGGCGGTCGGGGCGTCGCGCGGGCAGGTGCGCGGCGCGGTGGTGGCCGAGGCGGGCGCGATCGGCCTGGTCGCCTCGCTGGCGGGCGTCGCCGGCGGGCTGGGCATCGCGAGCGCCCTGAAGGCGGCGATCGCCGCGCTCGGCGCGTCGCCGCCGCTCGACGGCCTGGCGCTGAGCCCGGCCGCCGTGGCGGCGCCGGTGGCCGTCGGCGTGATCGTGACCGTCCTCGCCGGGCTCGCCCCGGCGCGCCGGGCGGCGCGCGTGGCGCCCGTCGCGGCCATGCGCGAGGCCGACGCCGGCGAGGCCGCCGGGCGCGGCCCGCTGGGGGCCGTCGTCCGCGGGCTCGGCGCCCTGCTGGCCCGGGCCGGCGCCCTGCGCGGGGTGGCGGGGACGCTGGCGCGCGCGAACGCCGCCCGCAGCCCGCGCCGCGCGCTGCGCACCGCGTCGGCGCTGATCGCCGGCGTCGGCGTCGTGACGCTGATCACGGTGTTCGCGGCGTCGCTGAAGACGTCGACGCTCGACCGGGTCGATGCGTCGTTCGGCGGCGACCTGGCCGTCAGCGCGCCCGCGTTCGGCGGCGGGGCGCTGCCGCCGAGCCTGGCCGAGCGCGTCGCGCGCCTGCCGCAGGTCGACGGCGCGGTCGCGCTGGGGACCGGGTCGGCGCGCCTGGCCGGCGACAGCCGCCCGGTGACCGGGGCGGACCCGCGGTCGCTCGAGCGGGTGCTCGACCTCGACGTCGCCGCGGGCTCGGTCGGCGGCCTGGGCCCCGGCGAGCTCGCCGTGTCCGAGGACCTGGCCGAGGCGGAGGGCTGGCGGGTCGGCGCGGCCGTGCCGGTCGCGTTCGCCGACGGCACGCGGGCCGAGTTGCGCGTGGGCGCGGTGTACGGACGCGACGACGTGGTCGGCGACGTGGTGATCCCACGGGCGACCTGGGCGCGCCATGCCGTGCAGCCGCTGGACCGCGCCGTGCTCGTGACGCTGGCGCCGGGCGTGGGCGAGGCGGAGGGCCGCCGCGCCGTGCGGACGGTCACGCGCGACCTCGGCGACCCCGACGTGCAGACCCGCGCCGAGTACGTCGAGGCGCAGGCCGGGCCGCTGGACCTGGCGCTCGGCATGGTCTACGTGCTGCTGGCGCTGGCGATCGTCATCGCCCTGATGGGCATCGCGAACACGCTGTCGCTGGCCACGTACGAGCGCCGCCGCGAGCTGGGGCTGCTGCGCGCGGTGGGCGCGACCCGCGAGCAGGTGCGCGCGATGGTCCGCGGCGAGGGGCTCGTCGTGGCCGCGCTCGGCGCCGCCGGCGGGGTCGTGGCCGGCGTGGCCGCGGCCGGCGCGCTGATTCTCGCGCTCGGCGACGCCGCCGGGGTGACGACGCTGTCGGTCCCGGGCGCGCGCCTGGCGATCGTCGTGGTGGTCGGCGCCGCGGCCGGGATGCTCGCCGCGGTGCGGCCGGCCCGCCGCGCCGCCCGCCTCGACCCGCTGCGCGCGATCGGGAGCGCCGTGTGAGCCCCGCCGGGGACGCTCGGGATGCGACGATCCGAGGCATGACCGACTACTCGATCGTCCGCGCCGACGACGTCGACGACGTCTACGCCGGCACCGACGTCCCCGGCGAGTTCCGGCCGCTCGGCCGGGCGCTCGGGCTGCAGCAGCTCGGGGCGACGCTGATCCGCGTTCCGCCGCACTCCGACTTCGAGCAGGGCACCGGCCACTTCCACGAGGAGATCGAGGAGCTGTACCTCGTCACGCGCGGCACGCTGACGATGCGCTTCGGCGACGAGATCGTCGAGGTGCCGGCCGGATCGGCCGTGCGGGTCGCCCCGCACACGCCGCGCTCGCACCGCAACCGCGGCGACGAGACCGTGGAGATGTGGGCGGTGTCGCGCCGCCTGGGGCGCGGCGACGCGACGAAGATCGACGACTTCTGGGAGGCCGACCCGGAGGCGGTCCAGCACCGCGCCCCGTAGCCGGCGACGGGTATCGTCGCCGGGGTGAGCGCAGGCGCGGCCCAGGGCCTGGCGAGCGTGGTGCTGTGGGCCGACGAGCTGCGAGAGCTCGTCGCGCGGGCTCGCCGCACGGCATGATCCGCGGATGGCCAAGGACTGCTTCTGCGGGTGTGGGCTGCACGTGCCGTGGGGTCGCCGGCGCGCGGCCAACGCGGTCGGCGACCGCATCGACCGCGACGTCGCGACGTTCCAGGGCGCGCTGGAGCGCGGCGACCAGGGCGAGCACGAGCTCGAGCTGCGCGAGCTCGTGGCGATCGGCGGGACGCTGCGCGACACGCTGCGCGGGATCGTCCACGGCACGATCGATCGCCGCCAGTACGACAAGCGCGCCGGGCGCGACTGGCTGCGCCGCGCCGGCGTCCAGCGCGGGCGCCTGGCCCGCGAGATCGCCCACGACGACTACGCCGGCTGGAACGCGATCGACCAGTCCGAGCTCGTGCACGCCGGGCGGCGGGCGCGCGGGGTCGTGACCGAGGTGCGCGACACCGGCGTGACGATCAACAACAACCCGCGCGTGGAGGTCCGCATCCGGGTCGAGCCCGACGGCGAGGCGCCGTTCGAGGTCGCGCGCAAGGTGACGGTCTCGCGCGTCGCGTTCCCGCGGGCGGGCGAGCGCGTCGAGATCGCCTACGACCCCGACGACCACGACCGCTTCACGTTCCGGCTCGCCGACCTCGCCGACGACGGCGCCGGGCCCGACCGCCTCGAGCAGCTCGCCCGGCTGGGCGAGCTGCGCGAGAGCGGCGTCCTCACCGAGGAGGAGTTCGCGGCCGAGAAGGCGCGGATCCTCGAGGGCGGCTGACGGTCAGCCGCCCAGGAAGGCCGCGAACGCCTGCGCCTTGGCGGCCGGATCCTGGAACAGGAACGCGTGGCCGGCGTCGCGGTACGTCCGCCGCGTGACGTTCGGGATGCGGCGCGCCAGGAGCCGCGCGTTGCCCGGGGGCACGATGACGTCCTCGGTGCCGTGGGCGACGAGCGTCGGCGCCTTGATCCTGGGCAGGTTGCGGTAGGTCCCGTGGCCGCGGCCGTACCAGCGCCGGCCGGTGGCGCGCGACTGCGCCGCCATCGTCTCCGCCGGCGCCGCGAAGTCGGCGGCCGTCAGGTTCGGCTGGGCCGAGATCGCGGCCATCCACGCCTGCCCCGCGGCCTGCTGGTCGGCGGGGAACAGGATCGGCAGCAGGTCGGTCGGCGTCGTGCTCGGGCTGGTGAGGATGTCGATGACCCGCTGGGTGGGCTGGATCGCGTGCGGCGAGCCGGGGTCCGTCGCGGCGAGGATCAGCCGGTTGACGAGCTGCGGACTGGAGATCGCGAGCTGCTGGGCGATGTAGCCGCCCATCGACCAGCCGAGCACGTCGACGCGCCCGAGCCCGAGCGCCCGGATCAGGGCGGCGGTGTCGCGCGCCATCGAGCGGACGGTGAGGCCGCGCACGGGGCCGCTGGACGTGCCCATGCCGCGGTTGTCGAACGTGATCACGCGGCGGTTCTGCGCCAGCGTCATGACGAACGTCGGGTCCCACTCGGTCATCGTCAGGCCGTAGCCGGCGATCAGGACGAGCGGCGTCCCCGGCGCCGTCGGGTTGATGTCGCGGTAGCCGAGCGTGGCGCCGCGCACCTCGGCGGTCTGCACCGGGAACGTGGTCGGCGCCGGCTGCTGGGCGGCGGCGGGGGCGGCGACGGCGCCCGCCAATGCCGCGGCCGCGAGCAGGGCGAGGAGGTGTCGCGCGATTGGAGGCTTCATGGCGCGCCGAAGCGTGGCAGATCGTCCGCCGGTCAGCTCCGCCGGCAGGCCGCGCGGCGCAGCTTCACCGGGGTGTCGACGTGGGTGGACTCGCCGTCGAGCTGCACCACCCAGACGCGCAGCGTCCCGTTCACCCGGCGGCAGGTTCCGTCGAGGCGGCTGCGCATCTGCGGGGCCAGCTTCAGGAGGCTCGTCCAGCGCCGGCCCGCGGGGCGCACGACCCGCATGCGGCGGCTGACGGTGCGTGCGACCGACGGCGCCCCGGCGGTGCGCATCTGCAGCGCGGACCGGCACCGCTTGCCGGGCGGGGCGATGCAGTGCAGCGGCACGCCGACGCGCCCGCGGTCGTCGACGGTGAGCGAGCGCCGGCGCACGACGACCTGGAGGTAGGTGATGGCCGGCTCGACCGTCTCCGGCGCCGGATCGACGGGGGCCGGCTCGCCCTGCCGCGCGCCGTGCGCGGCCGCGGCGGCCAGCAGGAGGGCGAGGAGGGGTGCGACGAGGGCCGCGATCGCGCGGCCGGGGAGCGTCCGTGGCAGCATCGCCGCCAACGTAGAGACGAGATGCGGGGGTGTTGGTCAGCGCCGTCGGCAGCTTGCCCGGCGCAGCGTCACCGGCACGTCCGCGACGGCCCGGCTGCCGTCGGGCTGGACGACGGCGACGCGGAGCGCGGCGGAGACCGGGCGGCAGGAGCGCGCGAGCGTGCGGCGCGTGCTCGGGGAGAGTCGCAGGCCCGTCGTCCAGCGCCGCCCGGCGGCCCGGGTGGTCCGGGCGCGGCGGCTGATCGCGCGCGACCGCGGCGTCCCGGCGCGCGTGCGCAGCTGCAGGGCCGCCCGGCAGCGCGTGCCGGCCGGGGCGACGCAGCGCAGGGCCAGCCGGGCGCGGCCGCGACCGTTCACCGCGATCGCACGGCGGCGCAGCAGGACCTGCACGGTCGGCGCGCTCGGGCCCGCGGCGCTCGGTCCGGGCGTGATCGGCGACGGGTCGCGCGAGGGCGCGCTCGCCGTTCCGCCGCCACCACCGCCGCCGTCCGGGACGTCGGGGCGCACCGGCGGCGTCGGAGGCGCCGGGACCGTGGCCGTCCCGGTCAGCGCGACCGTGTGCGGCCCACCGGGCGCGTCGTCGTCGATGGTCAGGGCCGCGCTCGCCGGCCCGGCGCCCGTGGGGGCGAACGCGAGCGTGGCGGCGCACGCGTCGCCCGGGGCGAGCACCGTTCCGGCGCACGTGTCGTCGTCGATCGCGAACGCGCCCGCCTGCGGTCCGGTCAGGGCGATGTCGGCGATCGCCAGCGGGCCGGCGTCGGGGCCGGAGGCGGAGTTGGCGACGGTCACCGTCCGCGGCGGGCTGACGGCGCCCACGGTCAGGGTCCCGAAGTCCAGGCCCGCCGGCGTCGCGCTCAGCTGCGGCTGGGTGCCGTGGCCGGTCAGGACGACCGCGTGCGGCGCGCCGGGCGCGTCGTCGTCGAAGCGCAGCTCGGCGGTCTTGGCCCCGACGCTCGCCGGGAGGAAGGCGACGTCGACGGCGCACGCCTCGTCGGGCTGGAGCGTGGCCGCCGCGCAGGTGTCGGCGTCGATCGCGAACTGGTCGGCGTCGGCGCTGGCGAGCCCGACGTCGGCGATCGCCAGCGGCAGGGACCCGGGATTGCCGACCACGAAGCGCTGGATCCCGCCGGCCGCGCCGACGTTGACGCGGCCGAAGTCGAACGGGTCGGGCGCGGCCTCGAAGCCGGGCTCGCCGCCGGTGCCCGAGAGCGCGACGCCGGTCGGGCTGCCCGAGGCGTTCGACGCGATCGACAGGGTCGCGGTCCGGCTGCCCGTGGTCGTGGGGGCGAAGACCACCTCGACGGTGCAGGTCCCGCTCGGGGCCAGCGTCTGGCCCGAGCATTCGTCGGAGTCGATCGCGTAGTCGCCCGCCGCGGCGCCGGTCACGGTCACCCCGCCGTCCGCGATGACGAGCGGCCCGGCGTTCATGCCGGTCGCGGAGTTGGTGACCGTCACGGCCTGCGGGGTGGTGGACGCGCCGACGCGCTGGGTCCCGAAGGCGATGCCGGTGGGGGAGGTCGCGATCGCCGGCGCGACCCCGCGGCCGCTCAGGCTCACCGTGTTGGGAACCAGCGCGGACGGGAGGCTGGTGTTGACCTGCAGCGTCCCGCTCTTGCTGCCCGTGGACGTCGGCGACAGCCTGACGGTCACGCTGCAGCTGCCGCCCGGCGGGATCGTCGACCCGGTGCAGGTGTTGGCGGTGATCGCGTACTGGGCGCCGGTCAGCGAGACGCTGCTGATCACGAGCGGGTCGTCGCCGCTGTTGGACACGGGGACGGTGCGCGAGTCGGCGTCTCCGACGAGGACGTTCCCGAAGTTGACCGGCCCGGGCAGGTGCAGCCAGGCGGACCGGACGGCGAGGCCGGCGGGGAACGGGGAGCCGATGAGATCCCAGTCCACGACGGCGCCGCTGGTGCGGCCCACGGCGATCGCCTCCCAATGCGGCGTGTCCCAGTACACGAGATCGCCGACGGTGGCGACGCCGATCGGATAGGCGTCCTGGAAGAGGTTGGCCCGCAGACCGGTGCCGTCGAGGTTCGCCCTCGCGACGAAGCCGTTCAGCGTGCTGTCCGTCCAGTAGACGTGGGTGTCGCTGACCGCCAGGCCGCGCGCGTCCCCGGTGTCGGGGATGAAGTCGTGGTCGACCTCCGTGCCGTCCAGCGCGGCGCGGCCGATGGTCCCGCGGTACCAGTCCGCCCAGTAGACGTGGGTGTCGGTGACCGCGATGCCCTCGGGCTCCTCGGCGCCGGTGATGAACGTGTCGTCGACCTCGGTGCCGTCGATCCGGGCGCGGCCGATCGCGCCGTCCCAGTCGTTGTCGGTGGTCCAGTAGACGTACTCGTCGTCGACGGCGACGAACGACACGCTCGAGCGGGTCTCGATGAAGCTCTCGTCGACGTCGGTGCCGTCGCGGTCGGCGCGGCCGATGTAGCCCGACCAGCTCGCCCAGTAGACGTGGTCGGCGTCGACGGCCACGCCGCCGCCGAGCGAGCGGCTGGGGGAGATGAAGCTCGCGTTCGCGCTGCTCCCGTTCAGGTTCGCGCGACCGATCGTGTTCGTGCCGAGATCGACCCAGTACAGCTCGCCGTACGCGGTCGCGGCCGTCAGCAGGAGGGCGAGCGCGCCCGCGACCAGCGCCGCGAGCGCGCGGCCCGACACCGTCCGTGGCACCATCGCCGACCACCGTACGAGACGGAGCGCAGACGATTCGACCGATTTTTCGTGCGTCAGGGCGCGCGGCCGTCGCGCAGCGCGTCCGCCAGCTCGCTGCGCGACGAGAGGCCGAGCTTGCGCAGGCTGCGCGACAGGTGGATGCGCACGGTGCTCGGCGTGAGGTAGAGCTCGTCGGCGATCTCGCGGTTGGACGCGCCGCTCGCGGCGGCCTCGGCGACGCGCCGCTCGGCGGCGGTCAGCGCGCTCGGCCCGCTGACGGCGGCGCGGCGCGGGCGGGCGCCGGTGGCGACGAGCGCCGTGCGCGCCCGCCCCGCCAGCGGCGCCGCGCCGCACTGGTCGGCGATCTCCAGGGCGCGCCGCAGCGGCTCCCGCGCGCCGGCGGCGTCGCCGGCGGCGTGGAGCGCGCGCCCGAGCGCGAGCTGCGCGCGCGCGTGCTCCAGCGGCGCGGGGGCGTCGTCGAGCACCTCCACCGCCTCGCGCAGCGTCGCAACCCCCGCGGCGCCCGGCGTCACGACGCCCAGCGCGGTGAGCGCCCGGCCGATCGCGCGGGGCGTGCCCCAGGCGCGGGCGGCCGCGACCTCGGCCTCCGCGAGCTCGCGCGGGCGCGCGCCGGCGTCGCCGAGCGCCTGGGCGGCCAGCGCGGCCGCCGACCGCCACGGCAGCAGCGCCGGGCAGCGGCCGCCCAGGGCCTCGTAGCGCGCGCCGAGCGCCAGCGTGTCGTGCAGGGCGCCGGCCGGATCGCCGCTCGCGGCGCGCATCGCGGCGCGGACCGGGGTCATGCCGATCAGCCCCGGCGTGCCGGCCTCCTCCGCGGGGTCGACGTGGGCGAGGGCGCGCGCGGCCGCCGCGACCTCGCCGAGCTCGAGCCGGGCGGCGGCGAGCGTCGCGGCCGCGAACGCGGGCGCTGCCCCGCGCACGCCGTAGGCCTCGAACGCCTCCAGCGACGCCTCCGCGTCCTCGACGGCGGCGGCCAGGGCGCCGGCCTGCAGGCCGACGCGCGCGCGGAGCATCAGCGCGCCCGCGATGTGGGCCACGTGGTTGCGGCGCCGGCCGTGCGCCACCCACTCCTCGGCCAGCCGCGCCGCGCCCGGGGCGTCGGCGGCCAGCAGCGCGATGAAGCCGATCGCGAACGGCCCGCCCTCGACGTCGAGCGCGGTGAGCCAGGCGCCCCCGAACGCGCGCTCGCCCGAGGCGAGGACCCGTGCGGCCGAGGCGTTCGTCCAGGCGTCGCGGTAGGCGGCGACGCAGCGCAGCATGCGGGCGCCGGGGTCGTCCTCGTCGCCCAGGTCCCGCAGGGCGGCGACGAGCTCCGCCGGGCCGGTGGCGGGTCCCCGGACCGCGACGGCCGTGCCGACGACGCCCAGGAGCCGGCGGCGCAGCGGCGGCGAGGCGTCGCCCAGCTCGCGGACGCCCTGGAGGCCGAGCGCGATCGCCTCGTCGGGGTCGCCGGACGGCCGGAACGCCGCGGCCCGGCCCAGCGCGGTGGCGCGCGCGACCGGGTCGTGGAGCAGGGCGAGCGCCTGCTCGAGCGCCGCCTCGGCCGCCGTCTGGTCCAGCGGCGACTCCGCGTCGGCCAGCTCGAGGAGGACGGCGGCGCGATCGGCCTCGGGCGGCGGCTCGGCCAGCGCGCGGCGCGTCCACCGGCGGGCCGCGCCCGGCGCATGGGCGGCGAGCGCCGCGGCGGCGGCCCGGCGCAGCGTCGCCACGCGCTCCGGGTCCCCGGCGGGCGGGGCGCCGAGGAGCGCCTCGGCGACCGCGCGGTCGGGGGCCCCGGCGCGGGCCAGCAGCGCGGCCGCGCGGGCGTGGGCGTCCCCGGGAACGAGCGCGCGCAGGTCGCCGCGGAGCGCGGCGCGCACGAGCGGGTGGGTGAAGGCGACCGTGTCGCCCGGCCCGAGCACCTCGACGTCGCGCAGCGCACCCGCCGCGTCGCGCGCGGCCTCGCCGCCCAGCCCGGCGACGTCGGCGGCGATGCCCAGCGGCTGGCCGTCGCCGACGATCGCGGCCGCCTCGGCCAGCGCGGTGGCCGCCGGGCCCAGCTCGGCCAGGCGCGTGCGCACCGTGCGCGCGACGCGGGCGGCCCCGCCTTCCAGGAGGGCGTCGACCGCATCCGCGGTGGGGGCGAGCCGGCGCGCGGTGATCGCCCGCGCGAGCTCGCGCAGCAGCAGCGGGTTGCCGCCGGCGGCGCGGCTGGCGGCGGCGCAGAACCCGCTGGGCGTCTCGGCGCCCAGGGCGCCGCGCAGGAGCGTCTCGGCGCCGGCGTCGGAGAGCGGTCGCAGCGTCAGCGCGGTGTGCTCGACGGTCGCCAGCAGCTGCGCGACGGCCTGGTCGGCGGCGGGCGCGGCGGCGGGGCGGTGGGCGAGGAGCAGCAGGACCGGCGCGTCGCCCACGCGGCGCGCGAGCTGGGCGAGCAGGCGCAGCGACGGCGGGTCGGCCCACTGGGCGTCGTCGACGGCGAGCAGGACCGGACGCGCGTCGGCGAGCGCCAGCGCGGCGGACCGCAGCTCGTGCAGCAGCGCCCAGTCGCCGGCGTCGACGGGGTCGCCGGTGGGGTCGGGGAGCGCCTCCGGCAGGAGCTGGCCCGCGACGCCGAACGCCAGCCCGCGCTCCAGCAGGCTGCAGCCGGCGCGGCGCACGGCGAACCCGGCCGCGGCCGCGCGCCCCACGGCGGCGGACACGAGCCGCGTCTTGCCGATCCCCGGCGGCCCCTCGACCGTGACGACCCGCCCGGCCCCGATCGACGCGTCGCCGATCGCCGCGTCGAGCGCGGCCAGCTCGTCGTCGCGCTCGACGAGATCGTCCCCACGACCCGCCCCGGCGGCGGGCTGGGCGCCGTCCGTGGCCGATGTCCCCACGGTGCGACGGTACCCGATCGCCGTTGCGGGGCGCGCACGGGCGGGTAGGTCCCCCTCGACCGCCGTCGTCCGAGCGACAGGAGCGAGAGATGGAGCACGAGCACACCGAGCACGTCGCCGCGCCCCCCGACGCCGTCTACGCCGCGATCGCCGACGTCTCCAACCTGCCGCGCTACGTCCCGCAGATGACGGGCGCGCGCGAGTCGGGCGACGGGCAGGTCGAGGTCGACGCCCGCTACGGCGGCCACGAGCAGCACGGCGAGGCCCGCTTCACCAAGGACCCGTCGCAGCGGCGGATCGAGTGGAGCGCCGACAGCGGCTACCGCGGCTGGATGCAGGTCGACCCCGAGGGGGAGCACTCGCGGCTGACGCTGTTCCTGCACACCGAGCACAGCCACGAGAACGACCACGACGTCGCGTCGACGCTCGACGCGATCCGGATGCTCGTCGAAGCCGACGTGTGACCGGCGCTCACGCGCGACCGAGGGCCGTCCGGCGGCGCGAGGTCGCGAAGAGCAGCGGCACCATCGCCAGCGCCAGCGCGCCGCCGAGCAGCGACAGCGTCTCGTAGCCGCTCAGGTCGACGACGATCCCGCTCGACACGCCGCCCGCCGCGCCGGCCAGCGCGACGCACAGGTCGACGCGGCCCTGCGTGCGGGCGCGCGTGGCCAGCGGCGCGGCGTCGGTCACGAGCGCCGTGCCGCCGACGAGCCCGAGGCTCCAGCCGATGCCCAGGAGCGCGAGCGCGACGGTGAGCAGGACCATCGAGTCGGTCGGCGCCAGCGCGGCCAGGACGCCCGCGGCCAGCAGCGTGGCGGCGCCGAGCGCGAGCGTGGCGCGCCGTCCGGCGCGGTCGGCCAGGTAGCCCGACAGCGGAGAGGGCAGGTACATCGCGGCGACGTGGATCGAGATCACGAGGCCGGCGGCGCTGAGCCCGTGGCCGTGGTCGCGCATGTGGATCGGGGTCATGGTCATGATCCCGGCCATCACGGCCTGGGTGACGACCATCGCCGCGGCGGCGATGCGCAGCGTGCGCGCCGCCTGGGGGTCGGGCCGGTCGGGCTCCGCCGGGGCGGGCGGGCCGTCGTCGCCGGCGACCGGCGCCTGGGCGTCGCGGGCCAGCCGGCGGGCGAGCAGCAGCGGGTCGGGCCGCAGCAGGACGACGACCGCGAGCGCCGCGAGGCCGTAGCCGATGCCGGCGAGCATGAACGGGCCCGCGAGGGCCCGCACGCCGAGCGACTCGGCGACGTCGCCGGTGGCGTCGACGAGGTTGGGCCCGACGACGGCGCCGAGCGTCGTGGCGACGAGGACCGTGCTGACCGCGCGGCCGCGGTGGGCGGGCGCGACGAGGTCGGCGCCGGCGTAGCGCGCTTGCAGGTTCGTGGCCAGCCCGGCCCCGTAGAGGAACAGCATCACGAACAGCAGCGCGACGCTGTCCAGCGCGGCGGCGGCGACCACGCCCGCGGCGCCGAGCGCGCCGACGCCGTAGCCGGCCGCCAGGCCGGGCCGCCGCCCGTGCGCCTGCGACACGCGGCCGACGAGGAGGGCGGCGCCGGCCGAGCCGGCGGTGAACAGCGCGGTGGGGACGCCGGCCGAGCTGGTCGAGCCGATCATGTCCTCGGCCAGGAGCGCGCCGACGGTGATCCCGGCGGCGAGGCCGACCCCGGCCAGCACCTGGGCGGCGACGAGGACCCGGACCGTGCGGCGCGCGACCGCCGCCGCCTCGGCGGTCATGGCGACGGGGCGCTGAGGCAGGCCGTGAACGCGGCGGGATCGAGCGCGATCGCCCCGCACGCGTACGCCGGGTACTGCGCGTCGGTGATCGCGTCCTTCCCGCCGGACACGTAGCGGCGCTCGTAGGCGTGGCGCATCCCGGCGTCGGTCGCCAGCCGCTGCGTCAGCGTGCGCAGCGAGGCGGCGTCGAACGCCGGCAGGTCGTAGGCGTCCCGGAAGCGGTACTCGCGCCGCCACGCGGGCGCCGCCTCGCCGAGGTTCAGCGCGTGGACGGTGAAGTCGGCGATCGTGCCGTCGCGGCGCACGCGGGCGGTCGTGAAGGCGGGGTTGTTGTCGAAGACGGGGCTGATCGACGGGAGCCCGAGCATCGGCGTGGTGCCGTGGACCCGGTAGGTGCTCATGTGCAGGTGGCCGAACACGACCGCCGGGACGCGACCGCCGCCGACGGCGTGCTCGATCGCGCTCTCGCCGACGGGGGTGAGCAGCGGGACGGGCGCGCCCGAGCCCTGCAGCGTCGCGTAGACGTCGATGCCGGGCGGGATATGGGTCACGAGCCAGGCGCGCTCGCCCGGGCGCAGGCCGGCGACGGCGTCGCGCAGCCAGCCGGCCTGCCCGGCGGCCGGGTCGGTGCCGGGCGTCCCGCACGCGTCGTCGTACTCGGTCGACCAGAACACGTCGTCGAACGCGACGGCGCGCAGGCCGGGGATCGGAAGGCGGGCCGTGTAGGCGCCGAGGTGGCGGAAGCTGCGCACGAAGCCCGGGGCCCGGCCGCGGCGGTTCACGAGCGGCCGCCAGGCGCGGGCGGCGCGCAGCAGGAACGGGCTGTCCGGCGCGACCTCGTAGTCGCCGCAGTAGGCGTCCTCGTTGCCGAGCGTGACGACGAACTGCGCGCGCGGGTAGGCGGCGCCGAACGCGACGGCGAGGTAGGCGATCGTCTTGTCGACGAACGCGCGGTAGTCGGCCGGGGAGGCGTCCGGGGCGAGCTTCTCGTAGGTCTGCTGGAAGTCGTGGGCGAGGAGGTCGCCGGCGATCAGCACGACCGGGGGGTCGGGCGCCGCCCGGCGCATCGCCCGCAGCGACGACGCCAGCAGCGTCGCGTTCGTGTCCTGCCCCCACGGGCTCGGCGCCCCGCCGGCCAGCAGCGACCCCCACCGCCGCACCGGCGCGGCCTGCAGCCGCGCGACCCGGGCCGCGTCGGCGCCCGCGAACGGGTCGAAGTGGACGTCGCTGACCAGCAGCCACGGCGTCGTCGCCGCCCGCGGCCCGGCCGCCTGCGCGGGCGCCGCGAGCACGGCGGCGACGGCGACCAGGGCGGCGAGCAGCGCGACGAGACGGGCGGGGCGGACCATGGGCGGGCATCTTCGCCGCCTCGCCGGACCGCTGACAAGCGCACCCGCGGACGACCGGCGGGCGGTTTCGGCCACGTGGCGGACCGCTGGCCGGGCTCAGCGCGTCTCGGTGACCTTCGTCAGGCCGGGCGGGGCGTCGACGGGCGCGCCGCGCAGCTGCGCCCACCGCAGCGCGAGCACCTGGCCGGGGATCACGGCGACGAGCGGGCTCAGGGTCTCCGGAACGCCGGCCGGCAGCGGGAGGTCGGCGTCCGGCGCGTCGTCGAGGCGGATCGTGATCGCGCCGCGGTCCGCGAGCGCGGCCCCGGCCTCCAGCACCGAGTCGCGCACCGCGCCCGACGGCGCGACGAGCAGCGCCGGCGTGCCGGGCGCGACCGCGGCGATCGGCCCGTGCAGCAGATCCGGCGGGGAGAAGCCCTCGCCGACGATCCCGGTCAGCTCGCGCACCTTCAGCGCGATCTCCATCGCGGTCGCGTAGTGGTAGCCGCGCCCCACGACGACGAGGTGCGTCGCGTCGTGGTGCGGGTCGAGCGCCGGCACGCGCGCCGTCGCCGTGTGGATGGCCTCGGCCATGGACGCGGGCACGTCGGCGAGCCGCGCGAGGCCGTCGCCGTCGCCGCCGAGGGCGCAGACCAGCCGCGCGACGACCGCCAGCGACGCGGTGTAGGTCTTCGTCGCGGCGACCGAGCGCTCCACGCCGACGTCGAGGTCGAGCACGACGTCGGCCGCGGCGGCGAGGGGGGAGGCGGGGTCGTTCGTGATCGCGGCGGTGGGCACGCCGGCCGCGCGGGCCGACGCCACCACGCTCACCACGTCGGGCGACCGCCCGGACTGCGAGATCGCGAGCACGAGCGCCCGCGCGTCGCGCGGGACGACCGGGGCGCCGTACCGCGACGCCAGCGACGGGGCGGCGAGCGCGACGGGGAGGCCGAGCCGGGCGCCGACGAGGTACTGGGCGTAGCGGGCCGCGTTGTCGGACGTGCCGCGGGCGGCGATCACGACCTGCTCGAGCGGGCCGCGCCCGCGCAGCCGCGCCGCGAGCGCGTCGGCCGCGGGGCCGGCGCTGCGCAGCGCGGCCCGCACCGCGTCGGGCTGCTCGCGGATCTCGCGCTCGAGGTGCGAGGCGCTCATCGCAGGCCGGTGATCATCGCGACGATCTCGTCGCCGTCGGTCTGCGCCGTCTCGCGCACGCCGACCTGCTCGCCGCGGCGCAGGACGCAGATGCGGTCCGACAGGCGGAAGACCTGGTCGAGGCTGTGGCTGACGATCAGGATCGCCTTGCCACGCTCCTTCATGCGCAGGATCGTCTCCTCGACGCGCGCGGTCTCCTGGACGCCCAGCGCGGCCGTCGGCTCGTCCATGAGGATGAGCCGCTCGCCCCAGTGCGTCGCGCGCGCGATCGCCACGCCCTGGCGCTGGCCGCCCGACAGCGCGCGGATCGGGACGCGGGGCGAGGGGATGCGGATGTCGAGCTCCTGCAGCAGCTCGGCGGTCTCGGCCGCCATGCGCCCCCGGTCCAGCCGCCGCAGCGGCCCGCGGACCAGCTCGCGGCCCAGGAACAGGTTCATGTAGACCGGCTGGTTGTCGGCCAGCGCCAGGTCCTGGTAGACGACCTCGATCCCGTGCGCGCGGGCGTCGTTGGGCGTGGCCATCCTGACCGGCTCGCCGTCGAGGAGGATCTCGCCGTGGCTGGGCGGGTGGACGCCGGCGATGATCTTCAGCAGCGTGGACTTGCCGGCGCCGTTGTCGCCGACCAGCGCCACGATCTCGCCCGCGTTGACGTCGAGGTCCACGGAGCGCAGGGCGACGACGGCGCCGAAGTGCTTGCCGACCCCGGCGAGGCGCACGAGCGGGGTGCTCGTCGCGGTGCTCAGCTCGGCCATGCCGCCTCCCGTCCGTCGCTGCTCCAGATGCCGGTGACGCGCGGCGCCCCGTCGGCGATCCCGGCGATCCCGACCACGTGCGCGCGGGTGACGAACGCCTGGATGCGGAAGCCGAAGATCGCGGTGGCGCCGGTGCGCGGCAGCGGCCCCCCGCCGGGATCGAGCTGCCCGTAGTAGTCGATCGCCTCCGGCGGCGGGATCGTCGCGTCGAGCAGGCGCGACTCCGCGTCCGGCCCCTCGCTGACGCGCGCGCGCAGCCGGTAGGGCGGGAACACCGGGTCGATGTAGAGGCCGCCGCCGAACACGTAGGCGCGCCCGTCGTGGTGGTGGGAGACCTCGGTGACGTAGCAGACGGCCGGCGCCTCCACGAGGTCCTCGACCGCGTGCAGCGGCGTCGTCCCGGTGAGCCCGTGGCCGGGCTCGACGTGGGTGGCGCCGTGCTCGGCCAGCAGCGCGAAGACCGCGCTCGAGGTCGTCCCCGGCGCGTTGATCGCCAGGTCCTCGTGCCCGGCCGCGCGCAGCGCCTCCGCGGCCCGCGCCAGCGTGCCCAGGTTCGGCGTCGGCTTCACCGCGCGCGCCTCGTGGTCGAACAGCAGCGCCGGGAACGTCGTGATGCCGGCGAAGCGGGCGCCGGGGAGGCCGTCGAGCCGGCGGGCGACGTCGACCACCGTGTCGGCCTCGAAGCCGCCCTCGTGGCCGGGGTAGAAGCGGTCGCCGGGCGCGTGGATGCGGGCCAGCAGCGCCTGCTCGCGCCCGTCGGCCCGCGCCGCCGCCGCGGCCTCGGCGGCCTTGTCGTCGCTGAACACCGTCCAGTGGACGGGGTCCATCGCGCTGGCGGCCGCCGCCTCGGCGGCCGGCACCTGCACGAGATGGCCGACGTGGCCGACCCGCAGCCCGCCGGCGTGCAGGCGGCGCGCGTCGTCCATGTCGACGGCGACGCCGAGGTCGATGCCCGCGGCGCGCACGGCCGCCAGGAAGCCGGGCGCGCGGCCGACCTGCTTCGTCATCGCCAGCACGGTGAGCCCGTGCCGGTCGGCCTCCGCGCGCATCGCCGCGGCGTTGGCGGCGACGGCGTCGAGGTCCAGCGCGTACGCGTTGGCCGGGATCGCGCCCTGCTGGTGCAGGGCCGTGACCGCGTCGAGGAACGCGGGGTTGCGTCGGTGCAGGAGGTCGAGGAACACGGGTCGCTCACGCTCCCTTCGGCTCGCGGAGGGTCAGGGAGATCGCGATCAGGAGCAGGACGCCCTGCGCGACCATCTGCTGGTTGGAGTCCAGGCCCATGAGGATCAGGCCGTTCGTGAGCATGCCCATGATCAGGCTGCCCACGAGCGCGCCGACGACGCTGCCCGCGCCGCCGAACAGGCGCGTGCCGCCGATCACGACCGCCGCGATCACGATCAGCAGGTCCGACGCGCCGAGCGTGTAGCTGGCGGCCTGGATGCGGCCGACGTACAGCAGGCCGGCGAGGCCCGCCGCGGTGCCGCTGATCACCAGCACGGCCAGCCGCACGCGGTTGACGTTGATGCCGGTCACGCGCGCGGCGTCGGCGTTGTCGCCGATCGCCAGCACGTGCGCGCCGAAGCGCCGGTGGCGGTACACGAAGTGGCCGAGCGCGACGATCCCGATCGTCCACACCACCAGGCCCGGGATCGGCCCGACGTCGCCGGAGCCGAACACGTTCGCGAACGTGTCGTTGACGACCGCGACCGCCTCGAGGTCCGTCGTCCAGCGCGCCAGCCCGGCGACGAGGCCCATCGTGGCCAGCGTGACGAGGAACGACGGCAGCCGCAGCAGGGTCACGAACAGCCCGTTGACGAGCCCGACCGCGGCGCCCACGCCCAGGCCGGCGGCGACCGCCGGCACGAGGCCGACGTCGCGCAGGACGATCGCGGTCACGAGCGCGGCGAGGGCCACGATCGACCCGATCGAGAGGTCGATCTCGCCGGCGCTGAGCACGAAGACCACCCCGACCGCCATGACGGTGATCGGGGCGGTCTGACGCGCGATGTTCAGCAGGTTGTCCGACGTCAGGAAGCCGTCGTCGTGCAGCGTGATCGCGAAGAACGCGAGGATCAGCAGGAACGCGACGTAGACGACGTACTGACGCGGGTCGACCCGGCGCACCCGCGCCAGCACCGACCCCCGGGGGTCGGCCTCGCGGCGCGGGGCCTGGCCGGTGCTGGGCGCGGTCGACATGGCGCGTCTACCCGAGGGCGTCCAGGACCGCCTTCGGCGGCGCCTCGTTGAGGGACTCCTGGTACCCGGCCTCGAGGTTGTCCTTCGTCACGGTGACCACCGGCGCCACGAGGAACTCCGGCGCCTCCTTGCCGAGGATGCCGTACGCGGCGGACTTCGCCATCGCCTGGCCGAGCTCGTAGGCGCGGTCGGCGATCAGGGCCGCGGTGTTGCCGCCCTTGGCCATGTCGATGGCCAGGACCTCGTCGAGGTCGAGCGAGACCATCTTCGTCTTCGTGTTGCCGGCGTTGCGCAGCGCCGACAGCACGCCCTCGGCCGGCGGCTGCGAGAACGTCACGTAGATGCCGGCGAGGTCGGGGTTCTTGACCAGGATCGCGTTCGCCTGCTCCTCGGCCTTGGCCGGGTCGGCGATGCCCTGCTCGGCGACGATCTCGATGTCCGGGTAGTTCTGCTCGATCGTCTGCTTGAACGCCTCGTCGCGCTGGTTGGTCACGTAGTACTCGGCGTCGTGGAAGAAGTAGGCGACCTTGCCCTTCCCGCCGATCGCCGCGGCGAGCGCGTCGGCGGCCTGGTGGCCCATCTCGAACAGGTCGTCGGTCACGACCGTGACGTAGTCCTTGCCCTGCACGAAGCCGGACGGGACGTTCGACAGCAGCACGAGGTTCGCGCCGGCCTCGACCGCGCCGCGGTAGGCGGACGCCGTCGCGGTCGGGTCGACCGGCAGCGACAGGAGCGCGTCGGGCCGCTTGGCCATGACGGTCTCGATGTCGCTCTTCTGCTTGCCGGCGTCGAAGTTCGCCTGCGTCTCGGCGACCACGTCGATGCCCAGCTCGGCGAACTGGTCCTTGGCGCCGCGGCTGACGGCGTTGACGAAGTCCGACGACTGGTGCCACACGAGCGCGGCCGTGTGGTTGCCGGACTTGATCTTCTCGATCTCCTCCGGCGTCAGCTCGAGCTCGCTCGTGGGCGTCGCCTTCTCGCCGGCGGGCCCGACGGTCTCGCCGACCGCCGGAGACGGCTGCGCCGTCGCCGTCGCGGTGGCGGTGGAGCCGCCGGCCGTGTCCCCGGACGACTCCGAGTCGTCGCTGCCGCACGCGCCGAGGACGACCACGGCGAGCAGGGCAGCGAGCATCGCGATCACGCGATGAGCCTTCATGGGTGTGCTCCTTGGGTGCGGCCGGCCCCGCAATGGCCGGCGATGAACAACGACAGCGCCTTGGCCGCGTCGACGACCTCCCGCACGGCGACGCGCTCCTCGGCGGTGTGACAGACGGCGATGTCCCCCGGCGCGAAGTACACGCACGGGATCCCCTGCTCGGTGAGGAAGGAGGCCTCCGACCAGAACGGCGCCCCGGCGATGCCGCCGGTGCCGGGCGCGACGGACGCGACGGACTCGCGCAGCGCCGTGACCGCGTCGAGGTCGGACGGCGTCTCGCTCGGCAGCCCGCCGAGCGCGTGGTCGCGGCCGGCCGGGAAGCGCACCTGGGCGCTGACGCCGGTGCCCGCGACGCCGCGCGCGACGGCGGCCTCGATCGCGGCGCCGGCCGCGTCGAGGTCCTCCGACGGCACGAGCGTGCGGATGAGGCTCAGCCGGGCCGCTCCCGGCACGGCGATGTACCCGCCGGCCGCGGCCTCGGTGACGAGCAGGCCGGGGCGGCCCAGCAGCGGGTGCGCGGGCCGCCGGCGCAGCTCGTCGTCCAGCGCCCACAGCTCCGACAGCACCCGGTGGGCCGCGCGCAGCGCGTCGACGCCCTCCTCGGGGCGGCCGAAGTAGGCGCTGCGGCCGGTCAGCTCGACGTCGGCGATGAGGAAGCCGATCTGGGCGGGGTGGACGTCGAGCCTCGTGGGCTCGACGTAGACGGCGAAGTCGGTGCGCGGCACGGCCCCGGCCGCGATGCGCTCGGCCAGCGCACGCATGCCGATGCTGCGGCCGAGGCCGGGCTCGCCGCTCTCCTCGTCGCAGATCCAGGCCGTGACGAGGTCGCCCCGCAGCGGCGCGGCCGCGGTGGCGACCGCCCGGACCGCGGCCAGCGCGGCGGCGATGCCGCCCTTCAGGTCGGCCGCGCCCCGGCCCCACAGCTCGCCGTCGACGATCGCCGCGCCGAACGGGTCCTCGCGCGGGTCGCCGGCCCAGCGCTCGGCCCAGCCGTCGACGCGCACGGTGTCGAGGTGGCCGGCCAGCAGGAGGCTGCGGCCGCCGCCGCTCCCGCGCGTGACGCTCCAGACGACGGGGCGGCCCGGCTCGGCCTCCTCGACGTGGACCTCGTCGGCGCCGGCCTCGCGCAGCTCGTCGGCCACGAGGGTCGCGAAGGCGGTCTCGTCGCCGGTGATCGACGGCGTGCGGACCGCGCGCTGCAGCAGGTCGACGACGCGGGCCTCGTCGACGGCGCCGAGCAGCGCGTCGCGCAGGTCGGGCGGGAGGGACGCGGTCACCGTTCGGCCTCCGTGGGTTGCGGGTCGGTGTCGCGGGCGAGCTCGATCGCGCCGAGCACCCCGGCCTGCTCGCCGAGCGAGCTGGCCTCGATCGAGAGCGGCCGGTGGGTGAGGCGCGCCAGGTGCCCGCGGATCGCGGCCAGCAGCTCGGGGCGCGTCCCGATGCCGCCGCCGAAGACGACGAGCGCGGGGTCCAGCACGCTCTGCACCGCGGCGACGGCGAGCGCCAGCGAGCGCGCCTGGTGGTCGAGCGCCGCCTCCGCCTCGCGATCGCCGGTCGCCGCCAGTGCGAAGAGGTCCATCGGCTCGCTCGGGTCCGCGCCGGTGCGCTCGGCGTAGCGGCGGGCGACGGCGGCGCCGCCGGCCGCCTCCTCGAGCGTGCCGCGCACGTGGTTGACGGGGGAGAAGGGGTCGCCGCCGAGCGGCAGCCAGGCGATCTCGCCGGCGGCGCCGGTGGCGCCGCGCTGGAGCCGGCCGCCGGCCACGATGCCCATGCCGACCCCGGTGCCGACGGCGATGAACGCGAAGTCGTCGAGGTCGGCGCCGAGCCCGTGGCGGTGCTCGGCCAGGGTGGCGGCGTTCACGTCGTTGTCGATGGCGACGGTCACCCGCAGCGCCTCGCGCAGCGCGCCGGCGAGGTCGACGCCGTCGAAGGGCGGCAGGTTGGGCGCGAGGTGCAGGGCGCCGCTCTCGCGGTCGGCGACGCCGGGGACGCCGAGCCCGATGCGGCCGACCTGGTCCCAGCCGATCCCGCTCTCGGCGGCGAGCTCGCGGCAGAGGTCGACGATGAGCGCGATGACGCGGCCGGCGTCGTCGCGCGGGGTCGGGCGGGCGGCGCTGGCGATCTCGGTGCCGGCCTCGTCGGCGAGCAGGACGCGGGTGTAGGAGCCGCCGAGGTCGACGCCGGCCACGTGGCGGCCGGTCCGGTGCGTGCCATTAGGAAAGGGCATTTCCTATTTGTGATCCTAGGCATGCCGTGAAGGAGATGTCAAGCCGGTGTCGAAGCGATACCGCCCGCCGTCGGCTTGAGAAACCTGCTTCCCTATTCCGGACGCCATGCCTCCGCCTCAGCCGTCCAGCCGCGCGATCCGCGAGCACAACCTGCAGCTCGTGCTGGGGGCGCTCGGCCGCGACGAGGCCCGGTCGCGGGCGGAGCTCGCGGCCGCGACGGGGCTGTCGAAGCCGACGGTCGGGGGTGCGCTGCGCGCCTTCGCGCAGGCGGGGCTCGTCCGGGAGATCGGCCGCACGACGGGGCGGCGCGGGCCGAGCGCGACGCTCTACCAGCGGGTGCCCGACGCCGCGTTCGTGCTCGGCGTCGACGTCGGCGCGCGGTACGTGCGCGCGGTGCTCGCCGACCTCGACGGCGAGCCCGTCGAGGAGGTCACCGTGCGCCTCGACCGCCCGCACGCCGACGCGGTGGTCGCCGCCGCCGAGACGGTCCGGGCGGGCGTGGGCGACCGCCTGGCGCGCACGGAGCTGGCCGTGGTGGGCACGCCCGGCGTCGTCGACCCGCACACCGGGCGGGTGGGCGCGGCGCCGAACATCGAGGGCTGGGAGGGCGTGATGGCCGAGCGCGTGCTCAGCCGCGCGCTCGGGCTCCCGGCCCTCATCGAGAACGACGTGAACCTGGCCGCGCTCGGCGAGCAGGCCCACGGCGGCGGGCGCGGGGTCGACAGCTTCGCCTACCTGGCGATCGGCTCCGGCCTGGGCGCCGGGATCGTGCTGCACGGGCAGCTGCACCGCGGCGCGCGCGGGGCCGCCGGCGAGGTCGGCTTCATCCCCGTCGGCGAGGACCCCTTCGCCGGCACGCGGCCGACGGGCAAGGGCGCGATGGAGCGGCGGCTGTCGAGCACGGGCCTGGTGGGCCTGGCCGAGGAGCTGGCGGCGACGACGCCCAGCCGGATGACGCCGCCGTTCCAGGTCGACGAGCTGTTCGACGCGGCCCGCCACGGCGACGCGCTCGGACGCGCGGTGGTCGCCCGGGCGGCACGCGAGATCGCCGTCTGCATCGCGGGGATCAGCGCGGTCGTGGACCTCGAGCTGGTGCTCCTCGGCGGCGGCATCGGCGACAACGACGACCTGCTGCTGCCCGACGTGCGCGCCGCGATCGCCGAGCTGCTGCCGCTGCCGCCGCGGGTCGAGCGCGCCGCGCTGGCCGCGCGCGCGGTCACGACCGGCGCCGTCGCGGTCGGGTGCGACCGGGCCCGGCAGGCGCTCGTCGGCCGCCTCGTCGACGGCGAGGGCGTGCCGGGCGACGCGGACTGAGCACAGCGGTCAGCTCGGCGCGGGGGCGCCGGCCAGGCGCGCCAGGCGCTCGGCGTCCACGCTGCCCGGCGGCGCCGTGTAGATCGTGAGGATCTGGTCGCCGTCGTCGGGGAGCGAGACCGCCTCGTAGTGGAGCGCGAGCTCGCCGACCTCCGGGTGGGCGTAGCGCTTGGTCCCGTGGCGCTTCTCGGCGACGTCGTGGGCGTTCCACCAGCGCTCGACGTCCGGGTCGGCCCGCAGCTCGGCGACGAGCGCGGCCAGCTCGGCGTCGTCGGGGTGGCGCGCGGCCGACAGGCGCAGCAGCGCGACCGCCTGGCGGGCCGACTCCTCCCAGTCGACGTGCAGCGCCCGCTGCGCCTCGTCGCGCAGCACGATCCGCGCGTAGTTGCGCTCCTCGCCGAACGGCCCGAGCAGGCGCTCGGCGGCCGGGGTCATCACGAGCAGGTCCAGGCGCCGGCTGAGCAGCACCGCCGGCGCCGGCTCCAGGCTGCGCACGAGCAGCTCCAGCCCGGGGCGCACGTCGGTCCCGTCGCCGCGCGGCATCGGCGGCTCGCCGGCTCCCGCCAGGCGGTAGAGGTGGCGGCGCTCGACCTCGTCGAGCAGCAGCGCGCGCGCCAGCGCCTCGACGATGGCCGGCGACGGGCGGCTCACCCGCCCCTGCTCGAGACGCACGAGGTAGTCGACGCTCACGTGCGCGAGCGAGGCCAGCTCCTCGCGCCGCAGGCCGGGGACGCGCCGCCGCGAGCCCGGGTCCAGGCCGGCGAGCTCCGGCGCGACCCGCGCTCGCCGCGTTCGCAGGAAGTCGCCCAGCTCGTCCGCCCGCGCCATCCCCCCGATTGTGACGCCTGCGGCGAGGGTGGTACGCCGCGTACCAGGACGCGTCCGCACTGGTTGCGGCGCGCGCCGCGGCGGATCGTCCAGCCCATGACGTACCTCACCGCGGATCCCGGCCGGCGCGAGCGCGTCGACGTCCCCAGCGGGGGCCTCCGCCTCGCCGGCCACCTCTACCGGCCGCCGGACGCCCGGCCCGGCGACGTCACGCCCGGCATCGTCATGTGCGGCCCCGTCTCCAGCGTCAAGGAGCAGACGCTGCCCCACTACGCCGAGCGCTTCGCCGACGCCGGCTACACCGTCCTCACGTTCGACCCGCGCGGCTTCGGCGAGAGCGACGGCGAGCCGCGCTTCCACTACGACCCGTGGCTCGTCGTCGGCGACTACGTCGACGCCTGCGCCTGGCTGATGGGGCGCGACGACGTCGACGCGCGGCGCACCGCCGCCGTCGGCGTCTGCATGGGCGGCGGCTACGCCCTGGCGACCGCGGCCCGCGAGCGGCGCCTGGCCGCCTGCGCGAGCGTCGCCGGGGGCTACGACATCGGCGGCACGTTCCAGCGGATGCTCGGCGCCGACGGGCTCGCCGTCTACCTGCGCCGGGTCAACGAGCTGCGCGACCGCGAGCGCGTCACCGGCGAGGTCCAGTACGTGCCCACGATCGCCACCGGCCTGGACGACGAGACGCCCGTCGCGATCATGCCGGTGCAGGAGGCCTACGACTACTACGCGCGGACGTCGCGGGAGGAGGCGCCGACCTGGTCGTGGCGCACCACCGCCGCCTCGCTGGAGCCCTACCTGACGTTCAACGCGATCGGCCAGGCGCCGCTCGTCGCGCCGACGCCGCTGCTGATCGTGCACGGCACCACCGACCAGGCGCTGCTGCCCGAGCTGGCGCAGGCCGCCTACGACGCCGCCACCGGTCCCAAGGAGCTGGTCTGGATCGAGACCGACGACCACGTCCAGCTCTACGACCAGGACCCGTACGTCAGCGAGGCCGCCGGCCACGTGCTGCGGTGGCTGGGGGAGGTGATGGCGTGAGCGCCGCTGTCACCGACGTGCTCGCGCGGTTCGTCGTCGCGCTCGACGACCACGACTGGGAGGCCGTCACGGCCTGCCTGGCCGAGCGCGTCCGCCGCGACTACCGCTCGCTGACCGGCGCCGAGCCCGACGAGCCGCGCGCCGCCGACCTGGTCGCCGAGTGGCGGTCGCTGCTGGCGGGCCTCGACGGCCACCAGCACCTGCTCGGCCCGTCGGTGGTCGAGGTCGACGGCGACACGGCCCGGGCCTCGACGCCCGTCATCGGCACCCACGAGCTGGCCGGCGATCCCGGCAGCCCGTGGGCGGTGGGCGGCACCTACCGCTTCGAGCTGTGCCGCGACGGCGACGGCGGCTGGCGGATCGCCGCGATCCGCCTCGACGTGCGCTGGCAGACCGGCGACGCGTCGCTGCTCACCCGCGCCGCGAGCTGATCGCGGCCGGCTCGCGCACGCACTCGGCGAGCTGGGCGAACCGCACCCGGGCCTCGTCGGCGCCGATGCGGCCGTCGTCGGGCGGCAGGAGCTGGTCGGCCGTGTCGAGGCGCTCGACCGCCCGCTCGCCGAGCGCGTCGATCGCGGCCGCGATCGCGTCGAGGCCGGCCGACACGCAGTCGAGCACGGCGTCGACGTCGCCCGGGGCCGTGCGGCGGCGCCCGGCCGCCCGCATCCCCTGCGCGGCCGCCAGCACCGCGCAGGCCTGGTCGTAGAGCTCGTGCGTCGGGTCGCGCACGGGAGCCGAGGCCCTGCTCATGCCGACAGCTCCGCCAGGGTCGGGCCGACCCGCTCGCGCAGGCCGCCGGTCATGTCGCGCGCGGCCCGCAGCGCGCGGGCCGTCTCGTCGCACTGCTCGATCACCCGGCGGGCGCCCGACACCGTCTCGCGCCGCGGCTCCCCGCCGCCGACGGCGACGACCTGCTCGGCCGCCTGCGCGCGCAGCGCCGTCATCGTGTCCGCCAGCGCGTCGAACGTCGCCTCCAGGCAGCCGAGCGTGGCGGCGATCGCCGGCTGCGCCCCGTCGGCGCCGGCGACCGCGCGCAGCCCGCGGGCGGCGAGCAGCAGGTCGCACGCCTGGTCGTACAGCAGGCGCTCGCGCCCGGCGTCGGGAGGCGTCCCGCTGGCCGGACGATGGCGCTCGAAGCGAGGGTGACGGCGGTGAAGGATCGACATGCCGGCAGCCTCCCGCACCCGCGCGGGCGCGTACATTGGGCCCGATGTGTATTCCCGGGCCCGCGGCGCCGCCGGCGCGACGCGGCGCGATCTCCATCTTCTGGCGCGTCGTCGGGGTCAACGTCGCCGTCCTGGGGATCTCGGCGCTGCTGCTGATCGTCACCCCGGTGCGCATCACGCCGCGGATCGCCGCCGCCGAGGCCGCGGTCGTCATCGCCGGCTTCGTCGTGCTCACGGCGATCAGCTTCCTCCTGCTGCGTGGCGTGCTGTCCCCGCTGCGGCGGCTCGCGGCCACGATGGACCAGGTCGAGCTGCGCACCCCCGGCCGCCGGCTCGACGAGCGCGAGGGGCGCTACGCCGAGGTCCTGTCGGTGGTGCGCGCGTTCAACGCGATGCTCGACCGCCTCGAGGAGGAGCGGCGCACCAGCAGCCGCCGCGTGCTCGAGGCCCAGGAGGCCGAGCGCGTCCGCATCGCGCGCGAGCTGCACGACGACATCGGCCAGACGCTGACGGCGATCGCGATGGAGGCCGAGCGCTCGGCGGGAGCGGACGAGGACCCGCGCTCGCAGGCGCTGCGCCGGGCCGCGACCGCGGTGCGCGGCAGCCTCGACGACCTCCGCCGCATCGCCCGCGAGCTGCGCCCGGAGGCGCTCGACGACCTGGGCCTGGCGAACGCGCTGATCTCGCTCGGCCGGCGGGTCGACGCGCAGAGCGGGGTGGACGTGTCGGTGCGCGTCGCCGAGGGGCTGGCGCCGCTGCCGTCCGAGACCGAGGTCGCCGTGTACCGCGTCGCCCAGGAGAGCCTCACGAACGCGATCCGTCACGCCGGCGCCAGGCACGTCGAGGTGACGCTCTCGCCCGACGGGCCGTGGACGGTTCTGCGGGTGCGCGACGACGGCGCCGGCCTGCGCGGCAGCGTCGAGAGCGGCACCGGCATCACCGGCATGCGCGAGCGCGCGATGCTCGTCGACGGGCGCCTCGCCCTGCGCTCGACGCCGGGCGAGGGCACCGAGGTGGAGCTGCGAGTCCCGGGAGGGAGCGCCTGATGGGAGTGCCGCTGAAGACCCGCATCCTGCTCGCCGACGACCACGCGGTCGTGCGCGGCGGGCTGCGCATGGTGCTCGACGCCGAGCCCGACCTCGAGGTCGTCTGCGAGGCCTCCGACGGCGCCGAGGCGCTGCAGCTCGGGCTGCGCGAGGACGTCGACCTGGCCGTCCTCGACGTGTCGATGCCGAAGATGACCGGCCTGCAGGCCGCCCGCGAGCTGTCGCGCCGGCGCCCCGAGCTGAAGATCCTCATGCTGTCGATGCACGACAACGAGCAGTACTTCTTCGAGGCGCTGAAGTCCGGCGCGTCCGGCTACGTGCTGAAGTCGGCCGCCAACGCCGAGTTCGTCGAGGCCTGCCGGGCGACGATGCGCGGCGAGCCGTTCCTGTACCCGTCGGCCGCCGCCGCGCTCATCCGCGACTACCTGGAGCGCGCCCGCCGCGGCGAGGCGACCCCGACCGATCCGCTGACGCCCCGCGAGCTCGACGTGCTGAAGCTCATCGCCGAGGGCCACACGAGCGAGGAGATCGCCGAGGTCCTCTTCATCAGCAAGAAGACCGTCGACCGCCACCGCGCGAACATCCTCGAGAAGCTCGGCATGCGCAACCGCGTCGAGCTCACGCGCTACGCGATCCGCCGCGGCCTCGTCGAGCCGTAGATGGGGATCGCGCCCCATGGCGCGCCGGGCCGCGACCCGCGACGATCGCCCTCATGGCGCTCGTCCTCATCCGCTGCACCACGCACCGGGAGATGTCGCGGACGGTGTTCGAGGAATGGCTGTCGCGTCGGCGCGCCGACCTGACCGTCGCCGGGTCCGGGGTGCGCCACCTCGACGCGGCGCCGCTGGGCGCGGCCACCTGGATCCTGGAGCTGCACGGGGCGCCCGGCCGCGACGACGACCTCGTCGACGCGGCCCGCAACCTCCTCGGCGACCTCGCGCTGCTGGGGATGCGCCCGCAGCCGTTCGCCCCGGCGCCGTCGATCTCAGCCGGCGACGTCGCCGACGACCGGCTCGACGGGCTCGACCGCGGCGATCCGCAGCCGGCGGGAGCGGCCGCCGGGCAGATCGACGGTGACCTCTTCGCCGGCCGCGCGGCCCAGGATCGCCTGGCCGACCGGTGATGCGGCCGACACGACCCCCGCGCCCGCGCCGTCGTGCCAGGCGACCACCTCGTGCGTGCTCGTACGACCCGACGCGACGTCCTCGAGCGCGACCCGCGTCCCGAGCGAGACGACGTCCTCGCCGGCCGGCTCGTGCTCCACGACGGTCGCCTGGCGCAGCAGCGACTCCAGCGCCGCGATCCGCGCGCGGACGACGAGCTCGTCCTCGCCGATCGCCAGGCGGGCGTCCTCGTCGGTGTCGGACGCCGCCTCGCGGCGGCGCTCGGTGAACTCGCGCTCCATGAGCCCGCGCAGGCGCGCGACCTCCGCGGCCAGCATCTCCGCGGCGCTGGCGGTCAGGACCGGCCCCGGGCGCGCGAAGGCGTCGGCTGGGGCGGATTCGGGATTGGTCGATGGCGCGCGACGGTCGCCGTCGCGGCGGGGCACGGAGATCATGCCTCCATGGTCGGCCACCGGGGGCGCCCGGGCCATGGGGCCTGATGACCATTGTCGTCAGTGGGCGCGCATGAGCGCCAGGGCCGCGCCGACGGCCAGGAGCGCCCACCCGGCGCCCGTGTGGCCGGCGCTGATCAGCCCCGCGCCCGCCACCCACGCGACCAGGATCGCCGCCCACGCGGCGCGCTCGCCCCGCCGGCGCGGTGAGGTCGGATCGGGGCGCTGGCGGGTCATGGGCCCAGTGTGGTCCCCTCGCGCGCGCGGATCCATGGGGTCCGATGCCGATCCCGGCCGGGTGGCGGACCCCATCTCGGGGGCGCCGAGGTGCCCAAGAGGGGTCCCGCTGCGGGCCCGGCGACCGTAGGATGCGAGCCGTGAGCCACCTACTGCGCGAACACGCACCGATCACGGCCGAGGCCTGGAGCCAGATCGACGAGGAGGCCCGCGAGCGGCTGCGCCCGGCGCTGGCCGCCCGCAAGCTCGTCGACTTCGACGGACCGTTCGGCTGGGAGCGCTCGGCCACCAACCTCGGGCGCGTCACGCCGCTGAGCGGCGAGCCGGTCGCCGGCGTGCGCGCGCGCCAGCGCCGCGTGCTGCCGTACGTCGAGCTGCGCGCGCCGTTCTCGCTGTCGCGCGCCGAGCTGGAGGACCTGGACCGCGGCGCCGCCGACGTCGACTTCGACGCGCTCGACGCCGCCGCCCAGCGGATCGCGGTCGCCGAGAACCTGGCCGTCTTCCACGGGCTCGCGTCGGCCGGGATCGGCGGGGTCTGCGACAGCTCGACGCATCCGGCGATCTCGCTCGGCAGCGACGGGTTCGACCGCTACCCGACCTACGTCGCGCAGGCCGTCGACATGCTGCTGTCGGCCGGGATCGAGGGGCCGTACGGGATGGCGCTCAGCCCCGAGGCGTGGACGGGCGTCATCGAGACGTCCGAGCGCGGCGGCTACCCGCTGCTCGAGCACCTCCAGAAGATCGTCGACGGCCCGCTCGTGTGGGCGCCCGGCCTGACCGGCGCGGTCGTCATCAGCCGGCGCGGCGGCGACTTCCTGTTCGAGTCCGGCCAGGACCTGTCGGTCGGCTACGACAGCCACGACGGCGAGGCCGTCAACCTCTACCTCGAGGAGAGCTTCTCGTTCCGGGTCGCCACCCCCGAGGCGGCGGTGGCGCTGCGCCCCGACTGAGTCAGCCCGACAGCGTGCCCTCGCGCGCCTGCGCGGCCGCCGCGACGGCGCGCTCGACCGCGTTGACGTCGCGCACCGCGCCCGTGTCGGCCGACGTGGCCATCGCCGCGTACGCGCGCAGAGCCGGGGAGACGACCCGGTCGCGCGCGGCCGGCACGTAGCCGCCCTCGGCCTCCAGGCGCTCGCGCCGCTCGGCCAGCTCGTCCTCGGGCACGGCGAGCGTGATGCGCCGGTTGGGGATGTCGATCTCGATCGGGTCCCCGTCCTCGACCAGCGCGATCGTGCCGCCGGCCGCCGCCTCGGGCGACACGTGCCCGATCGACAGGCCGGAGGTGCCGCCGGAGAAGCGCCCGTCGGTGATGAGCGCGCACGCCTTCCCGAGCCCGCGGCCCTTCAGGTACGAGGTGGGGTACAGCATCTCCTGCATGCCGGGGCCGCCGCGCGGGCCCTCGTAGCGGATGACGACGACGTCGCCCTCCTTCACGCGGCCCGAGAGGATCGCGTCGACCGCGTCCTCCTGGGACTCGAGGACGACCGCGGGCCCGCGGAACGTGAGGATCGACTCGTCGACGCCGGCCGTCTTGACCACGCAGCCGCGCACGGCGAGGTTGCCGTACAGGATCGCCAGGCCGCCGTCGGTGGAGTGGGCGTGCGCGACGTCGCGGATGCAGCCCTCGGCGGCGTCGAGGTCGAGCGACTCCCAGCGCTCCGACTGCGAGAACGCCTCCGCCGAGCGCCGGCAGCCCGGCGCGGCGTGGAACAGCTCGAGGGCGCGCTCCGACGGCTTGGGGCCGCGGACGTCCCACTCGCCCAGCCACGCCTCGACGGTCGGCGCGTGGACGGTGCTGACGTCCTCGTTGAGCAGGCCGGCGCGCCACAGCTCGCCGAGGATCGCGGGGATGCCGCCGGCCCGGTGGACGTCCTCCATCAGGTACGTGCCGTTCGGCGCCACCTTGCACAGGCACGGCACGCGCCGCGAGACCGCGTCGATGTCGGCCATCGTGAAGTCGATCTCGGCCTCCTGCGCGGCGGCGAGGATGTGCAGCACGGTGTTCGTCGAGCCGCCCATGGCGACGTCGAGCGCCATCGCGTTCTCGAACGCCGAGCGCGTGGCGATCGAGCGCGGCAGCACCGACGCGTCGTCCTCGTCGTACCAGCGGTGGGCGATCTCGACGACCGTCCGGCCCGCAGCCTCGTAGAGCTCCCGGCGCGCGGTGTGCGTGGCGAGCACCGAGCCGTTGCCGGGCAGCGCCAGGCCGAGCGCCTCGGTCAGGCAGTTCATGGAGTTGGCGGTGAACATGCCCGAGCACGAGCCGCACGTCGGGCAGGCGTGCTCCTCGATGATCGCGATGTCCTCGTCGGAGACCTCGTCGGCGACCGCGTCGGCGATCGCGGTGATGAGGTTGATGCGCTTGCGCACGGTGCCGTCGACGAGCACCGCGGTGCCGCCCTCCATCGGCCCGCCGGACACGAACACCGTCGGGATGTTCAGCCGCAGCGCGGCGTTCAGCATCCCCGGGGTGATCTTGTCGCAGTTGGAGATGCACACGAGCGCGTCGGCGCAGTGCGCGTTGACCATGTACTCGACGCTGTCGGCGATGAGGTCGCGCGACGGCAGCGAGTAGAGCATCCCGCCGTGGCCCATCGCGATGCCGTCGTCGACCGCGATCGTGTTGAACTCGCGCGGGATGCCGCCCGCGTCCTTGATCGCCTCGGCGACGATCTCGCCGACCGGCTTGAGGTGGGTGTGGCCGGGCACGAACTGCGTGTAGGAGTTGGCGACGGCGACGATCGGCTTGCCGAAGTCCTCACGCTCCACGCCGGCCGCTCGCAGGAGCGCCCGGGCGCCGGCCATGTTGCGGCCGTGGGTGACGGTGCGGGATCGCAGGGCGGGCATGGCGCGGTAGGCTACCGGAATGACCATTCCGGGTCCATGGGCCACGCTGACGGCGGACGAGAAGCGCTCGCGCGTCCTCGACGTCGCCGACGAGCTGTTCGCCCGCGACGGCGTCGACGTGCCGATGCCGGTGCTCGCCGACCGCCTCGGCGTCGGCGTCGGCAGCATCTACCGCCAGGTCGGCAGCAAGGACGACCTGATCGCGCACCTCGTCGTCGCGCGCGCCCGCGCCCTGCGCGAGCGGTTCCTGGCGACGCTGGACGAGCCCGACCCGTGGGCGGCGCTCGTGGCGGCCACCCATGCGACCGTCGACGACTGCCTGCGCGACGCGCTCTCGCAGACCGCCTGGGACGAGGCCGCGCTGGTCTCCGAGGAGGTCCGCGACGCGCGGCTGGGCGCCACCGAGGCGCTGGAGGCGATGGTCGAGCGCGCGCGGGCCGCCGGCGCGCTGCGCGACGACGCCGACCACGAGGACCTGCGCCTCGTGTTCTGCGCGCTGCGCGAGCTGGCCGGCATCGGGCCGCGCGCCGCGCACCGGCTCGCCGAGCTCGTGCTGCGGGGGATGGAGGCGTGAGCGAGCTGCGGGCGCGCCTGCGCGCCGCCCTGCTGGCCGCGCGCAAGGCCCGCGACGCCGCCGCGGTGTCCGCCCTGCGCACGGCGCTGTCGGCGATCGACAACGCCGAGGCCGTGGCGCCGCCGGCGCAGGCGGCCGACGTGGAGGCCCAGAGCGAGCACATCGCCGGCACCGCCGGCCCGCTGGGGTCCGGCGAGGCCGTGCGCGCCGAGCTGTCCGAGGACGACGTCCGCGCGATCGTCGCCGCGGAGATCGAGGACCGCCGCGCGGCCGCGGCCGGCTACGAGGCGCGCGGCGAGACCGCGCGCGCCGCCGAGCTGCGCGCCGAGGCCGACGTGCTCGCCGCCCAGCTCGACTGAGCTACGCCTCCGCGCCGGCGTCCAGCGGCGCGCTGGCCAGGGCGCGGGCGGCGTCGGCGGCCGCGGCGCGCAGCGGCTCGAGCAGCATCAGCAGGCTGTCCTCGTCGAACCGGCTGGTGGGCAGCGAGACCGTGAGCGCGCCGGCGGCCAGGCCTCCGGGGTGCGGGATCGCGACGGCCAGGCCGGCCACCTCGGGGTCGCTCTCGCGGATGTTCGTCGCGTAGCCGGCGGCGCGCACGGCCGCCAGCTCCCGCTCCAGCTCGGCGCGGGTGCCGATCGTCTCGGGCGTCATGCGCGCCAGGCGACCCGACGGGTAGCGGCGGCGCAGCTCCGGCTCGGGCAGCGTCGCCAGCAGCGCCTTGCCGCCCGAGATCGCGTGCGCGGGGCGGCGGTGGCCGATGCGCAGCGTCGTCTTCACCGAGCGCGTGCTCTCGACCCCGTCGAGGAACACCGCGTCGGTCCCGTCGAGCACGACGAAGTGCGCGGTCTCGTCGACCTCGCGGGCCAGCGCCTCCAGGAACGGCCGCACGATCCGGCGGGCGTCGATGCGGCTCACGGCGGCGAGGCCGATGTCGACGAGCGCCGGGCCGGGCCGATAGGCGCGCGTCCGCGGGTCCTGGGTCGCGAACCCCCGGTACTGGAGCATCGCCATCAGCCGCGACGCGGTGGACGGGGAGACGCCGAGCGCGCGGGACGCGTCGGAGATGCGGATGACCTCCTGCTCGCGGAACAGCAGCAGCAGGGTGAGCGCGTTGTCGACCGAGCTGAGCAGGTGGGTAGGCCGGGACGGCAAGGTGGCGCGAGTCTACCGGCCTGGGCTTGCGATATACGCAAAGGTGTGCTGCTATATGCAACGGCCGACCGGAGCGGCCGGTCGGCGTCCGCAGCCGAACCAGGGTGGTGGGGACATGCCGGGAAGGGGGAGAGCAGGAACCGCGAACGGCGCGGCCGGTCTGTCGCGCCGGCAGCTGCTGCAGAGCGCCGGGGTCATCGCCGGCGGCGCGATGCTCGCGCCGGTGTGGACGGGGTGCGGGTCCGACGACGCGTCGTCGACCTCGACCGCGGCCAGCGGCAGCCTGGAGACCACGAAGCTGAAGGCGGGCATCATCAAGTTCGCCGACACGATCCCGTTCTGGGTGGCCGAGCAGCAGGGGCTGTTCCGCGACGCCGGCTTCGACTCCGTCGAGGGCGTCGAGATGGTCGGCGGCACGGCGATCCAGCCGGCCATCCAGTCCGGCCAGCTGCAGCTCGGGTGGGCCAGCGTGCCGTCGGTGATCGCCGCCAAGGCCCAGAACTTCGACTTCCGCTTCTTCGCGGGCGGCTCGGCGCTCGGGCCCGACAGCTACGCCAACCAGTCGATGCTCGTGGTCGAGGACTCGCCGCTGCGGTCCATCCGGGACCTGCCCGGCCACAAGGTCGGGGTGAACACGCTCGGCAACATCGCCGAGCTGGAGGTGCGCTGGTCGCTCGACGCCGCCGGGCTCGACCCGGACAGCGTCGAGCTGGTCGAGCTCAACGCGATCGGCCCCGACCAGCTCCCGCCCCTGATCCAGGGGCGCATCGACGCGCTGCAGGTCAACGAGCCGACGGTGACCGCGGCGCTGCGCGACGGCGGCGTGCGGGCGATCAGCGACTGGTCGTTCATGGACCCCGACGTCGTGTTCGTCGCCGGCTGGGTCTCCACTGGCGAGTGGCTGGACGCCAACCCCAACGCCGCGCGCGCGTTCGCCGGCGCGATGGAGGCGGCCGCGCAGTGGATCGAGGGCCACGAGCGGGCCGCCAACCGGCTCATCTCCGAGAAGACCGGCGTGCCGGAGGACCTCGTGAACGCGATGGTGTCCAGCGAGATCCACATCCCGGTCACCGAGGCCGACCTGCAGCCGCTGGCCGAGGCGTGCCATCGCTACGGGCTGTCGGAGGCGGAGGTCCCGGCGGCGGACATCGTCTGGCAGCCGCCCGCGGCCTGACGGCGTGGCGCCGGGAGGCTCACCGATGGCCGATCGCGCCGCCTCGGGCTGGGCGGGTGCGGTCGCGCGCCGCGCGCCCGCGCGGGTCCGCCGCCCGCTCGGGCCGGGCGCGCGCACCCGCGCCGTCCGGACGCTGAAGGGGCTGGCCGGCATCGCGATCGCGATCGCGCTCTGGGAGCTGATCCGGGCGCTGGGCGTCGTGCCGAGCGCCTACGTGCCGGGGGTCGGCTCGATCCTCAGCGCCGGCGTCGAGGACTTCGGCAGCCAGCTCGCGCCGGCGATCGGCGACACGCTGAAGGCGTGGGCGGCCGGCCTGGCGATCACGGTGCCGGCTGGCCTCGTGCTCGGCGTCGTCGTCGGCCTGTCGCGCTGGGCCGACGCGGCGCTGCGCGTCACCGTCGAGTTCCTGCGGCCGGTCCCGTCGGTGGCGCTGATCCCGATCGCGGTCCTCGTCTTCGGCGTGAGCCTGCGCATGCAGCTGCTGCTGATCGTCTACGCCTGCCTGTGGCCGATCTTCTTCAACGTCCGCTACGCCGTGCAGGGCGTCGACCCGCTGCTCGTCGACACCGCGCGCGTCGCCGGGCTGTCGCGGCTGGCCACGATCCGCCGCGTCGTCCTGCCGTCGACGCTGCCCGCGCTGTTCACCGGGCTGCGGATCGCCTCGTCGATCGCGCTCGTGCTGGCGGTCAGCGCCGAGCTGATCACCGGCGCGCCGGGCCTCGGGAAGCTGATCGTCGACGCCCAGGGCGCGATGCAGATCCCGCTCAGCTACGCCGCCGTGTTCGTCACCGGCATCGTCGGCTTCCTGCTGAACGCCGCGTTCACGACGCTCGACCGGCGGGCGCTGCCGTGGACGGTCGCCGCGCGGGGTGAGCGGCCATGAGCGCCGTGCGCCTGGGCGGACGGGTGGCGCCGGCCCTCCTGGGGTGGGTCGTCGCCGCGCTCCTGCTCCTGCTGTGGCAGCTCTACGCGGAGTCCGCGCAGGAGCTGTACCTGCCCACGTTCACGGACTCGGCCGCCGCCGCGTGGGACCTGCTCACCGGGGCCACGCTCACCGGCGACGTGCTGCCGTCGGTCGGCCGGTTCGCGCTCGGCTACGCGATCGGGTGCGCGGTCGGCGTCGCGGTGGGCACCCCGCTGGGCCACCTGCGCCCGCTGGAGCCGTGGGTGCGGCCGGTGCTCGAGTTCCTGCGCGCGCTGCCGGCGACCGCGATCCTGCCGCTCGCGCTGCTCGTGCTGGGCGCCAACGGCGGGATGCGGGTGGCGGTCATCGCGTTCGGCGCCTGCTGGCCGGTGCTGCTGAACGCCCTCGACGGCGCGCGCCACGTCGACCCGGTGCTGATCGAGACCGGGCGCGTCGGCGGCCTGGGCCGCGCCGCGATCCTGCGGCGGATCGTCCTGCCGGCCAGCCTGCCGCAGATCTTCGCCGGCCTGCGGATCGCGCTCGGCATCGCGCTGATCGTGATGGTCCTGTCGGAGATGTACGGGGCGTCGTCGGGCCTGGGCTTCGAGATCCTCAACGCCCAGCGGCGCTTCATGGTCCCCGAGACGTACGGCGGCGTCCTCGTGCTGGGGCTCATCGGCTGGTCGGTCAGCGTCCTGTTCACCCGCGTCGAGCGGCGGGCGCTGGCCTGGCACATCGGACGGACCGGAGGGAGGAGCGGTGCCTGACGAGATCATCCGCGTCGACGGGCTGCGCAAGGCGTTCGCCGTCCGCGACGGCGAGACCCTCGCGATCGACGACCTCACGCTCGGGCTGCGCCAGGGCGAGTTCCTCAGCGTCGTCGGGCCGTCGGGGTGCGGCAAGACCACGCTGCTGCGCTGCATCGCCGGCCTGCTCGAGCGCGACGACGGCGACATCCGCTACCGCGGCGAACGGGTGCGGGGCGTGCTTCCCGGCCTCCAGCTCGTCTTCCAGGAGTTCAACCGCAGCCTGTTCCCGTGGCTGACGGTCGAGCGCAACGTGCGCTTCCCGCTGCACGGCCTGTCGCGCGAGGAGGCCGCCGAGCGCGCCCGCCACGCGCTCGGGCTCGTGCACCTGGAGGCGTTCGCCGGCCACTACCCGTGGCAGCTCTCGGGCGGCATGCAGCAGCGCGTCGCGCTCGCCCGCGCGATCGCCGCGCGCGCCGAGCTCGTGCTGATGGACGAGCCGTTCGCGTCGGTCGACGCGCAGACGCGGATCGCGCTCGAGCGCGTGCTGCTCGACGTGTGGCGCGAGCTCGGGCTGTCGATCCTGTTCGTCACCCACGACATCGAGGAGGCGATCCTGCTGTCGGACCGCGTCCTCGTGCTGTCGCAGCGCCCGTCGCGGGTGATCGCCGAGCTCGACGTCGACCTCCCGCGGCCGCGCGACCAGCTCAAGACGAAGGAGCTGCCGCGGTTCCAGGACCTGCGCGAGGAGATCTTCGCGCTGCTCGGCCTGGACCGCGACGAGCTGCTGGCGGCGGGCTCGCCGGCGGCGACCTGACCGACCCACCAACGAGAGGGGACTGCCCATGCGCATCGACGTGTTCACCCACATCCTCACGCCGCGGTACCTGGCGCGCGTGTTCGAGATCCTGGACCGGCGCGGCGACGCCGTCTCGTCCGAGTACCGGACGATGTCGAACCTCGACCCGAGCCTCACGGACCTCGAGGCGCGCTTCCGGCTCATCGACGAGGTCGCCGGCGGCGACGACTACCGCCAGGTGCTCGTCATGGGCCACACGCAGGCCGAGCACGGCGAGCCCGACGAGGCGGCCGAGCTGGCGGCGATCGGCAACGAGGAGCTCGCCGCGACCGCGGCCGACCACCCCGACCGCTTCGTCGGCTGGGTCGCGCAGGTCGCGCTGCAGGACGGCGAGCGCGGGCTGCGGGCGCTCGAGCAGCAGATCGAGGACCGCGGGGCGCTGGGCGCCCAGGTGTTCACGCACATCCAGGGCCGCTGCCTGGACCATCCCGACTACGAGCCGTTCTTCGAGCTGATGGCGCGGCTGGACCGGCCGATCTGGATCCATCCGAACCGCACGATCGAGTGGTCGGACTTCCCGCTGACCGAGGACGAGTCGCGCTACCACCTGTACTCGTACGCCGGCTGGCCGACGGACACGACCGTGACGATGTACCGGCTGATGGCGGCCGGCTACCTGGAGCGCTGGCCGCACCTGCGGATCATCACGCACCACAGCGGCGGCACCGTCCCGATGATCGCCGGGCGCCTGAAGCGGCCGATGGACTGGCACCACCAGGAACCGCGGATCCCGCTCACCCGGGAGCCGCTGGACTACCTGCGCAGCTTCTACGCCGACACGGCGAACTTCGGCAACCCGATCGCGCTGCGGGCCGCGCTGGACTTCTTCGGCGAGGACCACGTGCTGTTCGGGTCGGACTTCGGCTACTCGCCGACGTTCCTGCCGCAGACGCTGGAGGACATCGAGACCGTCGTCGAGGACGAGCGCGTGAAGCGCAAGCTGTTCGAGGACAACGCCCGCCGGGTGCTGCGGCTGGCCGAGTCGCGGTTCGAGAAGGCGGCCGCCGCCGCGCGGTAGTCGCCGGAGCCGGCCGCGGTGTGAGAGCGTGCGCGGCGCACCCGTCGCATGGAGGAACCGCGCATGACCGACACCGTCGTCGACGCCAACCGCCGGACCGTCCGCGAGGCGTTCGAGGCCTGGCAGGCCGGGACCGGACACCCGGCCGACCTGTTCGCGCCGGAGATGACCTGGCGCGTCGAGGGCCGCTCGCGGGCGGCCGGCGACTACGCCGACCGCCAGGCGTTCGTCGAGGCGGTCCTGGTCCCGTTCGCGCGGCGCTTCGAAGGCGGCGAGCCGTTCCGCCCGACGGCGATCCGCTCGATCCTGGCCGACGGCGACACCGTGGTCGTGCGCTGGGACGGCCGTGGCGTGGCGCGCGACGGCGTGGCCTACGAGAACGCCTACGCCTGGTTCATGCGGATGCGCGACGGGCGGGTCGTCGACGGCGTGGCGTTCTTCGACAGCGTCGCGTTCGACGAGCTGTGGGACCGCGTGCGGCCCTGAGAAAGATGCGTACTTGACCCCATGGCCGGGCCGGCGCCGCTGCGACAGGATCGACCCTGCGGCGTCCGACCGGCGACGCGATGGTCGAGGCGCGTCAGTCCCTGCCCGCGCCTCGGGCGGACATGAGGGCCGGTCGGAGCCTCCCGGCGGCCGGGGCAGCCGCCGGGAGGCCCACGCCGCGACCTCGCTGGGCGCTCAGGCGCGATCCTCGCGCACGCTGCGCAGCACCGCCTCGGCGGCGGCGCGCATCTCGCCGGGCGTCAGGCGCCCCGCGGGCAGCGCCGCGGCGAGCGCGGCGACCGCCCGGTCGAGCTCCTGCCGGCGCCGCCGCCGCGCCGCCAGGCGCGAGCGCTCGAGCACCAGCTCGTTGAGCACGACGTCATCGCGCCAGTTGGCGGCGCCCGCTCCCTTGCGCGCCACGGTCACCGCCGCCTGCGGGGCGCCGGGGCGAAGCGGCCGTCGACCACGTCCAGCAGCACGCCGACCGTGCCGACGGTGATGCCGGCGGCGATCAGGGCCGCGCCCGGCAGGATGTGGGCGGCCGCGCCGTGACCGCGCAGTAGAACGAGCAGGCCGAGGCCCGTGAGGGCGACCGCGGCCAGGCCGCGGGTGATGGCGAGCAGCTCTCGCATCGATACCTCCTCGCGGTCGAGACGACGTCGCGCGGGCGAGGCCGACCGCGCCGCCTCGCCGCGGAGAGGTCATGGTCGCCCGTGCGCGGCGCGATTCCCATGGGCTCTGGTGACCATCTGCGCCTGCGCCAGGCGCTCGGTGCGGCGGTCCGCCTGCTCGGCGTTCTCCATCGCGCGCACGAACAGCGCCACGAGCGCGATGCCCATCACCAGCGACTGCTCCAGCGCCATCAGCAGCCCGGCGGCGCGCTGGTCCTCCAGGTGCGTGAGACCCCACACCTCGGGCAGCCTGGCGTAGCTGTCGTAGATCAGCTCGGGCGCGAAGCCCAGCGCGATCGCCACGAGGCCGGCGCCGACCTTCGTCGCCGCCATGTAGGCCACCGGCCCGAGGATGCCCATCCGCAGCCGCTGACGGGCGGGCGACAGCAGATGCCACCAGTAGAGGGCCCCGGCGCCGGCGAGCGCCATGTGCGCGAGCACGTGCGCGAGGTCGGAGCGCAGCGTGAGGTCGTACACGGGCGGAGCGTGGTAGGCGACCATCGCTCCGACGTAGGCGATCGCGCCCATCGCCGGGTGCGCGAGCGGGCCGGCCGCCCGCTCGACCGGCACGAGCGCGCGGGTGACCGGCCGCAGCAGGATCTTCGTCGTGCCGGCGAGCAGCAGGATCGGCGCCAGGTCCAGCAGGAGCAGGTGCTGGACCATGTGCAGCGTCGCGAGCTGCTCGGCCATGCGGTCCAGCGGCGAGACGAGCGCGGCCACGAGCGCCGCGACGCCGCCGGCGAAGGCCGCCATCCGCCACCCGGAGGCGGCGGCGGGGCCGTGGCGGTCGCGCACCCGGCGCCAGCGCACGAGGTAGGCGCCGAGCAGCAGCGAGAGGGAGAGGAGGAGCCCGGGGTCCGGGCTCCAGGCGGTGTCGAGGGCGGCGCCCGTCACGCCCACGGCCGTCGCCAGGCGCGGGCGACGACGTCCGCGTTCGCGCGGCGGGCGCGGGGGCGGCGCCCGCGGCGGCGGGCGACGAGCTGAGCGGCCGCGCGCGCCGAGGGCCACGGGGCGACGCGGGGGCCGGGGGTGACGGACGGGACGGGAGCGAAGGCGCGGGCCGGTCGCGGCCGGTCGCGCGCGGGGGGAAGGGGATGGACGTCGAGCATGCCCCGACCATGGCCCACGCGGCGCGCGACGGCCATGGGTCCGGACATGCACACCGGCCGGGGGCCGGCGTGCAGCCGCCGCTCAGATCAGGCCGTGGGCGAGCATCGCGTCGGCGACGCGGACGAAGCCCGCGATGTTCGCGCCCGCCACGTAGTCGCCGGGGGCGCCGTACTCCTCGGCCGTCTCGTACACCGAGCGGTGCAACTCGTGCATGATCTCGCGCAGGCGCTGCTCGGTGTGCTCGAACGTCCACGAGTCGCGCGAGGCGTTCTGCTGCATCTCCAGGGCGCTCGTCGCCACGCCGCCGGCGTTCGCCGCCTTGCCGGGGCCGAACAGCACGCCGGCCTCGCGGAAGGCGCGCACCGCCTCGGGCGTGCACGGCATGTTCGCGCCCTCCGCGACGGCGAACACGCCGTTGCCGATCAGCGTCGCGGCGTCGCGCCCGGTCAGCTCGTTCTGCGTCGCGCACGGGAGCGCCACGTCGGCCGGCACGTCCCACACCTGGCGGCCGGGGACGAAGCGGGCGCTGCCGCCGCGGCGCTCGGCGTAGTCGGAGACCCGGCCGCGATCGATCTCCTTGACCGCCTTGAGCAGCTCGACGTCGATCCCGTCGGGGTCGTGCACGTAGCCGTCGGAGTCCGACACCGTGATCGCCCGCCCGCCGAGCGCCTGCACCTTCTCGACCGCGTAGATCGCCACGTTGCCCGAGCCGGAGACGAGCACGTCGCAGCCCTCGAGCGACCGGCCCGCGACCGCGAGCATCTCCTGCGCGAAGTAGGCGCAGCCGTAGCCGGTCGCCTCCTTGCGCACGCGCGCGCCGCCCCAGGTCAGGCCCTTGCCGGTCAGCACACCCGACTCGTAGCGGTTGGTGATCCGCTTGTACTGGCCGAACAGGTAGCCGAGCTCCCGCGCGCCCACGCCGATGTCGCCGGCGGGCACGTCGGTGTGCTCGCCCAGGAAGCGGTGCAGCTCGGTCATGAACGACTGGCAGAAGCGCATCACCTCGGCGTCCGAGCGGCCGCGGGGATCGAAGTCCGAGCCGCCCTTGCCGCCGCCGATCGGCATCCCGGTGACGGCGTTCTTGAACACCTGCTCGAACCCCAGGAACTTGACGATCCCGAGGTTCACGGACGGGTGGAAGCGCAGCCCGCCCTTGTACGGGCCGAGCGCGCTGTTGTACTCGACGCGGAACCCGCGATGGACGTGCACCTCGCCGCGGTCGTCGGACCACGGCACGCGGAAGATGATCTGGCGCTCGGGCTCGCAGATGCGCTCGAGCAGCTTGGCCTCGCCGTACTCGGGGTGCTTGGCGACGACCGGCCCGAGCGTCTCGAGCACCTCGCGCACCGCCTGGTGGAACTCCTGCTCACCGGGGTTGCGGCGCAGCACCGTCTCGTAGACGGGAAGCACCTTCTCGTCGAGCGCGCGGGTCATGGGGAGGCCTCGGATCGTCACTACCCCCGACAGGCTGGCGGGCGCGTCCGCCCCCGGACATGGGGCCGGATGTGCAGATCGCCGGCGGCCGTCAGCCGCCGAGGCCGTCGACGCACAGGTAGGTGATCTCGAGGTAGTCGTCGAGGCCGTGGCGGGAGCCCTCGCGGCCCAGCCCCGACTGCTTGACGCCGCCGAACGGCGCGCCCTCGTAGGAGATGATCCCGGTGTTCACGCCGACGACGCCGAACTCCAGCGCCTCGCCCACGCGCCACATGCGCCCCAGGTCGCGCGTGTAGAAGTAGGCGGCCAGGCCCGACTCGGTCGCGTTGGCCAGCGCGACCGCCTCCTCCTCGGTCTCGAAGCGGAACACGGGGGCGACCGGGCCGAACGTCTCCTCGACCGCGATCCGCATCCGCGGCGTCGCGCCCGTCAGCACGGTCGGCTCGAAGAACGTCCCGCCGCGCTCGTGCGGGCGCCCGCCGGTCGCGATGGAGGCACCCTGGCCGACCGCGTCCTCGATGTGGTCGACGACCTTGGCCAGCGCGCGCTCGTCGATGAGCGGCCCCTGCTCGACGCCCTCCTCGAAGCCGTGGCCGACGCGCAGCGCCGCGGTGGCGGCGGCGAAGCGCTCGACGAAGGCGTCGTGGATGCCGTCCTGGACGAGCACGCGGTTGGCGCACACGCACGTCTGGCCGGCGTTGCGGAACTTCGAGGCGATCGCGCCCTCGACGGCCGCGTCGAGGTCGGCGTCGTCGAAGACGATGAACGGCGCGTTGCCGCCGAGCTCCAGCGAGACGCGCTTGACGGTCTCCGAGGCCTGGCGCATCAGCAGCCGCCCGACCGGCGTCGAGCCGGTGAAGGTGATCTTGCGCACGATCGGGGAGGTCGCCAGCTCGTGGCCGACCTCCTCGGCGGGCCCGCACACGATGCTCAGCACGCCCGCCGGGATGCCGGCGCGCAGCGCGAGATCGCCCATCGCCAGCGCCGACAGCGGCGTGGCGGGCGCGGGCTTGACGACCATCGTGCAGCCGGCGGCCAGCGCCGGGGCGGCCTTGCGGGCGATCATCGCCATCGGGAAGTTCCAGGGGGTGATCGCCGCGCACACCCCGACCGGCTTGCGCAGCGTCAGCAGGCGGCGGTGCTCGGCCGGGGAGGGGATCACCTCGCCGTAGGCGCGCTTGGCCTCCTCGGCGTACCACTCGATGAACGTGGCGCCGTAGAGGATCTCGCCGCGCGCCTCGGCCAGCGGCTTGCCCTGCTCGGCGGTGAGGATCACGGCGAGGTCGTCGACGTGGGCCACGATCAGGTCGTGCCAGGCGCGCAGGAGCTGGGCGCGGGTCTTGGCCGGCGTGCGGGCCCAGGCGTCCTGCGCCGCGGCGGCGCCCTCGATCGCGCGGCGCGCGTCGGCGCGCGTGCCCCGCGCGACGGACGCGATCCGCTCGCCGGTGGCCGGATCGAGCACGGCGTCGCGCTCGCCGCCCTCGCCCTCGACCCACTCCCCGGCCACGAGGAGCTGCTCACGCAGCAGCGCGCGGTCCGTGAGGGGGAGCTCGAAGGCGGTCGGCATGCGGGTTCTCCTGGCGGGGGTGGACAGGTGGCTGCGGGTTTGCCAAGGTTCGCATATCGTGCAAGTGACCGCAATACGAGCAGGACGATGACCACCACCACCTCACTGGACGCGCTCGGCGACATCGATCGCCGGCACGTCTTCCACCCGTTCAGCGTCCTCGGCGAGCACGAGGCCAAGGGTCCGCGGCGGGTCATCGTCGCCGGCCAGGGCTCGACGCTCACCGACGACCAGGGCCGGACGTACCTCGACGCGATGGCGGGGCTGTGGTGCGTCAACGTCGGCTACGGCCGCGTCGAGCTGGCCGACGCCATGCGGGCGCAGGCGCTCAAGCTGCCCTACTACCACTCGTTCACGTCGATGGCGACCGACACGCCGGCCCTGCTGGCGGAGCGGATCATGGACGTGGCGCCCGCCGGCATGTCCAAGGTGCTGTACGGCAACAGCGGCTCGGACGCCAACGACACGCAGGTCAAGCTCGTGCGGATGTACCACAACCTGCTCGGGCGGCCCGAGAAGAAGAAGATCATCTCGCGGGCCCGGGGGTACCACGGCGTCTCGCTCGCCTCGGCGAGCCTCAGCGGCATGCCCGGGATGCACCGCCACTTCGACCTGCCGCTCGACGGCGTCCTGCACACGCGCGCGCCCCACCGCCTGTGGGAGGCGCAGCCCGGCGAGGACGACGCCGCGTTCAGCGCGCGCCTGGCCGCCGAGCTCGACGCGCTGATCGTCGCCGAGGGCCCCGACACGGTCGCCGCGTTCATCGCCGAGCCGGTCCAGGCCGCCGGCGGCGTGATCGTGCCGCCCGACGGGTACTGGGCCGCCATCCAGGAGGTGCTGCGCCGCCACGACGTCCTGCTGATCGCCGACGAGGTCGTCACCGGCTTCGGGCGGCTGGGCACGTGGTTCGGCAGCCAGCGCCTGGGGATCGAGCCCGACCTCATGACGGTCGCCAAGGGCATCACCTCGGCCTACATCCCGCTGTCGGCGTGCATCGTCTCCGAGAAGGTGTGGCGGGTGCTGGCCGACCGCAACGGCGACGCCACGTTCAGCCACGGCTACACCTACACGGCGCACCCGATCGCCTGCGCCACCGCGATGGCGAACCTCGACGTGATCGAGCGCGACGGCCTCATCGAGCGCGTCGCCGTCCTCGGCGAGCGTCTCCAGCGGCGGCTGCACGAGGCGTTCGACGGCCACCCGCTCGTCGGCGACGTCCGCGGCATCGGCCTCGTCGGCGCCGTCGAGTTCGTCGCCGCCCAGGACCCGCCCGCCCGGTTCGACCCGATCGGCTCCGTCGCCGCCCGCGTCACGCACGAGGCGCTGGAGCGCGGCGTCATCACGCGCGCGCTGCCCGAGGGCGACACGATCTCGTTCTCGCCGCCGTTCGTGGTGACCGAGGAGGAGATCGACCGGATGGTCGCCGTCGCCCGCGAGGCCGCCGACGCCGTCGCCGCGGAGGTGGCGTAGCCCCCGCGATGGCCGTGGGCGCTCCACGTCGCCGGCTGGGGCTCGTCGTGAACCCGATCGCCGGCATGGGCGGCCGGGTGGCCCTGAAGGGCACCGACGGCCCGGCCGCCGTGCGCGCGGCGCGCCGCCGGGGCGCCCGGGAGGTCGCCCCGGAGCGGGCGCGCCGGGCGCTCGAGCGCCTCGCCGCCAACGGCCCCGCCGTGCGCGTGCTCGCCGCCCCCGGCGTGATGGGCGCCGACCTGGCGCGCGCCGCGGGCCTCGAGGTCGAGACCACCGGCGCGCTGCCGCCGGGGCGCGAGACGTGCCCGGCGGACACGCGCAACGCGGTCGCCGAGATGCGCGAGCGCGGCGTCGACCTGCTGCTCTTCGCCGGCGGGGACGGGACCGCGCGCGACATCCTCGACACGATCGGCGCCGACCTGCCGCTGCTCGGCGTGCCGACCGGCGTGAAGATGCACTCGGGCGTGTTCGCCGCGTCGCCCGCCGCCGCCGGCGCCGCGGCGGCCGCCTACCTGCGCGCGCCCGACCCCGACGGCCTCGCCGACGCGGAGATCGCCGACGTCGACGAGGAGGCCGCGCGCGAGGACCGCGTCGCGACGCGCCTGTACGGCGCCGTGCGCGTCCCGCGCCAGCCGGCGCTCGTCGTCGGCCCCAAGGCGGCCGGCGGCGCCGACGCGGGCGTCGAGGCGCTCGCCGCGGAGATCGCGCGGACGCTGCCGGCCGAGCGCCTGACGCTGGTGGGGCCGGGGACCACGACGGCGGCGATCCTCGGCCACCTGGGGCTGCGCGGCACGCTGCTCGGCGTCGACGCGGTCCGCGACGGCGAGCTCGTCGGGCGCGACCTCGACGAGGCGGGCCTGCTCGCGCTCCTGGACGGCGAGGCGCAGCGGCCCGCACCGGTCCTGATCGTCGGCGTGGTCGGCGGGCAGGGCGCCCTGTTCGGGCGGGGCAACCAGCAGCTGAGCCCCGCCGTCCTGCGGCGGATCGGCCGCGACCGCATCCAGGTCGTCGCCGCCGCTGACAAGCTGCACCGGCTGGACCCGCCGCGGCTGCGGGTGGACACGGGCGACGAGGCGCTCGACGCCGAGCTGTCGGGCTACGTCCGCGTCCACGTCGCGCCGGGGCGGACGATCGTGATGAAGGTCTCGACGTGAGGAGGACGCGCGCATGACGCCGCCAGGGCCGAGCGCCCACCCGTACATGGCCAACTCGGCGCCCGAGCTGCGACAGGAGCTGCTGGACGCCATCGGCGTCGACGACGTCGAGGCCCTGTTCGTCCAGATCCCGCAGGACCACCTCGTGCGCGAGCCGATCGACCTCCCGCCCGCGCTGCGCTCCGAGGCCGCGCTCAGCCGGCACCTGCGGTCGCTGCTGTCGCGCAACGTCGACTGCGAGCGGAACCTCTCGTTCCTGGGCGGCGGCGTGTGGCAGCACCACGTGCCGGCGATCTGCGACGAGATCGCCCAGCGCACCGAGTTCGTCACCTCCGAGTGGGGCACTCCGGCGTCCGACCACGGGCGCAACCAGGCCTGGTTCGAGTTCGCCAGTCAGCTCGGCGAGCTGCTCGACCTCGACTTCGTCGGCCTGCCCGTCTACAGCTGGGGCTGCGCCGCCGGCCACGCGATCCGCATGGCGGTGCGCATGACCGGCCGCCGCGAGGTGCTCGTCCCGGCCGACCTGAACCGCGAGCGCCTGGCGGTGATCCGCACGTACTGCGAGCCGCCGCAGATGCCCAGCCACATCGCGATCGTCGAGGTCGCCACCGACCCGCGGACGGGGCGCCTGGACGTCGCCGACCTCGAGGCGAAGCTGTCGGAGCGCACGGCCGCCGTGTACGTGGAGACGCCGAGCTCGCTGGGTGTCATCGAGACCGAGGTCGAGCGCATCGCGGCGGCCGCGCGCGGCGCCGGCGCCGAGACGATCCTCGGCGTCGACCCGCTCTCGCTCGGCGTGCTGGCCCCGCCCGGCCAGGTCGGCGCCGACATCGCCGTCGGGTCGACCCAGCCGCTGGGCGTGCACATGAACGCCGGCGGCGGCGTCGGCGGCTTCATCGCCACGCGCGACGAGGAGCGCTACGCGCGCCAGTACCCGACGCTGCAGGTGTCGATCGCCCCGACCGCGAAGGCGGACGAGCACGGCTTCACGATGACGCTGTTCGAGCAGTCGTCGTACGGCCGCCGCGAGGAGGGCAACGACTGGACCGGCAACTCGGTCTACCTGTGGGCGATCGTCAACGCCGTCTACATGGCGGCGATGGGGCCGCACGGGTTCGTCGAGCTCGGCGAGCTGATCCTGCAGCGCAGCCACTACGCGGCCGCGAGGATCGCCGAGATCCCGAACGTGTCGGTGCGCTGGGGCGGCTTCTTCAAGGAGCTCGTCGTGGACTTCACCGCCACCGGGAAGACGGTGGCCGACATCAACCGGGCGCTGCTGGAGCGCGGCATCTTCGGCGGCGGCGACCTGTCGGCCGGCCACCCGCACCTCGGGCAGTGCGCCCTGTACTGCGTGACCGAGGTGCACGCGCAGGAGGACATCGACCGCCTCGTCGAGGCGCTCGCGGAGGTGACCCGATGACCCGGCTGCCCGACTACCACGCCGCCCGCTGGGACGAGCCCGTCGTGCTGGAGATGGGCCGCCCCGGCCGCCGCGCCGTCGCGATCGAGGCGGCCGAGCCGGCCGTGGCCGCCGCCGTCGGGCCGGGCGCGGACCTGGTGCCCGAGGGCGTGCGCCGTGAGGCTCCGCCGGCGCTGCCCGAGCTGTCGGAGTTCGAGGTCCAGCGCCACTACCTGCACCTGTCGCAGATGACGCTCGGGATGATGGGCGTGAACCTCTTCGGCACGTGCACGATGAAGTACAACCCGCGGCTCAACGAGCACGTCGCCGCGCGGCCGTGGCTGGCCGAGATCCACCCCGACCAGCCGGAGGAGTCGATCCAGGGCCTCCTGAAGATCCTCCACGACTTCGACCTGATGCTGCGGGAGCTGTCGGGGATGGCGCGGTTCGTGTTCCAGCCCGGCGGCGGCGCCGACGCCGCCTACACGCACGCGTGCATCACGCGCGCCTACCACGCCGCCCGCGGCGAGCTGGAGCAGCGCGACGAGATCATCACGACGATCCAGGCCCACCCGTGCAACGCCGCCACGGCGGCCGCGGCCGGGTTCAAGGTCGTCACGCTGCCGATCGAGGAGAACGGCTACGCGTCGGTCGAGGCGCTGGAGGCCGCGGTGTCGGACCGGACGGCGGCGCTGATGATCAACAACCCCGACGACATGGGGATCTACAACCCGCACATCCGCCGCTGGACGGACATCGTCCACGAGGCGGGCGGGCTCGCCTTCTACGACAACGCGAACTTCAACGGCGTCATGACGCGCCTGCGCGCGCGCGAGCTCGGCTTCGACGCGTGCATGTACATGCTCCACAAGACGTTCGGCGTGCCCAAGGGCGGCGGCGGGCCGGCGGTCGGCGCGTACGGGTGCAGCGAGGAGCTCGTCGAGTTCCTGCCGCGCCCGCTCGTCCACCGCGACGGCGACCGCTACACGATCGAGCACGACGCGCCGAGGTCGATCGGCCGCGTGCGCGAGTACTGGGGCAACGCCCAGCAGGTCGTCAAGGCGTACTCGTGGACGCGCGCGATGGGCGCCGACGGGCTGCGCGAGGCCGCCGACCTGTCGGTGATCGCGCTCAACTACATGGACCGGCGCCTGATGCGGATCCGCGGCGTGTCGCGGTCGAACCCGGGCATCGACGCGCCGCGGCTGGAGATGTGCCGCTACTCGCTCGAGGAGGTCACGCGCGACACCGGCGTGACCGTGCTCGACGTCCAGAACCGGATGGTCGACTTCGGCGTCGACGCGTTCTGGCTCAGCCACGAGCCGTGGGTCGTGCCCGAGCCGTTCACGCCCGAGCCCGGCGAGCTGTGGTCCAAGGAGGACATCGACCTGTGGATCGACGTCCTCGAGCACATCATCGAGGAGGCCTACACGAACCCGGAGGTCGTCAAGACCGCGCCGCACAACCAGTCGCTGCGCCAGGTCGACGGCTCCGGCGTCAACGACCCCGACCGGTGGGCGACGACGTGGCGGGCCTACAAGCGCAAGTCCGCGGCGGTGGCGAGCGCGTGACGGCGCCCGTCGCCATCGTCGGCGCCGGGTCGATCGGCGTGAGCTGGGCGATCGTGTTCGCGCGCGCCGGGCGGGCCGTGCGGCTGCAGGACCCCGACCCGGGCCGGCGCGCGGCGGCGCCCGGCGAGATCGCCGCGCGCCTGGCGCAGCTGGACGCCGCCGGGCTGCTCGACGAGGCGCCGGAGACGATCGGCGGCCGGGTGACGGTCGGCGACGACCTCGCCGCCGCGGTCGCGCGGGCCGCACACGTGCAGGAGTGCGCCCCGGAGCGGGTGGAGCTCAAGCGCGAGCTGTTCGCGCGGCTCGACGCGCTGGCGGCGCCCGACGCGGTGCTGGCGAGCTCGTCGTCGGCGATCGTGGCGTCGGCGTTCGCCGGGGACCTGCCGGGGCGGGCGCGCTGCCTCGTCGTCCATCCCGGCAACCCGCCGCACCTGATCCCGGTCGTCGAGGTCGTGCCCGCGCCGTTCACCGACCCGGCGGTCGTCGACCGGACGGTGGCGCTGCTCGCGGAGGCCGGGCAGTCGCCCGTGGTCGTGGGCCGGGAGATCGAGGGGTTCGTGTTCAACCGGCTGCAGGGCGCCCTGCTGCGCGAGGCCTACTGCCTGGTGCGCGACGGGGTCGCGTCGGTGGACGACGTCGACCGCGTCGTGCGCGACGGGCTGGGGCGGCGCTGGGCGTTCGTGGGCCCGTTCGAGACCGCGGACCTCAACACGCGCGGGGGCATCGCCGCCCACGCCGAGAAGCTCGGGCCGGCGTACGCGCGGATGGGCGCCGAGCGCGGCCAGGACGACCCGTGGACCCCGGACCTCGTCGCCGACGTGACCGCCCAGCGGCGCGCGCTGCTGGCGCTGGAGGACTGGGACGCGCGCGTCGCGTGGCGCGACGAGGCGCTGATCGCGCTGGAGCGCGCCCGGCGCGAGCTCACCGGAGAGGAGAACTGAAGTGGCCAGGCATGGAGGTCCGCGTTCAGCGGTAGCATCGCGGCCGATGTCGGCCATCGTCGTTTCCGAGTCGGACGAGTCGAAGGTGGAGGAGGAGCGCCCGCGCGAGTTCATCCAGTCCCTCGAGCGGGGGCTGGCGATCATCCGCGCGTTCGGCCCCCACGCCCCCGAGCAGACCGTCACGGAGCTGGCCGCCACCACGGAGCTGACGCGCGCGACCGCGCGCCGGTTCCTCATCACGCTCGTGGAGCTCGGCTACGTCGAGAGCGACGGCCGCGTGTTCCGCCTCACGCCGAAGGTGCTGGAGCTCGGGTACTCGTTCCTGTCGGGGCTGGGCTTCCCCGACGTGGCGCTGCCGCACCTGGAGCGGCTCGTCGCCGAGGTCGACGAGTCCAGCGAGGCGTCGGTGCTCGACGGCCCCGACATCGTGTACGTCGCGCGCGTGCCGTCGACGGCGGTCATGTCGGTCGTCGTCAACGTCGGCGCGCGGATGCCCGCGCACGCGACCGCGATGGGGAAGGTGCTGCTCGCCGGGCTGAGCGACGAGGAGCTCGACAAGTACCTGGCGACCGCGCAGCTGCGCAGCTTCCTGCCGCGGACGGTGACCGACCCGGCGGTGCTGCGCGAGCAGCTCGAGCAGGTGCGCGCCGACGGCTACGCGATCGTCGACCAGGAGCTCGAGGAGGGCCTGGTCGCGGTGGCGGCGCCGGTGCGCGGCCGCGACGGGCGGGTCGTCGGGGCGATCAACCTCTCCACGCACGTGCTGCGGCGGTCGGTCGAATCCGTGCGCGAGGAGCTCGTCGGACCGCTGCTGGCGACGGCCGGGCGGATCGAGAGCGACCTCGCCGGCGTCGCCTAGCGGCGCGCCCGGAGCCTCGCGCCGTGCGGATCGCCGCGGTCGACGTCTTCGCGGTCGACCTGACGCCGGTGGCCGGGGACTTCCGGCTGTCGCGCGGGCGCACGATGCGCGCGTCGCCGTCCTGGGTGGTGCGGGTCACCGCCGACGACGGCCGCCGCGGCTGGGGCGAGGCGTGCCCGCTGACGTCGGCCTACCTGCCGACGTTCACCGGGGCGGTGGGCGCGGCGCTGGCCGAGCTGGCGCCGGCGCTGCTGGGCGCCGACCCGCGCGCGCTCGGGGCGGTCGAGGCGCGGATGGAGGCCACGCTGATGGGCCAGGAGGCGGCGCGCAGCCCGCTGGACGTCGCGTGCTGGGACCTGCTCGGCCAGGCGGCCGGGCTGCCGGTCGTCATGCTGCTGGGCGGCCGGCTGAGCGAGGAGCTGCCGCTGTACGAGGCGATCCCGATGGGATCGGCGGCGGAGACCGCGGAGCGGGTGGAGCGGGCGCTGGCCGCCGGGGTGCGGCGCTTCCAGCTGAAGGTCGGCGGCGATCCCCGGGCCGACGCCGCCACCGTCGAGCGCGTGGTCGAGCAGGCGGGGGAGGGCGCGGTCGTGATCGCCGACGCCAACGGCGGCTGGTCGCTGGCCGACGCGCTCGTGGCGGTCCGCGCGCTCGAGGATCTGCCGGTGTTCCTCGAGCAGCCGTGCCGGCGCCTGGAGGACGTGCTGCACGTGCGCGCGGCGACGGCGCTGCCGCTGATCCTGGACGAGTCGGTCACCGACGCCGACTCGCTCGTGGCGGCCGTGCGCCGCGCGGGCGCGTCGGGCGTGAACCTGAAGATCGGCAAGGTCGGCGGGCTGACGCCGGCCCGCCGCCTGCGCGACCTGGCGGTGTCGCTCGGCGCCTCGGTGACGATCGAGGACACCTGGGGCGGCGACGTGGCCGCCGCCGCGATCGCCCACCTCGCCGCGAGCACCCCGCCCGCGTCCCTGTTCTCCGTCTCCCTCGTGAACGCCGCGGTCGCCGAGCACGTCGCCGGCGGCGAGCCCGTCGACCGCGCCCCCGACGGCCCGGGGCTCGGCCTCAGGGTCGACGAGTCGCTCCTGGGCGACCCGGTGATGTCCTTCCGCGCCTGACCGGCCGGCGCGGGGGACACGCGCGGCCGGCGCCCTCTGGCACGTGTGGCACTTTCACCACCGTAGTGGTGGTCAACGTGCCACACGTCCGTGAAACGGGCCGCGCGGGTGGGAGGCCGGGCGGTCTGCGCGGTTCGGGCCCGCCACACGTCGCCCCGCCGGGAGGGGAGGGAGGAGCGGCGGGGCGACGCGGGCAGCTTGGGGGAGCTAGTAGCGCGCCTCGGTGAGGCACACGTACGTGTCGTCGGGCTCCCGGAAGTACGCGTAGCGCCAGGTGGCGCCGTCGCCGAGGTCGACGGTGGCCGGCTCGCCGCGCAGCTCGATCCCGGCGGCGGCGAGCTGGGCGAGCGCGACGTCGAGGTTGCGCACGCCGATGCCGAAGTCGAACGGGCCGACGTGGCCCCACTCGCCGCTGGCGTCGGGGCCCATCGGGATCTGCTGCACCGGCTCCATGCCGGCCCCGAACGGGTTCGTCAGCAGCGTCATCTTCATGCGCGGCGCCTGCCCGGAGGCGAACCACGGGCTCATCGGCTCGAAGACGCCGTCGGAGTCGAACAGCATCCCGCCGAAGTCGAGGTCGCGGTAGAAGGCGCGGGTGCGCTCGATGTCGGCGACGCCGAACGCGACGTGGTTGACGCCCTGGGGCCCGTCGTCCTGCGGCCAGCCCTCCTCCAGGTCCAGCCACTCGATCAGCTCGATCTTCGTGCCGTCCGGGTCGGCCACGTACGACAGCGCGCACATCGTCCCGTAGGGGTCCAGCGGCGACGAGTTCGGCTCCATCAGCCCGGTGTGCCCGGCCGCCACCAGCCGCGCGTACAGCCCGGCCTGGTCCTTGACGTGCACGCACACCTCGCACACGCCCGGCTCGCCCCACGCCATCGTCTCCGGCATCGGGGGCGGCGGCGCGTCGAGCGTCTGCACGAGCTTCACCGCGCCCGGCCCGAGGGGCGTCGGCGCGGCGGGACGGAGCATCACGACGCGGGCCTCGGCGCGCTCGCGCCCGGCGACCTCGGCGAGGCCGGGAAGCGCGCCCTCGTGATCGAACGCGACGTCGGTGAAGCCGAGCTCGCGCCAGAACGCGAGCGATCGCTCCATGTCCGTGACGCCGACCCCGATGTGGTCGACTCCCAGGGTTCTCACGCGTGCCATCGTCGTCTGCCGCTCCGTCGTCGGGTTGACCGGTAGGATGCTCGCATATCGGGCGATCACTCGCAATACGAGCACCTGCCGTCTCGCTCGACCCGACTCACGAGAGGACCGCACTTTGCGCATCGGAGCCAAGCTGCCCAACAGCGGACCCCTGCCGCTCGACGTCGGCATTCCGTCCATGGCCCGCGCCTTCGAGGACGCCGGCTTCGACTCGCTGTGGGTCAGCGACCACGTCGTGCTCCCGCGGGAGATCCGCTCGCGCTATCCGTTCGCCGCGGACGGGCGCGCGACGTGGCCCACCGACACGCCGTACCTGGACGCGCTGATCGCCCTCGCGCTCGCCGCGGCGGCCACCGAGCGGGTGCGCCTGGGGACGGCCGTGCTCGTCCTGCCGATGCGCAACCCGGTCGAGCTGGCCAAGCAGGCCGCGTCGATCGACGTCGCCAGCGGCGGGCGCCTGGAGCTTGGCGTCGGCGCCGGCTGGCTGGCCGAGGAGTTCGCCGCGCTGAACGTGCCGTTCGCGCGTCGCGGCGCGCGCCTGGAGGAGTGGATCGCGATCGCGCGCGCGTGCTGGACGGGGGCGCCGCCCCCGCACGCGGGCGAGCACTACGACCTACCGGCCGACGTGCTGTGCCTCCCGACGCCCGCCCACGACATCCCGATCCTCGTCGGCGGCCACTCCCCGGTCGCGCTCGAGCGGGCCGGGCGCGTCGGCGACGGCTGGCTCGGCCAGCAGGCCGCCGGCGCCCTGGACCCGGACACGCTGCAAGCGGAGATCGCCACGATCGCCGACGCGGCCGGCGGCGCGAAGCCCCGGACCGTCCTGCGGATCGTCGAGTCGCTCGGCCGCCCCGACGTCGTCGCCGCGCACCTGCGTGCGCTCGCGGACGCCGGCGTCGACGAGGTCGTCGTCGACGTCCCGGTCGACCGCGACGGCGCCGCGCGGGATCTGGAGACCCTGCGGGCGGGGGTGGGCGCGTGAGCCTGCTGGACGGACGGCGCGCGGTCGTCACCGGCGGCGCCAGCGGCATCGGCAACGCGGTCGCGCGCCGCTTCGCCGCGGAGGGCGCCCAGGGCGTCGCGCTCGACCTCCCCGCGCCCGCCGCCGCCTGGAACCCGCCGCCCGGCTGGCGCGCCGCGCCGGTCGACGTCCGCGACGAGGACTCGATCGCGGAGGCGCTCGCCGGCGTCGGCGGCATCGACATCCTCGTCGCCGCCGCCGGCATCGTGCCGTCGTGGGCGTCGGTGGCCGAGCTGGACATGGCCGAGTTCGACGAGGTCCTCGCCGTGAACACCCGCGGCGTCGCCGCGACGCTCAAGCACGCCGCCCCCCGTCTGCTCGACGGCGCCGCAGTCGTCATGATCGCCTCGCTGAACTCGTGGCGCGGGGATCCGAACCTGGCGAGCTACGTCGCCAGCAAGCACGCGGTGCTGGGCATCGCCCGCTCCGCCGCGCTCGAGCTCGGCCGGCGCGGCATCCGCGTCAACGCGGTCGCGCCCGGGCCCGTCGCGACGGAGGCCCTGCTGGAGCGCATGCGCCGGCGCGCCGCGGCGGGCGGCCTGTCGGTGGAGCAGGCGCTCGCGCGCGCCGCCGAGGCCACGGCCCTGGGGCGCATCGCCACGGTCGACGACGTCGCCGGCGCGACGCTGTTCCTGGCCAGCGACCTGTCGGCCGGGGTCACCGGACACCTGCTGCCCGTCGACGGCGGGCTGGCCTGAGAGGGGGAAGATGCCACAGGACCTGGAGGGCAAGACCGTGCTCCTCACGGGAGCATCGGGCGGCATCGGCGCGGCCACCGCCGCCGAGCTGCTCGCCCGCGGGGCGCACCTGATCGCCCACTACGGACGCGATCGCGCGGGCGCCGAGCGCGCGTGCGCGCACGCGCCCGCCGACCGCTGGACCGCGATCGCCGCCGACCTGTCGAGGCCCGGCGCGGCGCGCGAGCTGTGGCGCGACGCGCGCGCCTGGCGCGAGCGCGTCGACGTCGTCGTCCTCAACGCCGCCGTCTCCTGCGAGACGCCGTTCGACGGCCCCGACGACGTGTGGGACGAGGGCTGGGAGACGTCGATGCGCGTGAACGTGCTCGAGCCCGCCTCGCTCGGCCGCGAGGCCGTGCGCCACTTCGTCGCCGAGGGCGGCGGGGCGCTCATCACGATCTCGAGCTGGGCTGCGCAGCGCGGGTCGGCGATCCCGCAGCTGCCCGCCTACGCCTCGTCCAAGGCGGCTCTGCACGCGTTCGCGCAGACCGTGGCCCGCAACCACGCCCGCGACGGCGTCCTCTCCTACATCGTCGCGCCCGGGATCGTGCGCACGCCCATGTCGGAGATCTCCGCGACCTACCGCGGCGGCATCGAGGCCGTCAACGCGATGCTGGCGATGGGGGAGATGGTCGAGCCGGACGAGGTGGGACGCCTCGTCGCCTTCCTGGCCAGCGGCCAGGCCAAGAACCTGACGGGCGCGACGCTCGACCTCAACGGGGCGACCAACGTGAGGTGAGTCGGTTGGCGCTTGACAGCACCCACACCGGTAGTTCACTATGCGGGCGTGTTCTCGCTATGCGAGCAGTATGGATAAGCAGCAGCCGGCAGCCGTCGCCATGGCGGACGAGGTGACCGGCATCCCCGGACTCGACGCCGCGGCGCCCCGGCCGGGCACCGGCGCGGTCGTCGAGATGACCGGGATCCGCAAGTCGTTCGGCGACCACGAGGTGCTGTGCGGCGTCGACCTGACGGTCGAGGCGGGCGAGCACGTGGTGATCTTCGGTCCGTCCGGCTCAGGCAAGTCGACGCTCCTGCGCACGATCAACCTCCTCGAGGAGCCCACCGCCGGCTCGCTGAAGGTCCTCGGCCGCGAGTACGGCCACGGCAAGGACCCCGACGTCCCGCGCGGCAAGCCGGTCGAGCTGCGCCGCGCCGTCGGGATGGTCTTCCAGCAGTTCAACCTCTTCCCGCACCTGACGGCGCTCGAGAACATCACGCTGCCGCTCAAGCGGGTCGCCAAGATCAAGGGGCGCGAGGCCGAGGAGCGCGCCGCCCACGCGCTGCGGGCGGTGGGCCTGCTGCGCCACGCCGCGCACTTCCCGCGCGAGATGTCCGGCGGCCAGCAGCAGCGCGTCGCGATCGCCCGCGCGCTCTCGCTCGACCCGAAGGTGATGCTCTTCGACGAGCCCACCTCGGCGCTCGACCCCGAGCTCGTCGGCGAGGTCCTCGCGGTCATGCGCAAGGTGGCCGAGTCGGGCATGACGATGGTCGTCGTCACCCACGAGCTCGGCTTCGCGCGCGAGATCGGCGATCTCAGCGTCTTCATGGAGGACGGCGCGATCGTCGAGTCCGGCCCGCGCGGGTTCTTCGACAACTGCCAGAACCCCCGCACCAAGAAGTTCATCTCGGCGGTGCTCTAGATGAAGATCTTCGCCGCCTACGACTGGGGCCTCATCTGGGAGAACCGCACGGCCCTCCTCGACGGCCTCCTGGTCGCGCTCGAGGTCTCGGCCGTCGCGCTCGTCCTGTCGGTGGGCGTGGGCCTGATCCTCGCCCTGCTGCGGATGAGCGCCCCGCCGCTGTCGTGGCTCGCCGCGCTCTACGTGAACATCTTCCGCGGCGTCCCCGCGCTCGTCAGCGTCATCTGGGTCTACTTCGGCCTGTCGCTGGTCATCGGGGTCCAGTTCTCGACGTTCCAGGCGGGCGTGATCGCGCTCACGCTGCTCTACAGCGCGTTCATCGCCGAGATCTACCGCGCCGCGCTCACGGCCATCCCCAAGGGCCAGCGCGAGGCGGGCCTGGCGCTCGGCATGCACCCCGTGCGCGTGTTCGTGTCGGTCACGCTGCCGCAGGCCACGAAGATCGCGATCCCCAACATCGGATCGATGTTCATCGGGATGGTGAAGGACACGTCGACCTTCACCGTGATCGGGCTCACCGAGGTGGTCCGCGTCACGCAGAACCTGAACTCGACGTACTTCCAGCCGTTCGTGCTCTACACGGCCGCCGCGGCGCTCTACGTCGCCGTGGCGTTTCTCATCGACTTCCTCTTCCGGGCGGTCGAGAAGGTCATGGAGAGCCCGCCCCGCGGCCGGGTCGCCCAGGCGATCACCGGCCGCAAGCGGCGCCGGATCGGCGCGCTCATCGAGCGCGTGTCCGCGTCGCAGTCCGCTTGAGGTTTCTGTTCACCGCATCACTGGAGGAAGGTCGATGGTCATGAAGACAAGACGGGGGCTCGCGGCGCTCGTCGTCGGAGCCGCCGTGCTGACGATCAGCGCGTGTGGATCCGATGACGACAGCAGCACCAGCACGGCGGCGGCCACCGCCGAGGCCGAGACGGCCGTAGCCGAGCAGCCCGCGGACACGGGGTTCAAGCCCATCAACGAGGGGCAGCTCACCGTCGGGATGAACCTGCAGTTCAAGCCGCAGATGTACCTGGACGACGGCGAGCCGGCCGGCTACGACGTCGAGCTGCTCAAGGAGCTCGCGCCCGACCTCGGCGCCGAGCTGAACATCCAGAACCTCGACTTCAACGGGCTCATCCCGGGCCTGCAGTCCAACCAGTTCGACATGGTCTCCGTCGGCCTGAGCGCCACGCCGGAGCGCCAGGAGGTCGTGGACTTCACGCGCGGGTACGTCCCGTACGCGCAGACCATCGGCGTCCCGGCCGACAAGGCCTCGGAGATCACCTCGGCCGACCAGCTCAACAAGAAGGGCACGGTCATCACGGCGCTGCAGGGCTCGACGGCCGAGACGCTGGCCAAGGAGGAGTTCCCGGACGCGACCGTGAAGGGCTTCCCGGACCAGAACGCCGCCTTCCTCGAGGTCGCCACCGGCCGCGCCGACGCCGTCGTGGTCGAGTCGTACCTGCTCGCGCAGTTCGATGCGTCCAACCCCGACCAGCTCGCCGAGGCCGAGACGGCCGAGCCGCTGCACGTCGAGTACGGCTCGTGGGCCGTGCCGAAGGGCAACGAGGAGTTCGTGAAGTTCCTCGACACGTGGCTGTGCGAGAAGCAGAACGACGGCACCCTCGCCGAGATCTACGAGCGCGTGTTCGAGGTCGACGAGATGCCGCCGATGCCCGAGGGCTGCTGAGGAGCCGGGAGCCGGTTGCCTGACGCCGAGCGCTTCGATCTCCTCGTCGTCGGGGGCGGGCCGGCGGGCCTGGCGGCGGCGGCTGATGCCGCCGCCCTCGGCCTGTCGGTCGCCCTCGCCGACGAGCGGGCGACCCTCGGCGGGCAGATCTTCAAGCAGATGGGCCCGGGGTTCGAGGTCCGCGACCCGAGCGCGCTCGGGGCGGACTTCGCCCGCGGGCGGACCCTGATCGAGGCCGCGGAGCGCTCCGGCGCCACCGTCCTCACGCGCACCGCGGTCGTCGCCGTCGAGGGCGACCGCGTCGTGCTCGTCACCGACGGCGAGCACGCCCGCACCGTCGTCGCGCGCCGGCTGCTGCTGGCGCCCGGCGCCCACGACCGTCCGGTCGCGTTCCCCGGCTGGACGCTGCCGGGCGTGCTCACCGCCGGCGCCGCACAGACGCTCGTCAAGGCCCAGCGCGTGGCGCCGGGCGAGCGCGCCGTCTTCGCCGGCAGCGGGCCGCTGGCGCTCGCGTTCCCCGCCCAGCTGCAGGCGATGGGCGTGCCGGTCGCGTGCGTGCTGGAGGCGGGCCCGCCGCCGCGCCCGGCCGACGTCGCGCGCATGGCGCTGGCCGCGCGCGGCAACACGCGACTGCTGCGCGACGCGATCGGCTACCGCGCCACGCTGTTGCGCCACCGCGTCCCGCTGCGCTACCGGCGCATCGTCGTGCGCGCCGAGGGCGACGGCCGCGTCGAGTCCGTCACCCACGCGCGCGTGGACGCCGACTGGCGCGTCGTCCCGGGGACCGAGGAGACGATCGCCGCCGACACGCTGTGCGTCGGCTACGGCTTCACGCCGTCGGTGGAGCTGCTGCGCCTCGTCGGCTGCGACATGGGCTTCGACGAGGACCGCGGCGGCCCGGTCGCCGTGCTCGACGACTGGCAGCGCACGTCGGTGGCCGGGGTGCTCGCCGCCGGCGACGGCACCGGCGTCGACGGCTCCTACGTCGCGATCGACGAGGGCCGGCTGGCCGCGCTGGGCGCCGCCCGCGACCTGGGCGTGCTCGACCCCGCGGCCGCCGACCGGGCCGCCGCGCCGATCCGGGCGCGCATCGCCCGCAAGCGCGCCTTCGCGCGGGCGCTGCGGCGCATGCACCGCATCGGCCCGGGCCTGTTCGAGCTCGCGACGCCCGACACCGTCGTGTGCCGCTGCGAAGAGGTCACGCGCGCGCGAATCGACGAGGCCGTCGCCGGCACCGCCGACCTGAGCGTCGTCAAGAGCCTCACGCGCGCCGGCATGGGCCTGTGCCAGGGCCGCAACTGCCAGCGCCAGGTCGCGGCGCGCATCGCCGCCCGCCACGGCGTCGCGCCCGGCGCCGTCGAGCCGGCCACGCCGCGCCTGCCCGCCCGGCCGGTGCCGCTGGCGGCGATCGCCGAGCGCCCCGACGAGGAGCTGGGGCTGTTCCAGTGAGCGCTCCGCCGTTCCTGCCCGTGCCCGAGACCCGGGGCGAGCTGCCCGCCGAGACCGACGTGCTGGTCGTCGGCGGCGGCATCGCCGGCACCGCGATGGCCTACTACCTGGCGCGTGCGGGCGTGGCGGTCGTGCTCGTCGAGCGCGGCGAGCTGAACCGCGAGGCGTCGGGGACGAACGCGGGCTCACTGCACCTGCAGATCGCCATCCACCAGCTCGCCGGCGGGCTGCAGACCGCCAACGCCGCCGATCGCCTGCGCGAGGAGACGCGCTTCGCGGTCGAGGCCTCGCGGCTGTGGCACGACCTGGAGGCCGAGCTCGACGGCCCGATCGACCTGCACCTGACCGGCGGCCTGATGGTGGCCGAGCGGCCCGAGGAGCTGGCCTTCCTGCACGAGAAGCAGCGCATCGAGGCGGCCGCCGGCCTGGAGACCCACGTCGTCGAGGGCGCCGAGCTGCGCGCGCTGGCGCCGTGGCTGTCGGACACCGTGATCGGCGGCGCGTACTGCCCGGTCGAGGGCCACGTGAACCCGCTCGTCGCCGCGCCGCTGTTCGCGCTGCGGGCCACCGAGCACGGGGCGGTGATCCGCACGGGCGCGGGGGTGCGCGAGATCGACGCGCTCGGCGCCGGCGGCGGGGCGCCGTTCCGCGTGCGCACCGCCGCGGGCACGATCCGCGCCACCCGCATCGTCAACGCGGCCGGCGCGTGGGCGCCCGAGCTGGGCCGCCACGTCGGCCTGGAGCTGCCGGTGCGCGCGATGCCGCTGCACGTGAACGTGACCGAGGCGCGCCCGCGCCTGATCGAGCCGCTGGTCCAGCACATCGGCCGCCGCCTCACGCTCAAGCAGGCCTTCAACGGCACGTTCATCATCGGCGGCGGCTGGCCGTCGTACCCCGACCCGCCACGGCGCCACGCGACCCGCTGGTCCAGCGCGGCCGGCAACGCGGCCGTCGCCGTCGACGTCGTGCCGGCGCTCGCGGACGTGCGCCTCGTGCGCACGTGGTCGGGCATCAACGCCTGGACCGACGACGTCTCGCCGGTCGTCGGCGCGTCGCGGCGCGTGCCCGGCTACCACGCCGTGGTGGTCGGCTCGTCCGGCTACACGATGACCCCGATCCTGGCGCGGATGCTGGCCGAGCGCATGATCGATCCCTCGCTGGCGCCGCTGCCCGACGAGTACTCCCCCGACCGCCCGCCGGCCCGCGCGCCGGCGGCGACCTGACATCAGAGAGGACGCCATGGACCGAAACGACGTGGACTGGCGCGGGTACTTCGCCGCCGTTCCGACCCCGTTCAACGAGGACGGCAGCCTCGCGCTCGACCTGCTGCGCGAGCTGCTGGAGCTCTACGTGCGCGAGGGCCTGCACGGCGTCCTGATCGAGGGGACGACCGGCGAGTGGTTCTCGCAGACGCCCGAGGAGCGGCGCCTCGTCGCGCAGACCGCGGTCGAGACGATCGACGGGCGCATCCCGGTGATCGTCGCCTGCACCGACTACACGGCCGACCTCGTCGCCGGGCACGCGCGCGGCGCGCTCGACGCCGGCGCCGACGGGATCGCGGCCACGCCGCCGCCCTACGCCAAGCCGTTTCGCGAGGAGATCGTCGCCTGGTACGAGGACATCTCGGCCAAGGTCGACGCCCCGCTGATGATCTACAACTGGCCGCACGGCACGAGCGTCGAGATCGACACCGACCTCGCGCAGGAGCTCGTCGAGATCGACACGGTCGTGGCCTTCAAGGACTCGACGCCGAACGTGGAGCAGTTCTACGCCTCGTCGCGCGCGGTCGTCGACCGGGTGCGCGTGTTCGGCCCGTACATGACGCCCGCGGGCCTCGAGCAGCTCGAGCGCCACGGCGGCGACGGCACGATCGGCGGCGGCTCGCTGTTCCTGCGCGCCGACGCCGAGTTCTGGGAGGCGCACTGGCGTGGCGACCACGACGCGGCGCTCGCGCACGCGGTGCGCAACGAGCGCCTGTTCCCGAAGCTGTGGCTGCCCGGCGGCTGGGCGGGGCAGCACGGCCACTACGCCAGCGAGCTGAAGGCGCTGATGGCGATCCTCGGCCAGCCCGGCGGCACGGTCCGCCGGCCGCGCCTGCCGATCACCGACCCGGCCAAGCTCGAGGAGATGCGGGCGATCCTCGCCGAGGAGGGGCTCGTGCCGGCGGGCGCGGGGCGCTGACGATGGGCCGCCGGCTGCCGCTGGGGCCCGCGATCGCGCGCGGCCCCGCGGTGACCATCCGCGTCGACGGCCGCCCCGTCGACGCGTACGCGGGGGAGACCGTCGCGGCCGCGCTCCTGGCCGCGGGCGTGGTCGCGACCCGCGCCACGTCCGGCGGGGAGCCGCGCGGCGTGTTCTGCGGCATGGGGGTCTGCTTCGACTGCCTGGCCGTGATCGACGGCGTGCCGAACACGCGCGCGTGCATGACGTACGTGCGCGACGGGATGGACGTCCGCCTGCAGGCGGGCCCCGGTCCCGCGACGCCGGTGTCCTGATGCGATGGAGCCCATGATCCGATGACGACGTTTCCGACCACCGTGACCACCGACCGCCTGATCGGCGAGGTGTGCAACGTCGAGCGCGACCTCGACGAGTTCGCCCCGATCTGCGCCGACGCGGAGCTGGGGGAGCTGCTGTGGCCCGGCGACCTCGGCGGCGCGCGGACCCGCGAGCAGAGCGCGGCCTGGCTGGCCAAGTACGAGGCGCACTGGAACGCGGTCGGCTTCGGGCCGTGGAGCGTGCGCGAGCGCGACGGCGGCGAGCTGATCGGGCAGCTGGGCCTGTCGTACACGGTCGTCGCCGGTCGCGCCGAGGTCGAGGTCGGCTGGGTCGTCAGGCGCGAGCGGTGGGGGCGCGGCTACGCGACCGAGATCACCCGGGCCGCGCTCGAGCACGCGCCGGGCATCCGCGGGCTGACGACCGTCGTCGCCTTCGCGATGCCCGACAACGAGCGCGCGATCCGCACGATCGAGCGCTGCGGCTTCCACTACGAGTGCGACACCCACGTGGTCGGGCTGCCGCACAAGCTGTACCGCCAGGCGGTGGGCGCGCCGTACCGCTGACGCCGGCGGCGGACGGACGCCGCCGTCCCTGGTAGCGTCGCCGCCGTCGCGACGTACGGACGGGTCGCGGGACGGAGGTCAAGAGGGTGTCAGGGAGGATGCTGGCGCCGGTCGCGGCCGGCGTGGTGGGAGCGATGGTCGCCGGGCTGGTTGCCGTCGCCGGCGCCGCGGGCGACGACGCGCCCGACCCCGAGGGCGGCACGATCCCGCCGCCGCCCGCGACCACGGCGCCCGCGCCGCCGCCCGCCGCCGACGGCGCGCCGCGGGTCGCGCAGTTCCACGCGCCGCGGCGGTTCTGGTGCTTGCCGGCGCACCCCGGGCAGGCGCAGGTGACGATCGGCTGGAGCGTCCCCGCCGCCACCGCGGTTGCGGTGCTGGTCGACGGGCGCCGCGTGCCGCTCGGGCTCCGCAGGCGCCCGCCGTTCGCCGTGCTCGCCGGCACGCCCGCGGGCATCGGCGCGACGGTCGTCTTCGCCTGTCGCCCGCGCACGCGCCACCGCATCGAGATCCGCTGGCGCGCCGGCGACTCGCCCGCCGCGCGGCGGGTCGTGTCGGTCCGCAGGGCGGGACGGCGATGAGCGGCCGCGCGCTCACCCGCCGCGAGCTGCTCGCGGGCGCCGGGGCCGCGGCGGGCGGCGCCGTCCTGCTGGGCTCCGGCGTGCTCGGGCCGGCGCGGGCACGCGCCGCCGACGGGCCGCCCGCGTGGCTGGAGCCGGAGATCCGCGCCTCGCGCGACGGGCGCCTGGCCACGCGGCTGCGCGTCGCCGAGACGGAGGTGACGATCGCCCGCCGGCCCGCCCGCGCCGTCGTCTACGAGGGCACGTTCCCCGGGCCGACGCTCGAGGTCCACGCCGGCGACGAGCTCGCGATCGACCTGGTCAACGACGCCTCGCAGGTCACGAACCTGCACACCCACGGCCTGCACGTCTCGCCGCGGCGGCCGGGCGACGACGTGCTGCTCGACGTCGAGCCGGGCGCGTCGTTCGGCTACCGCTACGCGATCCCCGCCGACCATCCGGGCGGCACCTTCTGGTACCACGCCCACCGCCACATGCTCACCGACAACCAGGTGTTCGGCGGGCTGTTCGGCATGCTGATCGTGCGCGGCGCGCTCGACCGGCTGCCGGGCATCGCCGGCCTGGAGGAGCGCGCGCTGGTCATGGGCCAGATGGAGGTCGTCGACGGCCGGGTCGCCGACGCGGACTCGAGCTCGCTGTCGAACCAGGTGACGCTCGTCAACGGCCGCTACCAGCCGGCGCTGTGGATGGCGACCGGCCGGACGCAGCGCTGGCGGCTGGTGAACACGAGCTCGGTGTTCCTGCGCCTGCGCCTCGACGACCACCCGCTGCACGTCGTCGCGATCGACGGCAACGCGCTGCCCGCCACGCGGGCGCACGACGTGCTCGAGCTGCCGCCGGGCGGCCGCGCCGACGTCCTCGTGCAGGCGGCGCGGGCCGGCACGTTCCGGCTGCGGTCGCTGAGCTGGGAGGAGTACGGCGTCTTCTACTCGAGCATGGTGCCGGTCCCGCAGGTGCTGGCGACGCTGGTGGTCGACGGCCCGCCCGCCGAGCCGGCGCCGCTGCCGACCAGGTTGCTGGCCGTCGACGACCTGCGCCGCGCGCGGGTGGATCGCCGCCGCACGTTCCGTCTCGAGGAGCGCGAGCCGCGCGGCGTCGGGCCGCTCGACGCGTTCGAGTACTACATCAACGGCCGCATGGTCGACGTGTCACGGGTCGACGAGCAGATCCCGCTGAACGCGACCGAGGAGTGGGTGATCCGCAACCTCACCTACGAGCCGCACCCGCTCCACATCCACGTCAACCCGTTCCAGGTCGTGGCCGTCAACGGGGACCGCCGCCGCGGGGAGGACCACTACCGCGACTCGGCGCTCGTGCCGCCGTACGGCAGCCTGACGATCCGCCACCGGTTCCTCGACTTCACCGGCGTCTTCGTCATGCACTGCCACATCCTGTTCCACGAGGACCACGGGATGATGCAGATCCTCGAGGTGTACGGGAAGGACGGCCCCGGGCCCACGCGCCTGCCCGGCGGCGGCCACCACGGCGGCGGCCACCACCACTGAGCCTCACAGCCAGCCCGCCAGCCCGAAGGCCACGCCGAGCACGAGGTCGACGGCGGCGATCGCGCCGACGATCCGCAGCCGGCCGCGCATGTCGCGCTGGTCGAAGACCCAGGCGGCGACGAGGAAGAACGTCATGTAGCCGAACACGACGATCAGCGGCACGAACGGGACGTTCCACCACCAGTAGTCCCAATGGAACGTGCCGGTCCACTCGAGGAAGATCTCGACCGCCACGCACAGGCACGAGAACAGGAACGCGAGCAGCCAGCGGTTCGGGATCCCGAGGATGCGCATCCGCGGATCGGGCGGCAGCATCTTCACGAACACGATCCCGGTGATCAGGAACAGGAAGATGATCTCGATGTTCCAGCCGATGAGCACCAGGAAGCTCGTGTCGCCGGTGACCGCCCACAGCGGCGCGCGGTCGGAGACGTGGAAGATCGCCGAGTTGACGAGCTCGTTGAAGACGTCGGTGAGGAAGAACCCGAGGCCGGCCAGGACCACGTCCCAGCGCCGGCGCTCGACCTCGACCGCGTACACGTAGAAGACGAGGCCGAGCAGCGTGACGCTCGACCAGGTGAAGTTCGAGCCGTCGCGCAGGATTGACAGCGCCTCGCGCGAGGCCTCGCTGATCGCGCCGGTCATCGGGCCGGGGTGAAGCGCCACCCGCGCTCGGGGATCACGATCTCGTGGCGCGTCGCCCGCAGCGTCACGGTCTCGAAGCGGCCGTTGCGCTCGATCGCGCCGTACTGCTCGCGCGGCTCGTCGTCCAGCCCGCGCCCGCGCGGCTGCTGGCGCAGCCCGTCGACGTGGTGCAGGGTCGCGCGCCACGTGCGCCCGTTCCGCTCGTGGACGATCAGCGTGGCGGGCGAGCAGTACGTGTTGAAGCGGCGCAGCTCGGCGGTCGTGCCGTCCTGGCGCATGACCCAGCGTGACTCCTCACCGCGGCCGAGGCTGCGGCGCACGGTGTCGCGGCGCGGGTTGTCGAGGACGCGCCCCTGCAGCGGCTGCCCGGTCGCGTGGAAGCGCCACGGGGTCCTGGGCGGCGCGGCGAGGTCGCGCTCCCAGTAGCCGGTGCGGCCCTTGTGGCGTCCCTCGACGCGGAGCATCCCGTGGACGGCGTCGGCGCCGACCTTGTGGATCGAGATCCGGTCGGTGATCGTGCCCGGGATCTTCGGCTGGCGCTTCCACGGCTCGGCCGGCAGCTGGATCGGGGCGCCGTCGCCCCTGCCGCGCTGGTCCTCGTAGCTGTACTCGAAGAAGACCGGGTCGTGGCCGGAGATGTCGAAGTCGTACAGGCGCGTGAACATGTCGCCGTGCGCGCCGATGACGAACAGGTGCGAGCCGCTGGCCGACAGGTTCACGGCCTTGAAGCGCCCGCGCACCGGGCCGCACGCCTCGTAGCTGTCGTCGAGGGGCAGCCACGGGTCCCAGAACGTCAGCCGCCGGCCGCCGTCGCGCAGGCCCCAGATGTGGGAGACCTTGTACTCGCCGACCTGCGTGCGGTTGCCGGCCGGGTCGGTCCAGTTGCCGTCCTCGGCGCGTGAGAGCACCGACCACGACCACGCCGTGGTGCCGCCGGGGAGCGCGAAGCCGGGGCCCTGCCACAGCGGCGGCCCCCAGCGGGACGTCCAGTTCCAGCGCGTCGCGTCCTTGAGCGCGTGGTCCATCGTGTAGATGCGCCGCTGCGCGTCGAGCGCGATGAGCTCGTCGTCGTCGGCGGCGATGCCGATGAGGCGCCCGGCGAGGCACTCGGGCAGCGGCACCTGCCGCCACGGGTCGCCGCCACCGCGCAGGCGCGCGTAGAGGTCGCCGTCACGCAGCGCGAAGTCGTAGACGCGGTTGAACGTCTCGGTCGTGCCGCGCAGGTCGACCCGCTCGGGCAGGAGGCCGGCGGGCGCCTGGGGCCAGGTGGCGGGCGGCGGGCCGGTCGGGTCGGCGCGCACCGGGTCGGGCTCGCCGCCGGTGCCGCCCGGGTGCAGGGCGAGGCAGGCGGCCTCGACGGCGGGGTCGGTCGTGGGCGTCTGCGCGTGCGCGCCCGCGGCGGTCGCGAGCAGGAGGGCGGCGGCGGCCGCGATGACCCGGGGCATGGGCGCGACCGTACCACAACTGGTCAGACCAGTTGGTCAGTCCTCGAGCGGCGCCTCCAGCAGCGCGGTCGCCTCGCGGATCGCGGCCGCCGCGTCGCGCGCCCGCATCGCGGCGCCGAAGCGGCGGATCGCCTCGGCGTCGGCGGGGCGCATCGCCGCGGCGAGCGCGGGCTGGTGGGGGAGGGAGCCCATGAGCGAGTTGAAGGCCAGGCGGTAGGCGACGTTGCCCGAGCCCGCCACGACGCGGGCCCACATCGCCGCGTACGCCTCCTCGAGCGCGGCGACGTCCCCGCCGACCAGCGCGGCCGCCGCCTCGGCGAGCTCGGCGACCTGCGCGAGCGTCGCGTCGTCGGCGCGCGCGACGCAGCGGCGCGCCGCGTCGATGCCCACGACCGCCCGCAGCTCGATCACCGAGCGGCCGAGGTCCTCGACGCCGATCTCCCCGCCGTCGCGGGCGAGGTCGACCAGCAGATCGAGCCCGCTCGTCTCGCGCCAGTCGAGCACGCGCGTCGGCCCGCCGTGGGTGATGCGCACCAGGCCGGCCTGCTCCAGGCGCTTCAGCGCCTCGCGCACCGCCTGGCGGTTGACGGCCAGGCGCTGGGCCAGCGCGCGCTCCGACGGCACCCGGTCGCCGGGCGCGAGCGTGCCCGCGACGATCTCGGCGCGCAGCACGTCGTGGACGCGGTGGGAGGCCAGCCGCGCGGAGCCCTCGGCGCTCATCGCGTGGTGTGTATCACCAACCAGATTGGTGACACGGCGTCAGGAGACTGGTAGCGTCGCGCGTCATGAACCGTGCACTCGTGTTGACCGTCGCCCTGGCGGCCGGGCTGGCGGCCCCGGCGACGGCCGCCCTGGCGCAGCAGCAGACGGGCGAGCCGACCCGGACGTCGCAGCAGCTCAAGCGCGACGTGCTGATCGACGCCGACCTGTGGGACCGCCGGCCGCGGATGATGGCCGCCGGCCTCGGGTTCACCCAGATCATCGGGGTCCCCGGGATGAGCTCCGACGACCTCGCCGCCAGCGAGGTCGCCGTCCGCGCCGCCGGCGGCGCGTGGAACAGGCTGACCTGCGCCGAGACGCCCACGTTGGGCGACTACACGTCGGCCGTCTCGCCGACGACGGTCGCGTTCGGCTTCGGGTTCCCGACGACGTTCTCCTCTGGCCTGCCCGTCGAGTTCAGCTGGCCGGTGCTGCCCTCGACGCTCGACCCGACGGACTTCCGCGTGACGCTGAGCGACGGCTCCGTCGTCACGCCCGAGCTCGCCGCCCTGCAGCCGAACTTCGAGTACAACGAGCGCGCGGTGCCGGTGCTGTTCGGCAAGTTCGGCAACCGGCTGCCGGCGAGCGACCCGGCGTCGGTCTACGTCGTGCGCACCGAGGTCGTGGCCGACGACACCCCGCTGAAGCTCGTCGGGCCCGGCGGGCGCACGGTCAGCGCGGTCGGCATGTACGCGACCGCGTCGACGAGCCCCTACGGCGACCCGGACGCGCCCGCGTCCGAGCGCACCGGGCCGCGGCTGGCCGCCGCGAAGCTGACGCGCATGTCGACCCGCGGCGAGAACGCCCCGGCCGCGTTCCGCACGAACCTGCCCAACGACGGCGTCGCCCTGTACGGCGACGCGGCGAAGTTCCGCCTGCGGATCTTCACCACCGGCGGCTTCTCGCCCGACGGCGTGCTCGGCATCAAGCCGACCGAGTTCGAGCGCTACTTCCGCCTGCGCGTGCGCGGCAAGAACGGGCGCACGGTCCTCGTCACCAAGGCCAACCGCGACTACCGCATCGCCGGCGGGCGCCTGCGGGTCCTCGGGCTCGCGGACCTCGGCCGCAAGCAGGACTCCTACGACGACTGCTACAGCGAGGACCGCGACAACCAGATCGACATCGTGCTCGACGGCGACGCGCGCGCGATGCGGCGCATCACGCACATCGACATCCCGGGCAGCGGCCGCTACGACCCGCTGTACAACCCGGGCGGGCCGGGCAACGACCCGACCCCCGGCGTGCGCTACACGGTCGGCAGCCCCGCGATCTCCCAGCCGGTGATCCAGGCGCTGCGCGACCCGATGACGGTGACCTACCGGGCGCGCTGAGCGCGCCCGGTATGGTGGCGCGCACGATGAGAGGGATCTCGATGCGCGCCGCCACGATGGCGATCGCGGCGGCGACAGCGCTCCTGGCGCCCGCCGCCGCCCACGCCGGACCGAAGTCGCCGCAGCGGGCGATCGTCACGCTCGGCGACAGCTACATCTCCGGCGAGGCCGGCCGCTGGAAGGGCAACAGCACGACGACCAGCGGCGACAGCGCCGGGACCGACCGCGCCTGGGACGGCACGCAGCCCGTCCTCTCGCGCGTGTACCTGGGCGGCAGCGACGTCAACGGCTGCCACCGCTCCGACGTCGCCGAGATCATGGGCGTGGCGCGGCCCGGCCTCACCGCGCTGAACCTCGCCTGCTCGGGCTCGGAGACCGTCAACGTCCTGCGGGCGGCCTCCGGCGGCAAGCCCTACAAGGACGACAAGACCCAGGGCGACCAGCTCGTCGATGCGCTGAAGCGCTACGACGTCCGCGTGATCGTCCTCTCCATCGGCGGCAACGACCTGGGCTTCGCCGACGCCGCCCAGTCGTGCGTGATCGCGTACTTCACCGGCGGCAAGCCGTGCCGCGACGCCGCCCAGAAGCAGATCGAGGAGCGCATGCCGGCCACGATGAGCAACGTGCGCCACGTGATCGACGACGTCCGCGCGATCATGCGCCAGGCCGGCTACGACCGCGACGACTACCGCTTCATCCTGCAGAGCTACAGCTCGCCGGTGCCGCGCGGCAGCGAGAACCGCCTCGGCGAGAGCGGCTGGGACCGCGTCAACTACGGCTGCGGCATGTGGAACGCCGACCTCGACTGGGCCCGCGACACGTTCGTGCCGCGCGTCTCCGATGAGCTGCGCGCGGTCGCCGACGCCGAGAAGGTCGACTTCCTCGACGTGCGCGACCTGCTGCAGGGCCACGAGATCTGCGCCAAGGACGCCCAGACCGGCGCGAGCGCGCCGGACGGCCGGCTCGAATGGGCGCGCGTGGTGAGCGTCGGCGGCCAGGGCGACAAGCAGGAGTCGCTGCACCCCAACGCGATCGGCCAGGCCGCCCTCGGCGCCTGCCTGCGCCTCGTGCTCGCCGACGACGACGGCGACGAGTGGGCCTGCCGCGCCGGCGCGGGGGTCGCGCCGTCCGACGTGCGGCTGACCCAGATCCGCCGCCGGCTCGTCGACGCCGAGCGCCAGCGCAAGCGCCCGGTCGACGTCACGCCCGACGACGGCGACACCGAGCCGTGGGCGGACATCGACCAGGACATCGTGGACCTGGCGATCATCCGCCGCGGCGGCCTGGGGCCGGTGACGATCGCGCGCTAGATGATTGATGCCACGGTGCTCGCTGTGGCGAAAGGGGACATAACGCAGCGGGTCGAAGTCGGCGGTGCCTAAACGCACCATCGACCCAAGGGGGCCATGATGCTCGCCGACCTCGACCTGCTG
>Ga0180221_1000119_pt1 | contig 118056 bp, 85 predicted proteins | sample eDN5th37CKraftMG_FD_151339 | JGI IMG/M metagenome (GOLD analysis project Ga0180221, IMG submission 151339) | Enriched Miracle-Growth compost microbial communities from Emeryville, California, USA - eDNA 5th pass 37_C Kraft MG (version 2) (version 2) ... | reverse complement strand
GAGCTGCGCGTGGGCGGCTTCCTCATGTGGCAGAGCGCGCACTCGGAGCTCTACTTCTGCGAGGCGTACTGGCCCGACTTCCGCCGGGTGGACTTCCTGCGCGCGCTGCGGGACTTCTCCCGGCGCGAGCGCCGGCTCGGGCGCTGAGCCGCCCGCGTCGCCCTGTCGCGTCGCACGCCCCACCCCGCTCGGCAGGACCGACCCGCGCCGGGTGCGGCACACTGCCACGGTGACCCCGTCCGAGCCGACGACGCCGTCCGCGCCACCCGCCGACCAAGAGCCACCCGGGGACCGGCCCCCGCCCGACGTCCGCCTGGCCGCCGAGGCCTGGGAGTCGTTGTTCCGCGCGCAGGTCACCCTGATGCGCCGGTTCCAGGCCGACGACATCTGGCGCGACCTGTCCATGCGCGAGTACGACGTGCTGTTCACGCTCTCGCGCGCGCCGGACGGCGAGCTGCGGCTGCGCGACCTGAACGAGAGCATGCTCCTCGCGCAGTCGTCGCTGTCGAGGATGGTCGAGCGGCTCGAGGCCCGCGGCCTGGTGGAGCGTTCGGTGCCCAGCGACGACGCGCGCGGCACCCTGGTCCGGCTCACCGCGGAGGGGGCCCGGCGACAGCGCGAGACCGGGCTCGCGCACGTGCGCACGATCGCGGAGTACGTGGGCCAGGCGCTGCCCGCCGACGAGCTCGAGCGGCTGCGCGACGTGCTGGACCGCCTGCGCCTCGCCCAGGCGCGGATCCCGGCGCGCCGCACCGACCCTGGCCGGGACGGCGCCGCCGAGAGGAGATGACAAGGCGTGCGTTCAACGTCACGTCGGCCAAGCGGCTTTCCGGTCGGGCGAGGTCGCGCGCCGGTGCGAGGATGACAGGCATGTCGCTGACCCCCCAGTCGGCCGATGCCGGCCCCTACGACGCCCTGCTCCTGTACTCCTTCGGTGGTCCGAACAAGCCCGAGGACGTGGTGCCGTTCCTCCGCAACGTCACCGCCGGCAAGGGGATCCCCGACGAGCGGCTCGAGGAGGTCGGCGAGCACTACTACGGCTTCGGCGGCAAGAGCCCCATCAACGAGCAGAACCTCGCGCTGAAGGCGGCGCTCGAGGCCGAGCTCGCCGAGCGGGGCATCGAGCTGCCGGTCGTGTGGGGCAACCGCAACTGGGAGCCGTACACCACCGACGCGATCGACGAGCTGGAGCGCCTCGGCGCGCGCCGCGCCGTCGCCCTCGTGACGTCCGCGTACTCGTCGTACTCCGGCTGCCGCCAGTACCGCGAGGACCTCGCCGTGACGCTGGAGCGGCGCGGGCAGCTCGGACCGGACGGGTCCACCAGCGTGCAGTTCGACAAGATCCGCTCGTACTTCAACCACCCCGGCTTCGTCGCGGCCAACGTCGAGGCGGTGCTCGAGGGGTACGAGGCGCTGGAGGCGAAGGGCGGCGACCCGGCCGTGGCCAAGCTGGTCTTCGTCACGCACTCCATCCCGGACACGATGGAGGCGGCGTCCCGCGTCGCGCTCGCCACCTACTCCGAGCAGCACCTCGACGTCGCCGCCGTGATCGCGGCGGTCGTCTCCGAGGTGCGCGGCCACGCCGTCGAGTGGGAGCTCGCGTACTGCTCGCGCTCCGGCCCGCCGTCGCAGCCGTGGCTCGAGCCCGACGTCAACGACCTGCTCACCGAGCGTGCCGGCGAGGGCCTCAAGGACGTCGTCATGGCCCCGATCGGCTTCGTGTCCGACCACATGGAGGTGGCCTACGACCTCGACACCGAGGCCATGGCCACCGCCACGGAGCTGGGCATGACCGCCGTGCGGGCGGGCACGGTCGGCACCCGGAAGGCGTTCGTGTCGGGCCTGGTGGACCTGCTCCTGGAGCGTGCGGCGATGGCCCGGGGGGAGGAGGTCGCGCAGGAGACCGTCGGCAACCTGCCCGCGTTCCGCTCCGTGTGCGCGCCCGGCTGCTGCCTGCGGCGCGACGGCGAGCCCAGCGGCATCCCCGCGCTGTGCAGCGTCGACCTGCACTCCTGACCCACACCGAGAGGACGAGGACGTCATGACCGACAGCCACATCCACGGCGACACCGGCGAGGCCGTCGACGCCGCCGCGATCAACGAGTCGACCCGGTACGCGATGCTCGCGGTCTTCTCCACCGCCGAGCCGCTGCCGCAGGACGGCGCCGCGCGCGCCGAGATCGCCGCCGAGGCGGAGGACGCCCTGTGGGGCGGCCAGCCGGACGACGCGCGCGACCCGGCCCGCGCCGAGGGCGACGTCGTCGTGCGCGGCGTGTACGACGTGGCCGGCCTGCGCGCCGACGCGGACCTCATGGTGTGGGTGCACGGCACGACGGTGGAGTCCGTGCAGGGCGCCTACCAGCGTCTGCGCGCGTCCCGGCTGGGCGCGGCCCTCGCCCCGGAGTGGTCCGTCGTCGCGCTGCACCGCGCCGCCGAGTTCAACAAGGGGCACGTGCCCGCGTTCCTCGCCGGCGAGCGGCCCCGGGGCTACCTCTCGGTGTACCCCTTCGTGCGGTCGTACGACTGGTACCTGCTGCCCGACGACGAGCGACGCACGATGCTGCGTGACCACGGCATGGCGGCCGCCGGCTACAAGGACGTGCGCGCCAACACCATGAGCACGTTCGCGCTGAGCGACTACGAGTGGCTGCTCGCGTTCGAGGCCGACGAGCTGCACCGCATCGTGGACCTCATGCGCGACCTGCGGGCCACCGAGGCGCGCCGCCACGTGCGCGAGGAGGTGCCGTTCTTCACCGGCCCGCGCGTCACCCTCGCCGACTGGGTGGAGAAGCAGCCCCGCGCCTGACCCGTACTCGGTAGAACGCGTCCTACCGCGCGGTGAGGGTGGCGACGACGACGGTGCCGCCGGTGGCGTCGTCGGCGTCCGGGTCCTCGTCGGCGACGACCCGCGGGTCCAGGCCGTGCTCGGCGACCAGCGCCGTCGCGCCCGGCACCTGGGCGGTGCCCACCTCGAACAGGAGCGACCCGCCGGGCGCGAGCCAGCCCGGGGCGGCGGCGACCACCCGGCGCAGGACGGCGAGGCCGTCGGCGCCGCCGTCCAGGGCCACGGCCGGCTCGTGGTCGCGCGCCTCGGGCGGCATCGTCGCGATGGCGGCCGTGGGCACGTAGGGCGCGTGGCACAGGAGCAGGTCCACCCGGCCGCGCAGGATGGTGGGGACGGCGGCGAGCAGGTCGCCCTCGTGCACCGCGGCCCCCAGCGGCTCGAGGTTGCGCCGCGCGTGCGCCACCGCGGCCGGCTCGACGTCGGCGGCGTGCAGCACGGGCGCGCCGCCCGCCGCCCGCAGGCCGAGCAGCACCGCCCCGCCGACGGCGCCGCACCCGCAGCACAGGTCGAGGACCGTCGACGGGGAGGGCAGCGCCAGCGCCGCCGCGACCATCAGCTCGGTGCGGCGCCGCGGCACGAACACCCCCGGCCCCACCGACCAGCGACGCCCCGCGAAGGTCACCCGGCCGAGCAGGTGCTCCAGCGGCTCGCCCGCGACCCGCCGCGCGACGAGCGCCTCGAGCACGCCGGCGTCCTCGGCGGCGGCCTCCAGCAGCAGCGCGGCCTCCTCCTCGGCGAACACGCAGCCCGCCGCCCGCAGCCGGGCGACCAGGGGTGCCGGGTCGCCGGCCGCGGGCGGCGCGGGCTCCGTCCGGTCGGCGGTCAGGGGTACAGCCCCCGGATGCGGTGGGCCTCGGCGGTGCGCTGCACGCCGATCACGAGGGCGGCGTCACGCAGCGACAGGCCCTCGCGGCGGGCGAGCGCCGAGACGTCGGCGAAGGACGACGTCATCCGGTGCTCGAGCTTGTCGGCGATCTCCTGCTCCGACCACCAGTACGTCTGGTTCGCCTGCACCCACTCGAAGTAGGACACGACGACGCCGCCGGCGTTGGCGAGCACGTCCGGCACCACGGTGACGCCGTTCGCGGCCAGCACGCGGTCGCCCTCTGTGGTGGTCGGGCCGTTGGCGCCCTCGACGACCCAGCGCGCGCGGACGCCCTCGGCGGTGACGCCGTCGAGCACGCCCTCGACCGCCGCGGGCACGAGGACGTCGACGTCCAGCGCGAGCAGCTCGGCGTTCGACAGGGGGTCGGCGCCGTCGAAGCCGACGACGGAGCCGGTGGCGGCGACGTGCTCGACCAGGCGGTCCATGTCCAGGCCGGCGTCGTTGCGGAGACCGCCGTACTGGTCGCTCACGGCGACGACGGTGGCGCCGCGGGCGGCGAAGATCGCGGCGGCGTGCGAGCCCACCTTGCCGAAGCCCTGCACGGCGACCGTGACGTCGGTCAGCGGCACGCCCTCCTCGGCGAGGGCCGCGGCCGTGACGTGCACGATGCCGGCGCTGGTGGCCGTGCCGCGGCCGCGGGAGCCGCCCACGGCGAGCGGCTTGCCGGTGACCACGGCGGGGATCGTGTAGCCGCGGTTGACGGAGTAGGTGTCCATCACCCAGGCCATGGTCTGCTCGTCGGTGCCCATGTCGGGGGCCATGACGTCGGTGTCCGGCCCGATCATCGGCATGATCTCCGACGTGTAGCGGCGGGTGACGCGCTCCAGCTCGGCCGTCGAGTAGTCGCGCGGGTCGATGGCGATGCCGCCCTTGGCGCCGCCGTACGGCAGGTCGACGATGCCGCACTTCCACGTCATCCACATGGCCAGCGCGCGCACCTCGTCGATGTCCACGCCGGGCGCGTACCGCAGGCCGCCCTTGCCGGGGCCGCGGGAGATGTTGTGCTGCACGCGGAAGCCGTGGAACAGCACCGTCTCGCCGTCGTCGCGGCGCAGCGGCACGGCCACGTGGATCTCGCGGCGCGGGGTGGCGAGCATCCGGTGCTGGCCCTCGTCGTAACCGAGCACGGCCACCGCGCTGGCGAGCTGGCTGTGCGCGGTGTCGAGCGGGGAGCTCGGGCGGCCGGCGCTGCGGTCCTCGGTGAGGTCCTCGGTGCGGGCCTCGGCGGGCGGGTGGTCGGCCAGGGGCTCGGCCGGGGCTGCGGGCAGGGGTGTCGAGGTCATCGACGTCGTCGTCACAGGTCCTCCAGGACACGGTGCCGGTGACCCCGGGTGGAGGCCCGGCAGGGGTGGCGCGGCCCGGGATGGTGGGCCTCGGCGCCCACCGTAGCCCGTCCCGGGGCCCCCTCGGCGGGCGAAACCCGAGCCGTGGCGGAGCCGTTCCCGAGCGTTGACCCGCGTCGCCCCGCGTTGACCCGCGTTGACCCGGGCTTGGCCGTCAGCGCACGAACCGCCAGGCGGTGGGCAGCACCGCGGCGGCGAGGGCCGCCTTGAGCGCGTCGCCCGGCAGGAACACGACGGCGCCGGAGACGAGGGCCGCGCCCACCGGCATCCCGGTGGCGACGACGAGCCACGGCACGCCCACGGCGTACACGGCGAGGGTGCCGAGCCCGTAGGCGCCGACGGTGGACAGCACGCGGCGGTCGGCGCCGCGACGGGCGAGCGCCCCGACGACCACGCCGGCCAGCAGGAAGCCGACGAGGTAACCGCCCGACGCGCCGGCGACCGACTGCCAGCCCGCCGTCGCGCCGGCGAACACGGGCAGGCCCGCGACACCCGCGGCGAGGTAGACCCCCTGCGCGGCCGCACCGCGCCACGGGCCGAGGGCCGCGGCACCCAGCAGGACGGCGAAGGTCTGCCCGGTGAGCGGCACGGGGAGGCCGGGCAGCGGCACCACGACCTGGGCGGCCAGCGCGGTGAGAGCGGCGACCGCGACGACGAGCACGGCGTCGCGGGCGAGGGCGCCGGGCAGCAGGTCCGCGAGGACGCGGCGCGGGCGGGCGGGGGCGAGGGGGAGAGCGGCTGCGGTCATGACGACGACGCTAGGCCGCGCGGCGGGCGGGGGTCATGGCGGGGGTGCGCCAACACTGGCGGGCCCGTTTGTGCAGGTCGTACACAGAAGAGTCGACGGCGCGCGGGTCGGCGGCCCGTGGTTGTGGGAAACGTGCACCCGGGGCCTGCGGCGCGCCCGGCATGTCGTCGATGACCGGATCGCCCGTGCGGTAGCCTCCGGCGACATGGCTGACAAGGACGTCACACCACCCGTCACACCGCCCACCACGGACCGCGACCTCGACCCGGGCTCCGACGTGGAGCGCCCGCGCTGGCGGCTCGTCGGCCCCGGCCTGGTCGTCGCGGCCACCGGCATCGGCGCGGGCGACCTGGTCGCCACCCTGGTGGCAGGGAGCACCTTCGGCTACACCCTGCTGTGGGCGGCGGTGGTCGGCGTCGTCATCAAGATCGTCCTCGTGGAGGGGGCGGGCCGCTGGTCGCTCGCCACCAACCGCACGATCTTCGACGGCTGGAAGTCTCTCGGCGCGTGGGCGTCGGTCTACTTCGGCGTCTACATCGTGGTGTGGGGCTTCAGCTACGGCGCCGCCGCCATGTCGAGCTCCGCGCTCCCGCTCGCCGCGCTCTTCCCGCAGGTCGACCTCATCTGGTTCGCGATCGGCATGGGCCTGATCGGCGCGGCCATCGTGTGGCTCGGCAGGTACAAGACGTTCGAGGTCGTCATCGCCGTGCTCGTGGGCGTCATGTTCGTGACGATCGTCGGGTCCGCCGTGCTCACCGTGCCGAACCTGGGGGAGATCGTCCGTGGCCTCGTGCCCCGCATCCCCGAGGGCTCGCTCCTGTACACGCTCAGCCTCGCCGGCGGCGTCGGCGGCACCATCACCCTGGCGGCCTACGGCTACTGGCTCCGGGAGAAGGGCTGGCACACGCCGCGCTGGATGAAGGTGATGCGCATCGACAACGCGATGGCGTACGTGATCTCCGGCGTGTTCGTGATCTCGATGCTGATCGTGGGCGCGGAGCTGCTCTACTCCTCCGGCATCACCATCGCCGACGGCGAGGGCGGCCTCGTGGACCTCGCGGACGTGCTCGCGGAGAGGTACGGCGCCTTCATGGCGCCGCTGTTCCTCGTCGGGTTCTGGGCGTCGTCGTTCTCCTCCGTGCTCGGTGTGTGGAACGGCGTCTCGCTGATGTTCGCCGACTTCGTCGCGACGGCCCGCGGCCTGCCCGAGGACGACCCGCGCCGCCTGGCCGGCGGCACCTACTACCGCGCGTACATCCTGTGGCTCACGTTCCCGCCGATGCTGCTGCTCCTGCTGGACAAGCCGATCGCCCTCGTGGTGGCGTACGGAGCCCTCGGCTCCCTGTTCATGCCGTTCCTCGCGATCACGCTGCTCATCCTCATGAACTCCTCGCGCGTGCCGGAGCGGTGGCGCAACCGGCCGCTCACCAACGTGGTCCTGGGGCTGGTGGCGGTGATGTTCGTCGTGCTCGGCGTGCAGCAGCTGGTCGAGGCGATCGCGCCCGTCCTCGGCTGAGCGTCCTCGGCTGCTCGGCGGGCTCGATCGGGCTCGGTCGGGCTCAGCCGGTGGCCGCGCGGGCGCGGCGGCGGAACGACGACGGCGTCTCGCCGGTGAGCCGGGCGAAGGTGCGCGTGAACGACGGCTGGTCGTAGAACCCCGCCGCGGCGGCCACCTCGGCCAGCGGCGTCGTCGTCGAGGTGAGCAGGTGCGCCGCGCGGTCCACCCGGGTGCGCAGCACCAGCTGGCGCGGGGAGAGGCCGAAGACCTTGCGCACGCGCCGGTCCAGCACCGCCGGCGTGCTGCCGGACAGGCGGGCCAGGTCGGCCACGGACAGCGGCACCCCGGGCGAGGTGTCGAGGTGGCTCTCGACGGCGGCCACCAGGCGCGTCATCGCGTCCATGGTGGCGTCGTCGGCGTCGCCCGAGCGCAGGTCCTGCGACACGGACACCAGCCCGACCACCCGGCCGGCGCGGTCGCGCACGGGCAGCTTCGCCGTGAGGAACCACCCCGGCGTGCCTCCGACGCGGCGGATGAGCTCCAGCTCGTTGCGCAGCGGGCGGCCGGTGCGCACCACCTCGGCGTCCTGCGCCTCGTACCGCTCGGCGAGCTCCGGCACGAAGAGGTCGACGGCGCGCCGGCCCAGCACCTGCCGGCGGGAGCGCTCGTTGGTGCGCCGGACGAACACCTGGTTGACGGCGAGGTAGCGTCCGTCGGCGTCCTTGGCGCAGAACATGACGTCCGACAGCTCGTCCATCAGGTCGACCATCACGGGCGAGAGGGCGGCCATGAGCGCCGCGGTGCCGGGGACGTCCGAGGGCGCCTGCACGACCGCGCCGTCCAGGTCGTCGGCGTCGTCGCCCCGCGGGCCGGAGGTGTTGTCGGAATCTGCGCCCATCGCGCGCCCGATCGTACAAGACGAGCCTCCCGGGAAGGGCGCACCCTGGGGGCATGAGTACCTCCGTTCCGGCGCACGGCGGCGCCACCTCCTCCGCCCTGCGCAGCGCCGACCAGGGCGCCGGTCAGCCGGGCGCCGAAGCCCTCGTCGAGGACGCCGTCGCCCTCGCCCACCACTGGATCGCCGTCGCCTCCGGCGGCGCCCCCGGCACCGGCGTGTCGACCACGCGTGCGGACCGGAAGACCCGGGCCACCGCCGAGCGGCTCGGCGCGCTCGTCTCCGACCCGGCCGGCCTGGAGCTCGCCGTCGGGTTCGTCGACGACGTCGCGCGCCCGCACGACGTCGGCGTCGCCGCGACCGCGCTGGCGCGCCTGGGCCGGGACGCCGGCTCCGCCACCTTCCTCGGGCCGATCGACCGCGCGCTGTTCAAGGTGGGCGCAGCCGTCGCCCCCGTGCTGCCGTCCGTCGTCGTGCCCGCGGCGCGCGTGCGCCTGCGCCAGCTCGTCGGCCACCTCGTGGCCGACGCGGGCAAGGGCCTCACCGGGCACCTCGCCCGCACCCGCGCCGAGGGCTACACCCTCAACGTGAACCTGCTCGGCGAGGCCGTGCTCGGCGACGACGAGGCCGCCGCGCGCCTGCAGCGCACCATCGACCTGGTGCGCCGCCCCGACGTCGACTACGTCTCCGTCAAGGTGTCCTCGGTCGCGGCGCAGCTCGTCACCTGGGACCTGGACGGCTCGCGCGAGCGCGTCGTCGAGCGCCTCCTCCCGCTCTACCGCGCCGCGCGCGACCACGGCGTCTTCGTCAACCTCGACATGGAGGAGTACAAGGACCTCGCGCTCACCACCGCGGTGTTCACGCAGGTGCTCGACCGCGACGAGTTCCGCGACCTCGAGGCCGGCATCGTCCTCCAGGCCTACCTGCCCGACGCGATGGGCGCCCTCGACGAGCTCACCGAGTTCGCGCAGCGCCGCGTCGCCGCCGGCGGGGCGCGGATCAAGGTGCGCCTCGTCAAGGGCGCCAACCTGGCGATGGAGCAGGTCGAGGCCGAGCTGCACGACTGGCCGCAGGCGCCGTACACCACCAAGCCGGACGTGGACGCCAACTACGTGCGCATCCTCGACCACCACCTGCGCGCCGACCGCACCGCCGCGGTCCGCCTCGGCGTCGCGTCGCACAACCTCTTCCACGTGGCGCTCGCCGTGCTGCTCGCCCGCGGGCGGGGCGTCACCGAGGGCCTCGACATCGAGATGCTGCAGGGCATGGCCCCCATCGAGGCGCGGCTCGTCCGCGACGAGGTGGCCAAGGACGGCGGCCACGTCGTGCTGTACACGCCGGTGGTGCGCGACGAGGACTTCGACGTCGCGATCTCCTACCTGGTGCGCCGCCTCGAGGAGAACGCCGCCGAGCAGAACTTCCTGCACGCCGCGTTCGCCTCGGCCGGCGGGGCCGCGGGCGTCGAGGCGACCCCGATGGAGCGCCAGGAGCTCGCCTTCCGCGCGTCGGTGACGCACGGCGTGCACTACCGGCCCGACGACGTCGCGCCCCGCCGCCGCGACCGGTTCGCCTCCGCGCCTCAGGACGCCGGGGTCGCGGCGTCCGAGGGCGAGGTCTTCCGGAACGCCGTCGACACCGACCCGGCCGTGGCCGCCCACCGTGACTGGGCCCGCCGCGTGGCGGGGCCGGACTCCGGCCACCTGCCCGTCCAGGCCCCGGAGATCACCACGACCGCGGCGATCGACGACGCCGTCGCCCGCGCCGTCGCCGCGCAGCAGGCCTGGGCCGCCGTCACCCCGGCCGACCGGGCGCGCGTGCTGCGCGCCGCCGCGCGCGAGCTCGAGGCCCGCCGCACGGCACTCGTCGCCGCGATGGTGCACGAGCCGGGCAAGACGGTAGCCGAGGCCGACCCCGAGGTCTCCGAGGCGATCGACTTCGCGAACTACTACGCGGCGTCGGCCGAGGCGCTCGAGCAGGTGGACGGGGCCACGTTCACGCCCGAGGGCGTCACGCTGGTCACCCCGCCGTGGAACTTCCCCGTCGCCATCCCGACGGGCGGCGCGCTCGCGGCGCTCGCGGCCGGGTCGGCCGTGCTGGCCAAGCCCGCCCCGACCACGCCGCGCTGCTACGAGCTCGCGCTCGAGGCCGTGCACGCCGCGCTCGACGAGGTGGCGCCGCAGATCGGGCTCGACCCGGCCGCGGCCCGCGACGTGGTGCAGTTCCTGCGGGTGCCCGACGGCGACCTCGGCCAGCACCTGGTGACGCACCCCGACGTGGCGCGCGTCGTCCTGACGGGCTCCATCGAGACGGCCGAGCTGTTCGCGTCGTGGCGCCCCGAGCGCCCGGTCCTCGCGGAGACGTCCGGCAAGAACGCGCTCGTCGTGACGCCGTCGGCGGACCTCGACCTCGCCGTCGCGGACCTGGTCAAGAGCGCCTTCGGCCACGCCGGGCAGAAGTGCTCGGCGGCGTCGCTGGTCATCCTCGTGGGATCCGTGGGCGACCCGTCGACCGAGACCGGCCGGCGGTTCCGCCGCCAGCTCGTCGACGCCGTCCAGTCGCTCGCGGTGGGGACGCCCACCGAGCTGTCCACCGTGATGGGCCCGCTCACCGAGCCCGCGCAGGGGAAGCTGCTGCGCGCCCTGACGACGCTCGAGCCGGGGGAGTCCTGGCTCGTGCGCCCGCACCGCCTGGACGACGCGGCCCGCGCCGCGGGCATCGAGCCGGACCGGCTCTGGACGCCGGGCCTGCGTGACGGCGTGGCCCCCGGGTCGTTCTTCCACCTCACCGAGGTGTTCGGCCCGGTGCTGGGCATCATGACCGCGAAGGACCTCGACGAGGCGATCCGCCTGCAGAACCAGGTCGACTTCGGCCTCACCGCCGGCATCCACTCGCTGGACGACGACGAGATCGCCACCTGGCTCGACCGCGTCGAGGCCGGCAACGTGTACGTCAACCGGCACATCACGGGCGCGATCGTGCAGCGCCAGTCGTTCGGCGGCTGGAAGGCGTCGGCCGTGGGGCCGGGGGCCAAGGCGGGCGGCCCGAACTACGTGGCCGAGCTCGGCGCGTGGGCGGACGCCGCGGACGTGCCGTCGCGCACCGCCGACCCGGAGGGGTGGCTCGCCGCCGCCCAGGCGTCGGACGACGCCGCGTGGGCGAGCGAGATCGGCGTCGGCCACGACAAGTCCGGCCTGCGCGTGGAGGAGAACACCTTCCGCTACCGGCCGATCGACCGCCTCACGGTGCGCGTCGGCGACGGCGCCCTGCCGATCGAGGTGCGGCGCGTGCTCGCCGCGGCCCGGCGGGCCGGCGTGCCGACCGTCGTCGTCCCCGACTCCGACAGCGGCTGGGGCGTGCCCCACGAGGCGCCGACGTCCCACGAGGACTTCGCCGCCGCCGTCGCGGCCGGCAAGATCGCGGGCCGCATCCGCGTGGTCGGGCGCGCGCCGGGGCTGCGCGAGGCGGCCACGAAGCGCCTCGGCACGGTGACCGTGCTGGACGCCCCCGTCGTCGCGAGCGGCCGCCGCGAGCTGCTCACGATGGTGCGCGAGCAGGCCGTCAGCCGCACCCGGCACCGGTACGGGCACGTGCACGCCTGACCGGCACCGCCCCGCCGGACGCTGTGGTGGGACGATCGCGGGTGGTCCGGACCGTCAGGGGAGGAGCCCACGATGCAGCTCATGCGGAGGCGCTCGATCGAGGCGACGATCGCGGTGTCATCTCCTTCGTCATCGCGGGCGTCGTCTGCGCGCTCGCGGCGCTGTGCTACGCCGAGTTCGCCTCGTACATGCCGGTGGCCGGCTCGGCGTACACGTTCTCGTACGCGTCGATGGGCGAGCTGCTCGCCTGGATCATCGGCTGGGACCTCATCCTGGAGATGTTCTTCGCCGCGTCGGTCGTCGCGAAGGCGTGGGGGCTGTACCTCGACAACCTCCTCAACGTCTTCGGCCTGGGCGGCGTCGACGCGGACGGCGTGGTGTCCGGCGTCCACAACACGGTGAGCCTCGGCGGGGTGTCGTTCGACTGGGGGACGGCGGTCCTCATCGTCGTGCTGGCGACGCTGCTCGCCGTCGGCACCAAGCTGTCGACGCGCGTCACCGGCGTCCTCACGGCCGTCAAGGTCGCGATCGTGCTGCTCATCATCGTGGTCGGGTTCGCGTTCTTCAGCGCGTCCAACCTCAGCCCGTTCGTGCCCAGCCCGGAGTCGTTCGGCGAGTCCACGACGCACGGCAGCACGCTGACGCAGACCCTGTTCTCCTGGATGGCGGGCGCGGAGCTCTCCGTGGGCGGCGTCATGGGCATCCTCGCGGGAGCGGGCACCGTCTTCTTCGCGTTCATCGGCTTCGACGTGGTCGCCACGGCGGCGGAGGAGACGAGGAACCCGCGCCGGAACGTGCCGCGCGGCATCCTCGGCGGCCTGGCCGTGTGCACCGGCCTCTACATCGCCGTCTCGATCGCGCTCTCCGGCATGGCCACCCCGCAGCAGCTGCGCGACGCCACGCCCGACGGCGGCGCGTCGGCGACCATCGTCACGGCCTTCCAGCTGCAGCCGGACGCGCCGACGTGGGCCACTCAGCTCATCACGGTCGGCATCCTCGTCGGGCTGACCACGGTGGTCATGGTGCTGATGCTCGGCCTGACGCGCATCATCTTCGCGATGAGCCGTGACGGCCTGCTGCCGCGCGGCATGTCGAAGACGTCGGAGAAGCGCGGGACGCCGGTCATGATCCAGGTCGGCACCGCCGCCCTGCTGGTCGTCGTCACCTGCTTCTTCTCGGTCGACGTGCTCGGCAACATGGTGAACATCGGCACGCTGTCGGCGTTCGTGCTGGTGAGCTTCGGCATCCCGATCCTGCGGCGGCGCCAGCTGAGGGCCGGCGGCGGCGTGGCCAGCGCCGACCACTTCAAGGTGCCGTGGTCGCCCGTGCTGCCGGTCGTCTCGGGGGTGCTGTGCCTGTGGCTGATGCTCCAGCTCGACGTCGAGACCTGGCTGCGCTTCCTCGTGTGGCTCGCGCTCGGGTTCGCGATCTACTTCGGCTACGGGTACCGCAGCTCCCAGCTGGGCAAGAACCCGTCCCAGCTGGCCGCCGACTACCGCGAGGCCCTGCAGACCGCCATCGGCGTCGACGACGACACCCCGCGCCGCGACTGACCCGCGGGCCGCGGGGGCGCACCCGGGCGTCAGCGGGTGAGGGAGTCCAGCACCTTCGCGACGCGGCGGTCGCGGGTCTCGGCGGTCTTGGCGCCGTCCACGCTCACGGCGTGCGCCTTCTTCCTGCTCGGGGACAGCTTCTCCCAGGCCTCGGCGGCCGCCGGGCCGGCGGCGAGCGCAGAGGCCAGCGCCGCCGGCACCTCCACGGTGCGGGGGGCGTCGTCGACCTCGAGCCGCACCTCGACGTCGTCGCCGGCCGCCCGGCCGGTCGCCGCCCGGGTCTCCGCGTTGAAGGACACCAGGAAGCGACCGCCCATCGACGCGACCGTGGTGCGATAGGTGTAGCCGCCGTCGACCGTCACGACGACGGGGACGCGCTTCCCCCGGCCGAACGCCGCGACGACGTCGTCGGGGACGGGGATGCCCACGTTGTTGCCACCGGTCGCGAGCAGGGTGGTCGTGAACGTCTGGACCGTGGTTGCCTCGCTCATGCCGCCTCCGTGCGGGTCGTACCGGCGCGATGTCGCCGGCCTCCCCAGCACGGTAGTGGCCGCTAGGCCGATTCGCCCTCGACCAGCCGCGGCACGAAGATCTGCGGGGCGGCGGGCACGGCGCCGCCGCCCAGGACGTCGAGGAGCGTCGCCGTCGCGGCCGTGACCATCTCGACGACGGGCTGCAGGACGGTGGTGAGCCGGGGCGTGGTCCGCTCGGCGCCGAGGGCGTCGAAGCCCACCAGGGCGACGTCGTCCGGCACCCGGCGGCCCGCCTCGCGCAGCACCTGCAGCGCGCCCGTGGCCATGAGGTCCGACGCCGCGAAGACGCCGTCGACGTCCGGGTGCTCCGCGAGGATCCGCTCCATCGCGGCCGCGCCCCCGGCCACGGTGAAGTCGCCGTTCTCGACGGCCACGGCCGGCAGCCCGGCGGCCTCGAGCGTGTCGCGCCAGGCGTCGTACCGGTCGACGGCCGCCGTCATGTCGAGCGGCCCGGTGATGGTGGCGACGCGGGTGCAGCCGCGGTCGACCAGGCGCTGCGTGGCCGTCCGGCCGCCCGCGGCGTTGTCGACGTCGACGAAGTGGAGCGACTGGGTGTCGAACGGCCGGCCCACGAACACCGACGGCAGGTGCGACCGCATCAGCTCGGGCTCGAGCTGGTCCTGCTTGTGGTGCGACGCCACGATGACGCCGTCCACGTGCCCCGAGCGCAGGTACCGCGCGATGTGGCCCGGCGGCTCCCCGTGGCGCGCGAGCAGCAGCACGAGCTGCAGCTCGGTGCCGGTCAGCCCCTCGCTGACGCCGCGCAGCACGCCCGCCAGGAACGGGTCGGTGAGGATGCGCGCGTCCGGCTCGGGGACGACCAGGGCGATCGAGTCCGTGCGGCGGGTGACCAGCGAGCGGGCCGCCCGGTTCGGGGCGTACCCGAGCCGGGCGACGGCCTCGTCCACCGCGGTCTGCGCCTCGGGCGACACCCGGTCGCCGCCGTTGATGGCTCGCGAGGCCGTGGACCGCGAGACCCCCGCGGCCCGCGCGACGTCGTCCAGCGTGGGGCTGGCGTGCTCGATGACCACCTGCGGAGACTACTCCGCGCTCGTGGCGGCCGTGCCGCCGGGGGTGTCGCCGGGGGTGCCGGATGCCGGGGGCTCCGGCACGACGCCCGTGCGCGCGACCTCGGCGTACCAGCGCCCGGAGGACTTCACCGTGCGCGCCTGCGTCGCGTAGTCCACGTGCACCAGGCCGAACCGCTTGTCGTAACCGAGGGCCCACTCGAAGTTGTCCATGAGCGACCACGCGAAGTAGCCGCGCACGTCGGCCCCGGCGTCGATCGCGTCCCGCACCGCGCGCAGGTGCGCGTCGACGAACGCGAGGCGCTCCGGGTCGTGGACGCTCCCGTCGGGCTGCACGACGTCCGGGTACGCGGCGCCGTTCTCGGTGATGAACATCGCCGTGCCGCGCGGCCCCGTGTAGTCCTGCTGCAGGCGGGTGAGCAGGCGCGTGAGGCCCTCGGGCTGCACCTCCCAGCCCATGTCCGTCGTGGGCAGGCCGCGGCTGTGGTGGTGGATGCCGTCGGGCACCGGGTTGGGGGACCGGGTCTCCCAGACCGCCGCGTCGGCGCGCTCGCCGCCGGGGTCGGCCGTGCCGGCCGGCGCCTCGCCGGACGTCTCCTGGGGCCGGGCCGAGACCGCGCCCCCGTTGTAGTAGTTGACGCCGAGCACGTCGATCGGGGTGGAGATCACGTCGAGGTCGCCCTCGTGCACGACGTCGGCGAACCCGAGGTGCGCGACGTCGTCGAGCAGGTCCTGCGGGTAGGCGCCCCGCAGGATCGGGTCGAGGAAGAACCGGTTGAACATCCCGTCGTCGCGGCGCGCGACGTCGACGTCCGCGGGGTCGGTCGGGTCGACCGGGTCGGACACCGTGAAGTTGAGCGTGAGGCCGACCACCGACTCCGGGTCGCGCTCGCGGAGGGCCCGCACGGCGCCGCCGTGGGCGAGCATGAGGTGGTGGGCGGCGGCCAGGCCGTCGGCCGGGGACTTGCGGCCGGGGGCGTGCGCACCGGCCGTGTAGCCGAGGAAGGCGGAGCACCACGGCTCGTTGAGCGTCGTCCAGACCTTGACCCGGTCGCCGAGCGCGTCGTGCATCGCCACGGCGTAGTCGACGAAGCGGGCGGCGGTGTCGCGGTTCGGCCAGCCGCCGAGGTCCTCGAGCGCCTGCGGCAGGTCCCAGTGGTAGAGGGTGAGCCAGGGCAGGATGTCCGCGCCGAGCAGCTCGTCGACCAGGCGCGAGTAGAAGTCCAGGCCCTCCTGGTTGACGGTCTTGCCGTCCGGGACCACGCGCGCCCACGACGTCGAGAACCGGTACGCGTCGAGGTTGAGGCGGCGCATGAGCGCCACGTCCTCGCGGTAGCGGTGGTAGTGGTCGTCGGCGACGGACCCGTCGTCGCCGTGGCGCACGGCGCCCGGGATGCGGCAGAAGGTGTCCCAGATCGAGTCCTCGCGACCGCCCTCGGTGGTCGCGCCCTCGATCTGGAAGGCGGCCGTGGCGGCGCCCCAGAGGAAGCCGTCGGGGAAGGTGACCGCCCCGGTGGCGTGCGGGGAGCTCGTGAGGGGCGCCGAGGGCGTGAACGGCACCATGGTGCCGGGGGCCGGCCGGCGCGCGCCGGGGGTGGGGAGGGTCATGGATGCGGATCTTTCCATCGGTGGTGGGCCCGTGCAGCCGCACGTCGGTGCGGCCGCACGGGCGGGACGACGAGCGGGGTCAGCCCTTGACGGCGCCGGCCATGATGCCCGCGACGAGCTGCTTGCCGACGAAGGCGAAGATCACCAGGAGCGGCAGCGTCACCAGGAAGATGCCGCCCATCACGAGCGAGTAGTCGACGAAGTAGTTCGACTGCAGGGACCGCACCACGAGGGGGAGCGTCGGGTTGTCCTGGTTGAGGACGATCGACGGCCAGAAGTAGTTGGTCCACTGCTGCACGAACGTGAACAGCCCCAGCATGGCGGCGGCCGGGCGCGCGGCGGGCAGCGCGATCGACCAGAACGTGCGGATCATCGAGGCGCCGTCCACGCGGGCGGCCTCGATGAGCTCGTACGGCAGGGCCTCGGACAGGTACTGGGTCATCCAGAACACGCCGAACGCGGTGACCAGGGCCGGCACGATGACGGCCTGGAGCTTGCCGATCCAGTCGAGGTCCGTCATGAGGATGTACATCGGGATGACGCCGAGCTGGGTCGGGACGGCCATCGTCGCGATGACGAACACCAGCAGCGGGCCCCGGCCGCGGAAGCGCAGCTTGGCGAACGAGTAGCCGGCGAGCGTGGAGAACAGCACCACGGACGCGGCCGTGATCGCCGAGATGATCACCGAGTTCGCGAGCGCCTTCCAGAAGTTGATGGTCCCGGAGGACATCACCTCCCCGAACTGCTGGAAGAGGCTGGCGTCGGGCAACCACTGCGGCACGGCGTTCTGCGCGATCGACACGGGGTCGGACGAGCCGAGCAGCAGCGTGAAGTACAGCGGGAAGACCGAGATCAGCAGGGCGATCCCGAGGAGCACGTAGGTGACGGTGCCCGGCCGGCGCTGGGCCGACCGCGTGGCCCGGGACCCGCCGTTGCGGCGCTTGGCGGCCGCGCGTGCCGCGCCCTTGCCGGCGGTCTGGGCGGTGACGGCGACGGAGCTCATCGGCGGTCCTCCCGGTCGGTGGTGGTGGCGGTGGTCGAGCCCGTCGGGGGGAACACGGACGGGTCGCCGGCGGGCGGCGGGACGGGGCGGCCGGACGGCGCGGCGGCGGTCGCCGCCTGGGCGCGGGCCAGCAGCTCACGGGTGTGCCGGCGGCTCACCTTCGGCCCCTTGGTGCCCGACGTGGCGATGCGCCGGGTGGCGAGGAAGTTGATCATGCCGATCACGACGATGAGCAGGAACAGCAGCCACGCGACGGCCGCGGCGCGGCCGAAGTTCTTCTGCGTGCCCCACGCGACGTCGTAGAGGTAGACGACCGTGGTCATCCAGTCCTTGTCGGGGCCGCCGAGGCCGTACGCGTCGTACATGCGGACCTCGTCGAAGATCTGCAGGCCGCCGATCGTCGAGGTGATGACGACGAAGATGATCGTGGCGCGGATCTGCGGCACCGTGATGGAGAAGAACTGCCGGGCGCGGCCGGCGCCGTCGATGACGGCCGCCTCGTAGAGCTCGCGGGGCACGGCCTGCATGGCCGCGAGGAAGATCAGCGCGTTGTAGCCGGTCCAGCGGAAGTTCACCATCGTGGCGATCGCGACGTGGCTGGGGATGCGCTCGGTGTGCCAGCCGATCGGGTCGACCCCGACCAGGCCGAGCAGCTCGTTGATGAGGCCGTAGTCGTCGGCGAACAGGCGCCCGAAGATCATCGACACGGCGACGGGGGCGACCACGTAGGGGATCAGCACGCCCATCCGCCAGAAGGTGGCGGCGCGGAGGTTCTGGTCCAGCAGGGCCGCGATGGTGATCGCGAGGATCACCTGCGGGACGCTCGAGAACACGAAGATCGAGAACGTGTTGACGAGCGACTTCCAGAAGACCGGCTGGGCGAGCACGTCCGCGTAGTTCTGCAGCCCGACGAAGTCGCCCTGGCCCCCGAGCAGGTTCCACTGGTGCACGGAGACGACCGCCGTGTACGCGAGCGGGAACAGCCCGGTGATCGCGAAGAGGACGAAGAACGGCGAGATGTACAGGTAGGGCGAGAGCTTCACGTCCCAGCGGCCGAGCCGCTGGGAGAACCCGAGGCGCCGGGGAGGTCGGGTCGGGGGCCCGGTGCGTCGGTGCGCGGGCTGGGTGGGGGAGAGGACGGCCATCTGCTGCTTCCTGTGCTCGCCGGGCGGGCCTGCCGGTCGCCGGTCGGGCCTGTCGGGACGGGGGTCCCGACAGGCCCGGCCGGCGTGTGGTCAGTGACTGGTCAGAGGATCACTGGACGACGGAGGCAGCCTCGTCGAGCGCCCCCTGCCAGCTCTTCTCCGGGTCGTCACCGTTGAGGTCCACGCGGTTCAGCGCGTTCTGCACGGACTGGTGGATGCCGAAGTAGTTCTTGCCCTTGAACGGCGCGCTGGTGATCGCCTCGGCGCGGGCGGAGAAGATCTGGCCCACCGGGGCGTCGTTGAAGAACTCGTTCGTGAAGGCCTGCACCTGCTCGGAGGACTGGGCGTCCACCTGCGAGGGGAAGGTGCCCGCGTTCTCGAACGCGGTGGTCTGCTGCGCGGGGTCGGTCAGCCAGGCCGCGAGCTCCTTGGCCGCCTCGGCGTTCGCGCCGGAGGCCGGGACGGTCAGGAACGACCCGCCCCAGTTGCCGCCGCCACCGGGGAAGACGTCGGCGACGTCCCAGCCCTCGATGCCGCCGGAGCGCTCCTCGATCGGACCGGTCATCCAGGCGGGGCAGAGCATCGTGGCGAAGGCGTCCTTCTGGAAGCCGGCGTCCCAGTCGGGCTGCCACTGCTCCAGCCCGGCGGAGAGCTCGTCGTCGATCGACGCGGCGAGCACCTTGTCGTACAGGTCCTTGATCGGCTGGTTCGAGGCGAGGTCCTTCGGCTCACCCGTGGCCGGGTCCTCGTAGGCGTCCTCGAGCTGGTTGACCATGCCCTGGTAGGTGGGGACGGCCCCGTCGAACCAGGCGGCGTCGGACTTCGCGACGAACTGCTTGCCGACCTTGAAGTAGTCGTCCCACGTGGCGTCGGCGCCGCCGAGCAGCTCGGCGACCTTCTCGCGGTCGGAGGGCAGGCCCGCCTTCTCGAAGAGGTCGGCGCGGTAGCAGATGGCCTCCGGGCCGATGTCCGTGCCGTAGCCGATGACCTTGCCCTCGGGGGTGGTGGCCTGCTGGACCTTCCAGTCCAGCCAGCGGCCGTCGAGGGCCGGGTCGGCGAGGTCCTGGAAGAGGTCGGGGTACTGCATGAGCTCGGGCAGCCAGTCGACCTCGATGGCCTCGATGTCGGCGAGGCCCTCGCCGCCGGCGGCGAGCTTGGTCGTCAGGTTGTTGCGGGCGTCCTCGGACTTCGCCGCCTTGACCTGCTTGACCGTGACGTTCGGGTGCTCCTCGGTGTAGCTGGCGAGGAGCTCGTCGCTGTAGCCGAAGTCGTTGAAGGTGGCGACCGTGAGCGTGATGTCGCCGCCCTCGGACGCGTCGTCCGACGGTTCGGATCCGCCGCAGGCGGTCAGGGCGAGGGCGAGGGTCGCGACGCCGGCGGTCGCCGCGACGACGCGGCGGGTCCGGCGGGTGGGTCGAGTGCTGCTGAGCACGATGACTCCCTTGTCTGGGTCGGGCATGCGAGAGGAGTGTTGGTAGCGCTCCCACCTCCGTGGTGGTAGCGCTCCCACAGCCAGGTCATGATGCTGGCCGTCGGTGGTGACGAAAGTCAAGCCCGCCGGGGCGGTCGATGCCGCACCGTGACGTTCGACCTGGCGTCGCCGCAGGTCAGAGCGTCGGAGCGGGAGGGCGTGTCCGGATCGTTACCGCTCTTCACCCGGTGCCGACCGGGTCGCGAGCCACTCCTGGCCCGCGGCGCCCTCGGCCTCGAGGGTCGACCGGACCGCGCGCGCCGCTGCCTCGGCCACGGCGGCGCCGAAGAGCGGCACGGTGGCCCGGACTTCGCCGTCGTACACCTGCCGGGTGCCGCCGTCCGGGGTCGGTTCGAGCCGGACCGTGCCGGTGACGCGCACAGGGGCGCCGGCGATCTCCACCGCGATGGTCCCGGTGCGCAGGTCGCCGGCGGGCGCCTCCCACACCTCGGCCTGCCGCACCTCGAGCTGGTCCCCGACGAAGGGGCGCGCCTGCACGGGGATGAGGTCGGTCGGGAGCGTGCGGCGCACCGCGATGGTGAACCCCTCGGCCGGGCTGCCGGTCACGTCCGCCTGCTCGACGCGGCCGCCCGGACCGCGCAGCGCACGCCAGCGGATGAACGACTCGTCTGCGAGCATCGCGACGACGGCGTCGGCGTCCGCCGCGTAGGTGAGCTCCACGGTCAGGTGCACGGTGTCACCCTACCGAGCGGGGAGCCGGGGGGAAGCGCCCGTAGGCTGGTGGGCGTGTCCGCCATGAGTGACCTCATCGCCCAGAACACCGACCTCTCCGAGGGAGACGTCGAGTGGTTGCACCTCCTCGTGGGCGACTGGCAGCTCGTGTCAGACCTCGCGTTCGCCGACCTGGTGCTGTGGCTCCCCACGTCCGACGGCGGGTTCGTCGCCCTGGCGCAGTGCCGGCCGTCCACCGGGGCGACCGTCCACTACGACGACATCGTCGGGTCGTTCGCCCCCGACGGCCAGCGTCCCCAGCTCGCGGCGGCCATGTCCGAGGTGCGGGCGCAGCGGTCGCGCGAGCCGCGGTGGTTCGGCGCGTACGCCGTCCGTGAGGAGGCGGTGCCCGTCGTGCACGAGGGGCGTCCGATCGCCGTCGTCGCCCGGCAGACGAACCTGGGGTCCGGCCGCACGCCCAGCCGCCTCGAGCTCAACTACGTGGAGTCCGCCGACGACATCCTCGCGATGATCGCGCGCGGCGAGTACCCCGCCACCAACGCGGCCACCGGCCCGCGGCGCGGCGCCCCGCGCGTCGGCGACGGCCTGATCCGGCTCAACTCCGAGGGTGAGGTGCTGTACGCCAGCCCGAACGCGCTGTCGTGCTTCCACCGGCTCGGCGTCATCGGCCCGCTCGTCGGCCAGTCGCTCGTCGAGGTGACCGCCGACATCGTGCAGCACCAGGACACGGTCGACGAGTCGCTGCCGCTGGTGGTCATGGGGCGCGCGCCCTGGCGGACCGACATCGAGGCCCGGGGGGTGGCGCTGTCCCTGCGGGCGCTGCCGCTCACCGACCACGGGCAGCGCATCGGCGCGGTCCTGCTGTGTCGCGACGTGTCCGAGCTGCGTCGTCGTGAGCGGGAGCTCATGACCAAGGACGCGACGATCCGCGAGATCCACCACCGCGTGAAGAACAACCTCGCCACCGTCGCGGCCCTGCTGCGGCTCCAGGCCCGCCGGATGGACGTTCCCGAGGCCCGGGCGGCCTTGGAGGAGGCGATGCGGCGCGTCGCGACCATCTCGATGGTGCACGAGTCCCTCTCGCAGACCCTCGACGAGCACGTGGAGCTCGACGACATGCTGAGCCGGGCGCTGCGGCTGGCCGCCGACGTCGCGTCGACCCGCACGCAGGTGCGCACGCGCCAGACCGGGTCGTTCGGGATGGTGCCGGCGCAGGACGCCACCCCGCTCGCGCTCGTGCTCACCGAGCTGGTCACCAACGCCGTGGAGCACGGGTTCCCGGGGCGTGAGGCGGGCACCGTGGAGATCGACGTGCAGCGGGACGGCGCGTCCATGCGCGTCGTCGTCGCGGACGACGGGGTCGGGATGCCGCAGGACATCGCCTCGTCGGGCCGCGCGTCGCGCAGCGGGCTGGGGTCGCAGATCGTGCAGACGCTGGTGACCAACGAGCTGGGCGGCACCATCGACTGGGAGGCGCGCGAGGGCGGCGGCACGCAGGTGGTGCTCGAGCTCGAGCTGCGCGACGGCCAGCCCGCGAGATAGAGCCCGGCCTGCGCGAGATAGAGCCCGGCCTGCGCGAGATAGAGCGCCGTTCGCGCGAGATAGAGCGCGTTCCTCCGGTGGAACGGCAAGAGGGGCGGACCGCAGGTCTGCGGTCCGCCCCTCTTGGTCTCGCGAGGAGTTCTCTCTCGCGGAAGTCGTCAGCCGGCGCGGCGGGCGCGCGCGGTGCGGCGCTTGAGCGCGCGGCGCTCGTCCTCGCTCATGCCGCCCCAGACGCCGGCGTCCTGGCCGGACTCGATGGCCCACTTCAGGCACGTGTCGACGACGTCGCAGCGACGGCAGACGGCCTTCGCCTCCTCGATCTGCAGGAGGGCGGGGCCGGTGTTGCCGATGGGGAAGAAGAGCTCAGGGTCCTCGTCGAGGCAGGCGGCCTTGTGGCGCCAGTCCATGTCATCTCCTCGGTCAGGGGAATCTGGTCCGTCACAGGGGCGTGCGAGGGCACGCCAAACCAGGTCCGGTGGGTGGGGTTGATCTGCCGTCCAGACTCACACCTCGTGAACCGCCGCACAAGGGGTTACGAGAAAGTTTCTGGCGCATGGAGCGTGAGTGCTTCATCACACTGTCGTGAAACTGCAGGTCGCACGTATTCTGGCGTGTCATGCGCGCTCCTGTCACCCCCTCTCCCGGTGCCGACGGTGCTCCCGGCGGGCCCCGGCCTCCCGGGTTGAAGGTCGTCACGGTGGGTGTCGTGATCGAGGCTGTGCTGCTCGTCGGCGCGGCCCTCATGGTCGGGGTCGAGATGCTGCGCGGCGCTTCCAACAGCGTAGCCGTGAGCGTCTTCCTCGTGCTCTTCTTCCTGGGCCTCGCCTGGCTGCTGCTCGTGTCCGTCCGCTCCCTGAGGGCGGGCAGGCGCAGCGGCCGTGCCCCGGTCGTGGTGTGGCAGATCATGCAGGGGCTCGTCGGCATCAGCCTGCTGACGACGGCCGGCGTCCCGTGGGCGGTGCTCGCCGGACTCGGCCTGCTGCTCGTCGCCGCGGTCGTCCTCGTCGCGCTCATGACCCGCCGGGTGGTCGAGGTGACCTCCGGCTGACCGTCGGCCCGTGCCTGCGGGCGGCCCCACCGTCGCCACCTGCACGGCGAGCACCTGGCCCGCGCGCACGAGCGCACCCCGGCCCGCCCGCGGGGGGCCAGGGTCGACGGCGTCGGCGAGCGGCACGCCCAACAGGTCGTCGGCTCCCCGCTCTCCCGGGTGCAGCACGACGCCCGTGCGCCGTGCGCGCAGCTCGGCGAGCGCGCCCCGGTGCGCCAGCGCCGTCCCCGCCGTCGTGGACGAGGCGACCAGCGCGAGGCGGCCGTCCTCGAGGAGCCCCGCGAGCCGGTCCGCCTCGAGCGGGTGCTGCTGGGCGAGGGCGTCGAGGTCGTCCACCACGAGCACCCGCGGGTGAGCCCCGCCGGGCTGCGATCCCGCGTCGTGGCGCCCGCCGTCGAGCTCGTCGAGGAGCGCGGCGAGCCCGGTCGGAGACGGCAGCGTGGCAGGAGCGTCGCCCCCGTCGTCGCGCAGCGCGGGGTCGCGGGCGACGACGCCGGCGAGCCGACCCGCGACGGCGAGGCGCCGGGCGGTCACGCGGAGCACGGTCGTGCGACCGCTGCCGCGAGGCCCCGTGACCAGCGCGCCCTGGCTGACGTCCAGGCCGACCGGGGCGGCGTCGTCCCCGCCGATCCCGACGAGGACCTCCAGCCCGCCCGCACCCGAGCCGAGGTCGTCCTCCACCACCGTTGCGGGCAGCGGGCGGACCACCACCGGGGGCACGGGCGGCGCCGCCGCGCCCCCGGCCGCGTCGGGTCGGTCGGGCAGCAGCACCTGGCACAGCAGGGGCTCCTCCTGCCCGAGCCAGGCCGCCCGGCCCGGCGGCCCGCCACGCCCCGCCAGCTCCGGCGGGGCGCCCAGCACGACGTCGGCGTGCGCCTCCCGGCTGAGCAGGACGAGGCGCGGGCCCACGCGTGACGCGACGCCGCCGAGGCTCGCGCCGTCCGCCGTGACGGCGAACGCCACCCCGGGCGCGGACAGTGCCCGGACCAGGGGGTCCCACGGGTCGGGCCCCGCGAGGGCGGAGCGCAGCTCCTCGACCCCGTCGACCAGCACGAGCGTCGGCGCCGGGTCGGGGTCGGACGCCAGCAGGCGCAGCAGCCGCGCCGCGCGGCGCGGCGACCCCGGGCCCGCCACCGTGCCCAGCCCCGGCCGGCCGGCGAGCGCGCCGAACGCGGGCAGCGCCGCCGGCGGGGCGAGCACGTGCACGGGCCATCCCCGGTCCAGGGCAGCCCGCGCCAGGGTGAGCAGCGCCGTCGTGCGCCCGGAGCGGGCCCGCCCCACGATCCCGAGGTGCCCGGCGTCCGGGTCCCACCGCACGACGCGGCGGCGTTGCGCGGCCGGTTCGTCCCCGAGCGCCAGGGGGAGGCCGGGGGCGGCGGGGTCGTCCGCGGGCGCGCCGTCTCCGCGCGGCCCGGCGGCGTCGCCGGCCCGGACCCGGTCGGGCAGCGCGGGCAGCCACGGCGGGTCGCCCGCGCGCAGCCCGCGTCGTGCGGCCGCCGCGCGGTAGGCGTCGACCAGCCCGGCGACGAGGTGCGGCTCAGGCTCCGGTCCCGCGTCGTCGCGATCGTCGGCCGGGGCTGCCGGGGCCGGTGACCCCCAGCCGGGCGCGCGGCGCACCCGGCCGCCGGCGGTGGCGGGTCGTGCGGCGGAGTGGGCGCACTGCAGGGCGACCGGGGGCGCGGCGCCGCAGCGCAGGACGGCGCGGCCGGGGATCGCGGCGGGGATCCGGGCGGCCGCGGCGGTCTCGACGACGTCGAGCGAGTCGGCCGCGTCCACCACGCGCAGCGCGAGCCGCGCCGAGACGTTCGCGCGCACGTCCGCGCTGACCGCACCGGCGGGCCGCTGCGTCGCGAGCACGAGGTGCACGCCGAGCGACCGGCCCTGCGCCGCCACGCGCAGCAGGCCGGGCAGGAAGTCGGGCAGGTCGTCGGCGAGGGCGCGGAACTCGTCCACCACCACGACGAGCCGGGGCGGCGCGTCGTCCAGGCCCGGCGGTAGCGCGGCCAGGTCGGCGGCCCCGTGCCGGGCGAGCACACGCTCGCGCCGGTGCAGCTCGGCCCGCAGCCCGGCGAGCGCGCGCCCGGCCAGCCCGGGGTCGAGGTCCGTGACCTGGCCGACGACGTGCGGCAGCCGGCCGCACGTGCCGAACGACGCGCCGCCCTTGAAGTCGACGAGCGCGAGCGCGAGGTCGCGGGGGGACCGCCGGGCGGCGAGGGCCAGCACGAACGACTGCAGCAGCTCGGACTTGCCCGCGCCGGTGGTGCCGGCCACCAGCAGGTGGGGGCCGTCGCTCACGAGGTCGAACGAGACCGTGCGGCCGCGCGCATCGCGGCCCAGCGGCACCGCCCACCCGTCCGCAGCCGCCCAGGCGTCGCCGGGGTCGTCCGGTCCCTCGATGACGTCGACAAGCGGCACGGCGGCCGGGAGCCGGGGGTCGGTCGGGTCGCCGTCGTCACCCGCTTCCGCAACCTGGACGGATCCCGCGTCCAGTGCCGTCAGCGACCGGCGGAGCCCCGCCAGGCCCGAGACGAGCCGCGCGGCACGCTCCGCCCACGCGGCGTCCACCCCGACCGCCGCCGCGGTCGTGGCCGAGCCGTCCGGCGCGGCCCGCCGGACCTGCCCGTCCCGGACCCGCCAGGTCGTGCGGCACCAGGACGGCACGGGCGCGCCGTCGGGCAGACAGAGCAGCACCGCCCCGCCGCGGGACAGGACGTCGTCGCGACGGCGCGCGTCGACGGCCCCGGTCTGCGCACCGGGCCGGCCGCCGCCGGACGCGTCGGTGAGGGCGCCCGCGTCGGCCGCGCCGCCGACGTCGTGCACGAGCACCGGCGGGCCGTCGCCGACCGGCAGCCAGCGGCACCACGACCACGCGGCCAGCTCGCCGGCCACCTCGACCGACGCCCCCGCGGCCGCGAGCTCCACCAGCACGGACCGGGCGACCGCGAGCACGTCCGGGCGGGGGCCGACGACCGCGATCGCCCCGTCCGGCACCAGACCCGCGACCGCGCGCGCCGCGTCCGAGCCGTCGGGGGGACCGCTCGACGTCCCTGCGCCTCCCGGGCCGACCGGGCCCCGCCGGGCCGCCGCTCGCGTCGCCGCACGCTCGAGGGCGGCGCTCCACGCGCCGTCGGACGCCAGGTGCGCCGCTAGCAGCCGCGCGAGGAGGGGGCCGGGCGCGTCGCCGACGGCGCGGGCGGGGCCGTCGTGCGCGTCCCCTCGCTCCTCGGTCCCCGGGGCGTCGGCCCTGCCGTCCGCGCGACGACGTCGCCGGCGGGCCGCCGTGAGCTGGGGCACCAGCGTCGCGAGGCCGACGAGGGAGAACAGGGCGTACGCCGGCTGGCGCAGCACGGCGGCGAGCACGAGCGAGCCGACGACGGGCACCGCGGCCGCGACGAGCATGCCCGCCCCGGGCCCGCCGCCACGGCCGTCGTCCGTCGGGTCGCCCGGTCGCGCGTCGAGCCAGCGCGCGACCGTCCCCGACCGGTGCAGGGTCCACGCCCCCGGGCCGTGCGGGCCGTTCCGCTCGAGGCGGTCGCCGGGCCGCCAGCGTCGGGGCAGCCGGCCGACGCGGCGCGTCCTGCGGCGTGCTCCGGTCGGTGGGACGAGCCGGTGCGTCCGCGCGCGCGGCATGCCGCGCGGTCCGCCTGCGACGCGGACCCGCACGCGCTCGGGACGACGCCGGTCGACCCGCACCACGACCCTGACGTCGCCCCCTGCGGCCTCGCCTCCGGGGCGTCCTCCTTCGGGCAGCACGGCGGGCTCGCCCGGCGCGAGCGCCACGGCCGCCCCGGCGTCGGGACCGGAGGCTCGGGCGGCGAGCCACGGTCCCTGGAGGACGGGGGGTGCCGCCGCGCCCTCGTGCATCGACAGCACCACGCCCGGAAGGAGCGGGCGGGCCCCGACGACGTCGCTGTCCGAGACGGGCACGCCGTCCGCGCGCAGGGCCGCGTGCCGCAGCTCGGGACGACGCAGCAGGGCGGCGAGCTCGGCGCGGCACGCGCCGAGGGGGACGCCCGCGGGCAGGTGCACGTCCTCGCCCGGACGGACCGTCACCCGGACGCCCCCGCCGGTGTCGCCCGCCGGCGGAGGAACGACGAGGGCGGGCACCGTGGAGGTCGACATGACCCCCAGGGTGCCCGCCCGGGACGGCCGTCGCGGACGGCCTGTGGACAACTGTCCGCTACTCGTGTCCGCTACTCGCTCGCCAGCGCCTCCACCGGCGAGGTCCGCACCGCGCTGCGGGCGGGGGCGACGGACGCCACCAGCCCGGCCACGGCGGCCACGAGCAGCATCAGCAGCACGTCGCGCCACGGGACCACGATCACCGGGGTGCCGGCCCACCCGAGCGCCGCCGCGGCGCCCGCCCAGCCGTACACGAGGCCCAGCAGGACGCCGAGCACCGCGCCGACCAGCGCGATCAGGAGGCCCTCGACCGCGAGCATGCCGCGCAGCTGGCCCTTCGACAGCCCGATCGCCCGCAGGGTCGCGGACTCGCGGCGCCGCTCGATGACCGACAGGGACAGCGTGTTGGCCACGCCGATCAGCGCGATCACCACCGCCGCCGCGAGCAGGCCCACGACGATCCCGAGCGCGGTGTCGATCACCTGCTGGAAGCCGGCGCGCTCGACCGCGGCGCCCATGACGTCGGCGGGCGCCTCGGTGTCGGCCACGGCGTCCTGGATCGACGGCACCACGGAGGCCGCCTCGGACGGGTCGTCGAGGCCGACCCACAGGCTCGTCACCGGGGCGTCGGGGGCGAGGGAGGTCAGGTCGTCCGGCACCACGACCAGCCCGTTGTCGGCGAGCTCGGTCACCGCGGCGGTCAGCTCGACCGTGCCGTCCTGGCCGGTGAGCGTGAGGCGCTGCCCGTCGCTGATGTACCAGATCTTCGACAGCTCCTCCGGCACGACGACCGTGCCGGCCGCGAGCGGCTCGACGGTCTCGGCGCTGCGCAGGACAGCGGCCGCGTCGGAGGGATCGAGGGCGCGGACGGTGATCGCGAGCCCGTCCTCCACGCCGTCGCCCGCGACCTGGGCGGCCGTGGCCCGCGACTCGACCACCGTCGCGACGCCCTCGACGTCGCGCACCGCCGGGGCGAGGGAGGCGGGCACGGGCGGCACGGTGGAGTCGCCCGCGGCCACGCTCGTCGGGTCGCTCATGAGGTCGGTGGTGACCGTGACGTCCACGGGGTAGCGGGTGTCGAGCTCGGCGTCCATCGTCACGCGGGCGCTGGCGGCGGCGGTCGACATCATCCCGACGAGGGTGACGCCGATGAGCAAGGCGGTCGACGTGGCGGCGGTGCGGCGCGGGTTGCGCAGCGTGTTCGCGGCCGCGAGGCGCGACGTCGGGCCGGACATGCCGACCAGGCGGCCGGCCAGGGCGACCACGCGGGGCAGCCAGAAGACCGCGCCCACCAGCACGCCGACGAACGACAGGATGCCGCCGGCGACGCCCACCAGGAGGCCCAGGCTGGGCTCCTCGCCCACCGTGCTCACGGCCACGCCGCCGCCCAGGAGGGCGAAGCCGATCACGGAGACGAGGATCGACAGCACGAGGCGCACGCGCCCGGCGCCGCGGGCGGCGGTCGGGGCGTCGGCCGGTCGCAGGGCCTCGAGCGGCGCGACGCGGGTGGCGGCCCGGGCGGGGGAGAGCGCCGCGACGAGGGTCACCAGGGTGCCCACCACGAGCGGGATGAGGACCACGGCGGGGGTGATCTGGACCGTCGTCGGCAGCGGGACGCCCAGGTCCATGCCGCCGCCGATCGTGAGCGCCGCCTGCCCGAGCGCGACACCGACCGCGAGGCCGACCGCGGACGAGAGGAGGCCGAGGAACGCCGCCTCGAAGAGCACCGACCGGCGCAGCTGGCCCTTGTCCGCCCCGACGCACCGCAGCAGCGCGAGGGTGCGGGTGCGCTGAGCGACCAGCACCTGGAAGGTGTTCGCGATGACCAGCGCCGCGACGAGCAGGGCGACGGCGGCGAAGACCAGCACGAACGTGGTGAAGACGACGTTGTCGCCGCCGGTCATCTCGTTGGCGACCGACTCGGCGTGCTCCTCGGGGGTCATCACCTTGAGGTTCGACGTGTCGACGCCGGAGGCCGAGGCCGCGTTCGTGAGAGCGCCGCTGATGGCGGTGCGGGCCGCCTCCACGTCGGCGCCGTCGTCGAGCGTGACGAGCACGGTGGCGGGGTCGACGGGCACCTCGCCCGGCTCCCGCAGGTCGTCCTCCCAGCCGGCGACGTCGGCCGCCGGGGCGACCGCGGCGCCGCCCTGCATCGAGTACGCGCCGTAGGGGTCGGTGAGCGTGCCCGAGACGGTGAGCTGCTCGCGGACCTCGGACCAGGCGGACTCCTCGGCGCTCTGGTCGCCGTCCAGGACGTTGCGCACGAGCGTGATGGTGTCGCCCGTGGTCGCGTCGAGCCGCTCGGCCACGTCGACCGGGAGCGCGATCTCGCCCGAGGCTTCGGGGAGCGAGCCGTCGGCGACCTCGAGGGGCAGGACGCTGGTGTCGGTGGGCTCGGCCAGGACCGCCTGGTAGATGACGCGGCCGCCGGACTCGAGCTGCTGGAAGCTGAGGAGCTGCTCGTCGGCCGTCGCGACCCCGTCGGCGCCGCGCACGGCGTCGAGGGCGTCGTCGTCGGCCGGGACGCCCCGGACCACGAGGTCGGCGCCGGTGTACTGGGCGGCGATCGAGTCGTAGGTGGTGCGGGTGATGACGTTCCCCGCGAGGAGGGTGATCGCGACGAACGCGGTGCCGATGACGATCGCGACGCCCGCGGCGGCGAGCCGGCCGGCGCTGCGCCGCATCTGCGAGAGGGTGAGGCGGATCATCGCGAGCCCACCGTCCGCAGCGCGTCGAGGCCGGCGAGGGCCGACTCCGGGGTCGGGTCCGTGATGTCGCCGGCGATCTTGCCGTCGGCGATGAGGACGACGCGGTCCGCGTAGGCCGCGGCCGCCGGGTCGTGGGTGACCATGATGATCGTGCGGCCGAGCTCGCGGACCGAGCGGCGCAGGAAGCTCAGCACCTCGGCCCCCGAGCGCGAGTCGAGGTTGCCGGTGGGCTCGTCCGCGAAGACGACGTCCGGCTGGGCGACGAGGGCGCGCGCGATGGCGACGCGCTGCTGCTGGCCGCCGGACAGCTCGCTCGGGCGGTGCGTGAGGCGCTTGCTCAGGCCGAGCGTGTCGACGAGGGTGCCGAGCCACTGCCGGTCGACGGTGCCGCCCGCCAGCTCCACCGGCAGGGTGATGTTCTGCTCCGCGGTGAACATCGGCAGCAGGTTGAACTGCTGGAACACGAAGCCCACCCGGGTGCGACGCAGCGCGGTGAGCGCCTTGTCGTTGAGGCCGGTCACCTCCGTGGTGCCGATGAACGCCTGCCCGCTGGTGGCCGAGTCCAGCCCGGCGAGCAGGTGCATGAGGGTCGACTTGCCGGACCCCGACGGGCCCATGATCGCCGTGAAGCGACCGGCCGTGAAGTCGACGTCGACGCCGTCCAGGGCGCGCACCTGCGCCTCGCCGCGGCCGTACGTCTTGGTCAGGGCGCGGGCCCGGACGGCGGGGGTGACGGACGGTCGGGCGGCGGTGCCCTCGTCGGGGATCGGGACGTACACGGTCGTGTCCACGGAAGCTCTCCGGTGTCTCGGGGTGGTGGCCGGCCGCTCCGCAGAGCCTCCGACCAGGACACCGACGACGCTACGGAGCCGCGACGCCGAGGACATCGGCCCGGGGGCGGGTCCTCGCCGGCTCCCAGGTCATCCCCAGGTATGACGTCGACCCTGAGCAAGACCCTGAACCGCCCCTGACCTGCACCCACGCGACCTGTCAGGACCCGCGCGGGGTATACCGTGCGCACGGCATGACGGCTGCGGTGGGCAGGCAGGTGTCAGGTGGTGCGCCGGGTATGACGGGCGCTCACCCTGACAACCGGGGTCGCCGAGGCTGCCCCCAGGTCGTGGTCGTCCACAGATGGGCCCGGCCGAGGTCGGCGCGGGCTCGACGGCGGCGACGCTCGGCAGTCATGACCGGGACGACGCGCGTGTACCAGAACCTGCCCGACCTCACTGGCCTGCTGCGACGCCAGCACGGGGTGGTGACGCGTGCCCAGCTGCGAGAGCTGGGGGTGACGCGCGGCCACGTCGCGCACCACCGCGCCGCGCTGCGCTGGCGCGCGATCAGCCCGACGGTGCTGGTCGCGCACCTCGGTCCGCTGACCCGGGCCGCCCGCCGATGGGCGGCGGTCCTGGGCGCGCCGCCCGGGAGCGTGATCGGCGCCTGGAGCGCACTGGAGATCGGCGGGCTCGACGGGTGGCATCGTGAGCCGATCCACCTCGTCGTCCCCCGTGGGGCCTCCCCCGACCGGCACCCGTGGCTCGTCGTGCACGAGTCCCGCCGACTGTGCGAGGAGGACGTCGTCGACGCAGGCGGTCTGCGGGTGCACGGCCTCGCCCGAGCCACCGTCGACGCCGCCGCCTGGCAGCGCTCGTGGCGAACCGCGGCCGGCCTCATAGCCGCCGTCGTGCAGCAGCGACTCGTGACGCCGGACGACCTGTTCGCCATGCTCGACACGGTCGGCAGGGTGCGGCACCGCAAGGTGATGCGCCTAGCGCTCGCGGACGTCGTCGGTGGTGCCGACTCGCTGGCCGAGATCGACTTCGCGCGCCTTTGCCGCCACGGCGGGCTGCCGGAGCCGCACCGGCAGGTGGTCCGCACGGACGCCCGCGGTCGGCGACGGTTCCTCGACGTGGAGTGGCGGCTGCCCGGCGGGCGACGGTGCGTGGTCGAGATCGACGGCGTCGGGCACCTCGAGCGCGACCGCTGGTACGACGACCTCCTGCGCGACGCCGAGCTCGGTGCCGACACCAGCATCGTGCGGATCCGCCTGCCCGCGATGGCCGCACGCTACGAGCCCGCCCGCGTGCTCGCCGTCGTCCGCCGCCACCTCGGCTGGTGACCTGTCAGGACGAGCGCTGGGTAAGCACGGCGCACGTCCTGACAACTCGCGGGAGCGGGGACCTGTCAGGACGTGCGCCGGGTCAGCACGGCGCACGTCCTGACAGCTCGGGGTCAGGAGCCCGGGCGGACGAGTCCGGTCTCGTAGGCGGTGACGACGGCCTGGACGCGGTCGCGGGCGTCGAGCTTGGCCAGGATGCGGCCGACGTGCGTCTTCACGGTGGCCTCCGCGACGAACAGGTCGGCCGCGATCTCCGTGTTGGACCGGCCGCGGGCCATGAGCACCAGCACCTCGCGCTCGCGGTCGGTGAGCGCGGCGAGCGCGTCGTGCTGGGGCGCCGCCTGGTCGGCGGGCAGGGCGGTAACCAGGTGCTCCAGGAGTCGGCGGGTGGACGACGGCGCGATCACTGCGTCCCCGGCGTGCACCGTGCGGATCGCCGCGAGCATCTCCTCCGGCGGCGCGTCCTTGAGCAGGAACCCCGACGCCCCCGACCGGATCGCCTCGAGGACGTACTCGTCGAGGTCGAACGTGGTGAGCACGATGACGCGCGGCGCGTCGGGCGCGGCGGTGAGCCGCGCCGTCGCGGTGAGCCCGTCCAGGTGCGGCATGCGCACGTCCATGAGCACGACGTCGACGCGGTGGTCGGCGAGCAGTCGCAGTGCCTGGGCGCCGTCGCCGGCCTCGAGCGCCACCTCCAGGTCGGGCTGCGAGTCGATGACCATGCGGAAGCCCGCGCGCACGAGCTGCTGGTCGTCGACCAGCGCGACGCGCACGGCGCCGCCCCCGCCGGATCCGGGCGCCGGCGGCGCGACGTCGTCGGCGGGCGGGGTCATGCGTCCTCCTGGGTGCTGGTCGTGCTACTGGTCGTGTCGGTGGTGGTCGTGGCACCGCCGGCCCCGGGGACGTTCGCCGCGGTCACGGGCGCGCCGGGCAGCGGCAGCTCGAGGTGCACGCGGAAGCCTCCGCCGGCGCGGGGTCCCGCCTCGAGCGCGCCGCCGTACAGGTTGGCCCGCTCGCGCATCCCGCGCAGCCCGAACCCGGGGTCGTGTCCGGTGGCCGCGGCGCCGCGGCCGTCGTCGAGCACCTCGAGCTCGACGGTCTCCGCGCTCCAGCGCACGGCGACGGTCACGGCCGGGTCCGGGCCGGCGTGCTTGCGCACGTTGGTGAGCGACTCCTGGCACACGCGGTACAGGGTGAGCCCCATCCCCGCGGCCAGCGGACGCGCTTCGCCGACGCGGACCAGCGACACCCGCTGCCCGCCCTGGCGCGCCTGCGCGACGAGGTCCTCGATGTCCTCGACGCCGGGCTGGGGGGCGGGCCGGTCCGTGCGCGGTTCGCGGGCGGGCGCCGCGCCGTCCTCCGCCGGTGACGTCGCGCCGCCGGGGCCGTCGTCGCGCTCGTCCTCGTCGTCCTGGGAGCGCAGCACGCCGAGGAGCCGGCGCATGTCGGTGAGCGCCGTGCGGCCGGTCTCGCTGATGGTCTCCAGCGCGCGCACGGCGGAGTCGGGGTCGGACGCCGCGGCGTACCGTCCGCCGTCGGCCTGCGCCACGACGATGGACAGGGAGTGGGCGACGATGTCGTGCATCTCGCGGGCGATGCGGGCGCGCTCGGCGGCCGCGCTGATCCGTGCCTGCTGGTCGCGCTCGATCTCGAGGCGGTGCGCCCGGTCGCGCAGCGCGTCCATGGTGACGCGGCGGGACCGGCGCACCAGCGCGAACGCCCACACGGCCAGAGCCGTGACCAGGCAGAAGACCCCGACGGGGAACGTGTCGACGGCCGCGGACGCGAGCTGGCCGGCGCGGATCCCCACGGCGACCGGCAGCACTACGAGGCAGCCGACCGCGGTGGAGCAGATCGCGGTGACGTGCGCCCAGGTGGGCCCGTAGACGGTCACGGAGAAGAGGGCCAGGAGGATGACCAGGTCGCCCGGCATGATCATCGGGAACCCGGCGAGGATGTGCGCGAGCGCGACGGCGAAGACCGCCACGGCGGACAGCACGGGGCGCGTGCGGCGCCAGGGGAGCGGCGCGACGATCGCGACGGACCAGGCGATGGAACCGGGGCGCCCGCGGTAGGGGGGATCCGTCGAGAACACGTCGGTGGCCGCCGAGAGGATGATCGCGGCGAGCAGCACGGTCGTCGTCAGATCGATGTAGAAGCGGTGCGCCTCGAACCAGCGTCCGACCCTCTCGATCCAGCTCATGCCGTCAGGGTAGGTGGGCGTGGCACCTGCCGCGTCGTCCCGCGGGCTGACGCCGTTCCGGCCGCGTCGTCCCGCGGGGGGACCGCGTCGTGGTGCCGGGCCGTCACCTCCATGTCACACCGGGTGACGCGTCCCCGGCGTGGAGAGGGGGTCCAGGACCAGCGACGTTGCCGCTAGCATGAGGGAATGACCCACGTACTGCTGGCCGAGGACGACCCGGCTATTGCCGAGCCTTTGGCGCGGGCTCTCACGCGTGAGGGTTACGACGTCATCGTGCAAGGAACTGGTCAAGGGGCCGTCGACAACGCCGGGAACGCGGACATCGTGGTCCTCGACCTGGGCCTGCCGGACATGGACGGGCTGGACGTCGCGCGCGAGATCCGCGGTTCCGGCCTGACCGTCCCGGTGCTCGTGCTCACCGCCCGCGCCGACGAGGTGGACCTCGTCGTCGGCCTCGACGCCGGCGCCGACGACTACGTGACGAAGCCGTTCCGGCTCGCGGAGCTGCTCGCCCGGGTCCGGGCGCTGCTGCGCCGCACGCACGGCGAGACGGGCGAGGACGAGGAGCTGCGCGCGCAGGACGTCCGGGTGGACGTCTCCGCGCACCGGGCGTTCCAGGGCGACCGCGAGCTGCACCTCACCACCAAGGAGTTCGACCTGCTCAAGGTGCTGGTCGCGAACGCCGGGTCGGTCGTCGTGCGCGACACCCTCATGCGGGACGTGTGGGGCTCGGACCCCGTGGGCTCCACCAAGACGCTCGACATGCACGTGTCGTGGCTGCGTCGCAAGCTCGGCGACGACGCCAACGCCCCGCGCTACGTCTCGACCGTGCGAGGGCTCGGGTTCCGCTTCGAGCTCGGCGCGAGCTGACGCCGGCGGGCCAGGGCTGACCTCGTGCGTCGCCGCGTCCTGCTGGCGACCATCTCCGCGGTCGCCGTCGCCGTGCTCCTGCTCGGCGTCCCCCTGGGCATCTTCGGTGCCCGGTACGTGCTCGCCATCGAGGAGCAGCGGGTCACCGCCCGGGTGGACACGCTCGCGCGCGGCATCGACAACACCCTCGAGCGGGGAGACGTCGTCGGCGACGCGAGCGTGGAGCGAGCCGCGGAGGGCAGCGAGGGCGACCTGCCCGCCTACGTCGTGGTGACCCTGCCCGACGGCACCCAGCTCACGGCGGGCGACCCGGTCTCGCCCCCGACGATCGAGAAGGCCAAGCTCACCGACCAGAACGTGGCCGTGTCCATGACGGTGTCGGCCATCAGCGCGTACGTGAAGTCCGCGCAGACCGTGGTGCTCGTGATCATCGCGGGCATCGTGGCGATCGCGGCCGGCATCGCGGTCGCGGTGTGGCAGGCGAACCGGCTGTCCGCGCCCCTGGTCTACCTCGCGGCCTCCGCGGAACAGCTCGGGTCGGGACAGGTGCGTCCGCGCCTGGAGCCGTCGGGGGTCGAGGAGATCGACCTCGTCGCGGCGGAGCTGGCCCGGTCGGCCGACCGGCTGGCGGGGAGGCTGGCCGCGGAGCGGCAGTTCACGCAGGACGCGTCGCACCAGCTGCGCACGCCGCTGACCGCGCTCACGATGCGCCTCGAGGAGATCACGCTCGCGTCCGACGACCCCGAGGTGGTCGAGGAGGCGCGCATCTCGCTGGAGCAGGTGGAGCGGCTGGTCACGGTGGTCGACGACCTGCTCGCGGCGTCCCGCCGCTCGCAGGGCGGCACCACGGAGGCCGTGGTCCTCGCCGACGTCGTGCACCAGCAGGAGGAGGAGTGGGCGCCGACGTTCGAGCGGGCCGGGCGCCGGCTCGTCGTCGAGGTCCCCGACGGCATGCAGGTGCTCGCCACGCCGGGCGCCCTCGCGCAGATCATCGCGACCCTGCTGGAGAACTCGCTCAAGTACGGCGACGGCACGACGACGGTGCGTTCACGGCCGTCGGGCACGACCGGCGCGGTCGCGATCGAGGTCGCGGACGAGGGCGAGGGCGTCGCGGACGACGTCGCCACGCGCATCTTCGAGCGCGGCACGACGACCGGGGGCAGCACCGGCCTCGGCCTGGCTCTGGCGCGCGACCTGGCCGCCGCCGACGGCGGGCGGCTGGACCTCGTGCAGCGCCGTCCGCCGGTCTTCGCGCTGTTCCTCGCGGGCGTGCCCCGCACCTTCGACCCGCACACGGTGCTCCCGCCCGGCACCACGATCTCCTCGCGCGGGCGCCGGCGGGGCTGGCTGCACCACCACGGGGACTGAGCGGGGCGACCGGGCGCGCACCGACGGCCGGTATCCTCGGTGCCCGTGACCGGACCCGCCGCAGCCAGCCCCGCAGCCCCCGTCGTCGCCGTCGTGGGAGGCGGCCAGCTCGCCCGCATGATGGCCCCCGCCGCCGCGGAGCTGGGGGTGGGCCTGCGCGTCCTCGTCGAGGACCCCGCCTCGTCCGCCGCCCAGGTTGTCACCGACACGCCCGTCGGGGCCGCGAGCGACGACGCCGCCGTCCGCGCGCTGATCGCCCCCGACGACGGCCGCGCCCCCGCCTCCGTGCTGACGTTCGAGCACGAGCACGTGCCGAACGCGCTGCTGCAGGACCTCATCGACCACGGCACCCCCGTGCGCCCCGGCCCCGACGCCCTGGTCCAGGCGCAGGACAAGATCGTCATGCGCGACCGGCTCTCCGGGCTCGGGCTGCCGTGCCCGCGTTGGGCCGCCCTCCCGACCGACCCGGCGGGTGCGCGCGACGCGCTCGCCGCGTTCCTCGCCGACGAGCCGGGTCACGAGGCCGTCGTGAAGACGTCGCGCGGCGGGTACGACGGCAAGGGCGTGCGGGTCGTGTCGTCGCCGGACGACGTCGAGGACTGGTTCCGTGCCGCCGCCGACGGCGCCCCGCCGCTGCTCGTCGAGCGGAAGGTGCCCTTCGTGCGCGAGCTCGCGGCTCTGGTGGCGCGCCGCCCGTCGGGCGAGGTGCGCACCTGGCCGGTGGTCGAGTCCGTGCAGCGCGACGGCGTGTGCGCCGAGGTCGTGGCGCCGGCCCCCGACCTCGGCCCGGCGGTGGACGCCGAGGCGCGGCGGATCGCCGTCGCCGTGGCCGAGGGGCTGGGTGTCACCGGCGTCCTCGCCGTCGAGCTCTTCGAGACGCGCGAGGAGGACGGCACGGCCGCCGTCTGGGTCAACGAGCTCGCGATGCGCCCGCACAACTCCGGCCACTGGACGATCGACGGCGCGGTGACGAGCCAGTTCGAGCAGCACCTGCGGGCGGTGCTCGACCTGCCGCTCGGCGACACCGACGCCCGCGCGCCCTGGACCGTCATGGCGAACGTGCTCGGCTCGCGCCTGGACGCCCTCACCGACGCGCTGCCCGAGGTGCTGGCGCGCTTTCCCGAGGCCCGTGTCAACCTGTACGGCAAGGGCATCCGGCCGGGCCGCAAGCTCGGGCACGTCAACGTCAGCGGCGCCGACCTCGACGAGGTGCGCCGCCGTGCCCTGGCCGCCGCCGCGCTGCTGCGCGGCGAGGAGGCCCCGTGACCTGCGGGGCCGTCGCCGGCGCCCCCACGCACGCACGCCACGCACGCCACGCACGCCACGCACGCAAGGAGCACGCATGAGCACGCAGCCCGCCGTCGGGATCGTCATGGGGTCGGACTCGGACTGGCCCGTCATGGAGGGGGCCGCGGACGCGCTCGCCGAGCTGGGCGTCGAGGTCGAGGTCGACGTGGTCTCCGCGCACCGCATGCCCACGGAGATGATCGACTACGGCCGCACGGCGTCCGAGCGCGGCCTGCGGGCGATCGTCGCGGGCGCCGGCGGCGCGGCGCACCTGCCGGGGATGCTCGCGGCGGTCACGCCGCTGCCCGTGATCGGGGTGCCGGTGCCGCTGCGGTACCTCGACGGCATGGACTCGCTGCTGTCGATCGTGCAGATGCCCGCGGGCGTGCCGGTCGCGACGGTGTCGATCGGCGGTGCGCGCAACGCGGGCCTGCTCGCCGCGCGCATCCTGGCCGCGGGTACCGACGCCGAGTCGCTCGCCCTGCGCGAGCGGATGGTCGCGTTCCAGGCGGAGCTCGGCGACGTCGCACGCGCCAAGGGCGAGAAGCTGCGCGCCGCCCGCACCCCGGAGTAGGAGCCGGTCGCCGACCGTCAGCCGGGCATGCCGCCGACGGTGCTCCCCGGCTCCAGCTCGCCGTCGCGGACGTCGGCCCAGAACTTCTCGGTCTTGTCCTCGTCCAGCAGCACCGTGGAGCCCACGCCCGTCCCGGGGTTGTAGCCCGGGTTCGCGATGGGCGGGGTACCTGTGACGCCGTCGGGACCCGTGGCCGCCTTGAACGCCAGGCCGAGCCGGCCGAGGTCGACGATGCCGGTCTTCTCGTCGACGACGAGCGCGTCGGTGCCGGCGTTGATCAGCTGCACCTCGTTGCTGGGGTTCAGCAGCACGCTCGGCTTGACGACCTTCGCGGCGGCGGCGGCGATGACCTGCTGCTGGCGCTCGGCACGGCCGATGTCGCCCTTGGGGTCGGAGTAGCGCATGCGGGAGAACGCGAGCGCGGTCGCGCCGTCGGCCATGTGGCAGCCGGCCTCCCAGGTCAGCTCGCTCTTCTTGTCCTCGACGTCGCGGTCGTAGCAGAGCTCGACGCCGCCGACGGCGTCGACGATCTCCTCGACGCTGCCGAACCCGACCTCGACGTAGTGGTCCACCGTCAGGCCCGTGAGTCCCTCGACCGTCTCGACGAGCAGCGGGGCGCCGCCGAAGGAGTACGCCGCGTTGATCTTGTTCGGGTCGTGGCCCGGGATCTCCGTGTACGTGTCGCGGGGGATCGAGATGAGGGAGGCGGGCCCGCTGCGGGGCTTGTGCAGCACCATGATCGTGTCGGTGCGGGCGCCCTCGGTGCCGTCGTCGGCCAGGCTGCCCGTGCCGCGCGCGTCGGAGCCGGCGAGCAGGTAGGTGGTGCCGGGCGTGCCCTGGGCGCCGGACAGGGCGTCGACGTGCTCGAGCTTGCCGTTCGCCCAGAGGATCAGGCCGATCGGCCACGCCAGGAGCAGCACCAGGAGCAGGACGAGGACGAGCGCCACGACGCGACCCTTGCGCACGCGGAACCCGCGGCCCCCGGCCGTGGCCGCGGCGGCACCCGCGCCGCCACCGGGCGGGGGAGTGCGCCGCGCCTCGGCCTGGGCCGACGCGGGCATCACGCGGGTGCCCGAGCCCTGCCGGCCCTGGGGTGCGCGCGCCTGGGGCGGGCGTGAGGAACCGGCGGACGCCGAGGCGCCGCGCGGGGCGAACGACCGGGGCTTCGGCGAGGCGCTGCGCCGCTCGGGCGGCGTCGTCGGGATCTCGCGGGACGACTGCCGCCGCACGCGCGGCTCGACCGGGGCGGCGTCGTCGCGCCGCCCGACCCGGCCGCCGGTGGGCGGCGACGCGGGGCGGGACGTGCCGCCCACGGGGATGGCGTCGCCCGTGCCGCTGGGCCGGTCCGACCGGCCGCCCGACGGCGTGAAGCTCGGCGGGATGCGCTGCTCGTCGTTGCTCATGATGCCCTCGCGCTCATCCGCACACCGACGTGACGTCGGCGCCCGTGAACGCCTCCTTGCCGGCGTCGCGGGTCCGCTTCGGTTCGGGGTCCTCGGCGTCGTCGCCGGAACCGTCCGAGCCCTTGTTGTCCTCGTCCGACGACGAGCCGGGGTCGTCGTCGGCGACGGGGGTGGCGTCCACGTCCTCGGCGCCGCCCTCGGCCGCCTGCGCGCCGGACTTCTCGGTGTCCGCGCCGTCCTTGTCGTCCTTGCCGTCCGAGTCGCCGCTGTCGCCGGCGGAGTCCTCGTCCTCGATCGCGTCGCTCAGCGGGCGGTCGTTCCGCAGGTTCTCCCAGACCTCGTCGGCCTCGTCGGTGAGCAGGACGTTCGCCGCGTTGTTCGGGTCGTACTGGTACGGCGCGGTCATGAACGCGATGGTGTCAGGGCGCACGTTGCGGGCGCTGTACGCGAGACCGGCGAGTCCCTGGATGGACGCGAAGTTGCTGCTCATCGTCATCGAGCCGGTCACCGCGCCGAGGAACTTCAGCGACTTCGTCGGGTCGGCGAGGGTCCCGGCGCTGAGCACCTCGCGCGCGACCGCCGCCAGCAGCTCCTGCTGGCGGCCGATGCGCCCGAGGTCCGAACCGTCCCCGAGGCCCTTGCCGGTGCGCGCCCGTGCGTACTTGAGCGCCGTGTCGCCGTCGAGCTCCTGGACGCCGGCCGACAGCACGAGGTGGTCGGCCTTGGGGGCGTCGATGTCCTGAGGGATGCAGAGCTCGACGCCGCCGAGGGCGTCGACCATCTTCTCGAAGCCCGCGAAGTCGACGACGACGAAGCCGTTCATGCGGACGTCGGTGATCTCCTCGATGGTCTGCATCGTGCACAGGGCGCCCGACTCCACGTCGCCGCCCGTCAGGACGCCCTGCGCGAAGGCGCCGTTGAACTTGGAGTGCGACACGGGCGAGGTCTGCCCGCCGGAGGAGGTGGGGCACGACGGGATGTCGACCGTGGTGTCCCGGGGGATCGACAGCATCTCGACGCGCGACCGGTCCGACGAGATGTGCATGATCATCGTCGTGTCCGAGCGGGCGCCCTCCGTGCCGTCACCGACGATGTCGGCGTTGTCGCCGCCGCGGCTGTCCGAGCCCATGAGCACGATGTTCAGCGGCTTCTCGGCGTTCGGGTCCTCGGGCACGACCTCCTCGGGCCGGTCCTCGCCCAGCAGCTTGTCGGAGTCGACGGCGGTGATGTTGCCCGTGAGCGTCACCGCCGCGGTGGCGCCGCCGACGGCGACGAACGTCAGGATCGCGGTCAGCCCCATCCCCAGGGTGCGCGCGAGCGTGTGCCGGCTCAGGGCGCGCGCGTGCGAGGGCCCCGTGGTTGTGCCGGGGCGCGAGGCTGCGTGGCGTGGGGTGGAGCGGGTCACGGGTAGCGAGCATAGAGGGTCGGTGTTGCGCCGCTGGGGTGCCCGCGGACCGGGGCGGTAGAGGAAATGTGTGGGTCCGCCGTCGTCGTCGCCCCCATCGTCACTGCCCGGTGCGGGCGTACGTGGCCTCGACGGCGGCCTTGGCGGGGCGCCACCAGGCCTCGTTCGTCCGGTACCAGTCCACGGTCGCGGCCAGGCCGGAGCGGAAGTCGGTGAACCGGGGCTCCCAGCCGAGCTCGGTGCGCAGCCTGGTCGCGTCGATCGCGTAGCGCAGGTCGTGCCCGGGGCGGTCGGGCACGTGGTCGAAGTCGTCCGCGTCGCGCCCGAACAGCTCGTTCAGCGTGCGCACCACCTCGAGGTTCGACGTCTCCCCGTCCGCGCCGATCAGGTACGTCTCCCCGGGGCGGCCGCGGTCGATGATCGCCCACACCGCCGCGTTGTGGTCGTGCACGTGGATCCAGTCGCGCACGTTCGCCCCCGCCCCGTACAGCCGGGGCCGGACCCCGTCGATGAGGTTGGTGACCTGCCGCGGGATGAACTTCTCCACGTGCTGGTAGGGGCCGTAGTTGTTCGAGCAGTTCGAGATCGTGGCCTCGACGCCGAACGACCGCACCCACGCGCGCACCAGCAGGTCCGACCCGGCCTTGGTGGACGAGTAGGGGCTGGACGGGTTGTACGGGGTGGTCGGAGTGAACTTCTCGTCGCCCTCCAGCGGGAGGTCGCCGTACACCTCGTCGGTGGAGACGTGGTGGAACCGCACCCCGTGCCGCCGCACCGCCTCCAGCAGCGTGAAGGTGCCCACCACGTTCGTCTGCACGAACGGCGTCGGGTCCGCCAACGAGTTGTCGTTGTGCGACTCGGCCGCGAAGTGCACCACCACGTCCGCCGCGGCGACCAGCGGGTCGACCAGGTCGGCGTCCGTGATCGACCCCTCCACGAAGCGCACCCGGTCCGCGACCGGCGCCAGCGACGACCGGTCCCCGGCGTACGTCAGCGCGTCCAGCACCGTGACCTCGGTGTCCGGTCGCTCCGCCACCGTCTGCTGGACGAAGTTCGCCCCGATGAACCCGGCACCACCCGTGACCAGTACCCGCATGACCGCACCCTACCGGCGGGGCGGTGCGCCGGAGAGGGCCCCACCGGGTGAGGCACCGGGTGATGCTGAGCGACGCCGGCGCTGAGGGAGACTGTGACCGTGACGGACACGACGCCGCCCGCGCGCCCGCCGGCCGACCGGAGCTACCGCCGCGCCGTCGCGGTGCTCACCCTCGTCGTGGCGGCATGGACCGTGGTGTGGGCCGCTGTCACGCCGATGTTCCGCTCGCCGGACGAGCAGAACCACGTCAACAGCGTGCTGCGGATCGCGTACGGGGGCGGATGGCCGCCGCCCGGCGACGCATACTTCTCCCCGGCGATGGCCGACGCGGTCGACGAGGCCGCCTACCCGGCGGACCTGCCCGGCCGCTGGCTCCACCGCGAGGACGTGCGGCAGTTCGTCGACGTCGTCCCGGTCCCGCGCCAGGAGCGGGCGCGCGTCGACGACGCCGACGCCCTCGGCGGTCCCGCCTCGGGCACCGAGGTGGACCAGATGACGCAGCACCCGCCCCTCTACTACGCGCTCGGCGCGGTGGTGCTGCACGCGACGGGCCTCACCGACGCCCGCTGGGACCAGGTGACGCTCGCGCTGCGGATGCTGGACGCGCTCCTGCTCGCCCTCGTCGTCCCCCTCGCCGCCGGGTCGGCGCGGCGCGCCACCGGGTCGCCGTCGGCGGGGCTGGTCGCCGGCGCGTTCCCGCTCCTGCTGCCGCAGCTCGGGCACGTCATGGGCGCGGTGAACAACGACGCGCTCGTGGTGCTCGCCTGCGCCGCGGCGACGTACCTGGCCGTGCGCGTGGTCACCGGTGACCTGCGGTGGCGGGTCGCGGTGGCGCTCGGCGTCGTCCTCGGCCTCGGCATGCTCACCAAGGTGATGATGGCGTTCGCCGTGCCGACGGTGGTCGCGGCGTACGCGCTCGCGCGCGGTCGTCGCTGGCCCGCGCGGCTCGGCCGCCTCGCGGTCGCCGGGGTGGTGACGCTCGTCGTCGGCGGCTGGTGGTGGGTGCGCAACGTCGTGACGCTCGGCGCCGTCCAGCCCGTCGGCCGGCCCCGCGACATGAGCATCCTCGCCACCGTGCCCGACGCCGACGTCCCCTCGACCATCGCCGGCCGCCTCGCGCAGTCGTTCTTCGGGAACCTGTCGTGGCTGGAGGTCCACATCGACGGGGCGTGGGTGGTGGGGGGCTCGGTGGCGCTCGCGGCCGCGGCCCTCGCCGCGCTCGTCCTGCCGGGTGCGCGCCGCACGGCGCTCGTCGCGCTGCTCACCCCCGCGGCGCTCGCGGCCGGCGTCGCGTACAACGCATGGGACTTCCACACCGAGACCGGCCGCCTCGTGGCGATCCAGGGGCGGTACGTCTTCGGCGGCGTCGTGGCGCTCGCGACGGCGGTCGCGATCGCCGGCTGGCAGCTCGCGCGCCGGTCCGACCGCCGCCTCGCGCGCGGCGTGCCGGTGGTCGTGACACTGGCGCTCGCCGCGGCCGTCGGCGGCCTGGCGTGGGCGTTCGGCGCGTTCTACCGCGGCCCGGGCGAGTCCTTCGGCGAGGCGGTGGACCGGTGGCTCGCCTGGAGCCCGCTGCCCGGCCCCGCGCTCGTCGCCCTGCTGGCGGTGTCGGCCGTCGTGCTGCTGGCGGGGCTGGCCGTCGGGCTCGCGTGGCCCCGTAGACTCGCGGCGTCGTCGATCGACCCGGCCCCCGGCACCCTGCCGCCGGCGGTCCCCGGCGCCCCGAAGGATGCGCGATGAAGCTCTTCGTCCAGATCCCGTGCCTCGACGAGGCCGGGACCCTCCCGCTCGTGCTCGCGACGATCCCCCGCGAGGTCGAGGGGTTCGACAGCGTCGAGGTCCTCGTCGTCGACGACGGGTCGACGGACGGCACCGCGGAGGTCGCGCGCCGCCTGGGCGTGCGGCACGTGGTGCGGCACACGAGCACGATGGGCCTGGCCCGCTCGTTCCGCGACGGCGTCGACTACGCGCTCGCGCACGGGGCCGACGTCGTGGTCAACACCGACGGCGACAACCAGTACCCGTCCGAGCGCATCGGCGACCTCGTGGCGCCGATCGTGGCGGGGGAGGCCGACATCGTCGTCGGGGACCGGCAGACCGCGACCATCGAGCACTTCTCGCCGTTCAAGAAGCGGATGCAGCGGTTCGGCAGCCGCGTCGTCAGCGCGGCCGCGGGGACGTCCCTGCCCGACGCCGCGAGCGGGTTCCGCGCCTACTCGCGGGGCGCGCTCCTGCGGCTCAACGTCGTGACGCAGTTCAGCTACACCATGGAGACGATCATCCAGGCGGGCCACAAGCGCCTGCGGATCGTGAGCGTGCCGATCACGACCAACCCGAAGACGCGCGAGTCGCGGCTGTTCACCAGCATCTGGCAGCACATGGGGCGCTCCGCCCGGGCGATCGTGCGCTCGGCGATCATGTTCCGCCCGCACCTGGTGTTCCTCACGCTCGGCGCGATCTTCTTCGTCGCGGCGGCCGTGCCCGCCGTGCGGTTCCTCGTCTTCCTCGTGCAGGGGGACGCGGGTGGCCACGTGCAGTCCCTCGTGTTCGCGGGCGCGATGCTCGTCGGCTCCCTGCTGTGCCTCGCGCTGCTCGTGATCGCCGACCTCCTGCGCACCAACCGCACGCTGGTCGAGGAGACCCTCGAACGGGTCAAGGTGCTCCAGTACGGCACGCGCACCGAGGACGCGCCGGCCGACGACGTGCCCACCGGGCGTGGGAAGGGCGCGGACGGCGAGCCGGCGCGCGACGACGAGGACGCCCGGGCGTGATCGTCGCGTTCGGCACGTACGACGTCGCGCGCCACCCGCGCGTCGGCGTGCTCGTGGCGGGGCTGCGCGCCCACGGCTACACCGTGCACGAGCTCGACCGGCCGCTCGGCCTGAGCACGGCCGCGCGGGTGCGGATGCTCCGCCAGCCGTGGCGGCTGCCCGGGCTGGTGGTGCGCCTCCTGCGCTGCTGGGCGCTGCTGGTGGCCGACGTCGTGCGGCACCGCCGGGCGCACGGCCGCCCGGACGCGGTGCTGGTCGGGTACCTCGGGCACTTCGACGTCGTCCTCGCCCGCCTGCTGTTCGCCCGGACGCCCGTGCTGCTGGACCACCTCGTCTTCGCGGGCGACACCGCCACCGACCGCGGCGCCCGCGGCCTGCGCGTCCGGCTGCTGCGCGGCCTCGACCGGCTCGCGACGTCGTGCGCCGACGTCGTGCTCCTCGACACCGACGAGCACCTGCGGATGCTCGGGGAGCTCACGGGCGCCCGCGCCGCGCGCGGACTCGTCGTGCCCGTGGGCGCGCCCCAGGCCTGGTTCGACGCGGCGCCCCCCGACGGGGCCCGCGACCGCCCCGACGACGGTCCCCTGCGCGCCGTCTTCTTCGGCCTCTTCACCCCGCTGCAGGGCGCCGGCGTGCTGGCCGACGCCCTCACGGACGCCCTGCCCCGGGCGGCGGAGGACGCCGCCCGCGGGGGGCGCGGGCTGGAGGTTTCGCTCGTCGGCTCCGGCCAGGACCTGCCCGCGGTCCGGGACCGGCTGCGGGGCGCGCCCGGCGTCACGTGGCACGACTGGGTGGAGCCGGCGGACCTGCCCGCGCTGGTCGCCGCCCACGACGTCTGCCTGGGGATCTTCTCCACCACCCCCAAGGGGCTCCGGGTCGTGCCGAACAAGGTGTTCCAGGGCCTGGCGGCGGGCTGTGTGGTCGTCACCGCGGACACCGACCCGCAGCGCCGGCTCCTCGGCCCGCACCTGGAGCTGGTCGCGCCCGGCGACCCGGCCGCGCTGGCCGAGCGGCTGCTGGCCCTGCGGAACCCCCAGGCGCTCGCTGCGGCCCGGGACCGCGCCACCGCCGGGCGGGACCTCGTGCGCCCCGCCGTCGTCGCGCGGCCGCTCGTGCGGCTCCTCGCCGCGCGCGGGGTCCGGCCGTGACGGGGGACGCCCCGGCCGGCGGGGTGTCGCGGGTGCTCGGCGTGCTGCGGTCCCCGTGGGTGCGCTGGGGCTTCCTCGTCCTCGCCCTGGGGCTCGCGGTCTACGCCGTGGTGGCCGCGGGGGAGGACCTCGCCCGTGCGGCCGCCGCGCTCTCGGGGCAGCGGCTGGCGGTCGCCCTGGTGCTGTCCGTCGCGTTCGTCCTGTGCACCTTCGTGTCGTGGCGCGTGGTGCTCGCCGACCTCGGCTCCCCGACCGGGCTGCGGGTCGCGCTGCGGGTGTTCGGGCTCAGCCAGCTCGGCAAGTACGTGCCGGGCGGGGTCTGGAACGTGGTCGCCGCCGCCGAGCTCGGCGCGGACCACGGCATCGCGCGCCGCACCTCCGTGACGACGACCGCGGTCGCGACGCTGGTCGGGGTCGTCTCCGGGGCGGTCGTGGGCCTGGTCGCGCTGCCGTTCGTCGCGAGCGGGGCCCTCGGGTCGGCCGGCCCGGTCCTGTGGGTGCTGCCCGCCGTGGCGGTCGTGCTCCTGCCGCCGGTCCTCAACCGACTGGTCGCGTGGGCGCTGCGCGTGGCGCGCCGCCCCCCGCTCGACCGTCCGCTGGGCTGGCGGGGGCTCGGCGCCGCCACGCTGTGGTCCGTCGCGGGGTGGCTGCTCGCCGGCGCCCAGGTGTGGGTGCTGGCCGTCGGCCTGGGGATGCCCGCGGACCCGCGGGGGATGGCCCTCGCCGTCGGCGGGTACGCCCTGGCGTGGGTGGTCGGGTTCCTCGTCGTCGTGGTGCCCGCGGGCGCCGGGGCGCGGGAGCTGGTGTTGCTCGCCGTGCTCGCCGGGGCGCTGCCGCACGCCGCGGTGCTGCTGCTGGTGCTGGTCAGCCGTGTCCTCGTGACGCTCGCCGACCTCGCGTTGGCCGGGCTCGGCGCGCTCGTCCGCCCGCGGTAGCGCTCAGCCGCGCAGCGAGGCGAGGTACGCCTCGACGTCGCCGAGCGTGGGCAGCAGGCCCTTCTCGCGGGCCTCGGCGAGGGTGGGGGCGGCGGTGTCCTTGGCGGACAGCTGCGGGGTCAGCGCGGACCCGTCGCGGGCGGTGGTGGGCCAGTCGATGCCGATCTCGGGGTCGAGCGGGTGGACGCCGTGCTCGTGGCCGGGGCTGTAGCCGGCGGAGCAGAGGTAGAGGACGGTCGACCCGTCCTGCAGGGACAGGAACGCGTGCCCGAGGCCCTCGCCGAGGTAGACGGCCCGGCGGTCGACGTCGTCGAGCAGGACGGCGTCCCACCGGCCGAAGGTGGGCGAGCCGACGCGGACGTCGACGACGACGTCGAGCACCGCCCCGGTGGCGCACGTGACGTACTTGGCCTGGCCGGGCGGGACGTCGGCGAAGTGGATGCCGCGCAGCACGCCGGCGGCCGACACCGAGGCGTTGGCCTGCCGCAGGTCGAGCGGGTGGCCGACGGCCTCGGCGAAGGGGCCGGCCTTGAACCACTCGAGGAAGACGCCGCGGGGGTCGCCGTGCTGCTGGGGCGTGATCTCGTAGGCGCCGGGGACGGTCAGCTCGCGGATCTGCACGGGGTTTCTCCTCAGGGTCCGGGTGAGAGCGGGGAGGTCTGGGCGGGCGCGCGACCGGCGGCGGCCGCGCGTGTCTAGGATCCTAGGCGTGAGCCCCGCCGACACCACCGTCGCCCCGTCGTCCGCCCCCGCCCTGCGCTGGCTGGTCACCGGGGCGGGCGGGATGCTCGGCCGCGACCTGCTCGACGTGCTCGGCGCCGCGGGTGCCGGCACCGCCGCCGACGTCGTCGGCCTGGGGCGCGCCGACCTGGACGTCACGGACCCCGACGCCGTCGCGGCGGCCGTGCGCGGGGCCGACGTCGTGGTCAACTGCGCGGCGTGGACGGCGGTGGACGACGCCGAGACCCACGAGCGTGCCGCGTTCGACGTCAACGCGACCGGCGCCGCCCACCTGGCCCGGGCGGCCCGCGCCGCCGGCGCGCGCCTCGTGCAGGTGTCCACGGATTACGTGTTCGACGGCGCCGCGAACCGGCCGTACGGCGAGGACGCGCCGCTGGCGCCGGTGTCGGCGTACGGACGGACGAAGGCGGCGGGGGAGTGGGCCGTGCGCGCCGAGGCACCGGACCACCTCATCGTGCGCACGGCCTGGCTCTACGGCGCGCACGGCGGGTGCTTCCCGAGGACGATGGCGCGCCTGGGGGAGAGCAAGGACCGCCTCGCGGTGGTGGACGACCAGGTCGGTCAGCCGACCTGGACGCGGGACCTGGCCGACCTGATCGTCCGGCTCGTCGCGGCGGGGGCCCCGGCCGGGACGTACCACGGCACGGCCTCGGGCCAGACGTCGTGGTACGGGTTCACCCGGCGCATCCTCGCGTCGGCGGGTTTGTCGACCCCGCTGGAGCCCACGACGTCCGACGCCTTCGTGCGCCCTGCGCCTCGCCCGGCGTTCTCCGTGCTCGGGCACGCCGCCCTGCGCGCCGCCGGGGTCGAGCCGATCGGCGACTGGGCCGCGCGGTGGGACGCCGCCGCGGCCGAGGTCCTGGCAGGCTGAGCCCGGCCGGCCACGACGCCGCCACGCCGAGCCCTCGAGGACGAAGGACCGCCCGTGCCGCACACCGCCCCCGCCCCGCCCCCGCTCACGCTGTACGGCAGCCTGCGGTGGGACGTCGTGGAACCGTTGCTCCCGGGCGCCGCCGGGCGGGTGCTGGAGGTCGGCTGCGGCCAGGGGGCCGTGGGCGTCCGGCTCGCCGCGCGCGCCGCCGCCTACACGGGGGTCGAGCTCGACGCGGACAGCGCCCGCACCGCCGAGCGCCGCCTCGTGGAGGCGGGCGTGCCCGGCACCGTGGTGCACGGCCCGCTCGACTCGCTGCCCGCCGCGGAGCGCTTCGACCTCGTGTGCGCGTTCGAGGTGATCGAGCACATCGAGGACGACGCCGCCGCCCTGCGCGCGTGGGTCACGCGCCTGCGCCCCGGGGGCACGCTGCTGCTGTCCACCCCGGCCTGGCAGCACCGGTTCGGGCCGATGGACGAGGCCGTCGGCCACTTCCGCCGCTACGACCCCGCGACCCTCGCGCTGCTCCTGCGCGAGGCGGGGCTCGTCGACGTCAGCCTGCGGCTGTACGGCGTCCCGCTGGGCTACGCGCTCGAGGCCGTGCGCCACCAGGTCGCGCGCCGCCGCCCGGGCCTGCGCGAGGAGGGCAGCGCGGCGGACCGCACCGCCCGCAGCGGGCGCCTGTTCCAGCCGTCCACCGCGGCCCAGGGCGCCGCGGTCCGTGCGGCCACCTGGCCGTTCCGGGTCGTCCAGCGTGCGTTCCCGCGCACCGGTACGGGCTTGGTCGCCTGGGGGCGCGCGGCGTCCTGACGGCGTCAGGGGCTCGGCGCCGTCGAGATCAGCCGTCGAGGAGGCCGAGGAGGTACGCGCCGTACCCCGACTTGACCAGCTTCTCCGCGCGGACGCGCAGCTCGTCGTCGGACAGGAACCCGCGCCGCCACGCGACCTCCTCGGGGGAGCCGATCTTCAGCCCCTGCCGGCGCTCCACCGTGCGCACGTAGTCGGACGCCTCCAGGAGCGAGTCGAACGTGCCCGTGTCGAGCCAGGCGGTCCCGCGCGGCAGCACCTCCACCTGCAGGGTGCCGCGCCGCAGGTACTCGAGGTTGACGTCGGTGATCTCGTACTCGCCGCGCGCCGACGGCTCCAGACCGCGGGCGATCTCGACGACGTCGTTGTCGTAGAAGTACAGACCGGGGATGGCGTAGGACGACCGCGGGTGCGCGGGCTTCTCCTCCAGGGAGAGGGCGTGCCCGGCGTCGTCGAACTCGACGACGCCGTAGGCGCTCGGGTCCGCCACGCGGTAGGCGAACACGGCCCCGCCCACCAGGTCGTGGAAGCGGGTGAGCTGCCGGCCCAGGCCGGGGCCGTAGAAGATGTTGTCGCCGAGGACGAGCGCGACCTCGTCGCTCCCGACGAAGTCCGCGCCGAGCACGAAGGCCTGGGCGAGCCCGTTCGGCTCCACCTGCACCGTGTACTCGATCGACACCCCGAACTGGGAACCGTCGCCCAGCAGCCGGCGGAACTGGTCGGCGTCGTGGGGGGTCGTGATGACGAGGATGTCGCGGATGCCCGCGAGGATCAGCGTCGACAGCGGGTAGTAGACCATCGGCTTGTCGTAGACGGGCACGAGCTGCTTGCTCACGCCGAGCGTGATCGGGTGCAGGCGCGTGCCGCTGCCGCCCGCCAGGATGATTCCGCGCATGTCAGGTGATTCTGGCCCATGCGCGGGCCGTCGGCAGGGTGAACTCCCGGTCAGTGGTCGGTGGCATCGATCCGCTCCGTCTCGCGCAGGCGGTCGAGCCGCGCCGGGTCGGCCGCGAGCTCGGCGGCGGTGGCGGCGGAGGCGAGGACGACGGAGCCGTCCGCGGCCCACGTGGCGAGCAGGCCGCGCAGGAGGCCGCCCGGCTCCGCCGCGCCGTCCACGAGGACGCGCGCCCCCGGAGCGCCCCCGGCGGGCACGAGGTCGGCGAAGGACACGGGCGGGGCGCCGGGCACCTCGAGCGCCACGGCGCCCGGGTCGGTCGGCTGCACCCACCCGATGACGTCGCCGTAGGTCATGACCGCGCCCGCGGCATCGAGCACGCCGGGGGGGAGGTCGCCGTCGAACGCCCGCGCGAGGGCGGGCAGCGCGACGGCCACGACGTCCCCCGTCGCCGCGCCGCCGGACGCGGGGGCCCAGGCCGCGGGGCGAGCCGTGACGACGACGTCGCCGCCGGCACCGGGCGTCTCGTCCGCAAGCGCGACGGTGGCGCCGCAGCGCCACGCCGCCAGCGCCCAGAGCACGCTGCGCCAGTGGGCGGGCAGGTCGAGCGTGACGACGGTGCCGGGGCCGGCGTCGAACTCCTCGACCAGGAGGTTGACGGTCTTGCTCACCCAGTTCTGCAAGACCGCGCCCGAGAGCTCCACGCGCTCGCCGCCGTCGCCGTACCAGGTGAGCCGGGGCCGCCCCGGGTCCGACACCACGAGATCCAGTATTTCCGAGATCGTTGCGGGCGTGCGGCCGCCGTTGCGCAGGGAGTTCACGCAGGTCAGCCTACGAGGCTGCGCCGTGGCGCTCGTGTGCCCGGGTGTGAATGGGCGGTGGAGATCGCAATCACTAGCACATTTCGACTTGACGACTCCGAAGGACACGCGTGTAATTCCAGGTATGCAGTTTCCCTAGAGAACGGGCATGGAGGGGCACGCCATGTGGAACTTGCTCGATGGGGACCGGGGGGTCTTCCCGTCAGACGCCGGACGAGAGCCTGAGCGCGTGGCGCCGGTGCTCCCGCTGTTCGGAGACGACACGGCCGACGACGAGACTCTCCTGGGGTGGCAGGAACGAGCCCTGTGCGCCCAGACCGACCCGGAGGCCTTCTTTCCCGAGAAGGGCGGGTCCACACGCGAGGCCAAGAAGGTCTGCACGTCCTGCGAGGTCCGGGCCGAGTGCCTCGACTACGCGCTCGCGAACGACGAACGATTCGGTATCTGGGGCGGGCTCTCCGAGCGTGAGCGCCGGAAGCTGAAGCGCCGCGCCGTCTGATCCGGACCGGACGCGGCACGGATGTCCGGCCCGACACGCTCGGGTCGGATATCCCACGACCCGCTGAGGGCCCGGCGCATCATGGCGGGCAGGATGACAGCTCCGCACCCGACCCCAGCCCGCCGCGGCGGTGAGGTCGCACCCCCGGGCGCGACCACCGCCGTCGTGCCCCTGAACGGCCCCGCGCACGAGGCGGACCGTTCGCTCGACGGCACCGGTGCCGTCCCCCTCGTGGTCACCGTGACGGCCGTGGTCGTCACCCGTGGCCGCACCCCCTTCCTCGACGCCACGCTCGCCGCCCTCGAGCGCCAGGAGCGTGCCGCGGACGAGGTCGTCGTCGTGGACGTCGGCGCCGCGGAGACCACCGCCCACCCGCAGCTGCGGCTCGGCGGTGCCCGCTTCGTCGCCGCGGCCGGCGTGCGCAGCCTGGGCGAGGCCGTGAGCCGCGCGCAGGAGGTCGTCGGCGTCCCCGAGGACGGCTGGCTGTGGATCCTGCACGACGACTCCGCCCCCGAGCCCGACGCCCTCTCCCACCTCCTGCGGGCGGTCGAGCACTCGAGCGCGGTCGCTGTCGCGGGCTGCAAGCAGCGCCGGTGGCCCGTCGCGGAGGACGGGACGCCGGCGGCGGACGCCAGCATGCTGATCTCCGTCGGCAGCACCGTCTCGCCGCTCGGGCGACGGATGACCGGCATCGACGACACCGAGATCGACCAGGGCCAGCACGACGCGCGCGAGGACGTGCTCGCGGTCGGCCTCGCGGGGGCGTTGATGCGCGCGCGGGTGTGGGCCGACCTGGGTGGCACCGACCCGGAGCTCGGACCGTTCGGGGACGGCCTCGACCTCAGCCGGCGGGCCCGGCTCGCGGGGCACCGCGTCGTCGTGGTCCCGGACGCCGTGGTGCGGCACGCGCAGGCGTCGCTGCTCGGGCTGCGGGGGCGCCCCACCGCGACCCCGGACCTCGAGGCGTCGCGCTACGCCCGGCGCCGCAGCCAGCTCTACCTCCGCCTCGTCGAGGCGCCCCTGCCGCTGCTGCCCCTCGTGTGGCTCGCGAGCGTGCTGTGGGCGCCGTTCGCCGCGATGTACCGGTTGGCGCTCAAGCGCCCCGCGCACGCCCGCGACGAGCTCGTGGCGGCGGTGGTCACCGCGGTGCGGCTGGTGCCGCTCTACCGTGGCCGGCGGCGTGCGGCCCGCACGCGGCGCCTCCCGCGTCGCGTGCTGGCGCCGTTGCGCGGCACGTGGCGGCAGGTGGCCGGCGAGCGCCGGGACGCCCGCCTGGCCCGGGCCGAGGCGCAGCGCGCCCGGTGGGCGCCGAGCGAGCTGGAGCGCGCCGACCTGCGCCGCCTGGGCCGCACCCGCCGTGGCGTGCTCGCGGTCGTGATGCTGGCGGTCGTCGCGCTCGACGTCGCGCTCTTCGGGCCGTGGCAGGGCGTGCTCGCTGACGGCGGCCGCGTCGTGGGCGGCGGGCTGCTGCCGGCGCCCGGTGCGGTGGGTGACGTGTGGGAGGCGGCCACCTCGGGGTGGGTGCGCGACGGGCTCGGGGTCCGGGCGCCGGCGGACCCCCTGCTGATCCCGCTCACGGCGTTCGCTGCGCTCGCCGGTGGCGGGCTGCAGACCGCCGTGAACGCCCTGGTCCTGATCGCGCTGCCCCTGGCCGCCCTCGGCGGCTGGTTCGCCGCGGGCGCCCTGACCCGGTCGGTCCCGGTGCGAGCCGTCGCGGCGCTCGTCTGGGCGGCGGCGCCGGGCTTCCTCGCCTCGCTCGGGTCCGGCCGGCTCGGTGCCGTCGTGGTGCACCTGACCCTGCCGTGGCTGCTCGTCGCCGTGCTGCGCACGGTGGGCGCCCATGCGCGCGACGTCGCGCCCCCGCCCGGACGCCGCCGGGGCTCGTTGGGCGCCGCGGGCGCCGCGGGGCTCCTGCTCGCGCTCGCCGTGTGCGCCGCGCCCGTGCTGCTGCCGGTGGCCGTGGTGCTCGTCGGCGTCGGTGCGCTGCTGGTGCGCCGTTCGTGGCGGTCCCTGCTGCTCGTGCTGCTGCCCGCTGTGGTGGTGCCGTTGCCCTTCTGGGGCGAGGTGCTCAGCACGTGGTCGGACGGCGGGTGGCGCCTGCTCGTCGCGGAGCCCGGCGCGCCGCTGGTCGCGGCGGGCACGCCCACCGGCGTCGAGCTGCTGCTCGGGCTGCCGGGGGACGCGACGTGGTTCGAGGCGTGGCTCCCCGCCGAGGGGCCGCTCCGGCAGCTCGCCACGGTGGCCCCGGCGCTGCTGGGCGGCGCCGTGCTCGTGCTCGCCGCCGTCGCCCTGGTGCGCCGTCGCGGGGTGCGCGGCGTGCGGCTGGCCTGGCTGGCCGCGGCGGCGGGCCTGGCGACCGCGGTCCTGGCGGTCGCGACCGCGGTGGCCAGCGGCACCGCGCCGGACGGCACGGCCGCGAGCGTCACGGGCTGGCCGGGCGCGGGCCTGTCAGTGCTGCTGCTGGCGCTCGGTGCCGCGGCGGTCTGCGCGCTCCCGTCCACCGGCCGCGTGCCCACGGCGGCCCCCGCGGCCCGCACGGAGCCGGGCGGGCTGCGGCGTGCCGCGACGGCCGGCGTCGTGGCGCTCGGTGTCGTCGCCCTGGCGCTGCCCGCGGCGCAGCTCGCGTCGTGGGCCCTCGCCTCCACCGGCGGCGGGGCCGTGGGCGACCTGCGGGCCGCGGACACCCCGGTGGTGCCCGCCGTCGGCACGCAGATGCAGGCGCCGCCCCGGTCGGCCCGGGTGCTGGAGATCGACCGGGTCCAGGCCGGCGACGACGCCGACGGGACGTCGGCCGCGGTCGTCGACTACGCGCTGCTGCACGCCGACGGCACCCGGCTCGAGGACTCCTCCACCGTGGTGCGCGCCCGGGAGGCCGGCGTGGTCGCGGGGCCGGAGCGCACCGACACCGCTCTGCTGGACCAGGTCGTGGCCGAGGTCGCGACGGGGCGGGCGACCGACGTCGTGGACCGGCTCGCCGCGCTCGGGATCGGGGCCGTGCAGGTGCCGGCGGGCGGCGACGCGGAGCTGGCGACCACGCTCGACCTCGTGCCCGGGCTCGCACGCGTGACCGAGGAGGGGGCGCTCGTGTGGCGGGTCACGACCGACGGTCCCGCTCCCGGCTGGGCGACCGTGCTCCGCGGCGGCGGCGACGGAGACGGCGACGAGGACGGCGAGCCGAGCCCGTTCTTCGCGCCGCGCGACGCGGTCCGGACCCTGCCGTCCGACGGCACGACCGCGGCCGACCGGCTCGCCGAGGGGCGTGAGGGCCGCACGGTGCGGCTGGCGGAGACGGCCGACCCCGGCTGGCGCGCGACCCTCGGCGGGCAGCGGCTGGTCGCGGTGGACGCCGGCGGCACGCAGGCCTTCGCGGTCGGGCCCGAGGAGGGCTACCTGCGGGTGTCCTACGAGGCGCCCCACCGCGCGGCCTGGCTCGCGGTCGCCGGCCTGGTGGTGCTGGTGCACGCGCTGCTGGCGCTGCCCGTCGGACGGCGGCGGGCGCGATGAGGAGCAGGAAGCCGAGGGGCACCACGTCGATGGGCACCGAGTCGATGAGCACCGCGTCGATGAGCAGCACGCCGACGGGCAGCGAGCACCCGAACGACCGGCCGGCGAGCGACGAGACGACGGCGGGCTCGGACCGTGCCACGACGCGTGCCACGTCGTCCCGCCCGACCGGGGCGGCCGCGCGGGACGCGCGCCGCGCCCGGGTGCGGCGCGGCGCGCGCGCGGCGGCGGCCGCGGTCACCGGCGTCGCCGCGGTCGCGGCGCTGGCCGCCGTGGCGGTGCTCGGCGACCAGTGGGCGCAGCGGTGGACGGGTGCCGAGCAGCAGGCGGTGGCGGCCGGGACGCGGACCGTCGGCGTGCAGCCGGCGGACGCGGCCCTCGTGTGCCCGACGCCGGTCGCGCTGCCCGAGGGCGCCGACGTGGGCGATCAGCAGTTCGACGCGGCCCCCGTGCCGACGACGAGCGGGCTGGGCGCGCTGGTGCTGGGCGGCGCGGAGGACGCGCGCACGACCGGGCTGGGCGGGAAGGACGCCGTACCCCTCGACGTCGGGGACGAGGCCGCGGCGCAGCAGGCCGAGGTGAAGGGCTCGCGGGTGCTGCGGGCCACGCCCGCGGCGGGGGAGCCGTTCCGCGCGGCCGGCGCGATGGGGTCCGTGACCACGCAGGGCGACCTGCGGGGGCTGGGGGCGGGCGCGTGCACCGCGCCGTCGACGTCGCAGTGGCTGGTGGGCGGCAGCACCGAGGTGGGTTCGACCGCCACGCTCACCGTGCAGAACCCGTCGGAGCAGCCCGCCACGGTCGCGCTCGACGTCTACGGCCCGGGTGGCCCGGTGGCCCTCGGCGGCAAGGGGACGTTCACGGTGGCGCCGCACGAGCAGGTCACGACCCGGCTGGAGTCCGTGGCGCCGGAGCAGGACCGCCTCGCCGTCCACGTGCGGGCCGCCGGGGCGCGGGTGAACGCGAGCCTGCAGACGCAGGCCATCGACGGGCTCCTGCCCGCCGGTGTCGACGTGCTCACGGCGGGCGCGTCACCGCGCGAGTCGCTCGCGGTCGGGGCGGTGCGCAGCGAGGGCGAGGCGGTCGACGACCCGCACGCCGCGAGGCTGCGGCTCCTTGCCCCTGGTGAGGACGGCGGCACGGCGCGGGTCGCCGTGTACGGGCCGTCCGGCCCGGTGGTGCTGCGCGGCGCCGACGAGGTGGAGCTCGAGCCGGGCGTGGTGCGGGACGTGCCGCTCGGCGGGCTGCCGGAGGGCTGGTACACGGTGGTGGTCGACGCGGACGTGCCGGTCGTGGGCGCGGCGCGTGCGGACCGGGCCGGGCAGCAGCCGGAGGACTCGGTGGTCGACGGCACGCCGTACGACGTGGCGTGGTCGGCCGCCCAGGCGGTCTCCGGGGCGACCGGGGCCGGCCCGGCGGGTCAGCTGGCCGTGCCCGGCGGCGTGCGGGCCGGCCTCGCGCTCACGGCGGTGCCGACCCGGCGTGGTGCCGACGACGAACCGGCCGGCTCGCTCCCGGTGACGGTGCGCGTCTACGACGCCGCGGGCGACGAGCTCGGCAGCGAGGACGTCGACCTCGCCGCGGGGGAGACCTCGGCCCTCGGCCTGGCCACCGTCGCCGCGGAGGGCACCGTGCCCGCGGGGGTGAGCGTGGAGCGTGCGGAGGGCGCCGGGGGAGGGCTGTCGCTCGCCTGGGCGTCGACGTTCGTGGCGGACGACGGCACGGGCAGCACCAGCACCCTCGTGGCGTCGGTGGCCCCGACCGCACCCGTGACGACGCCCGGCGCCGTCGAGGTCCGCGCCGTCGACGCCGGCTGACCGGGCGACGCCCGGAAGGTCGGGGTCAGGAGTCGTAGCCGGGGTCGATCTCCTCGGGGGCGCGCCCCAGCAGGTGCGCCACCTGCTCGACGACGACGTCGCGCACCAGGTCCGCCCGGTCGGTGTCGTCGGCGGCGCGGAAGTCCACGGGACGGCGGTACACGACCACGCGGGCGGGACGGCCGGACTCGGCGGGGAAGCACCGGCCCAGCGGGACGCCGCCCGTCTCCCACGGTGCGGGCTCCGACGGCGGCACGTCCTCGACGGCGAACTCCGTGCCCGCGAGCTGCGGACCCCACCGGCGCTGCAGCAGCTCGACGACGTCCAGGACGAGGTCGTCGAACTGCTCCGCGCGGGTGCGGTAGGCCGGCATTCCCGGCGGCAGCAGCGGGCCCCGCACGCCACGGCCGCGGCGGTCGCGCCGCCGGACCGGCCAGGAACCGGCCTCCGGCACGGGGCTCGGTGCGACGCCGGTCTCCCGGGCCGGCTCTGAGCCGGGCTCCGGACGCGGCTCGGGGGCGGTGGCGTGGTGCACGCGTCGAGCCTATGTCGGGGTCGGCGCGGGGGGCGACGCGGGGTCGTCGCGGGGTCGTCGCGAGGTCGTCGCACGGCCCGACCACCGGCCCGACCTGCGGTCACGGTGCGATCACGACCCGGGCCGCCCGGCGAGCCCTGCGCACGCGCCCCGGTCCGCGGCGTATTCTCCCCGCGTGAGATCGGTGAGGCAGTGCTCGCGCACGGCATGCACGCATGCCGCCGTCGCGACGCTCACGTACGTGTACGCGGACTCCACGGCCGTGCTGGGTCCGCTCGCACAGCACGCCGAGCCGCACAGCTACGACCTGTGCGCGGAGCACGCCGAACGGCTGACCGCGCCCCGCGGGTGGGAGGTCGTGCGCCTCACGCCCGCCTTCGAGGAGCCCGCACCCTCCCCGGACGACCTGTCCGCGCTGGCCGAGGCCGTCCGCGAGGCCGGGCGGGTGCGCCCTGAGCCGGCGGGCGAGCCGGCGTCGGTCACCGAGACGGCGCGGCGGGGCCACCTGCGCGTGCTGCGCGAGGCCGACTGACGCGTCGCGGTCGCGAGGTCAGGGGACCCAGGCGCACACGGCGTGCCCGGACCCGGACAGCTGCAGCGCACCGGCGTCGTGCGGCGCGAACACCGACGCGCCGCGGGCCAGCGTGGCGGGCGTCGCGCACTCCTTGGCGGTGAGCGTCACCTCGCCCGACAGGCACAGCACGACGCGGGGGCCCTCCGCGGGAAGGTCCACGGCCTCGTCGGGGTCCACGTCGGCCACCGTGAGGGCGAACTCGTGCACCGGCGCGCGGTAGGTGGTCACCTGGCCCCGTCCGCCCGCGGTGCGGGTGCGTGGCGGCTGCGGGGGGCGGGGGACGAACGACGCGCACTCCACGAGGGCGTCCTCGTCCACGCGCTTGGTCGTGAGGCCGGCGCGCAGCACGTTGTCCGACGACGCCATGACCTCCACGCCCAGCCCGGACAGGTAGGCGTGCACCTCGCCCGCGGGCAGGAACAGCGCCTGGCCGGGGTCCAGCGTGACGCGGTTGAGCAGCAGGGAGGCCAGCGCCCCGGGGTCGCCGGGGTGCTGGTCCGCGAGCTGCAGCACGGTCGCGTCGGCGCGCGACGACGGCGAGCCCGCGGCCAGGCGCGCGGCCACCGAGGCCACGGTGGCCGCGACGTCGTCCTGGCAGGCAGGGTCGCGCCGCGCGGCGACGATGCGGGAGAACGCCGCCTTGACGCCCCGGGGGGAGCGGTCGGCCCCGAGCAGCGCGCGGACGGCGGCCACGACCTCGCCGTCGAGCCCGTCGAGCAGGTCGAGGACGGCGCGGGGCGCCCGGAAGCCCGCGAGCCCCTCGAACTCCGTGAGCGCGACCACCATCTCCGGCTTGTGCTGGTCGTCGTGGAACGAGCGGCCGGGGTCGCCGGGCGGCAGTCCCCGGCGGTTCTCCCGGTTGAACCCCGCGCGCGCCGCGTGGGGCTTGGGGTGCACCTGGAGGGACAGCGCGCGCTCCGCGGCGAGGACCTTGAGCAGGTAGGGCAGCCGGGGGCCGTACTCGTCGGCGACGCGGCGGCCGAGCATCGCGTCCGGGGCCGAGCGGACCAGCTCCAGCAGGGACCCGCCGGCCACCCGCGACGGCGCGCTGGGGTGGGCGCCGAGCCACAGCTCCGCGGCCGGTGCGCCGTCGGGCGTGGTGCCCAGGAGGTCGTGCAGCCGCGTGCGCGAGCCCCAGTCGTAGTGCTGGACGGTGTTCTCCAGCGGGTACAGCTCGGGCACGGGCACCACCCTTGCACAGACCCCGCCGCGACGGGCCCGACCGGACGCAAGTCCGCCCGCAGAACCACCCGCTCACCGGGCGGCGCGGCACGTACGCTGTGGGACGTGACGATCGACCTGGCGACCATCATCAAGGCGTACGACGTGCGCGGCACCGTGCCCGACCAGCTCTCGCCGGAGGTGGCCCGCGCGATCGGCACGGCGTTCGCCCGGGTGGTGGCCGCCCCCGAGGGGGCGCGCCGCGTCGTCGTCGGGCACGACATGCGCGAGTCCGGCCCGGAGCTCGTGGACGCGTTCACCGCCGGGGTCACCGGCGCCGGCGTCGACGTGGTGCGCGTCGGCCTGTGCTCCACCGACGGGCTGTACCACGCGTCGGGCGCCCTGGACGCGCCCGGCGCCATGTTCACCGCGTCCCACAACCCCGCCGTCTACAACGGCATCAAGCTGTGCCGCGCCGGCGCGCGGCCCGTCGGCCAGGACACCGGCCTGGCCCAGGTGCGTGAGCTCGCGCAGCGCCTCCTGGACGGCGGCTCGTCGGGCGACGACGTCGAGGGCGGGGACGACGTCGAGACCGGCGCAGTCGGGTCCACCAGCGAGCAGGACACCCTCGCCGACTACGCCGCGTTCCTGCGCGGCCTGGTCGACCTCTCGGGGATCCGGCCGCTCAAGGTCGTCGTCGACGCCGGCAACGGCATGGCCGGCCACACCGCCCCCGCGGTGCTGGGCACCGGGGCGGGGCTGCCGGCGCTGCCGCTGGACGTCGTGCCGCTGTACTTCGAGCTGGACGGCAGTTTCCCGAACCACGAGGCCAACCCCCTGGAGCCGGCGAACCTGCGCGACCTGCAGGCCGCCGTCGTCGAGCACGACGCCGACCTCGGCCTCGCGTTCGACGGCGACGCCGACCGCTGCTTCGTCGTCGACGAGCACGGCGACCCGGTCTCGCCGTCCGCGGTGACGGCGCTCGTGGGCCTGCGCGAGGTCGCCAAGGAGCTCGAGGCCGGCCGGACGCCCACCGTGATCCACAACCTCATCACCTCCCGCGCCGTGCCCGACCTGCTGCAGGCCGCGGGGGCCACCACGGTGCGCACCCGCGTGGGGCACTCGTTCATCAAGGCGCAGATGGCCGACCGCGACGCCGTCTTCGGCGGCGAGCACAGCGCGCACTACTACTTCCGCGACTTCTTCTTCGCCGACACGGGCATGCTCGCCGCGCTGCACGTGCTGGCCGCACTCGGCGGGCAGCCGCACCCGCTGTCGGTGCTGGCCGAGATGTACTCCCCGTACGTGGCCTCGGGGGAGATCAACTCGACCGTGGCGGACGCGGCCGGCGCCACCGCGCGGGTGCGCGAGGCCTACGCGACGGCCTACCCGCAGGCGGACGTCGACGAGCTCGACGGGCTCACCGTGGCGCACTGGGACGGCCACCCGCAGTGGTGGTTCAACCTGCGGGCGTCCAACACCGAGCCGCTGCTGCGGCTCAACGTCGAGGCCGCGGACGAGGACATCATGGTGAAGGTGCGCGACGACGTCCTGTCGCTCGTGCGGCAGCAGGAGACGGCATGAGCGACGCGGGGGAGGGGACGGGCCTCGACCCGTGGGTGCGGAGCATCCTGCGCTGCCCCGTGACGGGCGCCGAGCTGGTGGACGCCGTCGGGCCGGACGGCCGGCCGGAGCTGCGCTCGACCGACCCGGACCGACCCCTGGCCTACCCGGTCCGCGACGGTGTCCCGGTGCTCCTGGAGAGTGACGCCCGGCCCCTGTGAGCGGCCCTGCCGGGCGCCCGGCGAACGCGCGCGGAGCAGTCGTGGACGCGCAGATGAACAGTCGATGAGCACCCGGTGATCGGGCCGGATTCCCGCCTTCCGGCGGCCTCCCGGTGCATACGCTCGCGCCGTGCCTGCTCACGACATCGCGCGACCCGCCCCCGCCGACCACCGCCCGGGCACGCGCGTGCGCCTGTTCCACTTCGACATCAAGACGTACGGGAACTACGGCGACACGCTCCTCTTCGAGGCCGTGCGCGAGACCTTCGAGGGCTTCGCCGGGGGCGCCTGCTTCGAGGTGACGGGGAGCGCGCCCCTGCGCGACCCGGTCGGCCCGCGGCTCGTCGACTTCATCAACGCGCACTTCGACGCCGTCGTCGTGGGCGGCGGCGGCCTGTTCCTGCGCGACACCAACGCGAACGCGCGCTCCGGATGGCAGTGGAACATCTCCCTGGAGCAGCTGCGGCGCCTCGAGGTGCCGCTCATCGTCTTCGCCGTCGGGAACAACCGGTTCATCGGCCAGGAGGACTTCGCGGAGCCGTTCCGCGAGCACGTCAACCTGACGCTGGACAGGTCGGTCTTCTTCGGGCTGCGCAACCACGGCTCGGTCCGCACGATCCGTGAGTACGTCGACCACGACCCGGAGCGCGTGGTGTACCAGCCGTGCCCGACGACGATCTCCTCCTACCTCTTCCCCGACCTGTACCGCGAGCACCTCGACGGGCGCGCCGGTCCCGACGGCGACGGCCGCGTGCTCGCCGTCGAGTCGATCGTCGGGAGGCGGCAGGAAGCCGTGGGCTTCGACCGCGAGCGCATCTACGCCGACCAGGCGGACGTCCTCGCGCGGCTGCGCCGCGAGGGGTGGGAGCTGGTGGGCGTGCCGCACGCCCGCGCGGACATGGGGTTCCACGAGCTGCTGCGCGAGCGCGGGCTGGTGGACTCCGAGCGGGTGCTGTGGGGCAGCCGCGACGTCCTGTTCCGCGGCGTGGCGGAGCTCGCCGACCTGCCCGTCGTCCTCGGCACGCGGGGCCACGCCCAGATGGTGCCCTTCGGGATGGGGGCCGTCCCGCTGTCCCTGGCCGTGCATCACAAGACCGGCTACTTCGCGTCGGACCTGGGCCACCCGGAGTGGGTCCTCGACCCGCGCGCCGACGCGTTCACCGACGACCTGTACGCCACCGTCCACGACGTCACCGAGCGGCGGGTCGAGCTGCGCGCCGAGATCGCGGCGACCCGCCGCCGCCTGTACGACACGACCCTCGACAACCTCGCCACGATCTACGAGCGGCTGACCGGTGTGACGGTCACGCCCTCCTTCACGCCGCTGACGCCGAAGGAGCGCCGCCTGGCCGCCCGGACCTACGACGCGTCCCTGGAGGCCTCGCGCGCCCAGGAACGGCTGCGCACCACGCACCGGGAGCTGGGGGCGAAGGACGCTCAGCTGCGCCGGCTGGGCACGGAGGTCGACCAGGTGCGCGCCACGCTCCGTGCGATGCGGGAGTCGGTCTCGCGCGGGTCGGTCGTGACGCGCGCCGCGGACCGCGCCCGCCGGCTCGGCCGGCCGCGCTGAGCCACGCCTTCACCCGCCAGCACGACCCGCACCACCCGCACCAGCCCGGACAGGAGCCACCCGATGCCCACCATGCGGAGCGTCCCGCTCGGCCGCGAGCCGGGCGACGCCGAGATCGCGTCGTTCGCCGACCTCGTCCACCGGCCCCTGCTGGTGGTCGGCAACGGACCGTCGTCCGCCATGCCGCCCTACCACCGCATCCCGGCCGACGTCGTCGTCTTCCGGACGAACTGGTTCTTCCTGGAGAGCAGCTACCACTTCGGCGACCGGGTCGACGCGTGGTTCAGCGCCGTCCCGCACGAGCGGCTCGAGAAGCTGCTCCAGGACGAGATCCGCTCCGGCCGCTACGACGTGCGCCGCCTCGCGTCCCCCATGCGGCACGCCGCCCACCGGGACGGCGACCGGTACGGGCTCGAGCCGCTGGTGGAGGTGGAGGAGCTGGACTCCTGGGCCGTGCCCGCCCGCCACCCTCGCCTCGCGCGCCACTTCATGAGCCGGCCGGGCCTGCCGACCACGGGCATGCAGGCCCTGGCGTTCGGGCTCGGGGTCGGCTTCCGCGAGATCTACCTCGCGGGTGTCGACCTGTACGAGTCCACGGACGTGCGCTACGGCTACACGATGCCCCAGGTGGCCGAGCTCGGGCTGGAGGCCAAGGACGCCACGCCCGGCTACGAGGCCGCGCACGGGCTCGACACCGACCTCGCGTTCCTGCGCTCCTGCCTCGCCGCGTACCCCGAGGCGTCGGTCCGCTCGGTGAGCCGGTCGGAGATGCTGCACCTGTACGTCGAGCCCGCCGCGGACCTGCCCGCCGACCGCCCGGCGCTGGCGCCGGGGGAGGGCACGACCGTCGGTCGCACCAAGGACACCGTCGAGCTCGAGCTGCCCGCCACGGGCGGCGTCCAGGCGCTCACGGTGCCCCGGGTGGACGGGCCGCTGTGGAAGGAGGTGGATGGACGGCGGTGCGCGTACGTCACGGTGGTCTCCGGCTCCTACCACCACGGCGCGCGGGCGCTCGCGAACTCGCTGCGCCGGGTGAGCGACGTGCCGCTCGTCGCCCTGTGCACCCCCGACGCCGACAAGGCGGCGCTGGCCGCGAGCGGCATCCTCACCCTCGACGTCCCGCCCATCCTCAACCCGGTCACGCGGCGCGGCCGGCGCAGGGTGCAGGAGCGGTTCGCCGCCACGTACACGAAGCTGCACGTCTTCCGGCTCGACTTCCTCGACCGCGTCGTCTACCTCGACAGCGACACCGTGGTGCGCCGGAACGTGGACGACCTGTTCGCCGGCGACGACTTCGCGGCCGTGCCCGACGCGGGACTGAACGCCCCGAACCCCCGCGTCTTCAACTCCGGTGTCTTCGCCTGCACGCCCTCGCAGGCCGTGTTCGAGGAGATGATGTCCCGCCTGCCGCACACCCCGTCGTACGACGGTGGCGACCAGGGCTTCCTCAACGTCTTCTTCGACACGTGGCGCGCCCTGCCTCCGGAGGACAACACGACGAAGCGGGTGTTCTCCCACCATCCCGCGCTCTTCCAGGACGAGGACGTGCGCGTGCTGCACTACGTGGGCAAGAAGCCCTGGGAGCCGGCGGGCGGGGACGACCGGTACGACACCCTCGACCTGGAGTGGCTCGACTTCCTCGCGGACACGGAGAAGAACGAGCTGATCCGCGACCTGCGCCGTCGCACCGATCTGTCGACCACGCCGGCCGAGCCGCCCGCGCAGGTCCTGCGGGCCGTCAAGGAGCACCTCGCGGCGGGGCGGGACGAGACGGCCGCCCGCCTCCTGACCGAGACGGCACGCAAGCGACCCCTGACCGCCGTCGAGCAGCGGCGGCTCGCGGTCGCGTGCATGCGCCTCGGCCGCCGCCGCGAGGCCCTGCGCACGCTCGAGCGCGCCACGGGCCCGATCGCCGCCGCCGCCGTCGGCAGCGGCATCCTCGTGCAGCACCTCCGGAACCGGAGGGGGTGACGATGGTCCGCTGGCGCACGGCCACACGCGTCGCCCGGAGGGTGCGCGCCGCCGCGGAGGAGCACCTGCCCCCGCACCTGGGCACCGCCCTGCTCACGCGCGACTGGGAGACGCTGGCCTCCCACGCGGGCACGACGTCGAAGGACGCGCGCCTGGCGGCCGCGCTCACCGGGCTGCGGGCGGGGCGCGAGGCCGAGGTGCTCGCCGCGCTGCCGCCGGAGCCCGGCGAGGCGCTGCGCTACCTGGGCGACGTCGCCCGGCACCGCCTCGGCACCCTCGCCGCCGAGCGCGGCGAGCCGTTCGCCGAGGCGTTCGGGCGCCTGCACTCGTCAGACATCGTGACCGTGGCGACGGTGCAGAAGTCGGGGACGCACTGGATGCGGTTCCTGCTCACGAACTACGCGCGCGCCCTCGCCGAACCGGGCGTGACGCGCCCGATCACCTACCCCGAGCTGCAGCAGCAGTACTACGGGAACAACCGCTGGCAGGTGTTCCGCGGCGCGGAGCCGTACCGCGAGCCCTGCGACCTGCTCGCGGCGCACGGCGTGTCCGACGTGACGATGCAGCACTTCCGGCACGACCTCGACCCGTTCGTCTTCACGCCCGGCCGCAAGATCATGCTGTACCGCAACCCGCTCGACCACGTGGTGTCGATGTACCACTACACGATCGAGCAGCGCCCGCGGCACCGGGACCGCGCCCGGCACCCGCGCGACGTCGTCCGGCCCATGCTCGACACGTACGCGCGCCACCTCGTCACGCTGAACAGCTACCGCGGCGACCCGCAGGCGCACGTCGCGTCCTACGAGTCGCTCAGGGCGGACCCCGGCGCACGCTTCCGCGAGGTCGTGAGGTTCCTCGACCTGCCCCTCGTGGACGACGCCGTCGATCGCGCGCTCGCCCTGTCCGACATCTCCACCATCCGCGCTACGGAGGAGCGGGCCGGCCGGTCGATGGTGGTCCGGCTCGACGGCTACTTCACCCGCGACGGTTCGATCGGCCAGTGGAAGAAGTACTTCGACGACGAGGACGTCGCGCTGGCGCGTGACGTCCTCGCGGGGTACGGCCTCGACCTCGACGCGTTCACCCTGGACGCCCCCGGCCGCTGAGGGCCGCTCAGCCGGCGGCGATCTTCGTGATCCACGCGGCGGGCATCGAGCCCGCCGTCGTGCGGCTGCCCACCTTCGACCGGATGACGTCGGCCTTGCCGGTCACGGTGGCCTTCTTGCCGGCCGACGACGTCGCCGTGAGGGTGCGGGCCTGGCCGCTGGACCACTTCGCCGAGACCTTGATCGACTTCACGTCGGAGAGGCCGAACAGCGAACGGGCCTGCGCCTGCGTGATCTTGCGCGTCCACGACTTGTAGGAGTTCCCCGGGGCCGCCTTGCTGTACGGGTCGGACACGGAGCGCTCGTAGGCGATCTTCGACGACCAGACGTCCTCGGAGTTCGCCGTCCGCCCGCCGCTGGAGGAGTAGTAGTGCGCGGCGACCGGCTTGCCGCCGTAGCTGAGCACCCGGGCGCGGGTGCTCGTCTTCAGCGTGGCGCGGACCGCCGACACCCACACCTTGCCGTACTTCGCGTTCGTGCCCTCGTTCTCCTTCTTCCAGCCGGTGTAGTTCTGGTCGCGCACGTCGTCGACGACGTTGCACCGGCAGGAGTCCCGCAGGGTCGACTTCGACATCGCGTACGAGCGGGCGGTGATGGCCTGCGCCGCGAGCGCCGACCGGCCGCCGTTGAGACCCCAGGACGACGGCATCTCCGCGATGCCGAACAGGTACTCGGTGTTGAGCAGCACGTCGTTCGTGATGTTCGGGACGCCCTTGCGGGCGCTCGCGGTCAGTCGGCCGTGCCGGTAGCTGCCGTGCGTGCCGGCGATCGTGGCCACGGCCTTCTTGCCGCTCTTCTTGTAGTAGCGCGTGCCCGACCAGTGGATGCGCAGCAGGCTGCCATAGTACTTCGTGCCGTTCACCGTGATGCGCGACCGTCCTCCGGCCGTGGTCGTCACCGCGAACTTCGTGGTGCCGGTCCCGGACGCCAGCGTGGTGCCCTCGGGGCTTCGCAGCCGCCAGTCGCCACCGGTCACCGTCACGGTGGTGGTCTTCGCGGAGTCGCCGTAGCTCGACGACCCGCCCGGGTCGGGCCCGAAGACCTGCACGAGCAGGTTCTTCGGTGTCGTGCGCCAGGCCACGGACGCCCCGGTGTAGTAGCGCTTGAGGATGTCCCAGGACGCGTCGCCGCGGCGGGCCAGCTCGTACGCGCCGTACTGCGGCATGCCCACGCCGTGGCCGAAGCCCGACCCCGTGATCGTGAACGACGACGGCACCGCGGCGTCCGCGGGCGCGGCGACGAGGACACCTCCCGCCACCGCGACCAGCGCGGACGTCGCCGCCGCGACGACACGACGCCACCGCCCCCTGACGCCAGAACCCGAAACAGCGCCCTCGGCGCGCGTGCGTACCACGGTCACGGTGACCACCCCCTGTGTCTTACTGTCTCCCGCCGCCGCCGCCTCAGCATCCGGAACGCCGGCTCCGCTCGGCGTGCCGGGTCCGCCCGTTGTCCCTATCGTCGGTCAGGTGCCCGGCGCGACGATGCGCTTCCACCATCGACCTATGCAGGACGAGCGGAGACGAGCATGACTGCACGCGTGGTTCGATCGACGGCGCGGACCGCTGTCACGACGACGACCGTCCTGGCGTTGGCCCTCGTGGGGGTGGTGCTCCCGACGGTCTCGCTCCCCGTCCCGGAGGCGCACGCCGTCGCCCCGGACGTCGAGCACGTGCCCGTGCGCGGCATCGACGCCGAGGCGCGGGAGCAGAAGGGGGCGCTCGACGAGGCGGTGGGGCACGAGCACGTCGCCCCCGAGTCGTCGGAGCTCGCGAAGGAGCTCGCGCCCGGCGGTGATGCCACGACGCTGGCGCAGGACGAGCAGGACGAGGGCGACCTGGCTGCGCTGAGCGAGCGCACCACGACGCAGGACTTCCTCGTGGCCGGTGTCACCTGGGACGCGGGAACGGGCAGCGAGGTCACCGAGGTCGCCGTCCGCGTACGTGAGCAGGGCCGCTGGGGCGACTGGCAGGCGCTGGGGCTCGACGGGGTGACCGTCGATGGCGGGCGGGCCGGGACGGAACCGATCGTCTCGACCGGCGCGGACGGCGTGCAGGCCCGGGTGCGCACGGCGGACGGACAGCCGCCGAGCGGTCTGCAGGTGGACGTCGTGGACCCGGGGACGTCCCGCGCCGACGCGTACGTCGGCCAGGACTCGGCACCGGCGGCCTCGGCCAACGCGGGCACGGGCTTCGAGATCCGCCCCTCGATCGTCAAGCGTTCGGGGTGGGGCGCCGACGAGTCCCTGGCGGGCAGCTGGCCGGAGACGTCGAAGACGCTCAAGGCGATCTACGTGCACCACACGGCCGGTACCAACAGCTACCGCGAGAGCCAGTCCGCGGCACTGGTGCGCGGCATCTACGCCTACCACACGAAGTCGCGCGGCTGGCCCGACATCGGCTACCAGTTCCTCGTCGACAAGTACGGCAACATCTTCCAGGGCCGCAAGGACGCGCGGGTCGACAACCCGATCGGCGCCCAAGCCGGGGGGTACAACACCGGGACGATCGGCGTGTCGGCCATGGGCAACTTCGACACGGCGCGTCCCACGAGCGCGCTGCTCACCGGCATGGCGAAGGTCATCGCCTGGAAGTCCTACCAGTACAAGATCAACCCGAAGGGCACGACCACGCTCCTCACGGGCGGCAGCACCGGGTCGGGCACGCGCGCCAGGCCCGGCACCAAGGTCAAGGTGCCCACGGTGCTGATGCACCGCACGACCAACGAGACCGCCTGCCCGGGGCGCTACCTGGCCGCGAAGATGGGCACGCTGCGCAACGGGGCGGCGTCGCGCAAGGCCGCCGCGATCAAGAAGTACGGGTCGATCAGGTGGGCCGTGAGCGCCCCGACGAGGGTCAAGCCGACGGCGGCGCAGTCGCCGGTGCAGTGGTCGACGAAGGCCACCTACAAGTGGAAGAAGGTCCCCGGCGCGCGGTACTACCAGGTGCTGTACCGCGAGGCGCACTGGAACGAGGACCTGCCCTCCGGCAACTACTGGCGGGTGCTGAAGTCGGCGACGTCCGCGACGTCCGTCACGGTGAACCTCAAGCGCGGCAAGGCCAGGCAGATCGCTGTACGCGCCATCAGCCAGAAGTACCACCGCGGCCCGATGACCAGCGTGGTATGGACCAGCACCACGATCATGCCGAAGTCGTGGACGATCTCGAGCGGCTGGAAGAAGGTCCACCACGAGATCTACTACGGCGACTACGCGTACCAGACGTCGACGGGGGGCAAGACGATCAAGCTCAAGAGCGCCAACGAGGTGCACCGCGTCGTCGTGCGCGGGCCGACCAACCCGGCCGACGGCAAGCTGCAGGTGCTGGTCGGGGGCAAGGTCCGCGCCACCTTCGACTTCGGCAAGCCCCGGGACGGTGACCGCATCTTCAGCGCGGTGCTGCCGGGACACCTGGACGGCGACGTCACCCTGCGGAAGGTGGCCGACGGGAAGAAGGTGCGGATCAGCCAGATCTCCCTCGCGCGGTGGTGACACGCGGCCTCGACGCCGGAGAGCCGGGTTCTCAGCAGGCTCGCAGCGCCTGCCGGTAGCCTGCAGGGCACAATGCTCCGGCGTCGAGGGGGCCCGTCGTGGGGCCCCGAGGAGATGGGATGTCCACCAGCGCGGCCCCGACCGATTCCCTGCGGCTGCCCGAACGAGCGGTGCTCCTGCACATCGGGCTGATGAAGACCGGCACGACCAGCCTGCAGAACGCCGCGGCCGCGCTGCGGCCCGAGCTTCTCGCAGGCGGGGTCCGGTACCCCGGCTCGAACGTCAACCACCGCAGCGCCGTGAACGACTTCATGGGCCACTCCTGGGGATGGGGCACGACGCCCGTGCACGGCGCCTGGGCGAAGCTGCGCGCCGAGATCGACCGTGACACCGAGAACCGGATCTGGATCGGGCACGAGTTCGGTGCCAACGCGGACGACGCCACCGCGTCGCGGTGGCGCACGGAGCTGGGGGAGCGTGCGCACGTCGTCGTGACCTTGCGCAACTACGGCTCGATCCTCCCCTCCCTGTGGCAGCAGATGACGAAGGAGGGGGAGCTCACAGGGTTCGAGCCGTGGCTGCGGGGCGTCCTCTCCGACGACCCCGATCATGAGCTGCTGTCGTTCCGCGACCGGATCGACCAGGGCCGCGTCGTGACCCGCTGGGCGAAGGCGTTCGGCCCGGAGAACGTCACCGTCGTCGTGGTCGACAAGTCCGCCCCGCAGCTGCTCTTCGACGCCTTCGAGTCGATGCTCGGGCTGGAGCCAGGGCTCCTGAGCACGGCGAAGCTCGACGGCAAGGCATCGAACCGGGGGATGTCCCTGGAGGAGGCGGAGCTGCTGCGCCGGCTCAACCTCAGGCTCCGCAAGCACCTCACGTGGCTCGAGTACTGCAAGTGGCTGCGCGACTCGGCCTCCACCGGGGTGCTCCGCTACCGCCGCACGGGCGACCACGACACGAAGCTCGTGCTCCCGACGTGGGCGGCCGAGGTCGCGCAGGACCGGGCGAAGACGCACGTGGAGCAGATCGTCTCCTCGGGGGTGCGCGTCGTGGGCGACCTGGGGCACCTGCGTGCCGAGGTCCGTTCCGCCGAGGATCCGCCCACGGGGGCGGAGGTGGTGCCGATGGACGCGGCGGTTGAGGCGATCCTCGGCGTCGTCCGGCAGGGCCGGCGCGAGGAGGCCCGCCTCGCCTCGGCCCGGGAGGAGATCGAGGCGCTCCGTTCCGCAGCCACGCGCGGGCGCTCCTCGGGCCCGACCCTGGCCGAGGCCAGCGGGCGCGAGCTGGCCCGCGCGCTCGGCTCGCGCGTCAAGCGTCGTCTGCGGCGCGGCTAGGCTCGCCGGCGTGCACCTCGCCCAGCAGCTGATCCTGTCCCTCCCGGAAGACCGCCGCGCCCTGGGCCTCGAGGACGGCCCCGCCGTCGTCGAGGGCGGGGCCGTGCGCGTCCCGGTGGGGACCTCTCAGGGGTTTGCCGCCTACTTCTCGGCCTTCCCGGCGTCCTACTGGGTGCGCTGGGCCGGCGTCACGACCGTGCGGCTGGAGCTCGAGGCCGTCGGCGCGGGCACGGTGCGAGTCGTGCGCTCGGACGCCCACGGTGTCGCCGCGCCGGCCGGGTCCGCGCGGATCGACGCGACCGGCGACGCCGCCACGGGGGCCGCGGTCACGCTCGACGTCGACGTCTCCGGTGCGGACGACGGCGGCTGGCTGTGGTTCGAGGTGGACGCGGGCGACGCGGACGTCGAGATCACGGGGGCGCGCTGGCTCGTGGACGTGCCGCCTCGCCGCGCGGGCGAGGTGTGCCTGTCGATCACGACCATGGACAAGCCGGACTTCTGCGTCGCGACGCTTCGCCGGATCGCGTCGTCCGCCGACCTGGCCGGGGCGGTGGGCACGGTGCTCGTGGTCGACCAGGGCACGCGCCGCGTCGTCGACCACCCCGGCTACGCCGAGGTCGCCGCGGCGCTGGGGGACCGGCTGACGGTGATCACCCAGCGGAACCTCGGTGGGTCGGGCGGGTTCTCGCGCGGGATGCTCGAGGCCCTGGACCGGCCGGACGCCGACGCCGTGCTCATCCTGGACGACGACGTCGAGGTGGAGCCCGAGGCGCTGCTGCGGGCGATCCGCTTCCACCGGGCGGCCCGCACCCCCGTCGTCGTGGGCGGGCACATGCTCGACCTGCACCGGCCCACCGTGCTCAACTCGTTCAGCGAGGTCGTCCACGAGCGCTCCTACCACTGGGGGCCGCCCGCCGCCGACCAGCAGTGGCACGACCTGGCCGCCCGCCCGCTGCGCGACACCCCGTGGCTCCACGTCCGCGGCGAGAGCGACTTCAACGGCTGGTGGATGTGCTTGCTGCCCACCGCCGTCCTGCGCGACGTCGGACTGTCGCTGCCGCTGTTCCTCAAGTGGGACGACGCCGAGTTCGGGCTGCGGGCGCGTGACGCCGGCCACGCCACCGTGTCGTTCCCCGGCGCGGCGCTGTGGCACGTGGCCTGGACCGAGAAGGACGACACCGTCGAGTGGCAGGCGTACCTGCACGTGCGCAACCGGGTGGCCGCCGCCCTGCTCCACGCCCGCCGCCCGCGGGCGGGGCTCCTGCTGCCGCTGCTGCTGGCGAACGACCTCAAGCTGCTGCTCGGCCTGCGCTACTACGCCGTCGACCTGCACGTGCGGGCCCTGCGCGACCTGCTCGCCGGCCCCGGCGACCTGCACGCCGACCTCGAGAGCGTCGTCCCGGCCGCCCGCGCCGTGGGCGCCGCGTACCCGGAGACGGTCGTGCGCCGGGCGGGCGAGCCCGCCTTCGACGAGGCCGCGGGGAGGGTGCTTCCCGGCGGCCCGGCGCCGAAGCCGACGTCGCCCGTGGCGCTCGCCGGGCTGGCGGTGCGGGGGTTGCTGCGGAACCTGCGCCCTGCCCCCGCGGGGTCGGTGCCGCGGTCCACGCTCACCCGGGAGCAGGCCGCCTGGTGGGAGGTGCCCGGCCACGACTCGGTCCTGGTGCTCGCCGGCGACGGGGAGTCCGGCGTGTGGCTGCGCCGCGACCCGCGCCGGTTCTGGCGGCTGGCGGCGGCGTCCGTCGGCGCGCACCTGCGCCTGGCCCTGCGGTGGCGGCAGGCGTCCGCGCGCTGGCGGGACGCCGCGCCGCACCTCGTCGCCCCGGAGACCTGGCGGGCGACCTTCGCACCCCGCCCGCCCCACTAGGATGGTCCGGATGTCCAGCCCCTCCGTCGTCGCGGTCGTCGTGTCGTACAACAGGGCCGCGCTGCTCGGCGCGGCCCTCGACGCGCTCGCCGCGCAGAGCCGCCCCGTCGACCGCACGGTCGTGGTCGACAACGCGTCGACCGACGACGCCCTCGAGGTGGCGCGCTCCCACCCGAGCGCCCCCGAGGTCGTGGCGCTCCAGCGCAACACCGGCGGGGCGGGCGGCTTCGCCGTCGGCCTCGCGACCGCCGTCGCCGACCTCGACGCCGACCTCGTGTGGCTCATGGACGACGACACGGTGCCCACCGAGACCGCCCTCGAGGCGCTGCTCGGCGCGCGCGACGCGTACCCCGGCCACGTCACGGCGATGGCGAGCCGCGTCGTGTGGACCGACGGCAGCGACCACCCGATGAACACTCCGCGCAGCCGGCCGGGGGCGACGCCCGCCGAGCTGGCGCGGGCGCGGGCCGCCGGCGCCATGCCCGTGCGGTCGATGTCCTTCGTGTCGATGCTGGTCGACGCGGGGGCGGTGCGCGAGCACGGCCTGCCCGTCAGCGACTTCTTCATCTGGAACGACGACTTCGAGTTCTCCACGCGGCTGCTCCGGCGCGGCACGGGGCTGTACGTGCCGGGCAGCGTCGTGGAGCACCGCACGGCCCGCCTGGTCGGCACCGACCACGACCCGGGCCCGCGCTTCTACTACGAGGTGCGGAACAAGGTGTGGACGTTCACCCGGTCGTCCGCCCTCGCGCCGTCCGAGCGGCTCCTGTACGGGGGCTCCACCCTGCGGCGCTGGGCCCGCACCGTCGCGCGCTCGTCCGACCGCGGCACCCTGGTCAAGGCCGGCGGCCGCGGCCTGTGGCACGGTCTCGTGCGCCGGCCGCGCGCCGACACCGAGGTGCTGGCCGGCGTCGGCCCCGCCGCCCTCAGCGTCGCGCGGGTCGAGCACGGGCAGCACGGCGCCCCGGCGGCGCGCGCCGCCGTCGACCCCCAGGCCGCGCCCACCACGGCCGCCGCCGGCCCAGGCCCCCTCGACGACCACCGCTTCTCGGTGCTGCTGCCCGTGTACGCGGGCGACGACGCCGCACATCTGGAGCGGGGGTTCCTCTCCGTCACCCGGGAACAGACCCTGCGCCCCGACGAGGTCGTCGTCGTGCGCGACGGGCCCGTGGGGGACGACGTCGCGGCGGTGCTGGCCCGCCTGCACGAGCTCACCGACGTCCCCGTCACCCTGGTGCCGCTGGAGAGGAACGTCGGTCTGGCCCGCGCCCTGGAGGCCGGTCTCGAGGTGTGCAAGCACGAGATCGTCGCGCGCGCCGACGCCGACGACATCTCCCGGCCCACCCGGTTCGAGGTCCAGGTGCCGCTGGTGGCAGGCGGCTGCGACATCGTCGGGTCCGCGATCCAGGAGTTCGACGAGGACGAGCACGCCCCCGGCATGGTGCGCGTGCCGCCCACGGGCGACGCCATCGCGACCACGGCGCGGTTCCGCGACCCCTTCAACCATCCCTCGGTCGTGTACCGGCGCTCGGCCGTCGCGGCGGCGGGCGGGTACGAGCACCTGGACCTCATGGAGGACTACCTGCTGTTCGCCCGCATGATCGCGGCCGGCGCCGACGCGCAGAACGTCGTCGAGCCGCTGGTGCTCTACCGCGTCGGCGCCGGGGCGTACGCGCGGCGCGGCGGCCGGCGCCTGCTCGCGTCGGAGCTGGCGCTGCAGCGCACCCTGCACTCCGAGGGGTTCGTCACCGGGCCGCAGATGGTGCGCAACGTCGTGGTGCGCGCCGGCTACCGCGTGGTGCCGGAGTCGGCGCGCAAGGCCGGGTACCGCGCGTACACGCGGCTGCGTGGCGGCTACGAGCCGGACTGACCGACCCCTCACCAGGAGGCAGCAAGCATGACCGACCTCGTCGTCGTCGGCACCGGGCTCTTCGGCCTGACCGTCGCGGAGCGGATGGCCGACCAGGGGCGCAAGGTGCTCATGATCGACCGTCGCGACCACCTCGGCGGCAACGCGTACAGCGAGACCGACCCGGACACCGGCATCGAGGTGCACAAGTACGGGGCGCACCTGTTCCACACGTCGAACGAGCGGGTGTGGGAGTACGTCAACCGGTTCACGTCGTTCACGGGCTACGTGCACCGCGTGTACACGACGCACCGGGGCGAGGTGTTCCCGATGCCGATCAACCTGGGCACGATCAACCAGTTCTTCCGCTCGGCGCACGGCCCGGAGGCGGCGCGCGCGCTGGTGCGCGAGCAGGCGGCGGAGCTGGGCGACAAGCGGCCCTCGAACCTCGACGAGCAGGGCGTGTCCCTCATCGGGCGGCCCCTGTACGAGGCGTTCATCCAGGGGTACACGGCCAAGCAGTGGCAGACCGACCCGCGCGAGCTGCCGGCGTCGATCATCTCCCGACTGCCGGTGCGCTACACGTACGACAACCGGTACTTCAACGACACGCACGAGGGCCTGCCGATGGACGGGTACACCGCGTGGCTGGAGCGGATGGCCGACCACCCGAACATCGAGGTGCGGCTGTCGACCGACTTCTTCGACGACGCGCAGCCGGTGAGCAAGAAGGCGGTCGTGGGCCAGGTGCCGGTGGTCTACACCGGCCCGGTGGACCGGTACTTCGACGACGCCGAGGGGTCGCTGTCGTGGCGCACGCTCGACTTCGAGCGCGAGGTGCTCCCGGTGGGCGACTTCCAGGGCACGCCGGTCATGAACTACGCCGACACCGAGGTGCCGTACACCCGCATCCTCGAGTTCCGCCACTTCCACCCCGAGCGCGAGTACACGCAGGACAAGACCGTCATCGTGCGCGAGTACTCCCGCTTCGCCGAGCGCGGCGACGAGCCGTACTACCCGGTGAACACGCCGGCCGACCGCGACCGGCTGCTGCGCTACCGCGAGCTCATGGCGGACGAGCCGGACGTGCACTTCGGGGGTCGGCTGGGCACGTACCAGTACCTCGACATGCACATGGCCATCGGCTCCGCCCTGTCCATGGTGGACAACAAGCTCACCCCCTGACGCCGGAGGTCAGACGGGGAGGCCGGCGTCGCGCAGCTCGCGCTCGAGGTAGGGCGTCATCGTCTTCGTGTACGTGGTGGTCAGGTGGTGCGTGTCCCGGTACACGTTGACACCGCCGATGACGGCCGGGCACGTGCCGCCCCGGCAGTAGAACGACGTGAGGTCGACGAACTCGGCACCGCGGACGGCGTCGGCGGCCTCCTCGTACACCTGCGGATCGGGGAAGGCCTGCCGCTCGGGCAGGTCGCACCGGTCGAGGTCTGCGGCCAGGCCCTGGTCCAGGCACTGCGACGGCTTCTCGTCGTGCTGCGGGTTGTCGGAGAGCGCGACGACGGGCACGCCTTGGTCCGCGACCGGCTGCCACGCGGCGGCGAGGTCCTCGGCCTGCTGCTCCGGGTCGCCCGAGAGGTACCTGAGGTACCCGGTGGTCACGACCGCGTCCGTCGTCCCCGCGTGCTCCGCGAGCCACGGCTCGAGCTCGCCCTTCCACGTCTCGCACGTGCGGGCCGCCTCCCCGTCGGCGTCGGACGGCCCGTCCGTCCAGGCGCACGAGCTCTTGAGGTGCGCGGTGACGCTGAGCCTGCCCTCCTCCGCGAGCTCGCGGAACGCCGGCAGGAGCGCGCGGGCGTGCGAGTCGCCGACCAGCACGACGTGCGGGACGTCGGGGTCGTCGACCGGTCCGAAGGAGCAGTCCGCCAGCTCGGTCGAGGTGACGTCGACGAAGCAGTCGCGCGGGCCGGCGACGTCCCCGGAGACGGCGACCGGCGCCGGGACCACGACGTCGTCGAGGGCGGGGTTGTCGCAGGGGTCCTCGGGATCCATCTCCTCCGCGCCGAAGCAGGGCGGCGGGTCGGCGGCGACCCGCGCGGCCACCGCCTCCTGCTCCTGCACGCGGTGCTGCGCGACGGCGAGCCCACCGCCCGCGAGGACCGAGACGGCGAGGGTCGCCGCCACGGTGGCGCCGAGCGTGCGCCGGGTGTGGTGCAGGCCCCACCGCCGGGAGAAGCGCGCCGGGTCCTCCACGCAGCGCTTCGTGAGCGCCGCCAGCAGCACGACGGCGACGAGGAGCGCCGCCCGCTCGAGCAGCCCGGCCTCGTGCCCCAGGGCGAACGGGGCCAGGACGATCGCCGGCCAGTGCCACAGGTACAACGCGTAGGAGATCTCGCCGGTCTGCCGCACCGGCGTCCACGTGAACAGGGGCGTGGGGGCGAGCCGCCCGGACGGCGTCCCGGCGGCGATCACGGCGACCGTGCCGAGCACGGGCCCCAGCGCGGCGGTGCCGGGGAAGGGCGTCCCGTCGTCGTAGGCGAGCGCACAGGCGGCGAGGACCGCCAGGCCGGTCCAGCTCAGCGCGCTGCGCAGGGCGTCGCTCGTCGGACGTCGTCCCGGGCGCGCCAGCCACAGGGCGAGCAGGGCGCCGGCGCCGAACTGCCAGGCGCGGGTCGTGGTCGCGAAGTAGGCGGGGGCCGGGTGCGCCGCGGTCAGCCACAGGGAGTACGCGAACGACGCGGCGGTGGCGGCGGCCAGCAGCAGCGCGGTGGTCCGGCGCGTGGTCCCTCCCCGCCGGGCGGCGACGGCGGCGCCGAGCGTCACGAGGAGCGGCCAGACGAGGTAGAACTGCTCCTCCGTCGACAGCGACCAGTAGTGCTGGACGGGGGAGGGGTCGCCGTCCGCGGCCAGGTAGTCGACGGCGTCCCCGGCGAGCACCCAGTTCTCCACGTAGAGGGTGGCGCCGAGCGTCTCGCGGAACCACTGCTCCCACAGCGACTGCGGCGCGACGAGGACGGTGGCGACGAGGGTCGCCGCGAGGACGACGTACGCGGCGGGGAGCAGGCGGCGCGCCCGCCGCGCCCAGAACCGTCCCAGCCGCAGCCGGCCGCTCGACTCGGCCTCGCGCAGCAGGTGTCCCGTGATGAGGAAGCCCGAGATGACGAAGAAGACGTCGACGCCCACGTACCCGCCCGGCAGGCGGCCGGGCCAGAAGTGGTACAGCACCACCAGGGCCACGGCCAGCGCCCGCAGGGCCTGGATCTCGGGGCGGAAGGTTCGCGGCGGGCGGCGGGAGTCGCTGACCGTCGTGGCGGAGGAGCCGGGGCGGTCGCGGACGGGCGTCGTCATGCGCAGGGGTCACCGTGGTCGGGGGCAGGGCGGCCGGTCAGGCTAACCACGACCCCGACGCCGGGGGCAAACCCGCGGGCCGCGATGTCCACGTCGTGGTCAGGGCGGGCGCACGAGGGCGCCTCAGGGCACCCAAGCGCAGACGACGTGCGCGGCGCCGCCCACGGTGAGCCGGCCGGCGGCGTCGGGCACGACGCAGGACTCACCGCGGCGCAGCACGAGCTCCCCGGAATCCGTGAGCAGCCGGGCGGCGCCGTCGAGAGCGAGCACGACGCGCGGACCGTCGGCGGCCAGCGCCACCGGCTCCCCGGGGACGACGTCGGCGAAGGTCAGCGCGAACTCCTCGACCGGCGCGCGGTGGGTCACGACGACGCTCTCACCGCCGGAGGCGAGGGTGGCGGGCCGTGCGGGCGGCCGCGGCGCGAACGACGCGCACTCGAGGAGGGCGGGGGCGTCGACGTGCTTGGTGGTCAGGCCGGCGCGCAGCACGTTGTCCGAGGCGGCCATCACCTCGACGCCGAAACCGCTCAGGTAGGCGTGCACCTCGCCGGCGGGCACGAACATCGCCTCGCCGGGCTCCAGCGTGACCCGGTTGAGGAGCAGCGAGACGAGCGCCCCCGGGTCGCCGGGATGCTGCGTGGCCAGTGCGAGGACCGTCTCGTCGGCGCGCGCCGTCGCGGCGCTCCCGGCACGGTGGCGGCGCGAGACGGCGTCGACGGCGGCGGTGACGTCCGCGGCGCACGACGGCGAGGTGCGGGCGGCGACGAGCGCCTCGGTGGCGGCGCGCAGGCCGGCGGGAGACGGGCGGTCAGTCAGCGCGTGCCGCACGGCCTCGACGAGCGCACCGTCGAGGCCGTCGAGCAGCCGGAGCGCGGAGCGGGGGCTCCGGAAGCCGGCGAGGGCCTCGAACGGGCTGAGCGCCACGATCATCTCGGGCTTGTGCTGCTCGTCGTGGAACGACCGCTCGGGGTGCCCCGGCGGCCGACCGGCGCGGGTCTCCCGGCGATAGCCGGCCCGCGCGAGGTGCGGCCGGGGGTGCACCTGCAGGGAGAGCGCGCGGTCGGCGGCGAGCACCTTGAGCAGGAACGGCAGCCGGGGGCCGAACCGGTCGGCGACGCGACGGCCCAGGACGTCGTGCGGCGCGGCGGCGACGACGGCGTCGAGGGTGCGGTCGAGGCCCGTCACCCGGGACGGCGCCCCCGGGTGCGCCCCGAGCCAGAGCTCGGCGGCGGGCGTGCCGTCGGGCTCCGCGCCGAGCAGGTCCGGGATGCGGGTGGGCGAGCCCCAGTCGTACGCGCGCACGGGGTTGTCGAGGCGCAGCGCGGACCGCGCGGTCGGGGTAGCGGTGGGCCGGGCGACGGTGCGGTCGAGCGCGGTGCGCGGGCGGGCGGTCAGGGTGTCCATCGGGGCCTCCACGGACGAGGGAAATCTTCCGGTGACCTCCCCATGAAAGGGCACCGGAAATGCGCGGAGCGCCATTCCGGAAGGGCCTCGGACAATGTTCACCGGACGGCACCCTGATGTTCGGCGACAGTTCTCCGGAAAGGGCCGGTCGCGCCTTGTCGCGCTCCTACCGTCGGAGCCATGAACGACATCCATCCGAGGTCCGGCCCGGGAAGCGGGGCGCTCGTCGTGATCCCCGCCCGGGGCGGGTCGGCCGGCATCCCGCTGAAGAACCTGCAGCGCGTGGGCGGGACGACGCTCGTCGCCCGGGCCGTGCGCTCGGCGCTGGCGGCGCCGTCCGTGACCGCCGTCGTCGTCTCCACCGACCACGAGGACATCGCCCGCGAGGCGTCGGCGCACGGCGCCGGCGTGGTGGCCCGCCCGGCTGACCTGGCGGGCGCCACCGCGAGCTCCGAGTCCGCGGTCCTGCACGCGCTCGACGCCCGGCGCGTGGACGGCGAGCCCGACCCGGACGTGACGGTGCTGCTGCAGGCGACGTCGCCGTTCGTCGACCCGGCCGACCTCGACGAGGCCGTCCGCCGGGTCGCGGCCGGCGAGCACGACGTCGTCGTGGCGGCGGCGCCGACCTACGACTTCCAGTGGCGGCTCGACGGCGACGCGCCCACCCCGGTGGGCCACGGCACCGACCACCGCCCGCGCCGGCAGGACCGCGCCCCGCACTTCCGGGAGACCGGCGCCTTCTACGCGATGCGCACCACCGGGCTGCGCCGCGCGGGAAGCCGCTTCTTCGGGTCGGTCGGGCTGCAGACCGTGGCCGCCGAGTGGTCGGTGGAGATCGACGAGCCGCACGACCTGTGGCTAGCCCGCACGCTGCTCGCGCGGTCCGCGCCGGACGACGTCCCGCTCGACGTGGACGCCCTGGTCACCGACTTCGACGGCGTGCACACGGACGACACGGCCGCGGTGACCCAGGACGGCACGGAGAGCGTCCGGGTGCACCGGGGGGACGGGCTGGGCGTGGCCCGGCTGCGGGGCGCGGGCGTGCCGCTGCTCATCCTGTCCACCGAGACCAACCCGGTCGTGGCCGCCCGCGCCCGCAAGCTCGGCGTCGACGTGCTGCACGGCGTCGAGGACAAGGCCGCGGCGCTGCGCGACTGGTGCGCCGTCAACCGACTCGACCCCGACCGGGTCGCGTACGTCGGCAACGACGTGAACGACCTGCCCGCCCTGAACCTCGTCGGCTGGCCCGTGGCCGTGGCCGACGCCCACCCCGAGGTCACCGCCGCCGCGCGCGTCGTCCTCGCACGCGCGGGCGGCCACGGCGCCGTCCGCGAGGTCTGCGAGCGGATCCTCGCAGCCCGTCCGGACGCCCCCGCGCGTCCCGCCCCGCCGCACCACGACCGGAAGGACCTCCCCGTGACCAGCACCGTCCGCACGACCACCACCCCCCGCCCCGAGGCTCCCGTCGTCCGCGTGGGCGACCACGAGGTCGGCGCCGGCCGACCGGTGTACGTGATCGGCGAGATCGGCATCAACCACAACGGCGACGTCGACATCGCCAAGCAGCTGGTCGACGTCGCCGTGGCGGCCGGCTGCCAGGCCGTGAAGTTCCAGAAGCGCACGCCGGAGATCAGCACCCCCGTCGATCAGCGGGACAAGATCCGGCAGACGCCGTGGGGCGAGATGACCTATCTCGAGTACAAGCACCGGGTCGAGCTCGAGCACGACCAGTACACCGAGATCGACCAGTACGCGAAGGCGAACGGCATCCAGTGGTTCGCCTCCCCGTGGGACGTGCCCTCGGTGGCGTTCCTCGAGGAGTTCGGCGTCCCGACGCACAAGATCGCCTCCGCCTCCGTCACCGACCACGACCTGCTGCGTGCGCTGGCCGACACGGGCAAGCCGCTGATCCTGTCCACCGGCATGTCGACGCTCGAGCAGATCGACGCCGCGGTGGAGATCCTCGGCACCGACGGGCTGGTCATGCTGCACGCCACCTCGACGTACCCGCTGCCCGCCGAGGAGGCGAACCTGCGCACGATCACGACCCTCCAGGAGCGGTACGGCGTGCCGGTCGGCTATTCCGGCCACGAGACGGGGCTGCAGATCTCCCTCGCCGCCGTCGCCCTGGGGGCCGTCGCCGTCGAGCGGCACATCACCCTCGACCGCGCGATGTGGGGGTCGGACCACGCCGCGTCGCTCGAGCCCAAGGGCCTGGCGAACCTGGTGCGCGACGTCCGCGTCCTGGAGCAGGCGATGGGCGACGGCGCCAAGCGCGTCATGCCGGGCGAGCTGGCGCCGATGGCGCGCCTGCGTCGCGTCGACGGCTGACGCGGCCCCGGACGGCGGAGAGACGGTGGAGAGGCTCGGTGCGGCACCGGCCGACGCCGCCGACCCCGAGCCGGCCGCACGCCGGCCGGACGCGCCCGGCGTCGTCGTCGTCGCTTGCGTGCGGGACGAGGAGGCGTACCTGGGCGAGGCCGTCGCGTCGGTACTCGCCCAGGACTACGCCGGGCCGCTGCGGCTGGTGCTCGCCGTCGGCCCGTCCCACGACGCGACGGAGCGGATCGCGGCGCGCCTGGCGGCCGCCGACCCGCGCGTGGACGTCGTGGACAACCCGACGGGCTCGCGCTCGATCGGGCTGAACCTGGCGGCCGGACGTGCGGGCGAGGACGACGCCGTGCTGCTTCGCGTGGACGGGCACACCGTGCTGCCGGCCGACTACGTGACCCGGGCGGTCGCGACGCTGGAGCGCACCGGTGCCGTCGGGGTCGGGGGGCTCATGCACCCCGTCGGCACGAACCCCGTGCAGCGGGCGGCGGCGCGGGCGATGAGCCATCCCGCCGGGATCGGGGCCGCGGCGTTCCACGTGGGCGGCGAGCCGGGCCCGGCCGAGACGGTGTACCTCGGGGCCTTCCGCCGCTCGGCGGTCACGGCCGTCGGCGGGTACGACCCGTCGCTGGTGCGGGCGGAGGACTGGGAGCTGTGCCTGCGCCTGCGCCGGGCGGGCGGCCTGCTGTGGTTCGACCCCGCGCTGCGCGTCACCTACCGCCCGCGGCGCACGCTGCCCGCGGTGGCCCGGCAGTTCTGGCGCACCGGGATGTGGCGGCGGGAGGTGATCCGGCGTGACCCGTCGACGGCGAGCCCGCGCTACCTGGCGCCGCCGCTGCTGGTGCTGGGGCTCCTCGTCTCGGTGGGCGTCGCGGCCGGGGGGCTGCTGGCCGGGACGCCCGGCGTCGTCGGGCTGGGTGCGGCGCTGCCCGCCGCCTATGCCGCGGGGGTTCTGGCGGCCGCGACCCACGCGGCCCGGCGCCGCCCGCGCCTCGGCGTGCGCGAGGCGCTCGTGCTGCCGGCCGTGATCGCCACCATGCACCTCTCCTGGGGCGCCGGCTTCGTCCGCGGCCTCACCGACCGCGCGGTGACCGACCACCGCGCGTAGACCCCCGGGGGGGGCGGGGTCAGCGGGTCAGGGTCAGCTGGCGGGCGAGGCTGACGGGCAGGGCGGAGCGGGCGGCGGTCCAGAGGTGCCGCGGCCAGGACCACGGCCGCACGCGCAGCGACGTCAGCTCGCCGCCGCGCGCACGGCGGGCGAGGTCGTGCACCGCGGCGGGGAGGCCGGACGGCGCGCCGTGCAGGTAGTGCTCCTCGCTCCACGCCGGGTCGGGCACGGGGCCGCCCGCCCGCAGGGTCGCGGCGACCTCCTCCAGGCGGCGCAGGCAGCCGGAGGCGGCGAACGGCTCGTTGAGCTGCGCGGGCCCCACCCCGAAGTCGGCGACGAACACCGTGGGCAGCCCGAGCGCGAGCGACTCCAGACCCGCCGTCGAGCTCACCGTCAGCAGCGCGGTGCCCGGCATGAGTTGCTCGGACATCGGGCCGGTGACGAAGCGCACGGCGTCCGCGGGCCGGTCCAGGCGGGCGTGCTCGGCGGCCCACAGCGCGTCGAGGGGGTGCGCCTCGTTGTGGGTCTGGCGCTCGCCGGCCCTGGCCCGCAGCTTCACCACCACCTCGAGCCCTTCCGCGGTGAGCCCGGCGAGGCCGTCCAGCAGCGCCACCCGCTCCGCCCGGTCGGCCGGGACCTTCGCCTGGGCGGCCAGCACGACGCGGCGGACGGCGGTCCGGACGGCAGGACCGTCGGCGCGCACCCCCAGGAAGGGCAGCCGGGTGAGCACCAGGTCGGGGCGGGCGCCCTGCCGGGCGAACGCCTCCACGTACGGCGCCGTCTCGACCCGAGCGTGCACGAGGAATGCGTCGCACCAGCGGCGCCAGCCCGCGCCCTGCGGGGTGGCGGGCAGCGCCATGCCCGGCAGCCCGGTCAGGAGCGCGGGGCGCGGCCCCGGCCGCGTCGCCCGCACGACCTCGCGCGCCACGAGCTCGGCGACGGGCCCGGTGGCGGCGACGAGCACGACGTCGGGGCGGCTGTGGCGCACGAGGCGACGCAGTCCGCGCGGGGACACCACCGGGGGCGGGGCGACACCGGTGCCGCGCACGGCGGTGTCCGCCTGACCCGGCGTCGGGACGATGGGGGAGCGGACGACCACGGCGGCGGTGCGGGGTGCGGCCGTGTCCGGGAGGTGACCCGCCGCGGAGCCCGCCGAGGCGTCACGGCGCAGGCCGGCGAGGGTCCAGGCGGCCCACTTGAGGTAGGAGTCCGAGTCCGCGACCGCGAGCACCCGCGGGGCGGCGTCCCGGCCCGCCGTCATGCGTGGGACGCGACCGCGCAGGTCGCGACGCCCCCTGGCGGGGTCGTAGGGGCCGGGACGACGGCGCTCTCCGCCGCGGCACGGACGGCGAGGGCGTGCGTGCGCCCGAGGTGACGGCGCAGCTCGGGGGTGGCGCGGTCGGTCCACCACGTGTCCGGGACGGCGTGCGGCGCGACGACGACGCCGCGGGGCACGAGCAGCCGCGACAGGGTGACGGCCGAGGTGGACGGCAGCATCACCGCGCGCTGCCCGGGCCGCAGGCCGCGCAAGCGGATCTCGACCGGGGCGCCGGGCTCGTCCACGACGACGCCGGCGAGGCGCTGCAGGAGCGCGGAGACGAGCGGGTCGTGGCGGCGGTGGGGCACGTACCGGACGGGCCCGTCGCTCGCGATGCCGCGGACCCACGCGGCGTACCGGTCGGCGTGAACCAGGCCGTCGGCCACGAGGGCCGAGCCGACCACGACGGTCGGCTCACCGGGGGCGTGCCGCTGCGGGCGGGAGCGCAGCCACGCGAAGTCGTGCGGGCGCACCGCCACGCCTCGGTCGCGCAGCCCCGCGACGCTCGCGTCGTCGAGGGGGATGGTGGTGCTGAGCGTGAGCCGCCCCGCGTCCACCAGGCGGCGCAGGCGGCGCGCGGCGAGCGCGCCCAGCGCGTGGCGCAGCGGGTCCGGCGGAGCCGTGAGCCGTACCAGGCGATCGCCGGTGAGCACCCGGCGGACCAGGTCGAGCGTGGCCAGGCCGTCGTCGACGACGACGAGCCGCTGCGGGGGGCGGGGCGCGCGCAGCAGCGCCGCCTGGAAGGCGCCGGAGAACGGGTCACCCACCACGACGGTGCCGTCGGGCAGGTGCCGGGGCACCGACGCGTGCTCCACCTCCAGCCCGGCGGGCAGGCCGAGCGCTCGCACGGCGTCGGTGGCGGCCGCGAGGGCAGGGACGTCGGGACGCGCCAGCACCCGGGTGCGCGGCCCGGCGCGCCCGGCGGCATGCGCCTCGACGGCGGCGAGCAGCTGCAGCGGGGACTCGACGAGCGCGGTCACGCCCCCACTCTCACCGTGCCGGGCGACGAGGAGGGGACGACGGCGTGGCCGGCGGATGAACGCTCGGTGCCGGCCCTCCGCGCGCCCCCGGCGGTCAGCGGACGGGCAGCGTCTTCTCGAGGCCGGTGCGCACCCCGTCCCGCAGGCGGTCGTGCACCCGGTTCTCCACCAGGTGGTGCAGCATCAGGGCGACGACCACGGAGAACCCGGCGGCGAGCGCGAGCACGACCCAGCGGGGGAAGTCGTCGTGCAGCACGTCGATCACCGCGAAGCCGAGCTGCCCGTGCACGAGGTACAGCGGATAGGTGAGCGCGCCGAGGGTCGACAGCACCCGCCAGTCGACGTGCCGAAGGGGCCCTGCGCTGAGCGCCCACACGAGAGCGACCAGCGTCATCACGGCGAGCCCGCAGACCACCGGCGACACGGGCGCGCCGACGTGCTCCGACGCCGTGCCCGCGTAGTGGTACGCCTGCCGCGCGCACAGGATCGTCGTCAGGGCGACGCCCAGCCACACCGCCAGGTCGCCACCGTCGCGGTAGACGAGGAACAGGAGCATCCCGACCGCGAAGTACGGGGCGTACGACGGGATGAGCAGCGACGACAGCAGGCCGCTGTCGGTGGCCCGGGCGAGCTCCGCGACCAGCGGCCAGAGCACCGCGAACGCGATGACGCGCCGCCGCGTGATGCCCACGAGCACGAAGACGCCGATGAGCAGGTAGAACTTCATCTCCAACCACAGCGTCCAGAAGGCGCCCTGGACGTTCGGGACGTCCCACGCCTCCTGCAGCATGGTGAGGTTCACCAACGACTCGAGCAGGGTCGGGTTGCGGCCGCCGTCCCATACGAGCTGCAGGACCACGGTAAGCGCCACGGCCGCCCAGTAGGCCGGGTACAGGCGCGCCACCCGCGACGCGGCGAAGCCGGTGATGGTCCGCCCGTACGCCGTCATCATGATGACGAAGCCACTGATCACGAAGAACAGCTGGACGCCGAGGAACCCGTACCGCGTGACCTCGTTGAGCGCCGGGAAGACCTGGTGCGGCGGCGCGCCCCACTGCGGGATCCCGATGCCGGTGTAGTGGAAGCCGAGCACCGCCGCGGCCGCGAGGAACCGCAGCCCGTCGAGCCCGCGCAGCCGGGTTCGCGGGTGCAGGCGCGCGGGCGCTGCGGCGCGCGGGCGGGCGGTCGGCTGAGAGGTCATGGGCGGGCACGATACCCAATCGCACGCTCGACGGGAGCGCCCGGCGGGGGTTGGGGCTCAGCCCACGGTCTGGCTCTCGAGAGGCCGCGGCGTGCGCGCGTGCCACAGCTCCTGGCGGGCGACGTAGGCGTCGTCCCACGGCTTGGTGGGGTCGGCCCAGTGCACCAGGCGGGCCTCGGCGTCGGGCAGGTCGCGCGTGGGGACGTGGTCCCAGCTCGGGTCGAGCTCGGTGCGGTGCGGGCCCACGTACAGGTGCAGGGCCTCGCGCGCGTCGATGCGGAACTCCCGCATGGCGACCAGCGACTCCGCGGCGTACCCGTCGGCCCGCAGCCGGGCGAGGTCGAGCACGAGCACGTCCGTGTCGAACGCGTTGAAGTCGAACACGTGCCGGGCGTGGATGCGGCGGTAGAAGTCGTACGCGGTCTCCGCGGCGTCGTCCAGCCGGCGGGCGGCCTTGTACAGCAGGCCGAACCCGCTGGGGTCGGCGTGCGACGTGTGACGGGCCGCGACGGCGGTGGAGCCCAGGTCGACCGCGGCGAGCTCCGCGACGTCGCCGAGCACGACGGCGTCCACGGGCAGCACGACGGCGCGGTCGACGCTCGGCAGCAGGTGCGGCAGCAGCACGTGGTGGGCGCGCTGGCCCTTGGACAGGCCGAAGGAGTCGAGGTCCAAGGCGCTGGTCGGCACCCGGTGGACCGTGGTACGCCAGGAGAGCTCGGGCAGGCTGGCCCGGGCGACGCCCGGCCCGACGAGCCATACGCGCAGCGGCGCGGTGGCGGAGGCGTCGAGCGCGCCCACGGCCTCGCCCAGCTGGGCCAGCTCGCCTCGCTTCGGCAGGAGGACGACGTCGACGACGCCCTCGGCGTGTCCGCCGTCGGGGGTGGCGGGCGCCGTGACCGCGGCGGGGGCGGCGAGCGTCGCCGGGTCGGCGGGGAGCTCGGGCAGGGGCGTCGCCGCGGCGTGCCGTGCGCGGGCGGCGGCCACCTCGGGCGCCACGGTCTCGCGCCACAGGGCGTAGACCTCGTCGGCGTCCCGGCCCTCGAAGATCGCGGTGAGCACCGGCTCGAGCCGGGAGATCATGCCGGTGCGGATGGCCTCGAAGCCGTCGTGGTCCAGCGGGTGCAGGCCGGCGAACCGGACGTCGGCATAGTTCGCCGGCTGGAAGTCGACCTCGAGCCCCAGGGAGGTCGTGGGCAGGTAGCAGTGCAGCCGCTTCGTCACGACGTGCGTGAAGGAGGTGCGGTACCACTCGAGCAGCCGCACGGCCTCCCGCATGTTCTCGACGAAGGTGCGGTCCTTCACCTGGCCGTAGCTCTGCTTGATGTTGTCGTGGCCCGCCGGGACGGGCTCGCGCACGGCGTCCACGTACACGGTGGCGGGCGCGGGGCGCTCCTCCAGCTCGGGGAACACGGTGCTCACCGTGGTCGTGAGGCAACCGGAGAAGAACGCCGGCACGTCGAGCGAGAGCAGCAGGTCGACGGTGGTCCAGTCGCGGCAGCCGACGGGGCCGTGGGCACGCAGGTACTCCAGCGTCTCCGGGGTGAGCAGGCCGCGCTTGTTGCAGTGGAACGACACGAAGATCGGGCGCAGGTTCTCGTGCATCGGGAAGTCCCACACGCCCGTGGCGGCCAGGTCGTGCGAGTGCCAGCCGAACTCGAGCAGCCAGGTGCCCTCGGGGAAGGCCTGGAACGACGACCCGTCGCGGTCGACCCGGTAGAGCTCCACGTCGGTCGGCTCGCCGTCGAGGCGCAGCTCCGGGCGGGCCCGCTCCTGCATGTCCCGGGCGAAGCCCACGAGGTCGGGCTGGCCGTGGAAGCGCAGGTTCTGGCGCCGCACCACGTGACCGAGGGAGGCCAGGGTCTGCACGTGGTCGCCGATGTTCTGCGACGACTTGCCCTTGCCGGGCTGCACGTAGTCCATGACGGCGAACGGCACGCGACCGGCGGGGGCGGGGGACGTGGTGTGCCGCTCGGCCCCGCGCCAGCGCTCCAGCCACGCGACCTCCGCAGCGCCTCCGGGCCACGCCTTCTCGTCGCGCCGGTACGCCGCGACGAACCGGCCGTGCACGGCGTGCCGCAGACCGTCGTCGCCGTGCGCGAAGACGTAGCGCAACGCCGTGTGCCAGGTCCGCGCGTCCGGCGTCGTCCCCGCGTCGTCGAGCCAGGTGCGCACCAGCGCGAGCCCGCGCTGCGGGTCGACGCGGAAGAGCGACTCCAGGAACGGCACGGGCGCCGCGGCGAGGGCGTCGTCGCCCGCCTGGTCGAACAGGTGCAGCGCCCGCTCGTGCAGGTGGCGGCGGTGGGCCACGACCCCGGCCGCGACCAGGGTGTCCGCGGACGGGTCGGGCTGCGCCAGGGCCTCGTCGACCAGCGACTGCGCGCCGCGGACGTCCCGCGACGCCAGCAGCTCGAGGGCGCCGCGGGTCGTCGGGTGGCTCTGCGCCAGCAGGTCCTCGGGAGAGGCGGCCGTGCGCGCACCGAGCGCGGACCGCAGGACGCGGCGGGCGCCGCGGAGCCAGGTGGCGGGGTGCAGCGGACGACGGGGCATCAGATCTCCCGGTTCGGGGTCGACAGGCCGGGCGATACTACACTGCGAGAGTCGGATTACCGGCGGGCGGCTCGCGCTGCGGGCCGCCTCGCGGGAGGGGCGCGGGAGGAACACGCGCCGGGCCCGGGACCCTACGATGGGCCGGTGCCCCACAGCCACGGACCGACGACGCCGCTCCCGCCCGGGAGCCACGCGGCCGCGACCTGGACCATCCCCGCCGACTACGGCGGCATGACGTCGGCGCTCCTGCGACGCTCGCGAGCCTTCGTCGCCGAGGGCGGGGTCCCGGTCCGCGTCCTCACGTTCTCCCCGGACCTCGACCTCGAGGCCACCCGGCGCCTCCTGGAGGAGCGGGGCGAGCTCGTGCCCGGCGTGACCCTCCACAACGTGTGGCACGACCTGTGCGAGCTGTCCGACGAGAGGCTCGCGGGCCACGGCGACCGCCTCGCGGACCTGCCCCGCGCGGAGCCCGGGGAGCGCGTCCGCGTCGAGTCCGGGCCCGGCGGGGAGACGGTGCGGCAGCTGCACTTCCGGGCGGACGGCACGCTCGCGGTCGTGGACGAGCGGACCGAGCGGCGGATCACCACCTACACACGCGACGGTCGGCCCGGCCGCACCTGGGGCTCCGCCCGGGCGCTGTACCGCTCCTGGCTGGACGACGTGCTGCCGGAGCGGCCCGCCTATGTCGTCGTCGACAGCAAGTCCCTGGTGAAGTTCTTCGCGTCGCTGCGGCGACCGAACCTGCACACGGCGCACCTGGTGCACGGCGCGCACCTGTCCGCGAAAGCGGTCGACGCTCACGGTCCGCTCACCGCGGCACGCACGCCGCTCGTCGAGCACCTGGACGACTTCGACGCCGTGGTGTTCCTCACCGAGGGTCAGCGCCGCGACGTCGTCGACCGGGTGGGCGAGCGCGCGCACACCTACGTCGTGCCGAACAGCACCGACCTCCCGGACGGGCCCGTACCCCCGCACGAGGACCGCTACCGGGGGGCCGTCCTGGCCTCGCTGCACGGGCGCAAGCGGGTCGGTCAGGCGGTGGCCGGGATCGAGCGCGCGCGCCGCAGCACCGGGCTCGACCTCACCCTGGACGTCTACGGCGACGGGCCGGAGCGCGAGCGTGTCCGGGCCCGAGCGGCGAAGGTGCCCGGGATCACCCTGCACGGGTTCGTCCGCGGTGCGGCCGACCGCCTCGCCGAGGCGTCGTTCCTGCTGCTCACGAGCCGGGCCGAGGGGCTTCCGCTCGTGTTCGCCGAGGCGATGTCGCGCGGCTGCGTGCCCATCGCGTACGACATCCGGTACGGGCCGGCCGACATCATCACCGACGGGGTGGACGGGTTCCTCGTGCCCGACGGCGACGTGGACGCACTGGCCGCGGCGATCGAGCGGTTCGTCACGCTGGACGACGACGCCGTGCGGCGCATGCGCGAGGCCGCGGTCGCCACCGCCCAGGGCTACTCCGACGCCGCGGTCGTCTCCCGGTGGGCCGCCGTCCTGGAGGACGTGCGGCACCGTCGCCGCCCGACGTGGCGGGGGCGTCTGGCCGGTATGCTGCGACGCGCCCCCCGCTGACCGACGACGTATCAGGAGCCACCCATGCCTGCCACACCCCGGGCCGCCACGCTGCGGCGCCGGATCCGGTCCCTGGGGGGCTCGGTGATCCGGCGGCTGGGGCTGCTGCCGGGCGGCATGCCGGACGGGCTGGGCGAGGACCAGGAGCTCCTCGGCACGTCGTGGCCGTACGAGGTGCTCGTCTACTTCGCCGACACCCCGGACGCGCTCTACCAGATCGAGCAGTGGTACGACACGTTCCGCGCCCTCGACGCCGAGCACCCGGTCGTCATCGTCACCCAGGACTCCCGAACCGCGCGCGCGATCCGCCGCGACAGCGGGCTGGACGTGCGCGTCGTCGCCCGCTACACGACCCTCGACGACGTCCTCGGCCGCTCGCCGACGAAGCTCGCGCTGTACGTCAACCACAACCCCGAGAACTTCACGTGCCTGCGGTTCGGCCGGCTCGTCCACGCCTCGCTCATGCACGGCGACAGCGACAAGCTCGTCACGGTGTCCAACCAGACGAAGGCGTACGACTTCTCGTTCGTCGCCGGGCAGGCCGCCGTCGAGCGCATGGCGCGGTTCAGCACCCTCTACGACGCGCACGCCCGGTGCGTCGCCGTGGGGCGCCCCCAGCTCGACGACCAGCTGCGGCTGCGCGCCCGGACGCCGCGCGGCCCGCTGCCCACCGTCCTGTACGCGCCCACCTGGGAGGGCGGGCAGCCGTCGGCCGAGTACGGCTCCGTCGCCACGCACGGGCTCGCGATCGTGCGCGCGCTGGTCGAGTCCGGTCGCTACCGCGTGCTCTACCGGCCGCACCCGCTGACCGGGGTGCGCGACGCGGCGTACGGGGAGGCCGACAAGGCGGTCCGCGAGTACCTGGCCGCGGCCCCGGCGCCGCCCGAGGGGCCGGCCCACGGTACGGACACCCACGGCGACGTCGCCCCGGCGTTCGCGGCGGCCGACCTGCTGGTCTGCGACGTGTCCGGCGTCGCGATGGACTGGCTCGCCACCGGCGAGCCGATCGTCGTGACGCGGCCGGTCGGCGACGTGATCATCGCCGCCAGCCCGCTGCTCGAGCTGGCCCCGGCACTGCCGGTGTCCGCGCTCGATGACGTGCTGGCCACGGTGGACCGGGAGCTCACCCAGGACCCGACGCGCGAGGAGCGCCTCGCGCTGCGCGAGCACTACCTCGGGGACACCACCCCCGGCGCGTCCACGCAGCGGTTCGTCGCCGCGTGCGAACGTCTCATGGAGATCCGCGACCGCGAGGTCGCCCGGGTCGAGGCCCACGGCGCGCCGAGCGCCGCACCGACAGGTAACGAGAGAGGAACGCGATGAGCATCCAGACAGTGATCCTGGCGGCGGGCATGGGGACCCGCCTGGGCCGGCCGCACCCCAAGCCGCTGACGGAGCTGCGCGACGGCCGCACGATCCTCGCCCAGCAGCTCGGCAACCTGCGCTCGGTCTACGGCCGCGAGGCCGAGGTCCTGATCGTCGTCGGCTTCAAGCTCGAGATGATCCTCGAGGCGGCCCCGAACGTGGCCTTCACCTACAACGAGGTGTACGACCAGACGAACACCTCCAAGAGCCTCCTGCGCGCGCTGCGGGTCACCGGTGACCGCGGCGTGCTCTGGATGAACGGCGACGTCGTCTTCCACCCGGACGTGCTGCGGCGCGTGCAGCCGCTCATCGACGAGGGCAAGTCGTTCGTGTGCGTCAACACCTCCTCGGTCGGAGAGGAAGAGGTCAAGTACACCGTCGACGACGACGGGTTCATCAAGGAGCTGTCGAAGAAGGTCGGCGCGGACGCGCTCGGCGAGGCGGTCGGCATCAACTACATCTCGGCCCAGGACAAGGCGAAGCTGCTGCGTCGCCTGGACGAGGTCGACGACCAGGAGTACTTCGAGGGCGGGCTCGAGCTCGCCATCGCGCACGACGGCGTCAAGGTCACCCCCGTGGACATCTCCGACCTCTACGCGGTCGAGGTGGACTTCGCGGAGGACCTGGAGCGGGCGAACCAGGAGCTCTGAGCCCGCGACGGGCTCCGCGGCCGCGACGGCGGTCGCTCGACGACCGGGCCGGTCGGGAACACCATCCGTGGTCTCGACCGGCTCAGTCGTCCGCGTCGACCATCGCGTCGCGCCGTGCGACGCAGTCCGCGACGAACTCCAGGAAGCGTCGGCTGCTGTCGCCGCGGGCGAAGCCGAAGTAGTGGTCCCGCGCGGCGGCGCGGGCGTCGCGGCGCGGGTCGACGGCGAGGTTGGCGGCGAGCAGGTCGGCGACATCGCCCACGGTGTCCCCGTCGATGATGTCGACGGCGCTCGCGATGGGAGCCTCGGCGACGATCTTGGCGCGGTCGGTCCGGCGGTCCGTGAGCACGACGGGGGCGTCCGGCCGCAGGTAGAGGAAGTCGAGCCCGACCGACGAGATGTCGGTGACGAGGAGGTCCGCGGCCTCGAAGAGGCCGAGGATGTCGGCGTCGAGCGGCAGCTCGTGCGGTGCGCCGGCAGCGCGCGCGGCGGTGAGCTGCCGCACGATCTCGGCGTGCGCCCCGACGATCGCCGGGTCCTGGGCGGTGAGCACGCGCGGGTGCGGCTTGTAGACCACCCGGACGTCGGGCCGGTCGAGGAGCGCGCGCACGATCGCCACGCCGTAGCGGTCCAGGGAGGTGTAGTTGTTGGCGTCGTCCTCGCCGGACCACGTGGGCGCGTACAGCACGGTGCGGCGCCCGGGGGCGGGCTCCAGAGCCGGGGCCACGTCGAGGTCGAGCTGCGGACGTCCGCACACGACGAGCCGCTCGAGGTCGAAGTTGATCAGTGCGCGCCGGTGGCGCTCGATCGCGGCCTGCCCGGCGACGACCACGTGGTCGTACGCCTTCGCCTGGTTGGACACCATGGAGATCTTGTCGGACTCGCCGTGGTTGACGTGCACGTGCAGGGCGCGCTGGTAGATCAGCGACTGGAAGTTGCGCCACCCGTTGTTGACGTAGACGACCGTCTTGACGTCGATCCGCTCGTAGAGACGCCGTAGCCCGTCGAGGCGCAGCGTGAACAGGACCGGGAGGGTCGTCTCCGCGCGCAGCTGCTCGGTGAGCTCCCAGTTGCGGGTGACGATCGCGAGGGGCTGCCGCTCCGCCACGCGCTCGAGGACGGGCAGCCACTGCCGCAGCTGGTACACCTGGTTGGTGGTGTCCGCGAAGTACGCCACGACGGGGTAGTGGGGCATCTCGTCGACCGGCGGCGAGAACTCCGGGGGCTCGCCCACGATGGTCGTGGTGACGAGACGCTTGACGCGCGACCCCGCCCCCAGCAGGATCCGAGCGACGAGCTTCCGCGCGCGGTCCGAGAACGCGGGCTGCTGAGGGCTGACGTGCGACATCCGTGCCTTCCTGGTGGGCGGGCTCCCCGTGGCCGCCTTGAGTATTCCACGGCTCCTCCACCGTTCCCCGAGGTCCGCGCGAGGAGAGGGTAGGTCGCCGCTGTAGGATCGACGGGGCCTGTCAGCCGCTGGCCGTACCTCACAAGACGGGTATGCAAGTTACGTGACCACCGACACCACCACGGGCGCCGCATCGGGTGACCGCGGGAAGCCGGGACCCGACCGCGACCCGCTCCGCCCGCCGGAGCCGATCGTTCCGGGCACCACCTCGCAGGAGCGGCAGGCGATCGCGAAGCAGTTCGGGCTGCAGCAGATGGGCGTGCGCCCCCCGCTCGGCCGATACATCCGCGACGTCGCCTCCCGCTGGGCGTTCATCCGCGTCCTCGGCACCGCGACGGCCTACTCCAAGAACCAGAACAACTATCTGGGTCAGTTGTGGGCCGTGCTCAACCCGATCCTCAACGCGACCGTCTACGTGCTGATCTTCGGCATCCTCCTCGGGGTGAACCGCGGCGTCGAGAACACCGTCGCGTTCATCACCATCGGAACCTTCCTGTACCGCTTCTTCGAGCAGTCGGTGCACGCCGGGTCGCGCTCCATCGCGCAGAAGACCAACCTCATCCGGTCGCTGCACTTCCCGCGCGCGGTCCTGCCGATCGCACAGGTGGTCTCGCTGCTGACGACGCTGCTGCCGGCGCTGCTCGTCATGTGCGCGATCGTGCTGCTCAGCGGGCTGCTCCCGGCGTACCCGATGGTGCACGTCACCTGGAGCTGGCTCCTCCTGCCGGGCATCGTGGCCCTGATGTGGATCTTCAACACGGGCGTCGCGTTCATCGTCGCCCGTGCCGTGGCGATCACGCCGGACCTGGACAACATCATCGGCTTCGTGCTGCGCCTGGTGATGTACGGCTCCGGCGTGATCTTCCCCGTGACCCACTACATCGACCGTCTGCCGGCGGACCTGCAGGGTGTGGTGGGGGCTGTCCTCGAGTACCAGCCGATCGGCGTGTTCCTCTACGTGGCGCGCTCGATCCTGACCCAGGAGCCCAACATCCCGCAGGACCCGTGGATGTGGCTCTGGGCGGCGGGCTGGGCCCTGGTGACGTTCGTCGTCGGGTTCATCATCTTCTGGCGTGGAGAGGAGCGGTACGGCCGTGACTGAGTCCGACCTCCACCTCGACGTGGACCTCGACGAGGACTTCGAGCCCGAGGACCTGGAGGGCCCGCCCCCGGTGGCCACCGTGGGCGACCCGGTGCTCGTCGTCGACGACCTGCACGTGGTCTACCGCGTCTTCGGCGGCAAGGCCAAGCAGATCGCCGCCAAGGGCGCCGAGAACGTGCGCGAGGCCAAGGCGCCGAAGCGCTCGTTCCTGCGTCGGCTCGTGAGCTCGACGTCGCAGCACGTGGGCGCCGTGAGCGAGGTCCACGCCGTGCGGGGCATCTCGTTCGTCGCCCGCCACGGCGAGGCCATCGGCATCGTCGGCATCAACGGGTCCGGCAAGAGCACCCTGCTGCGCGCCATCACCGGCCTCATCCCCCCGCGCTCCGGCGGGGTGTACGTGGCGGGCGAGCCCGCGCTGCTCGGTGTGAACGCGGCGCTCATGCCGCAGTTGTCGGGCGAGCGGAACATCTGGATCGGCGGCCTCGCGCTGGGGCTGACGCCCAAGCAGGTCGAGGAGCGCTTCGACGAGGTGGTCGAGTTCGCCGACATCGGCGACTTCGTCTACATGCCGATGAAGACGTACTCCTCCGGCATGGGCGCCCGCCTGCGGTTCGCGATCTCGTCGGCCGCGACGCCCGACATCCTCATGATCGACGAGGCCCTGGCCACGGGCGACGCCGCGTTCAAGGCGCGCTCCAAGGCGCGCATCGACGAGGTCCGCAAGAACGCCGGCACGATCTTCCTCGTGAGCCACTCGATCAGCACGGTCGAGGCGATGTGCACCCGCGTGCTGTGGGTCCATCAGGGTCAGCTCGTCATGGACGGCAGCACGCAGGAGGTCCTGGGGGAGTACCGGAAGTTCGTGCGCGCGCACCGCAAGGCGAACTCCTCCGGTCGCGCCGGCGGCGTCGGTCCTCGTGCGCGGCGCAAGAAGAAGCAGCAGGGCTGAGCCCCGGGCCCCCGGGTCGGGCCTCGCCCGACCGGCGGGTCAGCCGCCCAGACGCTCGGCGAGGGCGGCGCGCACCTGGCCGACGGCCTCGGCGACGTCGACCCGCGAGGTGTCGATGACGACGTCGGCGTCGATCGGCGCCTCGTACGGCGAGGAGATGCCCGTGAACTCGGGGATCTCGCCGCGCCGGGCCTTGGCGTACAGGCCCTTGCGGTCACGGGCCTCGCACACCTCCAGCGGGGTGCTGACGTGCACCAGCAGGAACGCGCCCGCGGCCTCGGCGAGCTCGCGCACCCGGGCACGACCCGTCTCGAAGGGCGCGATGGGAGCGGCGACCGCGACGCCGCCGTGCGACGACACAAGCGACGCCACGTAGCCGATGCGCTCGACGTTCAGCTCGCGCGACTCCTTGTCGAAGCCGAGACCCTTGGACAGGTGGTGGCGCACCTCGTCGCCGTCGAGCAGCGTGGTGTGCAGGCCCTCGTCGTCGAGCTCCGCGGCCAGCGCCCGGGCCACGGTCGACTTCCCGGAGCCGGAGAGCCCGGTGAAGAAGACGACGGCCCCCCGCGGGCGTGCCGTGGCCGCGGCGCGCACGACCTCCGCGGCGCCGACCTCGGGGTACAGGTCGGCGACCGCGTCGGACCAGAGCGTGGCGAGCGCGGCCACCCGGTCGCGCGCGTCGGGGGACCGGTGCGCGGCGAGCAGCTCGGTGCGGGCGGCGCCGTACTGGGCGCCGACGTCGGACCAGCGCAGCGCGTCGGGGGCGTCGGCGGGCCACGGCACGACGACGACGGTGGTCGGTCGCCCACGGGCGTCGAGCCGGCCGGCCAGGTCCTGGGCGACCCGGACCAGCCCGGGTGCGCCGACGTGACCCGCGGCGGGGGAGCGGCGCGAGGCGGGGACGAGCAGCAGGACCGGGGCGGCGTCGCCGACGAGCGCCCCGAGCGCCTCGACCTCCGAGCGTGTCGGCGCCTCGGCCACGACCACCGCGACCGGCTCCCCGCCCTGCGCGGCGGCCTCGAGGTCCGCGCGGACGTCCGCGGCGGGGCGGCGCAGCGCGGGGTCCCAGTGCGGGCCGGCGGCGCGGGCGAAGGGGCGGACGGGCCGCAGGGCCCCGCCGTCCTCGCCGACGGCCGCCAGCGGCGTGTTCTCCGCGTCGAGGAGCGTCACAGGGCCCGCGGGGACCCCGGACGGCGCGACCCACGGGGCGCCGCCGCCGAGCGCGAGCTCGAGCAGGTCGAGCCCGTCGGGGGACAGGACATGGGTGGTCGCGGGCAGGTCGGCCGGCACGGCGCCGGTGGGCGAGGTGGCGTCGGTCATGATCGCGTCGTCGTGTCCTTCGGGTCGGCGTCGGGGTCCGGGGCGGTCACGGTGCCGAGCGGCATCGGCTTGGGCGGGAGCCGCTTGATGCGCTCACGGACCACGATCCACAGCAGGTTGCCCACGACCAGCGCGCCGAGGGCGGCGGCGAGCACGACGCCGAGCGACGCGCCCAGCAGCTTGAGGCCGGAGGCCAGCAGCAGGATGGCGAGGGCGCGGCGGATGATGCCGCCGGGCGCCCGGCTGGAGACGTGCGCCCCGAACCACGCACCGGGGATCGCGCCGATCAGGAGCGAGGTGGTGAGCCCCAGCTCGAAGTCGCCGTACAGGACGTGGCCCAGGGACGCGGCGGCGACCAGGGGCACGGCCTGCACGAGGTCCGTGCCCACGAGCTGCGACGCCTTGAGCGCAGGGTAGAGCAGGAGAAGGACGACGATGATGATCGATCCCGCGCCCACGGACGTGAGCCCCACCATGAGCCCGGCAACGGCCCCGAGGGCCACGGTGGGCACCTTGCGCACGACGACGTCGGGGCTGCTGGGTACGGCCGGCCCTTCGCCGAGCGCGGTGCGGCGCTGGAGCATTCCGAGCACGGCGCGGACCACGAGGCCCGTCGAGGCGATGAGGAGCGCGACGCCGAGGATCTTCTTGAGGATCTCGTCGAAACCGTCGCCGAGCGGCAGGTAGCGGATGAGCAGCGCCCCGGAGAAGGCCGCCGGCACCGACCCGACGCACAGCCACAGCACGAGCTGCAGGTTCACGGTGCGCCGCCGCAGGTGCACGATCGCGCCCGCGGGCTTCATGAAGAGGCTGGCCACGACGTCGGAGGACACCGCGGTGAGCGGGTCGACGCGGAACACGAAGATGAGCATCGGCGTCATCAGGGCGCCGCCGCCCATGCCCGTGAGTCCCACGACGAATCCCACGACGAGGCCGCCGAGGACCAGAGGGAGATCGATGCTCAAAAGCGCACCATTCCTATCGGAAAAAATGAATTCGGCGATATGAACTCTCGGGGAATCGTCCGATGCGGGAATGGTAGCGTCGGCGGCAGCCCGCCCGGGTTCCCCGTCCGCAGTCTTGAGCCGAGGAGTCGCATGTCCCCGTCCGCCCCGTCCTTCCCGGACCCGGGCCTGCCCGACGGCGAGCTCGCCGTCGCGCTGGCGCGGGGTGCCGGTGAGGTGCTGCGCGGTCTGCGGGCCGACGTCGACGCCGCCGGCGGGGCGTTCGTGGCGAAGGAGCTCAAGGACGCCGGGGACGCGGCCAGCCAGGCGTGGCTCGCCGCCGCCCTGGCGCACACGCGCCCGGGCGACGCCGTCCTCTCCGAGGAGGCCGCGGACTCCACGGCACGCCTGGCGGCCGACCGGGTGTGGATCGTCGACCCGCTCGACGGCACGCGGGAGTTCGCCGAGCGGGTCGCGGACGACGGCGCCTGGCGTGACGACTTCGCCGTCCACGTGGCCCTGTGGTGCCGCGGCGTCGAGCGCTCCGACGGCCTGGCCGCGGGCGCGGTCGGCCTGCCCGCCCGGGGCACGGTCCTGAGCACCGTCGCCGTCGTCGAGCCGGCGTCGGACGCGGAGGCCGTGCTCGCCGGGCGACGCCCGCTGCGCCTCGCGGCCAGCCGCAGCCGGCCGCCGCAGTTCGTGCAGGACCTCGCCGCCCGCGGCGACGTCGAGCTCGTGCCCATGGGCTCGGCCGGCGTCAAGGTGGTGTCCGTCGTGGACGGCTCCGTCGACGCCTACGTGCACGCGGGCGGACAGTACGAGTGGGACTCCGCGGCGCCCGTCGCCGTCGCGCTCGCCGCCGGCCTCGACTGCACGCGCCTGGCCGGCAACCCGCTCGAGTACAACCGCCAGGACCCCTGGCTCCCCGACCTCTTCGTCTGCCGCCCGGCGCTGGCGGGACGCCTGCGCGGCGCGCTGACGGACGTCGGGGTCGACATCAAGGAAGGTGCCCAGTCGTGACGTCTCACGTCCTGAGCCAGCTCCGCAGCCTCGAAGCGGAGAGCATCCACATCATCCGCGAGGTGGTGGCGGAGATGCAGCGTCCCTGTCTGCTCTTCTCGGGCGGCAAGGACTCGATCGTCATGCTGCACCTCGCCGCGAAGGCGTTCGCGCCGGCACGCGTCCCGTTCCCGATCATGCACGTCGACACGGGCCTGAACTTCCCGTCCGTGCTCGAGACTCGCGACCGCTGGGTCGAGCGGCTCGGCATCCAGCTGGTCGTCGCGTCCGTGCAGGACGCCATCGACCGCGGGCTGGTGCAGGAGGAGCCCAACGGCTCCCGCAACCGCATCCAGACCCCCGTGCTCCTCGAGGCGGCGGAGAAGAACGGCTTCGACGCGCTGTTCGGCGGCGGTCGCCGCGACGAGGAGAAGGCGCGTGCCAAGGAGCGCGTGTTCTCCTTCCGCGACGACTTCGGGCAGTGGGACCCGAAGAACCAGCGGCCCGAGGTGTGGGACCTGTACAACGGCCGGGTCCACCAGGGCGAGTCGATCCGCGTGTTCCCGCTGTCCAACTGGACCGAGCTGGACATCTGGGCGTACATCGAGGCCGAGGGCATCGACATCCCCGACCTGTACTTCGCGGCCGAGCGCGAGGTCGTGGACCGGAACGGCATGCTCTTCGCCGTGAACGACTTCACGCCCCTCAAGGACGGCGAGACCGCCGAGGTGCGGTCGGTGCGCTACCGCACCGTGGGGGACGCGAACCTCACCGCCGCCGTCGAGTCGACGGCGGCGACCCGGGCCGAGATCGTCGAGGAGGTCGCCGCCGTGCGCCTCACCGAGCGCGGCGCCACCCGCGGCGACGACAAGGTGAGCGAGGCCGCGATGGAGGACCGCAAGCGAGAGGGCTACTTCTAAGCCATGAGCACCGAGACCCCTGAGACCCCCGTGACCCCCGTGACCTCCGCCGAGGACGGCACGCTCCAGCAGGCGATCGACCCGTCGGCCGACCTGCTGCGCTTCGCGACCGCGGGCTCCGTGGACGACGGCAAGAGCACGCTCATCGGGCGCCTGCTGTTCGACTCCAAGACGATCTTCGAGGACCAGCTCGAGTCGGTGGAGCAGGTCAGCAAGGATCGCGGCAACGACTACACCGACCTGGCGCTCCTGACCGACGGCCTCCGGGCCGAGCGCGAGCAGGGCATCACGATCGACGTCGCCTACCGCTACTTCGCCACGCCGAAGCGCAAGTTCATCATCGCGGACACCCCCGGGCACATCCAGTACACCCGGAACATGGTCACGGGGGCCTCGACGGCGGACGTGGCGCTCATCCTCGTGGACGCGCGCAAGGGCGTCATCGAGCAGAGCCGCCGGCACACCTTCCTCGCCACGCTGCTGGGCGTGCCGCACATAGTGGTGTGCGTCAACAAGATGGACCTCGTGGACTACTCCGAGGAGGTCTTCGAGACCATCCGCCGGGAGTTCACGAACTTCGCGTCGCGCCTGCAGGTGCCGGACCTGACGTTCATCCCGATCTCGGCCCTCGTCGGCGACAACGTGGTGAACCGCAGCGAGAACATGCCGTGGTTCGACGGGCGCCCGCTGCTGAGCCATCTCGAGTCGCTGCACGTGGCCAGCGACCGCAACCTGCAGGACGTGCGGTTCCCGGTGCAGTACGTCATCCGTCCGCAGTCGCACGACGCGCGCGACTACCGCGGGTACGCGGGCACGGTGGCCGGGGGTGTGCTGAGGACGGGCGACACCGTCCGTGTGCTGCCCTCCGGTCTCGAGACGACGATCGCCGGTATCGACACGGCCGACGGGCCGGTGGACGAGGCGTTCCCGCCCATGTCGGTGACGGTGCGGCTGAGCGACGAGATCGACATCTCGCGCGGCGACATGATCTGCCGTCCGAACAACTCGCCCGCGGCCCTGCAGGACATCGACGCCCAGATCTGCTGGATGGACGAGACGGCGCCGCTGGTGCGGGGCAAGAAGTACGCCGTCAAGCACACCACCCGGTGGGCTCGCGCCATGGTCAAGGACATCAACTACCGCGTCGACGTGAACACGCTGCACCGCGACGAGGAGGCGACCGAGATCCGGCTCAACGAGATCGGCCGCATCCAGCTGCGGGTGACGCAGCCGCTGTTCGTCGACCCCTACCGGCAGAACCGCCGCACGGGCGCGTTCATCCTGGTGGACGAGGCCACGAACAAGACGGTCGCCGCCGGGATGGTGGGTACCCTTCCGCACGCGTCCTGAGTCGGAGACCTGGTCATGCCTGTCTTCACCCAGGGCGAGCGGAACGTCCTGTTCATCCACGTCCCCAAGACCGGCGGCTCCGCGGTCGAGAAGCACTTCGTCGCCGCCGGCTGGACGATGTCCTACCATGACGGCCGCATGTCGAGGGGATACCCCAACCACCTGCGTCGGTGCACCCCGCAACACATGCACGGCGCGCTGCTGAAGGAGATCTTCCGCCTGCGGCGCTTCGACGCGATCTTCGCGGTGGTGCGCGACCCCGTCGCGCGGTTCCGCTCCGAGTACGTGATGCGGCACAAGCAGGAGCTCACCACCAGCGCGGACGCCGTGGAGGCATGGGCCGAGGAACGGTTCGCGAAGTTCAGCTCCAACCCGTACGTGCACGACAACCACATCCGCCCGCAGGTAGAGTTCCTCGTCAAGGGCGCGCACGTCTACCGGCTGGAGGACGGTCTCGACACCGCCCTGGCCGACCTCAACGCTCAGCACGGTCTGGACCTGCCGACCGAGGTGGCGCGGGTGCGCACCAGCGAACGGACGCGCGGCATCTCCAGCCGCGACGTCGAGGTCTCGGTGTCCCTCGAGGCACGGCTCGAGGAGTTCTACGCGGACGACTTCCGTCGGTTCGGGTACCGGGACGTCCCCCTGCCCTCGCCGCCGCACCGCAGCCTCGGCTCCCGCGTGGCCGCGCGCGCGTCCCGTGAGCTGGCGAACCTTGCCGACCGGCTGTGACGGGACCCGCGCCCGCGAGGCGGTACCCTTCCCGGCGCCCCCTTAGAGTGGGCTGATGCCCCGCGCCGGTGCCGCGGGACCCCGGCCCTCCACCGTCCGTGCCTGAACGCGAGTTGATGTCTACCGTGCTCACGAACTTCCTGCGGTCCACCTACCGCCGCCTGCCGGAACCCTGGCGCGCTCGCGTCACCGAGCTGCGGCGACCGGGTCGGCGGACCCTCGTGTCCGTCGTCGTGCCGGTGTACAACGTCGAGCGGTACGTGGGGGAGTGCCTGGAGTCGATCCTGGCGCAGACGCACCGGCGCCTCGAGGTCGTCGTGGTGGACGACGGTTCGCCGGACCGCTCGATCGACGTGGTGAACGCCATCGCGGCCCGGGACCGGCGCGTGCGCGTGGTCCGTCAGGAGAACGCCGGGCTGGGCGCGGCACGCAACACAGGCGTCCGGCACGCGCGCGGCACGATGCTCTGCTTCGTCGACTCGGACGACACGGTGCCGCCGAACGCGGTCGAGGTGATGCTGACCTCGCTGACGCGCAGCGGGTCCGACTTCGCGGTCGGGTCGCTCGTGCGTGACACCTCCGCCGGCAAGCACATGCCGCCGTGGGCGCGGAAGCTGCACGACCGCACCCGGACCGGCGTGACGATCGCCGACGAGCCCGAGGTGCTCAAGAACGTCTTCGCGTGGACCAAGCTCTTCCGCACGGAATTCTTCCGCCGGGTGGTGGGCGGCTTCCCGGACGGGCTCTACGAGGACCAGGTGCCGTCGGCCAAGGCATACCTGCACGGGCGGTTCGACGTGCTGCAGGACGTCGTGTGCCACTGGCGGATCCGCGACGACGAGTCCTCGATCACGCAGCAGAAGTCGACGATGCGCGACCTCACGGGGCGTTGGCGGATGCTCGACGAGCTGCACGAGGTGATGCGCGACGCCCCGGGTTCCGTGCGGCGCGCCTGGGAGGCCAAGGTCGTCGGCTTCGACATGCGGCCCTACTACGAGCAGGTCCCGCGCACCGACGACGAGTACTGGACGTTCCTGCAGCGCGAGGTGCGCGGCTTCGTCGACATGGCCGGGTACGAGCGCCTGGCGGAGGTCCCGGTCGCGGACCGGCTGCTCGCCGGCGCGGCGTACCACGGGCTGCGTGACGACGTCGTGGAGCTCGTCGCGCGACGCGAGTCGTTGACCTGGAAGGTGCACGGGGTCGTCCGGGACGGTCGGGCGACCCTCGGCGCGGACTTCCTCGACGGCCTCGAGCTGTCGGCCGACGGCGTGCTGGACGACCTCGAGCGCGACGTCGAGGTCGTGTCCCGCGTGGCCGACGTCGTGTTCGACGGCGACACCCTCACGATCGAGGGGAGCGCGTTCCTGGCGTACGTCGACCTCGACGGCGAGGACAGCGAGATCACCGTGGACGCGGTCTCGGACCTCGGGCACCGCGTCCCGGGCCGGGTCGAGCGCTTCGTCGACGAGACGATCGACATGCGCGCGGTGGACCCCTGGAACGACCACGCGGCCTCCGGGTACCGTGCGCGCTTCGACCTCGGTGAGCTCGTGTCACCGCCGTACCGCATGGAGGTCGGCGTGCGGGTGGCCGGGGTCGAGCGGACGGCGGCCCTGCCGCTGCCCGACCAGCGCGGGCGCGGGCGGTTCCCGAAGTTCGCCGCCCTGGGCCCCGGCGGCCGGTGGTACCTCGACGCGCCGGCAGGGGTCGACGTCCTGGAGCTGCGGTGCATGACGTCGGCACGGGTCCCCGTCGCGGACGTGCGCGTCGACGGCCACCAGGTGGACCTCGTCCTCGCGGGCGGCATGCCGGCCGCGCGGGGCTGCGTCGCCCGCAACGGGACCAGTTCCGTGCCCGGCGTCCGCCGCCAGGAGGACGGCCGCGACGTCGTGTCCTTCACGCTGCCGGAGAGCGGCGCGGGCGACGCCGCGCGGAGCTGGGCGTTCGTCGTCCGTCCGGCCGCCGGTGGTCGGGAGCAGCGGTTCTCCTGGGTGACCCCGAGCCGAACCCTCGAGGCGCCCGCGCGGTCTGAGCTGCTGGTGGGCGCCACCCGGTTCGGCAACGTCGTGGCCCAGACCGGCCCGTTGCTCGGCGAGGTCGAGTCGCTGGACCTCGGCCCGGAAGGTCTGCGTGTGCGGGGCTGGGCTGCGGTGTCGCCGGCGCTGCGGGCCGAGCCCTTGAGCCTCGCCCTGGCGCACGACGTCGCCCCCGGCAGCGCCGTCCCGCTCGTCCTGGACGCCGACGGCAGCTTCGACGTCGTCGTCCCGGTGGCGGACGCCCTCGGCAACGCGCTGTCCAAGACGGTGAACTTCGTCGTCACGCTGGTGGTCGCCGACGTCACGGTGCGGCCCCGCGCCGCGACGAGACTGGTGCGCTCCCTGCCGCTCGATCTCACGAACGAGACGGTCTCCGCGACGGTCTCTGCGACCCCCAAGGCCGGCTCGGTGAGCCTGCGCCTGCGGACGTTCCTCGACGACGCGGAGCGGAGCCGTCGGGCGCAGCACCGCCTGCAGGAGCGGTACCGCCGCGGCGAGCAGGAGCCGTTCGAGGCGGTGCTGTTCGAGTCGTTCGGCGGGCGGTCGGTGGGGGACTCGCCGCTGGCCCTGAGCCGGGAGCTGCACCGCCGCGGCGACGTGCGGCCGCAGTACTGGTCGGTCGCGTGCCTGTCGATCCCGGTTCCTGAGTGGGCCACACCCGTGCTGCGGTTCTCCAGCGCGTGGTACGACCTGCTCGAGCGCGCCACGCTGCTCGTGAACAACAACAACTGGCCGTGGTACTTCCGCAAGGGGCGTCATCAGACCTACCTGCAGACCTGGCACGGCACACCGCTCAAGCGCATCGGGAACGACGTCCCGGGCGCGAACCTCACCATCACCTACCGCCGCCTCATGCAGCGCGAGGCGCAGTCCTGGGACTACCTCCTCGCGCAGAACGCGTACTCCGCGGAGATCTTCCCTCGCGCCTTCGGCTATGACGGCAAGGTGCTCCTCGAGGGCTACCCGCGCAACGACGCGCTCGTGGACGACACGGCGGAGGCGACCCGGGCGGTGGTGAGGCGGCGGCTCGGCCTGGCCGACGACGTCCGCGTGCTGCTGTACGCGCCGACGTGGCGGGACAACATCAAGGAGGGTGCCCGGTACGGCCGGGTCGCGTTCCTCGACTTCGACGAGCTCGCCCGTGCCGCCGGGCCGCGCACCGTGGTGCTCTACCGCGGGCACGCCAACACGGCCTCGTCGTCGAGCGACCTTCCCGACGGCGTCCTCGATGTCACGCACCACCCGGACGTCAACGAGCTCATGCTCGCGTCGGACGGCCTCGTCACCGACTACTCGTCGATCATGTTCGACTACGGGGTGCTCCGTCGTCCGATCTACCTGCTCGTCCCCGACCTCGAGCTGTACGGGTCCACCACGCGCGGCTTCTACCGCGACCTGGTCGACGTGGCACCCGGACCGCTCTGCGCCGACACGTCCGAGCTGGTGGCCGCCCTGGGGGCGGACCACTGGTCCGCGTGGGCCGACGCGCACGATAGGTTCGTCGCGGAGTTCGCCCCGCGGGACGACGGCGCCGCGTCGGCCCGCGTGATCGACGCCGCCGGCCTCACCTCCTGACCCGCCCCACCAGCACCGGAGCACACACCATGTCGATCTACCGATCTGCTCGGGAACGGGCCGCGCGCGAGGCGCGCACCCGTCTCGGGCGCCGTTACCCGGAACGCTTCGGGATGCGGCGGTTCCGCCATCTTCTCGACGACTACGAGGTGGCGTCGCTCATCGAGGTCGACGGCAAGGTCCCGCTCAACTACTTCACCTACACGCCGAACTTCGGCGACCTCATCTCCCCCTGGCTGGTGGAGCGGATGACGGGCAAGAAGGTGGTGGTCGCCGACCGGAAGCAGCCGCACTACGTGGTGATCGGGTCGATCATCAACCAGGCGACGGGGAAGTCGATCGTGTGGGGCAGCGGCACCTACGGCACGGAAGGCAAGGACGAGGTCTCGCCCAAGGCGCACTACGCTGCCGTGCGCGGTCCGCTGACCCGGGCCAAGCTGGGTGCCTCGCGGGGGTTCGGCATCCGGGTGCCGGAGGTCTACGGCGATCCGGCGCTGCTGCTGCCGCTGTACTACCAGCCGGAGGTGCCGATCACGCACGAGTACGGGGTGGTCGTGCGTTGGAGCGAGCGGCGGTGGGCGAAGGCCACGTTCGGTCCCGGGGTGAAGATGATCGACTTCGCGCGTACCGACGTGGAGGCGGTGATCCGTGAGCTGTTGTCGTGCCGGCGGATCGTGACGTCGTCGCTGCACGGGCTGATCGTGGCGGACGCCTACGGCATCCCGAACGCGTGGTTGGCGTCGGGCTCGCCGCGGGGCGGGGTGTACAAGTTCTACGACTACTTCGCGTCGGTGAACAAGTTCCGCAACCCGCAGGCGCTGGACCTCAACGCCGCTCCGGTGACGCAGGAGCGTCTGCGTGAGTCCCTGCGGTTCGACGGCGAGGCGATCGAGTACGACTACCGGCCGCTGCTGGACGCCTCGCCGTTCCTGCGGCGCAAGAAGTCCGCGCGGCCGCCCCGGCCGACGGTGCTGCCCGAGCGGGAGTCCCGTGCCGACCTGCACGAGCAGCCCGGCCGCAGCGTGCTGCTGCCCTCGCTGGGCTTCTTCAGCGGGAACGCCGTGAACTACCTTCCGGTGCGCGTGGACGGCCCGGTCTCGCAGATCCGTCTCTTCCTGCCGAAGGTCCAGGGGGAGCTCGACCTGCGTGGCCTGGAGCTCTACGACGCCGGGCGGCGCGTGACGATCAACGACGCCAAGACGACGATCGAGCAGAGCTCGGACGCCCGACGCCCGGGCAACCAGCGCAGCCCGTTCGTCCTGGGCGGCATCCGGTCGCGCAAGGAGGTCGGCCCCTGGTGGACGGTCACGTTCGACTCCCCGGTCGTGGCCGACGAGGTGCGTGTCTTCAACCGGCTCGACGGGTGGGGCAACCGCTCCCGCCACCTCACGGTCGCGGTCGCCGGAGCTGACGGGACGTTCTCCACAGTGCGGTCGACGGACTCCGACAGGGTCGTCAAGGCCACCCTGGAGCTCCTGGCGCGCCTGACCGGCCGTGACGTGGACCCGTCGGTGCTCGCCTCCGTGGAGGCTGCGACCGCCGCGCGGACGGAGATCCTCGGGGAGCTCGCGCGGCGCGCGGGCGAAGGACTGCTCACCGCGGACCGTGAGGAGCAGCGGCTGCTGGCGTCCCTCATCCGCACCCATCGCCTGCCCGCGGACGAGCTCCTCACCGACGACGAGTGGACGCTGCTCGCCCACCTGCTGGTCGCGGAGCGCGTCCGGGTGCCGTCCACGAAGACCTCGATGCGCTCCTTCCATCTGGTGCTCGACTCCCACGCGGCGCTGGAGCGCCTGCAGACGGAGGTGGACCGTGCAGGCGAGGTGCTCGGCGCCCCCGAGGCCGTGGTGACCCGGCACGGCCTCACGGACGTCGGCGGGCTGCGGAAGCGCTCCGCCGAGCACGTCGAGCTGATGCGTAAGGCCGCCGGGGTCCTCGACGAGTGCGGCTACCCGGCGATGCTCGCCTACGGCACGTTGCTGGGGGCGGTGCGCGAGGGCGACTTCCTGGCCCACGACGACGACATCGACATGCTGATCCCCGTGCAGGCGGCGACCCGGGAGGACGCCGAGGAGATCCTCGGCGACCTGCACGCACGGCTCCGGGAGCGGGGGTGGAAGGTGTCGCGCCCCAACAGCTACACCAACTTCCACCTCACGGACCAGGCGACAGGCCTCCACATCGACGTCTTCCCGCTCCTGGTGGACGGCGACAGCGCACAGCTGCACATGGAGAAGATGAAGCTGCGCGCGATCCCCACCTCTGTGGTGCTGCCGCCGTCGACGATCACGTTCCTCGGCGAGGAGATGCTCGCCCCCGCGCAGCCGGAGGCGTTCCTCGCCGAGCGCTACGGCGAGACCTGGTCCACCCCGGACCCGTTCTACGACTGGCCCTGGGCCCTGCGCGACTGACCGGTCGGCGCGGACGCCGACGGGGGACGACCACCACCGGGTCGTCCCCCGTCGGCGTCTGCCGTCGTGGGGGCGCGAACGCCGTTTGTCAGGGCAGGACGTCCGCGCGGCGCAGCTCACGCAGCACGTACGGCGCCATGGTCTTGGTGTAGGTCGTGGTGAGGTGGCTGTTGTCGCGGTAGACGTTCACGCCGCCGATGACGGAGGGGCAGGTCGACTCGTCACAGTAGTAGTCGGTCAGGTCGACGTACCGGGCGCCCTCGACCTGCTCCGCGGTGGCGGCGAAGGTGTCGGGGAACGGGAACGCCTTCTTGCGGGACGTGTCGCAGGAGTCCGGCTCGATGACGTCCAGCTCCTCGAGGCAGCGGGACGGGCCCGTACGGTGCCACGGGTTGTCGGAGAGGGCCGCGATCGGTACGTCCCGGTCGGCCAGCGGCTTCCAGGCGGCCGCCATCTCCCGACGCTGCTGGTCGGCGTCGCCGGACAGCATCTTGAGATACCCGGTGGTGACGACGAGGTCGATGTCGTCGGCGTGCTCGACCAGCCAGGGGTCGAGCTGGTCCTTCCAGGTCTCGCACGTCTGGGACCGCTGCGGGTCGTCGAAGTTCATGGTGCCCGTGGTCCATGCGCACGTGGCCTTGAGCTGCGGGGTCAGGCTGATGGTGCCCTGCTCCGCCATCGCGATGAATGCGGGCAGCATGGCTCGCGCGTGCGAGTCGCCGATGAGGACCACGTGAGGGACGTCCGGGTCGTCCACGGGCCCGAAGGAGCACTCCTTGAGCGTGTCCTCGAAGCCTTCGACCCAGCAGTCGGGGTAATCGGCGTAGTCCCCGCCCACGGCCTCCGGCGCGGGAACCAGCATGCCGTCGAGCTCGGGGTTGTCGCAGGGCTCCTCCGGGTCCATCGACGCGGCGCCGAAGCACGGCGGCATGTCGGCGACGAGGCGCGCTGCGAGCGCCTCCTGCTCCGCTGTGCGGTGGTTGGCGACGGCGAGCCCACCGCCTGCCGCCAGGGCCAGTACCGCGGCCCCCGCCGCCGTGAGGCCCAGCGCCCGGCCGGTCCGCTGCAGGCCCCAGCGGGTCGAGAAGCGGAACGTGTCCTCGACATAGCGCTTGCTGAGGGCCGACAGGAGCACGACGACGACGAGGAGGGCGAGGCGCTCGACCAGGCCGGGGTTGTGGCCGAGGACGTACGGGAGGATGACGATCGCCGGCCAGTGCCAGAGGTACAGCGAGTAGGAGATCTCGCCCGCGTACTGGACGGGGCGCCACCGCATGAGCGGCGTCGGGCTGAGCGGGCCGTCCGGGGTGCCCGCCCAGATCACGGCAAGGGTGGCCACCACCGGGAGGAGGGCGGCCGTACCGGGGAACGGCGTCTTCCCGTCGTACGCGAGGCCGCCCATGGCGATCGTCGCGAGCCCTGCCCAGCTGACCAGGACCCGCCAGCGGCCGTCGAGCCGGGGGAGGGCCGTCCGCGCGAGCATCACGGCCAGCAGGGCGCCGGCGCCGAACTGCCAGGCGCGGGTGGTGGTGACGAAGTACGCGGAGGCCGGGTTGGTGGCGGTGAGCCACAGGGAGTACCCGAACGAGGCGAGGGTGGCGGCGGCGAGCACGCCACCGGTGACCCAGCGGCGCGACCGGCGGGCGCGGGCTGCGAGGAGCGTGGAGACCAGCACGAGCAACGGCCACACGAGGTAGAACTGCTCCTCGGCCGAGAGCGACCAGTAGTGCTGGACCGGCGAGGGCGCGTTCTCGGCGGCGAGGTAGTCGACCGAGTCGGCCGCCAGCACCCAGTTCTCGACGTAGAGAGTGGCGCCGATCGCCTCGCGGAACCACTGCTGCCACTGCGTCATGGGGACGAGCAGCAGCGTCGCGACGACCGAGACCGCGATCACCAGGTACGCGGCCGGCAGGAGGCGGCGGGCCCGCCGTGCCCAGAACCTCCCGAGGGCGACCGAGCCGGTCGCGTCGACCTCGCGCAGGAGGTGCCCGGTGATGAGGAAGCCGGAGATGACGAAGAAGACGTCCACGCCGATGTAGCCGCCCGGCATCCGGCCAGGCCAGAAGTGGAACGCCACGACGAGCAGCACCGCGAGGGCGCGCAGGGCCTGGACCTCGTACCGCAGCACCGTGGCGGGCCGGGCGGGGGCCGCGGGGCGCCGGGGGGCGTCGACGACCTGGCTCACAGCGCAGGACCGGTCGCTGCGGGCGTGCGGAGGGACATCTGAGCCACGGTGAGCCTTCGGGACGGGAGCAGGAACCGACGGGCCATCGTAGCGGGCCGTCCCCGGACCGCCGCTCCCGTCGTCGGACACCGTCCGCGGACGTGGGGTGACGCGACCGTCCCTCACCCCCATACTGAAACCCTTCCGCACCGGACGACGAGGGGCTTCCGTGACAGCTGACAGGCCGGACGAGCAGGACCGCACCGCCACGGCGCGCCGACGTGTCGTCGTCGTGGCCGACGACGTCCCGCCCGACGAGCTGCGGGCGGCCGTCGCGCCGTACCGGGACGACGACCTGTTCGTCGTCGCCCCGACCCCGTACGAAGAGTGGGCGCTGGACGAGACGCACCAGCGGTACCTGAGGCTCGACAAGGAGTCGAACCTGCAGTGGTACCTCAAGCTCCACGGTCCGGTCGACCGCATCGTCGACACCCGGCGGCGGTGGCCCAAGGAGCACGAGGCGACGCTGCGCACGGTGCTGTTCCACCTCCTGCCCGGCGGCGAGTACGTGATCCCGCGGTCCGCGCTCACCGGCTACAAGGAGGGCAACCCGCTCGAGGTGAGGTTGGCGCGGTTCGTCCGCGCGCTGTCGGGCGCCAAGACCAAGGACGACGACTTCCCCGAGCTGTCGCGCGCCGTGGCGCAGGTGCGCCTCGACCGCGAGGAGATCGTCGTCCGCAAGAGCGGGACCCACTACCTCAAGCTGTCGGACCGGTGGGCGAACCGCCTCCTGTCCACCCGCAACCAGGCGACGACGACGGTTCAGGAGCTCGCGCTGCTCCCGGAGCAGGCGTTCGCGTCGTCGACCACGATTCGCTCGCACGGCGCGTCGCGCCCGATGCGAGGGCTCGAGTCGACGGTCTCGGTGCCCCCGCACCACCTGCGGCACTACGAGGGCCGGATCGGCCTGGTGAGCCACTCGCTGACCTACACCGCGCACGAGATCCTGCCCGACTCGTACCGGCACCATCTGTCCAACTCCCGCAACCGGCGGCAGGTCGACGTCGACGAGAACTTCGCCCGGATCCCGCGCCACGTGCAACCCGTCGAGGAGCTGGCGGGGTCCTATTACCTGCTGGACTCGGAGAACTCGGGACACTACGGGCACCTGATGACCGAGGTGATCTCACGGCTGTGGGGCTGGGACGCCGCCAAGCAGGACGATCCCGGGCTCAAGGCGATCTTCCGGTTGCGGTACGCGGCGGAGCGCGAGCCACGGCTCGAGCGCACGATCCTCACGGCGTTCGGCATCAGTCCCGAGGACATCGTGAGCGTCGGCCACCCGGTGTACCTGGAGTCGATGTACGCCGCGACGCCGATGTTCCACAACGCCCGCCCGTACTACGTGCACCCGCAGATCCGCGCGGTGTGGCGCCGCATCCGCGACGGGCTGCCCGCGGAGACGGGACCCACCTGGGACCGCGTCTTCGTGTCGCGCAAGGACACGTACGGGAACCGGCGCTGCCTCAACCGGGGGGATGTGGAGGAGTACTTCGCGTCCGCGGGGTTCGAGGTGATCTACCCCGAGGAGCACTCGCTCGGCCGTCAGGCGGAGATCTTCTCACACGCGCGCACGATCGCCGGGTTCGGCGGCTCGGCCATGTTCAACACCGTGTTCGCTGAGAAGCTCGAGCACATGATCGTCCTCACCCACGAGGCGTACACGGCCCGCAACGAGGCGCTGATCTCGCTGCCCCTCGGCGTGCGGATGCACTACTTCTGGAACCAGCCGCGCATCGCGCACCCGCCGGGCGGCTGGTCGACGGAGGCCTACAAGTCCGACTGGACGTTCGACTTCGCACGCCATCGGGACGAGCTCAACGACGTGGTGCGATCGCTCTGACCCTCTCCTGGGCCCACTCGCGGGCGGCTCTGCGGCGGCGCCGGTAGGCCTCCGGCTCCTCCAGCGCCTGACGGATCTCGGCGAGGCCCCGGTCGCGACGCCGCCAGGGCCGGTCACCGCGGTGCAGGAGCCCCCACACCGGGCGGTTCAAGAGCCTCGTGCCGTCCCAGGCGCCGGTCCGGTCCAGCACGGACTGCGGCACGGGTTGCGGGTCGTCGTGGACGTATTCCTCGAGGATCCGGTCGTAGCTGTCGTGCAGGACGGTGCTCGTCGGGTCCAGGCCGAGCACGACCACGACCCCGGTCGGGCTGGTGTCGACCGGCAGCACCGTGAGGTCGGGCCGGTAGGCGCGCAGCACGTCGGCGACCCGGAACACGTCGCCCGCCCACGCGCTCGTGTGCCGCTCCCGGGCCGCCTCGTCGACGTTCCGCGGCAGCATGTCGTCGAGGACGACGACGCTCGACCACGTGCAGTGCTTCTCCACGTTGATGAAGTCCCGCAAGGCGTACTCGAACAGGTGCATCCCGTCGATGAAGGCCAGCTCGATCGGGCCGCCCAGCCACTCCTTCGGGTCTGTCGTCGCGAAGTACTCGTCGCCGGTGGTGCGTACCAGCCGGACCGGGCCGCTGAGCTCCTTGCGGATCGCGTAGGCGGGGTCGATCCCGACGCTCGGCACCGACGACAGGCGCAGGCTCGAGCCGTCGGCGACGCCGATCTCCAGGTACGTGCGAGGCCTCAGGCGGCGGTGGAGGCCGGTGAGCAGCGCGTGCCTGCTGAGCCTGCGGTGCGGGGTACGAGCCGTCTGCGCCATGGGCACATCATCGCCAGGTCGGCGGTGCGGGGGAAGGACGCCGCGCGGCGGGGGCGATCTTGGCGGCTTTCTCCGTGCAGGCTCGGCCACGAGCGGAGGGTCCGCGCGCACGGGTTATCCTCCGAGCCGGCCCCACACACCTGGAAGGAGCCCCTTTGACCGCACCATCCGACGCGCCCGAGCGCGTGAACGCGCCGGCCTCCGCCGCGGCCACGGGCGTCCGCACGGACGTCCAGGGCCTGCGCGCGCTGGCGGTGAGCGCGGTGCTGGTCTACCACCTGCTGCCGGACACGGTGACGGGCGGCTATGTGGGCGTGGACGTCTTCTTCGTCATCTCCGGGTTCCTCATCACGTCGCACCTGCTGCGCCGCCCGGTGCAGGGCGTGCGCGACCTGCTCGACTTCTGGGCCCGCCGGGTGCGCCGCCTGATCCCCGCGGCGACGGTGGTGCTCCTGGCCACGCTGGCGGCGACGCTCCTGTGGCTGCCGACGACGGTGCACGCGCGCGTGGCGCGCGACGTCGCGGCCTCCGCCCTGTACGTGGAGAACTGGTCGCTGGCGCGGTCGGCGACGGACTACCTCGCCGCCGAGGAGCTGGCCTCGCCGGTGCAGCACTACTGGTCGCTGTCGGTCGAGGAGCAGTTCTACGTGTTGTGGCCGGTGCTGGTCGGCCTGGCGGCCTGGCTCGCGGTGGGCCTGCGCCGGCGCGGCACCTGGGTGCCGACGGCGGTGGTGGGGGCGGTCGTCGCGGCGTCCCTCGCCTGGTCGGTCCACCTGACCGTGACCAACCCCTCGGCGGCGTACTTCGTCACCACCACCCGCCTGTGGGAGCTCACGCTCGGCGGGCTCGTCGCGGCGGTCGTGACCGTCCGCCCGTGGCGGCCGGCCGCGCCCGTACGTGCGGCGGTCGCGTGGGCAGGGCTGGCGGCGATCGTCGTGGCGGTGCTGACGTTCGACGGGACGACGGCGTTCCCCGGGGTCGCGGCCGCGCTGCCCACGGTGGGCACGGCCCTCGTGATCCTCGCGGCGGCCGACGGCGCCCGCGGCGGCCCCGGGGGAGCGCTCGCCCTGCGGCCCGTCCAGTGGCTGGGCGACGTCTCGTACAGCGTCTACCTGTGGCACTGGCCGCTGATCGTCGTCGTGCCGTACGCGCTCGGGCGCTCCATGGGCGGCGCGGAGCTGGTCGGCGTCGTCGCGGCGAGCCTGGTGCTGGCCGCCGCGACCAAGCGGTGGGTGGAGGACCCCCTGCGCCGCCAGCCGCTGCTGGTGCGGCGGCGCGCGGCGACGTTCGCGCTGCTCGCGCTGTGCGTCGGCGTCGCCGCCGTGTGGGGCCTGACGTCGGCGGCGGCTGCCGACGAGCGCGCGCGGGAGGCGATCAGCGCCGCGCCCGAGCGGGTGGCCGAGGCGGGGGAGTGCGCGGGCGCCGGCGCGGCGCGTGACTCGTCGTGCGACGTCCGCGGCCTGCTGACACCGCCGGAGGCGGCCGCGCAGGACAAGCCCGCCGTGTACGCGGACGGGTGCTGGAACGACCCGCCGTTCACGAGCCGCAACAGCTGCACCTACGGCTCGCCCGACGCCCCGGTGCGGGTCGCCCTGCTCGGCAACTCGCACGCCGGGCACTGGGCGCCGGCCCTGGAGGCGTCGCAGGACGCGGAGGACTGGCAGGTCGACACTTACCTGCTCTCGTCGTGCTACCCCGTGGAGCGGTTGCTGGAGTACGCGTCCGACGACGACGCCCAGGGCTGCCTCGACACCACCCGGTGGGCGGTCGACGCCGTGGCCACGGGCGGCTACGACCTCGTGGTCATGTCGTCGCGGACCAACCAGCTCCTGGCCGGCGTCCCGGAGGAGCAGCAGGCCGCGGCCGCGCAGGACGGGTACGCCGACACGCTGGCCACGTTCACGGATGCCGGGATCCCGGTGCTCGTGCTGCGGGACACGCCCGCGATGCCGGACAGCGTGCCGGACTGCCTCGCCACGGGGCCGGTGTCCTGGGACGACTGCGGTGCGGCTCCGGAGCAGGCGCTGGAGCCCGACCCGCTCGCCGCCGCGGGCCGCGCGGACACGACCGGTCTCGTCACCGTCCGGGAGGTCAACGACCTCATGTGCGACGACGAGGTCTGCCACCCCGTCGTCGGCGGCGTCGTCGCGTACTTCGACCACGGGCACCTCACCGCGACCTTCGCGCGCACGCTCGCCCCGGAGGTCACCGACGGCGTCCGCGCCGCCCTCCGCACCGCACGGGGCTGACCTCGAGGCTCGACACGCGCCCGTCCGCGGGGCGCCCTACTGTCACCCCTGACGGTCGCAACGACGCGACCGCACCTCACGAAGGGGACACCATGAGCATGCGCACCACCCCACGCGCGCGTCTGGTCGCAGTCGGCGCCGCCACAGCGCTCCTGATCACGGGCGCCGGCAGCGCCGCCGTCGCCGGTTCCACGGCCGCCGAGCCGCCGTCCACCCCCGTCCCGGTCGCCACGCCGGACGGGCAGACCTTCTCCTACGTCGTCAACGCCCGGCACGCCAACCCGGGCCAGACACGCCTCGCGGAGCGGGCTGTCGAGGCGGCGGGCGGCGTCGTCGTCCAGTCGTGGCCCGAGATCGGCGTCGTCGTCGCGCACGCGGCGCGGGAGAGCTTCCGCGCCGACGTCGTGCGGCTCGCGCGCGGCCACGCCGTCGAGTCCGTGGGCGTCACCCGGACCGTGCCGGTGAGCGAGGGGACCCCGGCGGCCGCCGACGACGTGCCCGGCGCCAAGGGCGGCCCGTGGCGGGCCACCGTCACGAAGAAGCCGGGTGTGGGCGTCGTCGACGACGCCGGCACGACGGCCGTCCCCGACCCCGGCGAGGCCACACAGTGGGACATGGCGATGATCAAGGCGGACCAGGCGATCGAGATCGACCCCGGCTCGCCCGACGTGCTCGTCGGGGTGCTCGACTCCGGCATCGACGTCACCCACCCGGACCTCGCGACGCAGGTGGACACGGGCGCGTCGGTGAACTGCTCGGCCGCGGGCCGGCCCGACACGTCGCCCACCGGCTGGCTGCCCACGACGTCCGACCACGGCACGCACGTGGCCGGGACCATCGCGGCCGCCGACAACGGCATCGGCATCGTCGGCGTCGCCCCGGGCGTGAGGATGGCGTCGGTCAAGGTCGTCAACGACGACGGGTTCATCTACCCGGAGTACGCCGTCTGCGGCTTCGTGTGGGCCGGACTGCACGGCATGGACGTCACGAACAACTCGTACTACATCGACCCGTTCATGTACTGGTGCGCCGACCAGCCCGACCAGGCCGCGGTGAAGGAGTCCGTGCGCCGGGCGATCGACTTCTCCACCGACCGCGGTGCCGTGCACGCGGCCGCGGCGGGCAACGCGGCCACCGACCTGGCGAACAACACCCGCGACACGTCCAGCCCCAACGACTCGACCGCCGTGGACCGCACGATCAACTCCGGCTGCGAGGACATCCCCGCCGAGGCGGACGGGGTGGTGACGGTCTCGTCCGTGACCAGCACCGGCGCGCTCAGCTCGTTCTCCAACCGCGGCCTCGGCGTGATCGACGTCGCGGCCCCGGGCAGCGCCATCGTGTCCACCGAGCTCAACGGCACGTGGGACACCAAGAGCGGCACGTCGATGGCGTCGCCGCACGTCGCCGGCGTGCTCGCCCTCATGAAGTCCGCGCACCCGGACTGGAGCCCCGCCCAGCTCGAGCAGGCCGTGCGCGACCAGGCCGACGACCGCCCGTGCGGGACCACCTCGACCGGTCCGACGTGCATCGGGACGCCGGAGGAGAACTCGTTCTTCGGCGACGGCATGGTCGACGCGCTCGACGCGGTGACGCTCCGCTGACCGCACGTCGGGCGCTGATCATGTCGGAGACCACCGCCGATGGGTCAGCGCCCGACGGCGTACCCCTGCGCCCCGCGGGGGTTCGCCGCGGCGCCGAGCACGCCGGTGGCGGGGTCGCGCGTGACGGCGCTGAGCCGCCCGAGCGCCCAGTCGCCGGCGAGCGTGAGCACGTGGCCCCGCTCCGCGAGCCCGGCGAGGACGTCGGCGCCCAGCCGGTCCTCGACGACGGCCCCGCCGGGCGTCCAGGTGCGCGGCCAGAACGACCCGGGCGCGGACGTGGTGTGCAGGGCGGGCGCGTCGATCGCCTCCTGCGGCGTGTACCCGCCGACCAGCACCCGCAGCAGGAAGGCGAGCTGCCACTGGTCCTGCTGGTCGCCGCCCGGCGAGCCGCACGCGAGCACCGGCTCGCCGTCGCGCAGCACGAGGGTCGGGGTGAGCGTGGTGCGCGGCCGGCACCCGGGCGTCAGCGCCGACGGCGACGCCTCGTCCAGCCACGTCATCTGCAGCCGCGTGCCCAGCGCGAAGCCGAGCCCGGGCACCGCGGGGGAGGACTGCAGCCACCCGCCCGACGGCGTCGCGCTGATCATGTTGCCCCACCGGTCGACGACGTCCAGGTGGCAGGTGTCGCCGCGGGTCGCGCCCGTCGCGTCGGTCTCGAGCCCGTCGCCGTTCAGCGGCGCGGCCGCGGGCACGACGACGGTCGGCTCGCCGACGCCCGCCGCGGCGCCGCCGGTCGGGGCGCCGGGCAGCGCGGCGGCCGGGACGTCGGTGGCGTACGACGTGCGCAGCGGCGGGAGCGACGGCGTCGGCCGGCCGGGGACGTCGCCCGGGCGCACGTCGTGGGACGCGCGGTCGCCGATCAGCGCCCGGCGCCGCGCGGCGTACTCCGCGGAGAGCAGGACGTCGAGCGGCACGCCGCCCTCGTCGTCGGGCCCGTCCCCGAACCAGGTGTCGCGGTCGGCGAGCGCCAGCTTCAGCGCCTCGAGCACCGTGTGGGCGCCGGCCTCCGTGGAGGGGTCGAGCCGTGCGTCGTCGAACCCGTCGAGGATCCGCAGCGCCTGGAGCAGGGCCGGGCCCTGCCCCCAGGCCCGTGTCTTGGCCACGGTGTGCCCGCGGAAGTCGACCGTCGCGGCGTCCTCGAACGACGCCTCGAACCCGGC